>Ga0307374_10003443_pt1 | contig 27014 bp, 26 predicted proteins | sample OX3MG_FD_202532 | JGI IMG/M metagenome (GOLD analysis project Ga0307374, IMG submission 202532) | Soil microbial communities from Risofladan, Vaasa, Finland - OX-3 | ecosystem: Environmental > Terrestrial > Soil > Coastal area > Acid sulfate soil | place: Finland: Risofladan, Vaasa | collected...
ATCGGCTACGTCGACCGGGGCATACATGGAGAGGTTAGCCTGTGGGGCCGCCTCTACCGCCACACGCTCGGGTGGCGTGCGCAGTTCGCGTATCCAAAATTCTTTGTTGTCCCGTCGAACATGGTTCCGTTCCGTTTCGACGAGGCGCAAGAGCGTCTCAAAACGCTGGTCGAGTTCGACGTGGACATTTATCTCCAGCCGGAGCGCGAAGCGTGCGTCGGGCAGGGAAAAATTCCGCTGTGGACACGGGACTACGGGTACAGCCAGCAGGGCATCTCGTTTTTGATCGAGAAGCGCCAGAAATGGTATTGCGGTGAGAAGGTAGTCCACACGCTCGCCAAGGGCGACCGAGTCGCGGTGCTCAGCGACATGAACGGCGGCGGCATCGGCGTCGTGACCGAGATCGTCGGCGAGGAAATGTACTACACGCTGTTCAGCCCGAACGTGGTCTACCGCAAGAAGGTCGAGGACGTTGTATGGAACGAACGGAACTGGCGCTGGGAGACGAGCGGATTCGGCTTCATGCGCAAGCTGGAGCAGGCGATAGGGAAATAACATCGGCGAGGTCTGGCTATGGACGGAGGAGCGTTCTGCAATGATCAAATGGCTAAAGCAAATGCTGCTGCTCAACGCGGTGCTGTTGCCGCCGATGCTGCTCTTCCCGGCGCTGTGCCTGCTCCCAATCTTCGCCGCGCACCCTGACCCCGGCTGGGCGCAGGCGTGCTTCTGGTTTGGGCCGCTGAGCGCAGGCTTTTGGGTTTTGGTCTACAGCCAATGGAGCAGCGCCATGGCGTGGCAGCGGATGGGTCGGCTCCACGAGTGGCGCAGAGACCACGGCGGTCTGCTGGTCACGGTCACGAAGGCGACCGCGTGGATGTTTTTGGGACTGTTCGGATCATTCCTCTGCGAGATCGCGTTCCTGATGGCTTTCCGCCGCGTGCCGTATGCGATGTTCGACGGCACAGCACGACTCCGGCTCTGGTTCGCTCTGTTCCCGCTCGCGTGCTACTTCCCGCTGGTTCCCGCATGGCTCTGGAGGAGAACGCATGTCTAAGGTAGTTCCCATAGACAGCGGTAAGCCCTCCGATGAACGCGTGGAGGCTTGTCTCCGCGCTTATCTCGTGTTCGAGTGCCTTCCCATCCTCGCGCCGAAGGCAGACGCCGACCGGAGGAGAAGGCTTGCCGATGAAATACTGTCGATCTGCCGGGGCACGGAGCGCCGTGTGCGGATGACGCCGGAACTTCTCGCCGAGCTTGTCGCTGTACACTCGCAGTGCGTCCTCGACCAGCAGGGGAAGTGCGCCCTGACCGTGTTCGTGCAGCCTTTGGCTTGGGAGATCAACAAGGCGTTGGGCGTCGCGAATGAGGAGGACAAGGCGTTCAGGCGCGACGACCCTATGTGCGCTGCGAAGCCGCTGGGCGGGGGAAGATTCGACAAGGAGGAGTGACGGTGACGGACGACGAGACCGTGGATTCGATGTTCCACGAGATCAAGACCGTCACCGTGCGGACGGTCGAGGGCAAGAGGTTTGTCGTGGACGAGGAGACCCTCGCGGAGGCGGAGTTCGCCGAGGCTTGCGACGAGTACGTCCGGGCGGCGAGGAAGTTCGAGAAGCTCGACAAGGCGCAGAAGGGAATCCCCGACAACCTTTGCGCGTGGTTCGACGCCTTGGAGGAGCAGTACCAAGCCGACAAAAGATTGTGGCTGCTGTTCGTCGGCGTAGACCGCTCCCGGCGCAGCAACCTGATGTGCTGCGAGCACAGGAGTGCGCTGCTGTCGGGAAAAAGCCTCCGCGCCGACGCGTGATCGGAATTCCGAGCTATTGTGAAGGTGATGCAAGACGAGGCGCTGCGGTGAGCATCAGAATCTCGAAGACCAAATTCTGCGCCGGAGTGCAATGTTTGAAGCGTTTGTATTTGCTCGTCCACTCCCCTGAACTCGGAGCGCAGCCGGATTCCGCCGATCAAGCAATCATCGAGCAAGGACGCGAAGTCGGACTACTCGCCCGCACGCTCTTTCCCGGTGGAGTCGCGGTTAGCGGCGAGGGCGGGCTGGACAAAGCGATCCGTGCCACGCGGGAGTTAGTCGCGAACCGGGAAGTTCCGGCGATCTTCGAAGGTGCGTTCGAGCACAGCGGTGTTCTCGTGCGCGTTGATGTGCTCCATCGTCGCAAAGACGGTCGGTGGCGTCTCGTTGAAGTCAAGTCCGCAACAGCCGTCAAGGAAGAGCACGTCGATGACGTTGGTATCCAATATCGCGTCCTTCGTCGCTCCGGCTTGGACGTGGCTTCGGCGTGCCTAGCGCACATCAACCGAAATTATGTCTATCCGGGCGGCGACATCGACCCGCGACAATTTTTCCGCATACGCAATCTGACTCAGCGAGTCCAGCGGTTGCAGCCCAAGCTCAAGCTTCAACTGCGCTCGGAATTTCGGGTGCTGGCGATGCCGACTCCTCCCAACATCAGAATTGGCCCGCACTGTACCGACCCGGTTATTTGCGAATTTGTCGATCACTGCAATCCGCCGCGCCCGCAGGATCACATCGGGTTCTTGCCTCGCCTCCACGCCAGCACAATGGAGGAACTGGACGCAATGGGAGTGGAGTCCATCATGGACATCCCTGACGACTTCGAATTGACGGAGATTCAGCGAAGAGCGGCTGCGTGCGTGAAGTCGGGCAATCCGTGGTATAGCCCCGAAGTTCGTGACGTGTTGCGTGGGCTGGCGTATCCGTTGTACTTCGCTGATTTCGAGACAGTGAACCGGGCGATTCCACCGTTCGAAAGGATGCGTCCTTACGACCACTTACCTTTTCAGTGGTCGGTGCATGTGCAGCGAGAACCGGGCGCAGAGCCAGAGCACCACGAGTTTCTTGCCGCAGATGCCAGCGATCCCCGACGCGAGTTCATTAGCTCCCTCTGCGCCGCGCTCCGCGAAAGCGGAAGCATCGTCGTGTATTCCTCGTTCGAGTCTCAGCGCCTTCGGGAATTGAGCAGTTGGTTTCCTGAGTTTGCGGATCGGATCAACGCAGTCCAAGACCGCCTGTTCGATCTGCTCCCCATTGTGCGGAGGCACGTCTACCATCCGGCATTTGGCGGCTCGTACTCGCTGAAATCGGTGCTCCCGGCGCTCGTGCCCGAGATGACTTACGAGGGCATGGAAGTGTCGGACGGAAAGGCTGCCGGATTGGCTTGGGAGTCGCTGGTGCGCGGCGGATTGAATCGGGACGAGCGCGACACAATTAGGAAGGCGTTACTGGACTACTGTGGGCAGGACACACTCGGGATGATACAACTCATAGGTAAGCTTCGGAGCATCTCAGGACTCACTTGCTGATACGTTCAAGGATGGCATCGACTTTGTCACCATTGGTACCTGCTTTTTCAGGATTACCTATGTCCCAGATTTCACGGATCATGTGATCCCATTGCTCATGATCCGATTTAACGCCCATGTTGTATTGTGCCCAGCAAGGTGTTCGCAGGCCGACCACGAATTCCGCAATCTCTCGAAACGTGATCTGGGGGACTGTGGTTGGCACCACCTGCCTCGATTTCGTGTGACTGAAATACACAACCCGGAACAGGAACGAATTGTGCCGAGCACGAAGACTCTTTTGTAAGTGATGGGCTACTTGGGCGATCTCCTCCTCCGTGCTTAGTGCCCCGAGCCAACGCAGCAGGTATGCTACCCGATCAACCTTCTGGTCTTCACCATTCGGACGCCAAATAGCGTTGAGGGTGTTGCGCTTTCCGCTTTTCACCTCTGCGATAACAAAGTCGATGAGCTTACCTTCACCCTCCTCGCTATCGTCAAGGCGCGGATCATTCTGGATTAGGTTCTGCTCAACCTGCTCTCGCGAGTGTGGAAAACGGACTGCCAGCGTATCGAATTCGGCTCCTTCGGGTATATGACCGTTTTGGGGTTCGTGGATGACGAAGTTTTCGACGGTCAAATAACCATTGAAACGCAAATACCAGCGGACGAACTTTTCGTGATTGTTTTCCATGACCAGCCGCTCAAGCGAATCAGAACCCTGTGTCCGGTCTGGCTGACTGTCCTTCAGTTCTGAATGTTCCGGTACCAGACTTACTATCTACGCCCATCGCTGCTTGCAGTATTCGACAGCCTCCCGCGACGTAAGAAGCCGGGTGGAGTTTCCAGCGCGGATGTACAGGTGCTCGCTGTTGCCATCCTTGACGAACATTGGTTTAGACGAAGGCTTCAGCGCAAGTTGGCAAACGTCTTTGCCGTCGATAGCGTGAAAGCTGACGCGGATCAAGGGACTGGCATCCTTACCGAATTCTCCAAGGAGCATCGTTGTAAGCCAGTTCTCGTACCCATCCCGATTCGGCTTTTTCCCCATCGTTTTATAGTCGTTCTCTAACCCCAGTACGTTGCCTTCATCGTCCACCCCGAGAAGGAGTGTTCCACCAGACTCTACGTTCAAGAAGCCTGCGACAGTCTTCACAACAATTTGCTCAATCACTTTGCTGGCTTTGTTCTCCTTCACATCCCAACGAGCGGACGACTTGAATTCGAGGCCCGCGCCCTCCCCTTTTGTTATGAGACTCCTGACCTGTTGGTCTGCGGATTTAGGTGCGAAGAGTTTGTATGCTGCCAGTGCAGCATCTCTGCTGGAGTTGTCAACTATGGGGAAGGTTCCCAATATGTGGACAAATTCCTCTTGTGTGAGTCCATACAGGTGTGCAACCAAACCATCAAGCTCAGTTTTTATATGGGCGCGTTTTGAGTTGTCCGTCACACCATCTTGCGACCCTCTTAGCCCCACTTCCTTCGCTAAAACGTCGAATTCGGGAGACACGCACACCAGTCTTGCTGCACGGCTGACGATTGACTTGAATGCCTCTTCGGCAGGAGACAGCCGAGGGATAGGAAGTTGATACAAGAAGAACAGATTCAGATTCGTTGTCATGCGGGATCGCAAAACGTAATCGACGACAAAACTGTTCATCACGGCAGCCAAAAACAGCAATTCTCGATGAGAGAAGACCCGTTCGTTGTATTGCCGCGGCGAATTGCGAAAAGGAAAATGCACACTCAACGAATTACCAGCGAATGCGTTCGGAGGGATGATGGTTGTGATCAACGTCCGCTCGTTGGTATTGGAAGCGATTTTCCGAATTGCAAGCCGATAGGTTTCGTAATCTGGTTGTAGGTTTTTGGGTACGTCGTCCAAACCAATACGCTTTGCCCGTTTCTCCAAGAATGAAGGTCGAAGCTCCCGTTCGCTAACCCAATAGCGTGGTTTTTCGTAGGCATGGTCGAAATGCCAGATCATCCCGCCCTCATATAGGGGGTATGGGGTCTTGGAGGTCTTAAAGAATTTCGCAGACCTCGTCATGTTGAGTTCTTCGCCGTAAAACTCGATACCCCATCCGTGATCGCTGTCTGAGAGGAATGGAAACGACAGCAACTTGGCTGCGATTGTGAGGTCGATTTCTGACTTAAATTCAGGTATTGAGAGCGAGTCAGGGGACAGTTTCCTTACGAGGTCAACAGGTATTCGGATCGCACCGCGCTCAGGAAAGGATTCTAAGTCCTCGACATCGTGGCGCATAAACGCCGCTGGGAACCATTGAGTGCTCGTTCCTCGCTGAAAAGTGAGAACCACAAATTTGAAGCTTCTGTGGACATTCTCAAAAATCGCCTTCCGATTTTCAAAACCGAATAACCCGGTGACACACGATTCGGAAAATAGCATTTCACGAAGTTGCTTCGTTCCAAGATCGGTGTAGATACCACTAGGAATTACAATGCCAGCTAGTCCTCCGTCGCGAAGCAAGTTGAAACACTGCTCCGTGAAGAGACCATACAGATTAGGTTTGTTCCCGACCGCGCGACCGTTGACCTCCGAGGTTTGGTTTTTGTATTGCTGAGCCAACTTAAACCAGTTCCACTGATGTGGGAATTCGCTCGCGTAATCAAGCCAATCCTCACAAAGCTCTTTGTCTTTCATCAGCTTGATTCGTTGGGTTTCCCAATCCTCGATTCGCAACGATTTCTTTTTTATCGTGGAGGCAAATCGTTGAAAGAATTCTTTCTCATTCGTTTGGAACACTTCCCAAGGAGGGTTGGTAATGATCGCGTCGAAGCCACCGCGTTCATGGAGAACCTTATCGAACTCGTAGCCCCAGTGAAATGGCTGGAGTCTAGCAATGTCCGCAGCAATTAACTTTCGTTTCTGAGCTTTGCCCTCTTCCCCGTTCTTTTGATCCCACGCCGCTTGTTCATACTTGATCCCGAGTGTCTTGAATTCAGATAACAGAATGTCGTTTAGAGTGGCGCGTGCCTCATCCTTCTTCTCCTGAATGTCGTTGCGCAAGCTCGTAAGGTCTTGCGCGTACGTGAAAGCGTGGCGGTAAACATCAATCAGCCGATTCTTTTCTGCAAGAATCTCTGGGTAGCTTCTTTGAAACAAGTGACTTTGCGCCGTTCGTGTTTCGAAGTCGGCATCATTTACCCGCATCAGACCTAACAGGGAGTTGCCTGCCAGAATGTTGAAATCAATATTCGGCAGCGGCTCAAGTTGCTCCACGTTTTCGGCAGACGCCACGAGAGCTAGAAATAGTCTCAGGCGAGCAATTTCTGCCCCCTCTTCCATGATGTCTACGCCGTACAAATTGTCTGTGATGATGGTCTTCTTGATGAAATAGCTGATGCTCTTGTGTTCTTGCTCGACCCTGCCAAGCCAATCGGTAAGGTTGGCGTCACCAAGGAATTTAATTTTCCCGATCACCGCTGCGTAAACATTGATGAGCGCCTTCATGGCAGCCACCAGAAAAGCTCCAGAACCGCAGGCTGGGTCTAGCAGACTCATCTGTGGCAAGACGGTGAAAAGCAGTTCCCGGCACATACCAGAGTCCAAGTTCATGAGCAGTTCGGCGATGTTTCGAAAATCCCGAACCGGAACGCCTTTGATGGGGTGTTTCTTGCCGACCTCAGGTGTGTTGATCGCGTCCAAAATTAGGCGGTGGATGGTTCTCTCGCTCAAATACTCAGTTATCTCCGGACGCGTGTAGTAAGCCCCGAACGCCTTCTGGTTGATATATTTTTCAAAGATGTAACCCAAGATGTCAGGGCTGATCTCGTTGTCCTGACCACCGGGCGTATCATTCAGATTCCACGAATAACGCTGGAACAGGGAAAACAGATGCTCGAATGCTTTGTCCGAGATGCGAATCGAGGCATTCTCTTGCTCGATCTTGTGAGGCAAGAACAGCCCGCCGTTAAGGTACTTGATCTCTCCCAGAGCCTTTCGGGCCTCGGCGGATCGCATCTCCTCAGGTTTGGCGAATCCCTCAAAGAAAAGAAGCTTTAGAAATTTGGAATAGAACAAGTCCTTTCCGACTTTCCCGCTGAGGGCAAGCTTGTTCTGAAGGTAATTTAAGTCTCCCTTATCCATGAATTCTTTCCGCTGGAGAAAATAAATGAACATCAGGCGGTTCAGGAGAACCGAAGCGTACCAGCGTCGTTGGACATCATCGGGAATGCCATTTATTTGTTCGAGAAAAGCGATGCGTAAGTCCTGAAACTCAGCGTAGAACTTCTTAGTGACGCGCTCGACATCCAAGGCATTGCGAAGGCGATTGGCGACTTCGAGTACCGAGACATTACCTTTCTCGTCGAAGTCCGCCAGTTCAAAGACAATGCCGCTGAGCTTTCCTAAAAATAGATCACCCGGCTGACCCTTGATGTAGAAGTGATCTCGTGGGTATTTCTTGCTCCCTTCACGTTTTACCCAATACCAGAGGCTCTGGGTTCGGTTCCTGTCGATGAAGATCAGTAAGTTTTCGTGATAGGTAGCTGAAATCTCTTTGTGAACGGCGGCTCGTGTCTTTGCGTCTGGAATTCCACCATCCTGTGCCGTCACCTCGAAGACGGCTATGCCTGCCAGTTGGGAAATCTGCCGTCGAGTGAAAGGAGCACCGCCGACATTCATACCCGTCGAAACTTTTGCTGTGGGTTGAGACCACCCTAGCTCTTCGACAAACAGATGGTGAAAGTCGAACTCCTTCAATCTCTCGCGGGTTCTTGTAAAGTTAATCGCCATGCTGCCGATTACCTCTGTTTGTCTGAGAGTCCCAAGGAACAGATGATCTGCGGCTCTTGGGTCTCTACCTCTTCCTCGACTAGGCAGAGCCGATCCTGCTGCCAAAGTGAAACGACGAAATCAGCAAGCTGGTGGTCGGAAACCCTTATCCTGAGTTGGCGGTTCAGCGCGTCCGCTGCTGCCTGTCGGAGCGGGAATTTATAAATCTGATCGACTGCCTTGGATAGGTCTTGGGTGGCAAAGATCATTCCCTGAACGTGGTTCAAATAAGCCTTCAGCCGCTCGTACACTCTGAACCGTGCGCCAGACGGACGCCCCAACTGTCCGCCCGCCGACTTCTCTTCCTGAACCATAAAGCGAACGCCTTTCTCAACAAGCTCGTGGTGATTTGGGAGCCGAGCAGCAGTAGGAGTGTCGGCTGTGCATTCCGCTGCCCGCAAAATCGCAAGCTGTGATTCCGTGACGCTCTCTCCCTTGGTGTTGACCCATGCCATCGAGTCGTTGCCTTCAGCAGTTCGCGTATAGACGAGCACTCCTTCGGGCAGTTCGGGTGCAGGCTTGTGTGGCTTGGTCGAAAACACCACATTCGGTAGGTCTTCTACTATCTTCTTTAACTTCGGGTCGGCGTCGGTTGCATTCTTCCATATCTGATAAGCGAACGACGCCAGATCGACTTCGTTGTCCGTTTCTTCAAGGATGTTGGCTTTTTCGTTGTAGAGGTCGAGGACAGGCTTCTCGTCCATGTCGTCCTCGAAGAATGATTCATCGCTGCCGACGACTTCCGCGTTCTCATGCAAGCGTTGGCGAACGCGCCTGCGAAGCTGGATGATCCTTTCGACTCCATCGGCTGGCAAAAAAGAATGGCAGTAAATTTTGTCGGACTTCTGCCCGATGCGGTCTACACGGCCCGCACGCTGAATGAGCCGGATGATTGCCCACGGCAAGTCGTAGTTGACCACGACAGCACAATCTTGCAGGTTTTGTCCCTCGCTCAGCACATCGGTGGCTATCAGCACCCTCAACTCGTCCTCGGGCTTGATCAGGTCTCGCTTCTTGCTGCTCTCAGGGCTGAAACGGTACGCGAAGTCCGTTGGGTTCTCATTATCGCCAGTGACGCCTTCAAGCTTCGCTACGCCTCGGCACTTCATCTCCCGCGTAAGGTAATCCACCGTGTCCGCGAATTGCGTGAAGACGAGCACCTTCCGGTTGGGGTATTTCTTTTCGAGCAGGACTTCGAGCGAGTGGAGCTTCGAGTCTTTGCTGGCGTCCCATGTCCCGCACTTCATAAGCACAGCAACGAGTGAACGAGCGTCATTTCCGAGGTCAGTTTCGAGGCTCTTGGTGAAGAGCGAAGGGCGCAGCCATTTGAAGCGTCTTTTGAGTTCCGTCTCGTACCTTTTGTAAACCTCCGCAGCACGCTTGCGGAATGCCGATTCGTCGCGAAGTGATACCGCTCCGTTTCCAGCGCCGTTATCGTTCTCCTCCTCATCGTCTATTTGAGTGAGCAGATCGTCGATGTCCCTATCGCCGAGCTTCCCATCCAGAAATTCCGCGCCCTGTGTCCCAATGGGCACCGGCAGGTCTTCTTCAATGGCATGGAGGAATATGAAATTCCGAAGGACATGCCGTTCGAGCGATTGGATAAAAGCAGGCCCGCCGCTTTCCAGCCGCTTGAACAGATTTGTCCGGCAGAAGCCCATCAGCCGCTTCCCGGCACGGGAGAGCTTCTTTATCTCCTTCGCTTCTGCTTCAGTCGGCGGCTCGTGCGGTGTTGCCTTGATGTAGTTGCCAAGCCCGTACCGTGGCAGACTGAGAGCGTTGACCGCGTTCACTACTTCATCGGAGTACAGGCGGGCATACTGATCGCTAGGGTCGTGCTCATCGAATTCGAACTTCTCTGTTTTGGGCACGCGGTCAGGGAAATAAAACCGCTCGCCTGTATCGAACGTCAGATACTTGCGACCATTCGCAGGGTCAGTCTTTGCGTAGTTGTCCTTGATGAAGGATCGCGTGCGGCGTACAAGGTACAGCCGCATGAGATCACGCCAGTCATCAGGATATTCACTCTTCTCGAATGCAGCCAGCGACCGCACGGGGCACTGGTGCTGCCGAATGAATTCCGTCTCACCTAATTCTTTGAGCAGCCGCTCCGGGCGGATTCCGAGATCATCTTCGGCTGGCACGAACAACTGCAACTGCGAGGAGAGATCGAGGTAGGTCTTGTTGTAGGGGGTGCCCGACAACAGAACGCATTTGCTGCCGTTCTTCTTGATATATTCCTGAATCGCCCGGTAGCGACGACCTTCGCGGTTCCTGAGATTCTGGCTTTCGTCGATCAGCACGACCCTATAGCGCGGCGTGTTTGGCAGTTCATTTTGGGCGGCACTAATGGAGATGACCTTGGCGGCAAGCCTGTACTGGTGAACATAGTCGTTCCACATCTTCACGAGGTTCTTGGGGCAAATGATCAGGGTTTCAAGGAAATGCGGCTCCTCTTGGAAGATGCGTGCCAATGCGGCAGCCATCAAGGTTTTTCCCAGTCCGACGACATCGCCTAGCATCACACCGCCGCGCTTGTTTAGGTAATGTGCCGCGATTCTCACCGCTGCCGTCTGGAACTGCAAAAGCTGTGTCCCGAAATCCTTTGGAACGCTGAACTCAGACAGTCCTGCCCGCGCTTCCTGCGACAGGTGGTACGCCATCTTCAGGTAGATGTGGTAGGGCGGGATTGCCTCTTCACGTGCCCAACTATTGTCGATGATCTCGGCGAGTTCCTTCGAGATGTCGATGCACCAAATGTCGTTCCACTGATCCTCGAACCATTTCTGCAACTTGTTGCAGGCGTCGTGGTCGAGGACATCGACGTTCAACTCGCCCTGCTTGCTCAGTCCCGCGAGAGTCAGGTTACTGCTGCCCACGAACCCGATACTGGGATTGTTGGGATCGGTGCGGTGGATGAGGTACAGCTTCGCGTGGAGCGCGTGGCGCAAGAACAGCTTAACGACGACTTTGGATGCCTTCAATTGGGCACTGAGGCGTCGCAGCCCGCCCTCGTCGTCGTTGTTTGGTGCCCCAATCGTCAGTTGTTCCCGGAACTCCTGTGCCGCAGCCCTCTTCAGCCGAAGTGCGGCTTGCTGATCGATGCCGTCTGGGCCGGACGTAAGACTGAAGGCTTCGCGGAGTGCATCCTGCGGCAGCCTCTGCATTCCGACGATGACTCGGCAGCATGATCCCTCACCACCGGGCCAAGCATCGATGAGATGGTCGATCTGCTTCCAGCCGCGCAGGTTGAAATAGCCCACGCAAAAATCGGCTCGTTCGGAAATCTTCAGCGTGTCAGAAAGTGCGGGCAGAAGAGAGATTTCGATGTTGTCAAAGATTCTCGGCATTGGTGGAAACGAAACTATCACATTTCGGTTGCGGTTGGGCTAAGCCGCTATACGACCCCGAGAATCCACCCCTCAACCTCGGCTCTCTTGCGATCATGCGGTTCAATCTCAGGCAGAGGAATTTTTCGAGGCTGCCATCACAATCCCCCCGGCGCAGCCATTCTCCGGTCGCAAAGGCGTCCTGCCGGTCGGGCGTTCGACCCGCGCTCGGGAAAGTCCTGCTCCACAGCGCGGGATAGACCTCGGCGACCACAGGGCAGTTGGGCGGCGGACTCCACCCGTCAAACGGCCAGAAATGGACGCGCTCTCTAACGTGCTGCCGAATGTAGCGTATAGGCGCAGCGTATTTGAAGAGGGTTGCCATTTTGTTCACGCTCTGTCGGCTTCCGGATAAGGGACAATAATGCACGAATTGAATACTGACAAGGTTAGAGACACTTCTTGACGCGCTGCGAGGCGGGACGTAATCACCGCTCAATTCGTTGACATTCAAAGCTGGACTGATTAGAGTTTGCGACCAAAGACTGGAGATATGCCTAGACCTCGTGAAGAATGTTCACCGTTTTTGAAGTGGGCAGGCGGCAAGAGATGGTTTGTGAAACAATATTTCGACATCATTCCTGCTGACTTCGGTCGCTACATTGAGCCATTCCTTGGAAGCGGAGCACTTTTCTTTGCCTTGCAACCGAAGGAAGCCATTCTTTCTGATCTTAACGCTGACCTCGTCGAAACATTTGCTGCGATCAAGGGAGACTGGAAAAGAGTAGTTTCGCTTCTTCGAAAGTATCATAAGCTCCACTCAACGCCATTCTATTATCGGGTCAGAAGCTCTCGTCCTCACTCTAAAGTTGCGCGGGCTGCGAGATTCATCTACCTGAACCGGACGTGTTGGAACGGTCTTTATCGTGTGAATAAACTTGGACAATTTAATGTACCCGTGGGAACCAAAGAGAACGTGCTCTTAGATAGCGACGATTTCTGCCGGGCGAGTGCTTTGCTCAAAAGGGCGGCACTCATGACGGCGGATTTTGAATTGGTGATCTCCACGGCGCGGCGCGGTGACTTGGTTTTTGCGGACCCCCCATATGTCACCGCGCATTCTCAGAATGGTTTTCTAAAGTACAACGAAAAACTGTTCAGTTGGGGCGATCAAGTGCGATTGATGGAATCACTCAATGGAGCCAAGGAGCGTGGAGTGCAGATTCTTGCAACGAATGCCGACACGCCGTCAATTCGAAAGCTGTACGAAAAATGGTTCACTGTCCGTACCACAACTCGGTCTAGCATAATCGCTGCGAGTCCCACTAGACGCGGCACAAGTAATGAGTTAGTCATAACAAGCTGGTGATCGGAAGGGCTAGATGCAACGAGAAGATTTTCTTAACAAAGTCAGGGAAATCCCCCTTTTTGGTCCGTTAATGGACTGTGATGGAAGCGATCATTGGGAATCTCTGGGACAGACGTTGGTCATCCTGCTGCTCTCCACAACCCCCATCTGGCTGGCTACACTCGTAATCTTCGGGACAGGGACGCAGATGAGTTATGCTGTCTTTTGGGCCGCCCTGTACAGCACAATTACGAACGGACAACTGTTCATGTACTGTACCGCACTCCTTGCGCCGATATTCTGGATCGCCCTCGTCGATCCGCCCGGTGCCAGAGTGTTTCCTAGTAAAGTTTCGCATATGCTCCTGATAGGGATCATCGACCTGATCGCTGCTGTTTTCTTCGGGCTAACCCTTGCGGGTAAGCAAGTAAACCCTGTTTTTAACTTTCGATTATCAACCTACATGTTTTTGACCTCGGTTGTTCTGCTTTATCTAGGGACCGTTTATCACACAAGCCGGATGCCCGACGTGATAGGCGAGTTTAAGAAGCAAGAGAACGATTTCTCCAATAATTATCAAGAGCGCAGGAATGAACAATAAGGGTCCGACCTCTTTCGAAATGTCTGCATTGAAGGTGCATCAACCCATTGGAGAGTTCTTCGTCGGTGTTTTGGATTCGAAGCGCCTGTGTGACATTACGTATTTCGATGTCAGACGCATCTTGCGCGAAAGAGAGTTCGAAACCTACCTCGGAATCCAGCGACCGCTTAGCGAAAAGAGGGTCAAGGAAATCCAGCAATACGTGCAGACCGTTGATGCTTGTTTTCCCACCGCCGTCGTACTCTCTGTTAGAGCGAACTGCGCGAAATATGACGAAGCGAATCGAGTCTTGACATTGTCGTCTTATGAAGACCCCGAGGATTCAGCGAAAAGTATAGTGTATAGAGAAATTGCCAAGGTCATTGATGGTCAGCATCGAATCGAAGGGCTGAAAGACTATAATGGTCCCAATTTTGACGTGCATGTCTCGATATTCGTTGAAATAGATGTAGCAGAGGAAGCCTATATCTTTTCGACGGTTAATCTCGCTCAGACGAAAGTTAACAGGAGCCTTGCCTACGATCTTTTTGAACTTGCACGCTCCCGCAGCCCTCAGAAATTGTGCCACAACATCGCCGTAGCATTGGATCAAGACGCAAAAGGCCCCTTCTACCATCGGATCAAGCGTCTCGGCGTTGCTACCGAGGGGCGGTTCAATGAGTTGCTAACACAGGCCACTTTCGTTGAATCCCTGATGGATTACATATCGCTTAATCCTGTTCAAGACCGTGACCTATACATCCGTGGAAAAACGCCAATCAAGGCCACCGCCCAAGAGTCACGGTTCTTGATTTTCCGTAACATGATGATCGAAAAGCATGACATGGAAATTGCAGATGTGTTGTGGACTTACTTTGATGCCGTGCGCTCAAAATGGCCCACGGCATGGAACTCGACGGGCTATGGCATGATTCTCAACAGAACAAATGGATTCCGCGCTCTAATGGGGTTCTTGAGACCTGCTTATTTATATTTGGTTGGCCCCGGACAGGTTCCGACAAGAGCGCAGTTCGACACGGTGTTTCAACGCATTCAGATGGAAGATAACGAATTTAACACTGACAATTTCAGGCCCGGTACGAGCGGTGAAGTAGCTCTTTACAATTCACTGAAAGCGAAATCTGCGATCTGAAAGTGCTAGTGACCCATTGTCGGCGTCTCCAGAATGTTGAGTTCCAAGCTACGCGGTAGCTTTCCACTACGCTTGAACTCAGCAAACGCTTTTGGAGCCATCAATACGATTGAGTCGAAGCCCTTCGCAAGCGCGGCATTCCGCCAACGCTCATCGTGCGGTGCGATTGCCTCTAAAGACATGGCTTCGCGCTGAGACGGGATTCGAAGCGCCTTTGAGATCGCGTGCTCATCGCCAACAAGCGGCTTCTTTATGGCAACCCTTTGGGGTTCGTCGAGGGGTCGTCCATAAAATTCGGCTTCGCTGAAACTGGACGCAAGGAATTTCCCCCGCTTGCTATAAGCCATCGGGTCTGCGGGCGGAACGTGCCACCACTGTTTGCGGTTAACGTGCGCGACGATTTTTGCGACGGTGGCTTCGGGGACTGTGGGTCTTGTTTTCACGGGGCTATGAAAGATTCCTCCACTCATCCCGTATGGTATCCCAATGCACCTTAGCCATTCCATCGGCGCATCGAGATTAACCTCGCCGAGTAAGCGGGTGGCACCCGAGGTAAGGCTCTGACCGCTCGTCAGATAGCACAAGCAAGCTGGTCCAAAAACCCCGCAGTGCCCCCGAACCACCAGCCAGCGCCCGCAGGTCATTCCCCGCCGTTCGGGGGTTCTTCCGGCTCGTGTCCGAGCCATCCGATTTTGAAATGGGTGGGGGGGGAGATTTATGCTGGAGTGGGAAGGGCAGCCAGTGCTAGATGCGGATTCTTTTGTTTCCTCGGTGGCCTATCTTAATAATCAAATTCTCAAACCCCCGCTTTCGACAAAACTCGGTCAACTGCTTTCGGTATCTCCCATAGTGGTCCAAAACCATGTCATCAAATCGCACGAGGATGAAAACGAGACCATTCTCTCCAAGAGAATGAATTTGTTCCCATGCTCGGTTGATATCTGCTCCCAATTTGTTCTGAAATCCCGTGCTCAAATTGAAGTACACTCCACCGTCATAAGCCCTGTGGCTCGACCGCCGATTTATCTCATCGTCGGATACGCCCACAGTCTTAACCTCACAGTAGCTTTCCGTTCCTCGGTCGATATAGCTGATGTCGGGGCTTTTCTTCTTTCCCTCTTTGATGAATCGAACATTCTCAAATCCCCTATGCAGAAGATGCCGATAAGCAAAAGACTCATTCAATTGATTGAAGAATGACTGTTTTCGCTGCCCGTCCCGCTCATCCTTGAAGTGTTCGATTGCTTTCTCTCTTAGGATATTCCAAGACTCATTGTCCAGCGCCATCAGGGCGTCGTTGTAGGAACGATAGTGCTTTTTCTTGAATGGCTCAAGCTGGCAGGATTTTTCAAAATCCGCGAAGAAATCATCATCAGGAAATCTGTCCTGAACCTTCGCTACCAACTCACGGAACCTTTTCATGGTCTTCATGCTTTAGCTACCGGCAGTGTGGCACGGGGCAACGGTGTGGTCTAGGGGGCTTCGAGCACCGTTCAGGAAACAGATGTATGTTGAACTCAGAAACTCGCAGTTCCCGATCTTCAAAATCAACCAGATACACCGCCTCAGGCAGACAGGTTTTTTGAACGTTGCACAACTTGTGCATCACAGCGTCCTCTTCTTCCCGTCGAACCACTTCCGCAGGTCTGCGACGCCAATGCTGTATGCCTTGCCGAGCCTCGCTGCTGGAAGCTCTCTGGCGTACAAAGCTTTGCGGATTTGTTTGTCACTGGTTCCAATGAGAATGGCAGCCTCTTTGACGGTTACTGCGATCCGGTCGAGCAATGGTGATTTAGAGGACACGATCCACCGGCCATTCCGCATCGAGCGGCTCCCGGCAATCAGGTTTACCAGCCCGGTTGTACCAATAGGCTGCGTTGTCCTGATCGCCTTCCTTCCGGTGAAGGTAGGCATGCACCCACGAACCCTCGACGCCTTCGTCCTGCTGGGCGGATTCGTGCGCCCGCGCCCAATCGCCCTTGGCATCCCACCACAGCCCGGCGAGGGCGTGCGTCAGTCCGGCAGGCGGCTCGGTCGCGGTGAGCGATTGGCGGAATTCGTCCAGCGTCATTTGGGGTACCGGAATTTGGCCCTATTAAAGCACCGAGAGGTCACCGCAGCCATTCTTGACTATTGATTGGCTCCAGTTGTAGTGCGACTGCGTCCCTTGTACCTCTCAGGAAGACGTAGCTTTCGAGGGTAAATCGTTCCGGTGGATTCCCGCCAACGATTACAAGCACGGGTTCAGGACAGTGGTAGTTTTCAGCGTAGGCAACGTCTCGCATTTGGTTTGCGTCGGTTCCACTCGGGGAAGCAGAACCGTCGGGGTGCAAGTGCCACTCCCCGAGGTAATACCTTCGCTTTGGCCACATCTGATTCAGGAATCTTTGGACGCCGCGCACTCCACGCTGAAAAGAGAATCTCTTTGATATCGAGTCACTCGGAGCGGGAACGAGGTCCGTTATGTGCGCGAATCTTGAATCGTCCGAATAGTGACCGACCAAGATTCCACCTGTCTCCATCGGATACGAGCGAGCGCAATGTTCCAGCATCTCTTCAATTATCGGCTCCGGCAGTTCGAGGTTAAACCGGCCATCCGCCGACCGCGCTCTTCTTAATTGTTGCCCCTTAGCCAACTTTTCGTACCCCGGTAAAGGCTTCATTCTCGGTCGCTCGTTCAAAAACCTGAAAAACGGGATCAGTTCCCACTACTGTTTGCTGAGCAACCGCCTTCAACGCGACGGCAACCATCAGATCAATGTCAACTGCCGAAGCAGGAAAGACTGGGTGGTAGCATCCAACCCCCTCCCGAGGTAGCTCTTCGTCTCCCCTTTCTTCCAAATCCTTGGTAAGCCACGGCTGAATGCTCTTAAAAAACTGCATCGAATTTACCGGAGCAAGTTGGGAGTAAAGGAACAGCCTCTTTGCTCCGAAGGACACCGACACGGAATGGATGGCCGCACTCGTTTTCCAAGCGAATTGTTCCAGCATACTGAGGACTTCGTCGTTTGCTGTACAGTCCCATACCACCTCAGCTTCCAAAATCTGCCCAAGCTCTTCTTCATCTAGCTCTTCAATGGAAGCCCCAATTCCAATAACCTTGGCGTAAGGTGATACCAAATTCAGTCTGGCTGCCACGGATGACGCCTTCTTCTTACCTAGCTGTTGCATGTTTAACGTGTGACGACTGAGATTGCCAGCCTTGAGGGAATCGGCATCGACGATAATCAGATTGTGAACGCCGCCTCTCACGAGGAGTTCGGCTAGGACTGAACCAATCGCCCCAGCGCCAAGCACAACTGTCTTCTTCTCAGTCAGGTCGGTTGGCAGAGTTCCACGAGTTTGAATCTGTTTCTTGTCCCAATTTTCTGTTGGAACCCAAGTGATCGCGCCGTTTGACTTGAAATTTGTTTCCCGGTCTTTCAGCCACAATCTACGCGGATCGTTTCCGAACCCACCCCTACCGTGCGGAGACGCGAGTGCAGGCAGTAGAATTGCCTGCCAACACATTAGTTCAGGTGACTGCCCAATTCGTTCCGGTATAGGAAACCCGATCAAGCAAAAGTGTGGCTTCCCGTCCCGCAATTCCAGCCCCGCAGCCGAACTGCAACATGAATCAAAATCGACACTTTGGGCCTTGAGGACTTCCCTAAGCTCGTCCCACGTCGCCGGGAACCGCCAAGGTCTAACAACAGGGATTTGAGGTAGCCGAATCCAGATACCGTCTGAGTCATTGCTTGTAGCCTTTGCAAGGAAGGTGCCCCACTGAATCTTGATCAGGGGTTTTCCGGTACGAGTCGAAAAAGTCAGCGTATGCCAGTAATGCAGTTCAGAGTTAAGAGGCGATAACCTGACGAGACCGAACTTTTCGGAGTGACTATTCCACTTGCCCAGCTGAGCCGCATTTTCTTGAAACGCGATCAATCCCGAGATTCGCCTGATTTGAGGCAATTCGAAGGGTTCATTCGATTCAGCAACGCGATCTAGCGACGCGGCTAAGAGCCATTCGATGGCGCGCTCGACATTCCAGCGAAGTCGTTCGTGAGAGACTCGCGGCTCGAAATCGTAGCCTTGGTGCCCCAACTGCTTGAAGTTGGTTGCAAGACACAGATCGCCTGTTCTCCACAGCGCGGTCGGCGACCCTTCTTCATTCAAACTCTGATGTTGAAATGACGCGGTGATGCCGCCTTGTTTTGCCGGATATAGTTTTACGTGGCCTTGTGGGTAACGATCAGAAACGGTCAAGTACCAGCCGGTCCGCGCGGGAATGAATTCAGAGGGCGTCAGGTTTGGACGGAGAGCAAGATGCAGCCCCCACACCTCTGGCTCCTCAAACCATACCCAGTCGTGGAGGATTTCAGCTTCGGGTATTCCGTCAAGTGCGCGTCGTCCGGCATGAATTTCGCTAGTCGGCTGCTTCACCATTAAGCAAAGCGTCCCCCGCCGACTGTGGAAACAGAAGTCCTCTTAGAGAAGCCGCCACCTCGGTCGTCGGACGACGGTTCCGGGAACTCGTTTCCAAAGAGTTCGCGCCAAGCATTCGCAGACTCATAAACAGTTAAAGCGTCCGAAGCACGCTTGGCGATTGCGGCAGCTTCTACACAATACTCATAGAACTTCTTAAAGTCAGCGGGTGACAGCCGCTTCAATACGTTGTGATCGGGAACTCCGTGATCTTTGAGCAACGGTGTCTGCCCTGCTGCTACATGCGGGGCAAAGGTGGCAACAATGTTGGCGAACGTTCGAGTAACGCCATCCGCCACAGAGTTGGTCGAATCAGGACAGCAGACTCCGATGATGTGTTCGAGCGGATATCCCTTCGGATATTTCGTGTCCGTCCGCATGAAGCGGTGCGACCATTTGATGGCTTTAACCACATTGACGTAATGGCCGTTGCAGTTGTTGTTCTTTCTCCACGTCCACTGCATTTGTTGCAATGGATGCGTCGGTTCCCAAATCTTTTTCTCTCGATCAGGAATCATCAAAGGCGAAGCTTTCCACTCTGTCTCTTTAGCGGCGTCGTCGAGAGTAATTTTCTGAGTCAAAGTGTTTTTGCGATCTTCAATTGGAATCCAAGATTTTACGAGACGCCAATCCTTAACATCTTCCGGGGTATCAATAGACCTAACGGCAGCGGACTTTATCATTTCCATGTCGACCTTGGACGGTGCCGAGGTAATTACAAAGTCGAGGTCCGCATAAGACAGTTCAATTGCTATTGAGCGGTCTTGGAAGTGGTACTTCTTGGGGTAGTGCTTGTCGAGAAAGGGTACAAAGCGGGCCATCGCGTCCGCTGGCTTCTCCTTCTCACTCAGATTGGTTACTACGATTACGTCCACATCGGCGCGCTTCTCGCCAACTGGCCGAATTGCAGTGGCACGACGATAACTGCCTTGCAGAAAATCACTCACGAGAATGGGGCTGAGCTTTTCATCGCTGTTCAACCGCTCCCGAAGAGTCTTGTGTCCCCTCTGGTAATCTTCCTTTTGCGAATCAGTAGGCCGAATCGCTGACAAGAAATCAGTGAAATAGCTAGGCAAGTCCATGTTTACCTTCCTTTGCGAACGGAAACCGGATACTTGGTTCGTATGCTCCCAGTGCGCTTGAATCGAAGTCGTACTCGTACAACAACGTCTTCCCAAACCCTTGCGAAAGCTGACCTAGCAGGAACATAAAGCCGTTGGGCGCGGCAGCAAAAATGTGCAAGATTCCTTCTCTTTCGGTCACGGGGCGCTGCTTCAAGATGACCGACACAGCTTGCGCCAGCTGTAAGCAGTGATTCGCGTCCTTTATAGCTGTTGAACCGATTCCGGGCAAAACAGAGAGAATCACCACCCGGCGAATCTCGGGACGCTTCTCAATGAAAGCCAGCACATCCGTTGCGGCGTCTTGACTCACATTTAGAACTAACGCGACATCCTTGCTGTCTTCATGCAACACCCGGCTCTCGATCTCCCAAACCACTTCAGGACGTGCGGTTTGAGTATCGAGGGCAGGTTTCCAGAGCGCTTCCCGACCAAGGACCCGTTGGATTGTTCCGACATCCATACCTTGCTTTGGATTTAGACATCGACCTGCCGCAAACGCCACCGATGAATGCGCGTCTAGCCGAAGCTCATACGAGATACCGGGCTTAAGCGTCTTCACAAATTCTTCCAGCCTCTGTGGAATAACGTCGTTCCATGCATTCACGTCATTGATTGCGCGCTCGTCAAAGAGATCGTCAAGTGAGAGCAAATGCGCGGTCTCATCCTCCATGTGTTCGGCAAGTCTCACAAAACTTCGAATGCCGATGCGTTCTGAATCTTGTGCCTTCTGACCTACCCAGAGACCCTCTTTCTTGCAGAGGTCAATCAATTCTTCTTTTGTAAAGCTAGTCTTTCCCCCTTGTTGCATTTTTCTAATCAAATCGTCATAGGGATTGTGGTGATGCGAATCATCAATAGTCTTCAGTCCCACGCTGAAAAGCGTCTCGTTCAAACGCGACCGAAGGTTCTCCAACGTTGGGTAGTTGATTCCCATTCGAATCGGCCTAATCCACCGCTTGAGCGATTCGTCGTCATTTACGCTGAGATGCCCGGCCCAGTGTTCTCTGACTTTTCGCATCGCAGATTCGTCGGAGAACAATTTTCTCAGTCGAATTTCGCCACCTGTACAGCTCACAAGCTTGTTAAGAGGATCGTCGTCCTCAATTCCCCAAGGGGCAACTACGTAAAGGCGGCACGCGTCGTTGTGAGAACCGACAAAACCATGCACCCGCTGCAACAAGGACATTTTCTTAACCCCGAGAAAGGCGGGGTCTGTGAGGCTCTGGTAGGAGAATCTTCCCGAATGATCTACGTGAAATTTGACTTGGAAGTGATCTGACTTGCAGTATTCACCGCGCTCGATTGCAACGTCGCATTTGTAATACACGGCAACGTCGTCGAAGTATAGGGTGTCGGGATTCTCGTAGACCACCCGAATTACCTTCGAGTTAGGCATCAACAGGCGACAGGCATTCAACCAGAACACTCTCGCCTGATAATCATCACCTTGAGTTCTTGCCCCAACAGCGTAGACCATACATGGACCGGCCACGTCAATTCTATTATAGCCGCCTTTGCTTCGCCATGCTGAAGTCACAGGAGTCTGGCGAACAGTTCGGCGGATATGTATGTGTGGGCATCGGCCAATGAATGAAGGTCCGCTCTCCACGGTGGTCACAAAGGCTTCCCGCGCCTCCGAAACGCCCCAGCCGCCCCAAACCCCTCCGGGCAGCCAATTCGGCGCAGAATCGGCTTCCGCGTTCGCGGGCTTAGAGTCGGTCAGCATCTCGATGTTGAAGCACCGCCGTAGATGGTCACCTTGCCATCGACCACGTTCGCCACGTAGCGACCCTCGCTAAGAAACTGCATCACCTTCTTGCCGGACCGCGCCAACTGCGCCCACCGGGATTTGGTCTGCGGGTTCTGCTCAAGCCCACGAATCTCCTCGCCATCGAACACGAAATCCACTTGCCGCAGCCCGCGCTTGGGGGTGCTCCGAACAGGGTAACGCTCAGACCCTAGCTCGACGGTCTTGGCGTTCTCCACGAGGGTCTGCCGCCAGACATCGATCAAAGTTTGCTCGAAGGGAGAGTCCATTGCGCGTTCGGATTCGAGAACCGGATTATACTGCGAGCGTCAGGGGAACCCGCCGCTCTATTCTATTTTCCGGCGTAGAGACGCCCGAATGCCGGAGAGAGCATCACCGCCATCAGCAGCCCCCCGGCTTCCAAGAAAATCACGTCGGGGATGTCGCGGATGTGGAACTCGCCGACGTGGGTCACGAGGAAGTATCCTGCCACCGCATTGGCCGTGCCCCACAGCACGTTCACCGTCGGCGAAGACTGTCCCTTGCCGGGAGGGGAAGCAAACGGCGTGGGGAATGAGCGCCCGCACACGCCGTTGAGAAAATGCGGAACGGCATTCACGAGGAAAGCGCCGCCGAAAAAGTAGGCGATGTAAGCGGCGTGGAAACCGTGGGAATACCCTCGCATGATTTTTCTCCTTGGCGCGGACTGGGGCGGACTGTTGGTTGTTCTAGCTCGCAGCTTTTTTCGCCCCGGCTTTGACCTTGGCCCATCGCCGCTTGGCGGCTTTGGAAATCTTTTTTCGAGCCGCCGCCGACAGGACTCGCTTCTTGGCGCTGTTCAGCCCTTCGCTCGTCGAGCGACCCAGTGCCTGCGCTGCGGCTCTCACTCCGTCCAACTCGTGCTGCAACCTGCCCAACTGCTTTTCGAGCTTTCGCTCTTCGCGTTTGATTGCCGCCAGAAGGTTCATTCAAGTCGCCTCCGAAGGGAATCTATCACCGATTCCAAAACGAAGTCCATGCGGGACAGGAAATCGAACCAATCACCATCCGTGATCCCGACGAAGAAGCGCACGCACTCTCCTGAGAGATTCGCTTTATCTCAGCAAGCTTCTCACAATGCCAAGGCATTCTGCATCGAGCGGCTCGCGGCACACGGGCTTGCCGCCCGGCTGTACCAATAGGCTGCGTTGTCCTAATCGCCTTCCTTCCGGTGAAGGTAGGCATGCACCCACGAACCCTCGACGCCTTCGTCCTGCTGGGCGGATTCGTGCGCCCGCGCCCAATCGCCCTTGGCATCCCACCACAGCCCGGCGAGGGCCTGCGTCAGTCCGGCTGGCGGCTCGGTCGGGGGGAAAGCAGCGTATTGTGAAGCCCTCGTGAGCGACGGGCAAGCCGGTCTACACCTTCGAGAGTCCCTCGAACGCCGCAATGATTTCGGCATGTGCGGTGGCGATTGCCCCCGACTTCTTCGCTTCCCGCGTTCGCAATGCGTCGGTTTCCAGGTGAACCTGAGCCGATCGCTTACCGCTGCTAGTGACGATGTTCACCGACGCGCCTCCTCGCAACAAGATGCGGCACAAACTCTTCCTCGGTAGTGATCGGCTGGAAACCCTGCCGTTGCCGCCAGACGGCACGTTGACTGTGCCAGCGTCCAGAATCGAGGTGGCCATGGAAGCGGGCAGGCCAACGGGCGTTCACGCAGCCTCCGACGAATTTCTGAGCGCCTCATGCGATTTCTACCAAGTGCCCAGATGTGCCCTGCGTGTGCTCGCCGCAAGGCCGTTGAGGGTGCGAGAATATTCCACGTCCGAAATCTTTGGCGACTACCGCCCAGACACGAAGGCGATCCGCGTCTGGATGCGAACGGCCGTGCGGAAGGATGTCACTTCGTTCGGAACCTTCCTCAGCACGCTCTGCCACGAGCTTTGCCACCATCTGGATTTCCACAGGTTCGCCTTCGGAGACTCTTGGCACACTCGCGGCTTCTACAGCCGCGCTGCCGTCCTGTATCACCACGCAAAAGGAACGCCGCTGAAGCGGCTGGTCTGGGTGCCCGTGGCTCGCAGGCGCTGGCGAATCGACTGGCAGAGGACGAATCGCATGAAAGATTTTTGAGCAGCCAGCTACTCGTGCCTTAACGCCACCATCGGACCGACCAGCACTAAGGTTTAACAGGGGCTTCAGTGAGATAATCCCTTATGTGAAGACAACCACCCGCACTGTTCTTAGCGTTTCGACCTTGCTTTTGGTTTCCGTAGTCGTAATGTCTGCGACGGATAGGCTCGCAAACAAAACGCTCAGAGTCATCCCGCAATCGGGCGGCGGCACCATCGTTTATGAGCGCGTGCCCGATGGTAGCCTTCCTTGGCCAACCATAGACATCTGGTCGGTGAACGCGGACGGTACCGATGACACAGCGCTCACGCACGATGGTCACAGCCATTCGCCAAGCTGGTCGCCGGATGGTCGGCACATACTCTTCGTCCATGACGACGCTTTGCAGAAGCCAGACCCGTACGGGCCGTACCGCGAGGACGAGGAGTTCAGGACCCATCACCCTGTCGAGCTGTACGAAATGAACCGGGGCGGCAGTGACCCGCACCTTCTGCTAAGGTTTGAACCGCTTATTGACGGCGCGACTTGGTCGCCGAATGGGAAGAAGATAATCATTCAGGCCGCTGCTCGTCCGCCTCTCGGCATTTGTCTGTTTCTGTGGTCACCCGAAGAGCGGGTTGAGCCGCGGCTATTGTTTCCGTACCCCGCCGCTTGGCCTGCTTGGTCGTCGAATGGGAAGAAGATTCTATTCGTCAAGCGCTACGGCCGACGGCTGAGTTCGCCCTTCGTCGCCGATGCCGACGGCTCGCACGTGGCCCCGCTGAAGCACGACCCCGGCTCGGAAATATTCGAACCCGCTTGGTCGCCGGATGGCAAGCGCATTGCCTATGCGCAGGACGACGCGCCGCCCGACCGCACGTCACAGATTTTTGTCATGAACGCAGACGGCTCGGGCGTGCGGCAACTTACGCATGACCCTGACTGGGAGTACTGCCGCCATCCTTCGTGGTCGCCAGAGGGCAAGCGAATCGCGTTTGGCTGCGTCTCGACATCCGCACCTTGTAGCGGCATTTTGGCGGGGCAAGGCGCAAGTCCCGCGCAGCCCTCGTGCGTGAGAAGGCTATTTGTCATCTCGCCGGACAACCCGCCAGAATCCCTGATGCCGCTCGCCGACCATGACGGCGCAGACCCGGCATTCGCCCCGAAGTAGCTCGCCGCAGCCAAAACGTGATCTGCGGTGTCTAAATATCAGACGCAATGAGCTTCCAACGAATCGCCCTCGTCTTCTCGGCGGCCGCTCTCTTTTCCGTGGCGCAGGCGCAAGCGCAGCCGCCCACTACCTATCCCAAGCGATTTGCTGGCGCGTGGGAATCGGTCAGCGCCCCCGGCATCGACGGTTTCTTCCTCAAATTCGAAACTCTTTTCAGCGGTCCACCCGAGCATCAGCAGATAGCTTGGCAGGAAGTGCAGATTCGCGTCTACCATCGCCAGCACGGGAAGGAAACTTCGGGATGGTTCGACACAAGGAAAAAAGCAAGACCACAATCCTACCGAATGCGCGGCGGGCAGTCTTTCACGCTATTCGATGGCAAACGGCTGCGCATCCACTTCACCGGCCACGCTGACCTGAAACCGTTCGATCTCGACGTCACTTTCTCAAGTGCCGCACGCGATTGGACGGGTACATTGGTTCGATCCGGCAAAGTCCGTCACGCGGTGTTCGAGCGTCCTCGCCCGGGTGCTCTCATACCAAATGTCTTCGTCGGGGATTGGGCTAGCGAGCCGGACTCCAATTTTGGCCCGCCGCTCGCCCCGGGCAGCCTGCATGTTCGGGAATCGAGCGACGGTGTTCTCTCTGCTTGGCTTGAGCGGACAATCGGCGAGAGGGACGAGCGCGACGGAGAGCCACTGCGAATTGTGTCGGCGACCGGCTCCAGTTTGATTTTGGACGCCATTTTCCCCATCGGCCCATCGTTTGAGTACCGGGGCACGCTTTCCGATGGAGACAGCCTACTCAAAGGAAGGTGGAGTATCATGGTTGGAGAGCACTTCAACGCGCCCGACACGTTTCGCCGAGTTCCTACTGGTGCAGCCCGGCGAGACTACGGGCGAAAGTGGACTCGTAGCTCATTTGAAGTGACGGTTCCATGCCAGTCGTGGTCAAAAGGTGAGTTGGTAACCTGCGGACTGGTAAGCTCAGCTTGAAGCGTGTAGGTACCGCCGGGTTTCCACCCTCGCACGAAGTCGTCTCCGCACGGAGACCGGGTCAGAGGAAACTCCCGGTAGTAGTAGAGATCGATTGCAGTCCAGTAATCGGCACCCGGCCCAATCGGCACCCGGAGCATCGCGACGCCTCCGGCACAAGCCCCTGTGCCCGGCCCGGCATCCTTCAGTCGTGCGTGGTTCCCAGACGAACTGGTCAGGGAAAGCTCCACGCCATCCGGGCGAGGCGGACCACCGCACGAGCCGCCTAGATCGACCGTTAGCTTCGCAGCGCCGACGTTTCGCAGGTGAAGTAGGATCGTTGGCACGAATGGTGAAGTTTGTGGCCCGAGCGAAATCGACATCTCCAATCCGTTAGCTGGAACACCCCACTCCTCATTCGCGTTCGCCGCCTCCGCGCCGGTTTGACTCAAAGCCACCGGAGCAAGCGCGAACACAGAAACCACGAGCACGAAAGACATCATCCTAGTTTTCATTCGGGATACCTCACATCGTCCGTTGACGAAATATAACTGCCCTCGGGAGGCACAGGCGCATTCATTTCGACAGTACTGTGCATTTGCCTCTGACGGCCGGGCTGCACCGTGGCGCTACTCAGTTCTCGTTTGCAGAACCACCCGCCAAGCTGGTCACAAAGGCTTCCCGCGCCTCCGAAACGCCCCAGCCGCCCCAAACCCCTCCGGGAAGCGAAATCGCCGCAGAATCGGCGTCCGCGTTCGCGGGCTGAGAGTCGGTCAGCATCTCGATGTTGAAGCACCGCCGTAGATGGTCACCTTCCCATCTACCACATTCGCCACGTAGCGCCCCTCCCTGAGGAACTGCATCACTTTCTTGCCTGACCGTGCCAACTGCGCCCAGCGCGATTTCGTGTCCGG
>Ga0307374_10003448_pt1 | contig 26994 bp, 16 predicted proteins | sample OX3MG_FD_202532 | JGI IMG/M metagenome (GOLD analysis project Ga0307374, IMG submission 202532) | Soil microbial communities from Risofladan, Vaasa, Finland - OX-3 | ecosystem: Environmental > Terrestrial > Soil > Coastal area > Acid sulfate soil | place: Finland: Risofladan, Vaasa | collected...
ATCATCCGTCACGGGGCCAAGCTGCTCTATGCCTATTGCGAGGCCACCGTGCCGCGCATCCAGATCATCACCCGCAAGGCCTACGGCGGGGCGTACGTGGTCATGAACTCCAAGTCCATCGGCGCCGACCTGGCATTCGCCTGGCCCTCGGCCGAGTTGGCCGTCATGGGCCCCCAGGGGGCGGTGGAGATCGTCTACCGGCGCGAACTGGCCGAGGCGGCCGACCCCACCACGCGCCGCGCCGAGCTGGTGGAGGAGTACACCGAGCGCTACGCCAACCCGTACGTGGCGGCCGAGCGGGGATATGTGGACGACGTCATCGACCCGTCCGAGACGCGCCGGGTCCTGGTGCGCAGCCTGCGCCTGCTCGCCTCCAAGCGCGAGGAGCTGCCCCGGCGCAAACACGGCAACGTGCCGCTGTGACCAGCCCGTCGCAGCGCCAGGCCCCGGTGGTGGCCTCGGTGCGACCGGCCCCGGAGCCGGCAGTGCTGGCCGCCATAATCGCCGCCGTGGAGCAAGCCTGGCCCCGGCCAGCCGAGCCCGAACCATCGCCGTCGCCCACCGCATCGTGGCGTTTCAGCGGCCGGTGGTGGTCGAGGCCCAGCACGGCCCGGCGCGAGCGGCCCTGGGTCCGGCCCGGCTGAGGTCCGGCCCCGCCACCTCACTTCGTCCTCAGGTTTAAGGAGTCTCCTCAATCATGCGAGTGCTCTCCACGTGGTGCGTCGGGCACCGCCGTCTTGTCGTGCTGCTCTGGCTGGTGGTCCTGGTCGGCGTCATCGCCGTGTCGCGCTCGGCGGGGACGGACTACTCCAACAGCTTCTCGTTGCCCAAGACCGAGTCCTCCGAGGCCATCGCCTTGCTGCAAGCGGTCTCTCCCCATCAATCGGGAGACACCGAGCAGGTGGTGTTCGGCGCCTCGGGAGGCGCCAAGGTCATCGACCCCGCCATGCGGGCCCGCATCGGGGCCGTGCTGGCCAAGGTGGGCGCCGTGCCGGATGTGACGACCATCATGTCGCCCTTCGGACCCGGCGGGGCCGATCAGGTGGACAAGAGCCAGACCGTCGCCTTCGCCACCGTCACCTTCGACCGCCAGCCGCAGAACATCCCCACCGCCGTGGCCAAGGACCTGGTCGACGCCGTGCAGTCGGGGGCCGGGCCACGCCTACGCGTCGGCGTCGAGGGGGCGGCGGCCGAGCAAGCCAATCGGCCGTCGCTGGGCGGCGTGGGCTTCGGGGCCATCCTGGCCGGGATCGTCCTATTGCTCGTGTTCGGCTCCCTGTTCGCCATGGCCCTGCCGCTCATCTCGGCGCTGGTCTCGCTCGGGATCGCCACCGGGCTCATCGGACTGCTCAGCCACGTGATGAAGATGCCGCAGTTCTCCACCGAGCTCACGCTGCTCATCGGGCTCGGCGTCGGCGTCGACTACGCGCTGTTCATCGTCACGCGCCACCGACAGGGTCTCATCGCCGGACAGGACGTCGAGTCCTCCATCGTGAACTCGTCCAACACGTCGGGCCGAGCCGTGCTCTTCGCCGGCACCACGGTCTGCATCGCCCTGCTCGGCATGTTCGCGCTGGGTGTGAGCTTTCTCTACGGGTTGGCCGTCGCTGCTGCGCTCGGCGTGGCGCTCACCATGTTCTCCGCCCTGACCTTGTTGCCGGCCCTGTTGGGCTTCATCGGGCCGCGGGTGCTGTCGCGGCGCCAGAAGGCCGACCTGGCCAAGAACGGTCCACGGATCGTGGGATCGGGCACCAAGGGCTTCTGGCCACGATGGTCCGACTTCATCAAGAGACGCCCGACCGTCCCCGCCATCGCCGCCGTCGGGATCATCGTCCTCATCGCCTTGCCGTTCTTCTCGCTGCGACTGGGGTCCTCCGACCAGGGCAACGATCCCGTCGGGACCACCACCCGCCAGGCCTATGACCTCCTGAGTGCCGGCTTCGGGCCCGGCTTCAACGGGCCCCTCACCATCGTCACCGAAGGGAGCGGGGCACCCGACCAGGCCGCGTGGGCGCGAATCGCCACCGATGTCGCCGCCCTGAGAGGCGTGGCCCGGGTGGCCCCGCCCAGGGTCATCCCGACCAAGGCGGGCATCGATGTCGCTGTGATCGTGGTGTACCCGACCACCTCACCGCAGGCGTCGGCTACCACCGACCTGGTGTACCACCTCCGACAGCAGACCATCCCCCGGGCGCTCGAAGGGTCGAAGCTCATCGCCTATGTGGGGGGGACCACGGCGCTGTTCGTCGACTTCTCGCACGTGCTCTCGGCCAAACTGCCGCTGTTCATCGGCCTGGTGGTCGTGCTCTCGTTCCTGCTCCTGGCCCTGGTCTTCCGCAGCGTCGTCATCCCGCTCTTCTCCGCTGCGCTGAACATCCTGTCCATCGGCGCCGCCTTCGGCATCCTGGTGGCGGTGTTCCAGTGGGGATGGCTGGGAGCGGTCTTCGGCGTCAACAAGGCCGGCCCGGTCGAGTCCTTCCTGCCGGTGATGCTGTTCGCCATCGTCTTCGGCTTGTCCATGGACTACCAGGTGTTCCTGGTCACCAGGATGCACGAGGAGTGGCTCAAGACCGGTGACAATCGTGTGGCGGTGCGCAACGGGCTGGCGGCGACCGGGAAGACCATCACGGCAGCCGCCCTCATCATGATCCTGGTGTTCGGCTCGTTCATCCTCGGCGGCGAAAGGGTGATCAAGGAGTTCGGCCTGGGCCTGGCCGGCGGCATCCTGGTCGACGCCGTGGTCATCCGCATGGCCATCGTCCCTGCCCTGATGTTTCTGCTGGGCCGGGCCAACTGGTGGTTCCCGATGGCCGGCCGGGCCGTTCCCCTCAGGCCGGGTGGCGCAGGCGATGCCCCTCGGCCAGGGTGAGCAGGTCGTCCACGATACGGCCGAGCTCGAAGTCCTTGGGGGTGTAGACGGCGGTCACGCCCTTGCCCCGCAGCACCTCGGCGTCCTCGGGCGGGATGATGCCTCCCACCACCACCGGGGCTTCGACCCCGGCGGCCCGCAGGCGGTCGAGGACCTCGGGCACCAGCTCCAGGTGGCTGCCCGACAGGATCGAAAGCCCGACCACGTCCACGTCCTCGTCGCGCGCCGCCGCTGCGATCTCGGCCGGGCTGAGGCGGATGCCCTGGTACACGACCTCGAAGCCACCGTCGCGCGCCGCCACAGCGATTTGCTCCGCCCCGTTGGAGTGGCCGTCCAAGCCGGGCTTGGCCACGAGCAACCGGGGCGGTCCGCCCAGGCGCTCGGCCATGTCCCGGGCCCGGGCCACGGTGTCGGACATGGCTGTGCCGCGTTGGCCGACGCCGCCGGCCACACCGGTAGGAGCCCGGTATTCGCCGAATACCTGACGCAGCGCGCCCGCCCAGTCGCCGGTGGTGCCACCGGCGTGGGCCAGGGCGATGGTGGCGTCCATGATGTTGGCGCTGTCGTCCTCGGCCACGCGGCGCAACTCGTCGAGCGCCCGGGTGAAGGCGGCTTCGTCACGGCCTTGGCGCCATGCGGCCACGTCGGCGCGCTGCTGGGCCTCCTCGGCCGGGTCCACCTTCAAGATGGTCGACACCCCGTCCGCCCCGGCCACCAGCGGCGACGGTTCGGACTCGGTGAAGCAGTTGACCCCGACCACCTGGAGCTCGCCACTCTCGATGCGCCGCACGCGCTCGGCCTGGCTGCGCACCAGACGTCGCTTGAGCTCGTCCACGGACTCGAAGGCCCCGCCCAACGCCAGCACGTCCTCGAGCTCGGCCCAGGCGGCGTCGGCCAGCTGGCTGGTTCTGTCCTCGATCACCTTGGAGCCGTCGAAGATGTCGCCGTACTCGAGCAGGTCGGTCTCGAAGGCCAGGATCTGCTGGATGCGCAGGGACCACTGCTGGTCCCAGGGTCGGGGGAGACCCAGGGCCTCGTTCCACGCCGGCAGCTGTAGGGCCCGGGCTCGGGAGTGGGCCGACAGGGTGACACCGAGGGCTTCGAGGACGATGCGCGGCACGTTGTTCTCGGGCTGGGCCTCGGTGAGTCCCAGGGAGTTCACCTGCACCCCGTAGCGAAATCGCCGCAGCTTCGGGTCCTGGACCCCGTAGCGCTCGAGGCAGATGCGGTCCCACAGCCCGGTGAAGGCCCGCATCTTGCAGGTCTCCTCCACGAAGCGGATGCCGGCATTGACGAAGAACGAGATGCGCCCGACCACGTCGGGGATCTCCGACGCCTCGACCTTCCCCGACTCCCTTACGGCATCGAGGACGCCGATGGCAGTGGCCAGGGCGTAGGCCAGTTCCTGGACCGGGGTGGCCCCCGCCTCCTGCAGGTGGTAGCTGCAGACGTTGATGGGGTTCCACTTGGGGACCTGTCGCACCGTGAAGGCGATCATGTCGACGATGAGCCGCCGGCTCGGCCCCGGCGGGAAGATGTAGGTGCCGCGCGACAGGTACTCCTTCACGATGTCGTTCTGCGTGGTGCCCTGGAGCACCCGCCGCTCGACACCGGTGTCCTCGGCATGGGCCACGTACAGCCCGAGCAGCCACGGCGCCGTGGCGTTGATGGTCATGGAGGTGTTCATGTCCCCCACCGGTATGGACTCCATGAGCTGGCCCATGTGCCCCAGATGGGCCACCGGCACGCCCACCTTGCCCACCTCGCCGGCCGCTTCCGGGGAGTCAGGGTCGTAGCCGGTCTGGGTGGGGAGGTCGAAGGCGATCGACAGCCCGGTCTGGCCCTTGGCCAGGTTCTTGCGGTACAGGGCGTTGGATGCGGTGGCCGAGGAGTGGCCCGAGTAGGTCCGCATCACCCACGGCGCCTGGCGCCGCCGTGCAGTGGAGTCGCTCACGACACCATTCTCCTCGCTGCCGGCGCTCCTAGCGTTTGTGGTAGTCGTAGAAGCCCTTGCCGGACTTGCGCCCCAGCAGCTCGGCGGCCACCATCCGGCGCAGAAGCGGCACGGCTGCGTAGTTCGGGTCCTTGAACTCCTCGTAAAGCGCATCGAGGATGGCCAGGCTGGTATCGAGACCCACCAGGTCGAGAAGGGCGAAGGGGCCCATGGGGAACCCGCAGCCGCCCTTCATGGCTGTGTCGATGTCCTCCCGGGTGGCCACCCCCTGCTCCATGATCCGCACGGCGTTGTTCAGATACGGGAACAGCAGGGCGTTCACGATGAAGCCGGCCTGGTCCTTCACCTCCACCGGGGTCTTCTCGCAGCTCTCGGCGAAGGCCAAAGCGGCCGCCACCGTGTCGTCGGAGGCGGTGATGGGCCGCACCACCTCCACCAGGGCCATGACCGGGGCCGGGTTGAAGAAGTGGATCCCGCACACCCGGTCGGGCCGGCCGGTCTCCATGGCCATGTCGACCACCGGCAGGGTCGAAGTGTTGGTGGCCAGGATGGTGTGGTCGCCGCAGATACGGTCGAGCTCGCTGAAGAGGTGCTTCTTCACGGCCAGGTCCTCGACCACCGACTCGATAACGAGGTCGCAGCCGCCCAGCTCGCCCAGGTCGGACACGGCGGTGACACGAGCCAGGGCGCTGTCGCGGTCGGCTTCGCTGATCTTGCCCTTGTCGACCTGTTTGGCCAGTGACTTCTCCATGCCGGCCACCATGTCGTCGGCGGTGGCCTGGGCCCGGGATCGCAGCACCACATCGAACCCGTGCGTGGCGGCGCTCTCGGCGATACCCGACCCCATGATGCCCGAGCCCACGATTCCCACACGCTTGATGGTCATGGTGCGATGGTACCGGTGGGTCATCCTCCACGCCCACCTGGGCCTGGGGCTCAGCGGCCGCTCAGCCCCCGCCGAGTCCCCGCATGGCCCGGCGCAAGCCCAACGGCAGGCCGCGTACGAAGAGCTCGGGTGACAGGCGGTAGAGCCGCCAGGGCACCCGGGCATGGCGGGGGGACACGATGAAGGCACGGTTGGCCCGCACCCCGCCCAGCACGTCCTCCGCCAGCTTCGCCGGCGGGTAGGCGCTTCCGATGATGGAGGTGAGCATGGACCGCCCGTTGGGCATCACGGCGGTGGCCGGCACATCGGCCGGGTTTCCCTTGTCGAGCAGGGGCGTGTCGATCACCCCGGGGCACACCACGCTCACGCGTACCCCTGAGCGGGCCGCCTCGCCTCGCAGGCTGGTGCTGAGCCCGACCACGGCGTGCTTGGTGGCGGCATAGGGCGTGAGCATCGGCCCCGGGATCAGCCCGGCCAACGAGGCGGTGTTCACGATGTGGCCACTGCCCCGGGACAGCATTTGGGGGTAGACGGCGCACACGCCGTGGACCACACCTCGGAGGTTCACGTCGATGACCCGGTCCCAGTGGGCCACGCCCATGTCGGACACGGGGCCTCCCATGCCGATGCCGGCATTGTTGAACAGCATGTCGACACGGCCGTGGTCGGCGGTGACGGTGTCGATGAGAGCGGCGAAGGCGGCGGCGTCGGCCACGTCCAAGGTGGCGGCCGAAGCCCGCCCCGGGGGTCCGGCGGCGATGGCGTCGGCGGCGCGCTGGGCGCCGTCCCCGTCGATGTCGGCCAGGACCACGGTGGCTCCGCGTGCGGCCAGTGCGCCGGACAGAGCTCGCCCGATGCCCGACGCCGCCCCTGTCACCACGGCCACCTTGCCGGCGAAGTGGCTGTCCAATGCCATGGCCCGAGCCTAGAGGCGCCGCCGGCACCGTCGGTGGGTGCGTCGGCGTCGCCCTACAGTGGGTTCATGCGCGCATGTGGGCCCTTGGCCCTGGTGGGGGGCGACGAATGGCGCCCGGGTTGTGAGTTCGATGCCGAGTTGCTGGCCGCGTCGGGTGGCGACGAGGTGCTCGTGCTGCCGACGGCGGCAGCCTACGAGCACCCGGAGAAGTCCATTGAGTGCGCCACCTCGTGGTTCGCCGGCCTGGGCGGCACGGTGCGGCCCCTCATGGTGCTTGGCCGCGCCGACGCCGAGGACTCCGCTAATGCCGCCGCCGTGCGCAGCGCCCGCTTCGTCTACCTGGGCGGGGGATCGGCCATGCACCTTCGCTCGGTGTTGAAGGCGTCCAAGGTGTGGGAGGCGTTGCTCGAGGCCTGGCGTGACGGCGCCGTGGTGGCCGGCTCCTCGGCCGGGGCCATGGTGCTCACCGACCCCATGGTCGATCCCCGCGGCGGTGCGCTCACCGTCGGATTGGGGATGGTCGAGCAGCTGGCCGTGATCCCCCATTTCGGGCACGAGAGTGCCGAGAAAGTGCATCGGTCGATCGCCCTGGCCGCGCCCGGCCTTCCCGTGGTGGGCGTGCCTGAGCGCACGGCCCTGGTGCGGGCGCCGGACGGTTCGTGGAGCCAGACCGGCCAGGGCCAGGTCGAGGTGTTCGTGAGCGGCAAGCCGGCCGGCTTCGACGCCCTGCCGCGCTGATGCTTCCGCAGCGCTGACAATTCCGCAGCGCTGACAATCCTGCCGGCTCAGTCGGCTTCGGTGATGGTGACGGACTCGATGGTCACCATGTCGCTGGGCTTGCCGCCCTTGGTGCCCACCTTGTCGATATCGGCCACCACGTCGAGGCCCGAGACCACCTTGCCGAAGAGCGAGTAGCTCGGCGGCAGGCGCATCCCGTCAGGCCCCGAGATGACGAAGAACTGGCTCCCGTTGGTGTCAGGCCCGGCATTGGCCATGGCCAGCGAGCCCAGCTCGTAGCGCCCGGGCTGCGGCAGCTCGTCGGCGAAGCGGTAGCCGGGGCCGCCGGTGCCGGTTCCGGTGGGGTCCCCGCCCTGGAGCACGAAGCCGGGAATGACGCGGTGGAAGACGATGCCCTCGAAGTAGTGGTAGCGGGCCAGGAACACGAAGCTGTTCACCGTGCGGGGAGCCGCCACGGGGTCGAGGGCGATGCGCATCGTCCCCTTGCTCGTGACCATGTCGGCCGTGTAGCGCTTCGAGACGTCGATGCACATCGGAGGCTCGGCGTCGAACTTCTGACGCTTGGGGCTCGAGCCGTCGGCCTCGGGACACTCCACGGTCATTTCACTCCTCTGGTCGTGGGCGTCGGCAGCCGGTGACGGATGCGATGAGCCCGGTGATGGGCGCCGCTCACCCGGTCGAGCCGTTGATGATGACCGAGATGATGCGGTGGAACACCTTGGGGGGGCTGCCGTTGTCGGAGGCGTCCCCGTCGGCGTTGATCTTCTGGATCACCGACATGCCCGAGGTCACGTGGCCGAACAGGGAGTAATTGTCATTGCTGTACGGGGCCACCAGCACGAAGAACTGGCTCCCGTTGGTGTTGGCCCCGGCGTTGGCCATGGCCACGTCCCCGGCCGTGTAGCCGCCGGTGGGAACGTTCTCGTTGGCGAATTGGTAGCCCGGGCCACCGGACCCGGTCCCGGTCGGGTCCCCGGTCTGGTCCATGAAGCCGGGGATGACGCGGTGGAATGTCACGCAGTCGAAGAAGTGGTTCTCGGCCAGGAACACGAAGTTGTTGACGGTGTGCGGCGCCGCCTGGGTGTCGAGCGACATGGTGAAGATGCCCACATCGGTGGTGACGACGGCCGAGTAAGTCCGCGTCGGATCGATGATGAGCGGCGGCGGCTTGCTGAAGGTCGGCTTCTTGAGCGGTGAGGTGAAGGTCTTCGGGCAGTTGGCCGACGTGGTGTCGCCGGCCAGGCTCACCGTGGTGGTGGTGCTGGGCACCGGCGTTCCACCCGGTGTCGTGGTGGTGGTCGTGGTGGTGGTCGTGGTGGCGGCGCTGGTGGTCTTGGCCTTGCCGCCCCCGCTCACCAGGGCGTAGACGCCGGCCGCCAGCACGGCCACCACGATCAGGGTGATGGTGCGCCGGGTGGTGGCTCGCCGCCGCTGCTGTCGCTGCAGTGCGGCCTGGCGGGCGTCTCGCGCAGCGCGCTTGCGGGCTCGTTTGTCGCTGGGCACGGCTTGTCACCCTATCGTCCATGCCGTGACCCCCCGCCTCACACCCCGGGCGGCCTCGGCTGGGCTGGTCGTCACCATGGCCCTAGCCTGGGCCGGCTGCACCGGGCCCTCGTCGCCCGCCGCCGGCGGGGGCCCCCGGAGCGTCACGGTGGCGGTGGAGGCTCCGCTCACCGGCCCGTCGGCCGCCGCCGGCGCCGACCTGGTGCGCGGCGTCCGAATGGCCGTGGCCCAGCTCGATGCCGGCAAGGGCATCCTCGGCCACCAGGTCCGGGTGGTGGTGGGCGATGACCGGGGTCGCCTCGCCGTGGCCCGTCGGGTGGCAGCCACCTTGGTGGCCGACCGGCCGGTGGCCGTGGTCGGGCCCCCCGATCCGACCCTCGCCGCCGTGGTCGAACCCCTTTACCGCCGGGCCGGCTTGGCCGTGCTCGACGTGGCCCCCGGGGGCGCCCCGCGCAGTGGGGTGGTCGAGCTGCAGGGCGACGACGAGCAGCTGGCCGTGCTCGACGCCCAGGAGATCGTGAGCGTGCTCCATGCCCGCACCGTGGCCGTGATGGCCGACCCTGGTCTTCCCGTGGCGGCTGCGGTTCCCGCCTTGCAGGCGCTGCTCGTCCAGGCCGGCGTGGCGGTGCCGCTGGTGGCCGACTTGCAGAAGCCCGGCGACGTGGGCACGGCATTGACCGAGCTGGCCGTGATGAAGCCCGATGTCGTGGTCCTGGCCGTGAGCGACGCCCAGGCCGGGGGCCTGGCCGCCGCCCTGGTGGCCGCCGGGGTGGGGTCGCGCCGGCTGGTCGTGGAGACCGCACCCGGTGCCGCCGCCTTCGCCGGTGCTGCTGGTCGGGCCGGCACCGACACGTTGGTGGGGGGCCTGCCGCCGCTGTCCCAGATGGCCGGCGGCCCGGCCTACCAAGTCGCCTACCTCCGGCGCTACGGCGTCGATGCGGGCCCGTGGGGGGCGCTGGGCGCCGATGCCGTGACCGTCCTGTCCGATGCGGCGCGCCGCGCCGGGGCGATCACCGGTCCTGCAGTGGCCGAGGCGGCCATGAACAGCGCCAGCCTGCAGGGAGTGACCGGCGACCTCACCATTGACCCCGACAGCGGCCGCCGGCGCGTGCCACCCCTGGCCGTGCTCGACATAGCGAAGTCCGGGGTCATGTCGATCGACAGCGCATGGGCCGCCTTCTCGGGCTGGCCGCCGCCTTCAGGCAAGTAGCGTTTGGCGGATGTCCCTGGTCGTCCAGAAGTTCGGCGGCACGTCGGTCGGCGATGCCGAGCGGATCCGGGCCGTGGCCGACCACGTGGCCCGCACCCGGCGCCACGGCGACGACGTGGTGGTCGTGGTGAGTGCCATGGGCAAGACCACCGACGACCTCCTGCGCCTGGCCGGCGACGTGAGCACGGTGCAGCCGCCGCGCGAGCTCGACATGTTGCTCACCTCCGGCGAAAGGGTCTCCATGGCCCTGCTGGTGATGGCCCTGGCCGAGCAGGGTGTCGAGGCTGTTTCCTTCACCGGCAGCCAGGCCGGGATCATCACCGACGGCACCCACACCAGAGCCAAGATCATCGAGGTGAAGGGGGACCGCCTGCGCGAGGCCCTGGCCGCCAAGCGCGTGCCGGTGGTGGCGGGCTTCCAGGGGGTGTCGGCCCAGCGCGACGTCACCACCTTGGGCCGGGGAGGCTCCGATACCACCGCCGTGGCGTTGGCCGCCGCCCTCGGTGCGGCGGTGTGCGAGATCTACACCGACGTGAGCGGCGTCTTCAGCGCTGATCCCCGCATCGTGCCCGAGGCCCGCCGGCTCGGGCGCGTCAGCTTCGAGGAGATGCTCGAGATCTCGGCTAGCGGCGGCCGCGTGCTGCAGCTGCGCTCGGTCGAGTTCGCCCGAAACCACCACGTGCCGCTGCACGTGCGTTCCAGCTTCACCTGGGAGCCTGGCACCTGGGTCGTCGAGGAGGATCCGTCCATGGAGCAGGCCGTCGTCACCGCTGTGACCCACGACACGTCGGAGGCCAAGATCACCGTGTCCGGCGTCCCCGACAAGCCGGGCATCGCCGCCCGGCTCTTCCGGGCGCTGGCCGATCGGCACGTGAACGTCGACACCATCGTGCAGAACACCTCCAGCCACGGCACGACCGACATCTCCTTCACCGTGCCGAAGGTGGACCTGTCCGACAGCCTGGACACGGCGCGCGCCATGCTCCCCGACATAGGCGCCGGCGAGGTCCAGGCCGACGACGCCATCGCCAAGGTGTCGCTCGTCGGAGCCGGGATGCGAAGTCACCCGGGCGTGTCGGCCACCATGTTCGAGACCCTGTCCGAGCACGGCATCAACATCGAGATGATCTCGACGTCGACCATCCGCATCTCCTGCGTCGTGCGGGCCGACCGGGTGGAAGAGGCCGTCCGGGCCCTGCACCAGGCCTTCACGCTGGACGGCTGAGGGCCGGGGCCGGCCCCGGTGCCGAGCCCCGGGGCCGCCCTCGGGGGCGGGCTCGGTGCCCTCCTCCGGCTTGGGCTCGTAGAATCGATCCATGCGCGTCGCCGTGGTGGGAGCCACCGGACAGGTAGGCACCGTCATGCGGCGGGTCCTGGCGCAACGCTCGTTTCCTGCCGATGACGTGCGGTTCTTCGCCTCGGCCCGCTCGTCGGGCCGGCGCCTTCCGTGGGGCGACGGCGAGGTCGAGGTCGAGGACGCCGACACCGCCGACTTCGGCGGGATCGACATCGCCCTGGTCTCGGCTGGTGCCACCGCGTCAAAGCTGCTCGCACCGGCATTGGCGGCCGCCGGAGCCGCTGTCATCGACAACTCCTCCGCCTGGCGTATGGACCCTGAGGTCCCTTTGGTGGTGGCCGAGGTGAACCCCGGCGCCCTGGCCCACATGCCCAAGGGGATCGTGGCCAACCCGAACTGCACCACCATGGTGGCCATGCCGGTGCTCGCTCCGCTCCATGGGGAAGCGGGCCTGCGGCGGATGGTCATCTCGACCTACCAGGCCGTGTCGGGCTCCGGCGGAGCGGGGGTGGGGGAACTCGAGGACCAGCTGCGCAAGACCGCCGACCGGGCCGCCGCCTTGGCCTTCGACGGCGCCGCGCTCGACTACCCCGAGGTGTCGGTGTTCCCCGGGCCCATCGCCCACAACGTCCTGCCCTTGGCCGGTCGGCTGGTGGACGACGACTCGGAGGAGACCAACGAGGAGCAGAAGCTGCGCGACGAGAGCCGCAAGATCCTGGCTATCGCCGACCTGGCGGTGTCCGGCACGTGTGTGCGGGTGCCGATCTTCACCGGCCACAGCCTGTCCATCAATGCCGAGTTCAGCCGGCCCATCAGCTCCGAGCGGGCTCGGGCGCTGCTCAGCGTGGCCCCCGGTGTGCGCCTGGTCGATCTGCCCACGCCTCTCGCCGCTGCCGGCATCGACGACACGTTGGTGGGCCGGGTGCGGCGTGACCCGACCGTCGAGCACGGCCTGGCCCTCTTCGTTTCCGGCGACAACCTGCGCAAGGGGGCCGCATTGAACGCCGTGCAGATCGCCGAGCTCCTCCTCAGCCGCTAGAGCCCGGCTCAGCGCCCGGTCTGGGGCGCGGTGGCGCTCAGCGCCCGGTCTGGGGCGCGGTGCCGGGCTCGGTCAGCCCCGATACCCGGCGGGCCAGGTTCACGGCGTGGTCGCCGAAGCGCTCGTAGAACCGGGCCACCAGGGCCGCCTCGATGGCCACCGGCAGCGCCATGGAGCCGCTGGCGATCTCGGCCGTGAGCGCCACGTGCAACTCGTCCACCTCGTCGTCGAGCGCTTCGACGTGCTCGGCCACGTCAGGCGGGCGGTCTACGTAGGCGTCGGCCGTGGCCCGCCACATCTCGCAGGCCACTTCCCCCATCTGCTCGACGAGCCCCCGGGCCCGGGGGGAGAGCTCCATGCCGAGCCCCCGCACGGCCCGGCGCGATACGTGTTCGGCCAGGTCGCCACTGCGCTCGAGCTCGGGGAGCATCCGCAGCACGGTGATGAGATACCGCAGTTCGTCGGGCCCGGTGGCCCGTAGCGCCAGCTGGCGCTGGGCCAACTCTTCGATCTCCCGGTAGAGGGCATCGATGGCGTCGTCGCTCTCGGCCAGCACCCGGGCCGCCTCGCGGTCGCCGGCCAGCAGCGAGTGAGTGGCACCGGCCACCCCTTCTCCTACCAGGGCGAAGAGCTTGATGATCTCGCGGTCGATGTGCTCGAGGGCTTCGGTCACCTCGTCGGCGCCCTCGCTACGCAGCACCAGTCGCCGGATCATGCCCAAAGCGTACCCGGGTCGGTAACGGCAGGTACGGTCGCGAGCAGTGGCCACCGAACGTGGGCGCGAGCGCGAGATCGCTGAACTGGCTGGGCAGCTAGCTGCTCTCGGTGGCCGGGGCCGGCCCCGCGTCTTCGCCCTTTCGTGGTGGAGCGATCACATGATGGCCCGGGCCATGGCCGATGCCGACTTCAGGACGCGGCTGTTCCGTTTCGTCGACGCCTTCCCCGCACTGCGAGGCCCAGCCGACGTGGTGGAGCACCTGCGCTGCGAATTCGAAGACGCCCGCTCGCCATGGTGGTTCCGCCTCGGCCTCGGCCTGGGCGAGGTCCCCGGCGGGGCGTCGCTGGTGAGCGCGGTGGCGGCCCGGTCCATCGACCGTATGGCCCGTCAGTTCGTGGTGGGCACCGACCCCACCGACGTGGCCGACCAGGCCGGTCGCATGTGGGCCGCGTCCACGGCGCTCACCGTGGATCTCCTGGGCGAGCACACCCACAGCGACAGCGAGGCGGTCCGGTACGCCACCCGCCTCGCAGCGCTGGTGGCGGCGCTCGGCAAGGCGGCTCCGTCGTGGCCGGCGCGCCCCGCGCTCGAGTCCGACGACCTCGGCCCCGTGCCGCGCGCCAGTGTGAGCGTCAAGGCTTCGGCACTGTCGCCCGCCTTCGCCCCTCTCACGTCCGAGCAGGCGCTGGCCGGGGCTGAGGCCCTGCTCCTGCCGGCGCTGGTGGATGCCAGCGCGCTCGGCGTGTCGGTGTGGTTCGACATGGAGCGCTACGAGGAAAAGGCGCTCACCCAGTCGCTGTTCCGGCGCCTGCTCGAGCGCCCCGAGCTCCAGGGACTCCACGCCGGCATCGTGGTGCAGGCGTATCTGCGAGACGCCGGTGACGACCTCGAGGCGCTGGCCCGGTGGGCCGCCGGCCGCCGGCTGGCACCGGGGATCCGCCTGGTTAAAGGGGCCTACTGGGACACTGAGACCGTCGAGTCGTCGGCGCGCGGATGGCCGGCCCCGGTCAACGTGTCCAAGGCCCGCACCGACGCAGAGTTCGAGGAGCTGGCCCGGGCCCTCCACGGCGCTCATGGGACGCTGCGGGCCGCCTTCGCCTCGCACAACCTGCGGTCCCTGGCCGCCGCCGTGGTGGACGGGCGTCGGGCCGGCATCGCCGACCACGGCTACGAGCTGCAACTGCTGTACGGGATGGCCGAGCCCGTCCACGAGGCCGTGCGCGCCGCCGGCTTCCGCCTGCGCGTGTACAGCCCCATGGGTGAACTGGTTCCCGGCATGGCCTATCTGGTGCGACGCCTACTCGAGAACACCTCCAACGAGAGCTTCGTTCGCCACGCCTTCGCCGAAGGTGAGCCTCTCGAGGCACTGCTGCAGGCCCCCTCCACGGCAATCGAGGCCCGTCCCGGGCGATGCCCACCGGCCAGCCAAGCCCGTAGCCGGGGAGGCCCACGACGCCGGCCCACCCGTCACTCAGCCGAGCTCGCCGAGGCGCCGTACCGGCCCGAGCCGCCTGCACAGTGGCACCTGCGGCCGGTGTTCGAGGAGTTCGCCGAAACCGTGGAACGAGAGTTCGGCCGCTCAGCGCGCCAGGTGGACGCGGTCGTCCACGGCGATGGTGACGCCGTGTCGACCTTCGCCTCGCTGAACCCGGCCGAGCCGTCCGACGTGGTGGCGCTGGCCGCCGCTTGCGGGCCGCCGCAGGTGGGACTGGCCGTGTCGGCGGCGGTTGAGGCAGCCGAGTCATGGCGCCGGCGGCCCGTGGCCGAGCGGGTCGCCGTGGTGCGACGCGCCGCACAGTGGATGCGCGAGCGTCGGATGGCCCTCGCCGCCTTGGAGGTGCGCGAGGCGGGGAAGGGCTGGGCCGACGCCGACGGCGACGTATGCGAGGCCATCGACTACTGCGAGTACTACGCCCGGCGGATGCTGGCCCTCGACGCCGGAGGTGAGGTGGAGTCGCCGCCGGGGGAGGTGAATCGGCTCCGCTACCGGGGTCGTGGGGTGTGCGCCGTGGTGGCGCCGTGGAACTTCCCGTTGGCCATCCCCACCGGGATGACCGTGGCCGCCTTGGTGACGGGCAATGCCGTGGTGCTAAAGCCGGCCGAGCAGTCGCCGGCCGTGGCCGCCGAGCTGGTGGCCGCCCTTCGCGCTGGTGGCCTGCCCGACGGCGTGCTCGGCTTCGTCCCCGGCGACGGCGCCGCCGGTGCCGCTCTGGTCGAGGATCCGAGAGTGGACATGGTGGCCTTCACCGGCTCTCGCCCGGTGGGCCTCGAGATCGTCGAACGCGCCGGGCGTCGCGACGACCGGCGGCGCAACGTGGTCCGGGTCATCGCCGAGATGGGTGGGAAGAACGCCGTGGTGGTCGACGACGACGCCGACCTCGACGAGGTGGTCCCGGCCGTGCTGTCCTCCGCGTTCGGCTTTGCCGGCCAGAAGTGCTCGGCCGCCAGCCGGCTCGTCGTGCTCGACGCCGTCCATGACCTCGTGGTCGACCGGATCGTGGAGGCAGCCCGTTCGCTGGTGGTCGGGCCGCCGCGCCGGCCCGGCAGCCAAGTCGGCCCGGTTATCGACGCCGAGGCTTACGACCGGCTCACCGCCGTGGTGGCCCGGGCGTCGGAGGTCGGGACGGTGGCACTCGGCGCCAGGGATGTGCCCAGTAGCGGCTTCTTCGTGAGCCCCACCGTCGTCACCGACGTGGCCGTCGATTCGTGGTTGGCCACCGACGAGCTCTTCGGGCCGGTTCTGGCCGTGTTCCGGGTGCCGGACTTCGAAGCGGCCCTGGCCCTGGCCAACGACAGCGCCTACGCCCTTACCGCCGGCGTCTTCACGCGCTCGCCGGCCAATGTGCGCTTGGCCCTGGACGCGCTGCGGGCCGGGAACGTCTACGTGAACCGGGCCATCACCGGGGCCGTGGTCGGGCGACAGCCCTTTGGAGGAAGCGGGATGTCGGGGGTGGGGTCGAAGGCCGGTGGTCCTGACTACCTGCAGCAGTTCTGCGATCCCCAGGTGACGAGCGAGAACACCGTTCGCCAGGGTTTCGTCCCTGGCTGAGCAGGCTGCGCACGCCTCAGGGGTCGTTCTCGACGTCGGCCACGATGAGGCGGGGGCCAGACGGCCAGTCGAAGTAGCGCCACGCCCAATTGAGAAGCACGATCACACGGTTGCGGAAGCCGACCAGGTAGACCAGGTGCAATCCCAGCCACGCCAGCCAGCCCAGGGTGCCTCGGATGACAGGGCCGCGCCGGAGCTGAGCCACCGCGGCACGCCGGCCGATGGTCGCCATCATCCCTTTGTCGCCATAGGCGAAGGCCTCGGTGGGCGACCCCTCGATGCGGCGCAGAACCTGCCTCCCGGCATGGCGCCCGGACTGAATGGCCACCTGGGCCAGCTGCGGGCTCGTCCCGTCGGTGCCGTCCCCCAGGGGTACGGCGGCGGCGTCGCCTACCACGCTCACCTCGGGATGGCCCGCCAGTGACAGGTCGTCCTCCACCACCACGCGCCCACCGGCCCCTCGCCCGGTGTCCAGGGTGGATGCCAAGGTCCCTTCCACACTGACGCCGGCCGCCCACACTACGACAGCAGCGTCGATCCACTCGCCCGAGCGCAGCCGAACCCCGTGGCCGGTCACCTCGGCCACACCTTCGCCCAGCCGGACATCGACGCCGCGAGCGACCAGGGTGTCGCGCGCGTAGCGGCCGGCCGACTGGTCGAAGGCGGTAAGGAGGCGATCGGCCATGTCGAGGAGGACGACTGTGGTGCGCTCCGGGTCGATGCGAAGCCGGTCGCGCCGCACGCTCACGTCGAGCAGCTCGACCAGGGCGCCGGCCGTCTCCACGCCGGTGGCTCCGCCTCCCACCACCACGAATGTCGGGGCCCCGTCGTGGTGGCGCTCAGGGTGGGCGTCGGCCTCCTCCAGGATCCCGAGGAGGTGGTTGCGCAACCGCCTGGCGTCGCCCAGCGTGTAGAGCGGCCGAGCGTTCTCGGCCGCCCCCGGCACGGCGAAGAAGGCGGCGGCCGCCCCGGTGGCCACGATCAGATGGTCGTAGTCGAGCCCCGTCCGGTCGGCCAGCGTCACCCTTCGCTCGCTCAGGTCGATGGACTCCACCCGGCCGTGGCGGAACGTGACGTTGGGATCGGGACCGAAGATGGTCCGCACCGGATAGGCCACGTCGGCGGGTTCCAAGCCGGCGGTGGCCACCTGGTAGAGAAGCGGCTGGAAGGTGTGGAAGTTGTGCTGGTCGACCACCGTCACCTGCACCAGGCGCCCGGCCAGGGCTTTGACGGCGGCCAGGCCGCCGAACCCTGCGCCCACCACTACCACTCGCACCACCGGGTTCAGCAGAGAGCCAGCTCCCGGGCCGCCGCAGCGATGTCGTCCACTTGCGGCAGGATGGCTCGCTCCAGCATGGGGGCATAGGCCACGAAGGTGTCGGTGGCGGCCACCCGCCGTACGGGGGCGTCCAGGGACCAGAAGCAGTGCTCGGCCACCCACGCCGCCACTTCGGCGCCGAAGCCGGCGGTGAGGGTGTCCTCGTGGACGACCAACAACCGACCAGTGCGTTGCACCGATTCGCACACTAGGTCGTGGTCCCACGGCGAGATGGTCCGTAGGTCCACCACCTCCACCGAGCATCCTTCGCCGGCCAGCTGGTCAGCGGCCACCAGCGACTTCTGCACCGTGGCACCCCAGGTCACGATGGTGAGGTCGTCCCCGGCCCGGACGATGTCGCCGCAGCCGAAGGGCAGCGTCCACGATGTGGGAGGCATGGGATCGGCGGCGTAGCGCTGGCGGTAGAGGTGCTTGTGCTCGAGGAACAGCACGGGATCGCCGGTCTCGAACGACGCCCGCAACAAGCCGACGGCGTCGCGGGCCCGGCTCGGGAAGGCGACCAGCAAACCCGGGATGTGGGCGAAGATCGACTCGCCGCTCTGCGAATGCCAGATCGCTCCGCCGGTCAGGTAGCCGCCGATGGCCACCCGCACCACAAGCGGACAGGAGAAGGCGCCGTTGGAGCGCCAGCGGATGGTGGCCGCCTCACTGCGCAGCTGCTGCATGGCCGGCCATATGTAATCGAAGAATTGGATCTCAGCGCATGGGCGCAGGCCGCGCACGGCCTGGCCCACGCCGCGCCCGATGATGTTGGACTCGGCCAGGGGGGTGTTGAAACAGCGAGCCGAGCCAAAGCTCCGTTGCAGCCCTCGCGTCACACCGAACACGCCACCTTTGCCTTCGACGTGGTCGAGCACCTCGTCGTCGGCGTCGGCCACGTCCTCGCCGAACACGCGGATGCGTTCGTCACCGGCGAGCAACTCGTGCAAGGTCAGGCGGATGGCTTCGGCCATGACCACGGGCTCGGCTCCCGGCTCGCCGCCGCCGCTTCCCGTGCCGGGCGCCGGCGGTCGGCACGACACCTGGACCGGCCCCGGCCGCTGCCGCACCACGTGCTCGGTCACCCCGGCCGGATCCGGGCGGGGAGCAACCAGTGCCTCGTCGGCCGCTTGGGACGCCACCGCCTTGGCCTCGGCTCGCAGGGCGTCGGCCTCGTCGTCGCTCAGGATGCCGGCGCGCACCAGGTCGCGCTGGAAGATGTCGAGAGGATCGTGCGCCGCCTCGGCGGCCAGCTCCGCCTCGTCGCGGTACTTGGTCTGCGAGTCGGCCGAGGAGTGCGAGTACGGGCGGGTGACTGTGGCGTGAATCAAGCCGGGGCCCTCGCCGGCCCGGACCCGGGCTATGGCGCGGGCGCCCTTGGTCCGACAGGCGGCGTACTCCCAGCCGTTCATCTTGGTGACGGCCAGCCCGCGAAAGCCGTGCACCATCTCGGAGATCGGCGCCGGGGCCTGGTCCGATGCCCGCACCGAGATGGCGTAGCCGTTGTCTGCCACCACGAAGAGCACGGGCAGGTGCAGCCGACAGGCCGAGTTCAGGCTCTCCCAGAACTCCCCTTCGGACGTGGAGCCCTCGCCGAGCGACACGTAGGTGATCTCGTCTCCGTGGGCCGTGCACCCCGGGAGCCCTGGACGCCGGGCGATGTAGCGGCCGGCCTCGGCGCAGCCCACGGCCGGAAGGCACTGGCTGCCGGTGGGGCTCGACTGGGTCACGATGTTGCGGGTGACGTCCCCCCAGTGGCACGGCATCTGGCGCCCCCCCGAGGCGGGGTCGTCGCAGGACCCCACCGCCTGGAGTAGCACGTCCAGAGGCGTCACCCCGAGGGCGAGGACCAGGGCCCGGTCGCGGTAGTAGGGGAAGAACCAGTCATATGTCGGCCGCAAGGAGCGAGCCAGGGCCGTGAGCAGGATCTCGTGCCCGGCGCCGGAGATCTGGAAGAAGACCCTGCTCTGCTTCTGCAGCAGGATCTCGCGGTCGTCGAGCGCCCTCGACAGGCACGAGAGGCGGAAGTCCTCGATGAGCTCTTCGGCCGGAAATTGCTGCAGGAGCGTAGAAGGGCCCGAGCGTCCCGGTCCCTGTCGATCACGGCTCTGGCGCTCGTGGCCCTTTTGGGCACCGGCCGGCGGCGCGTGTACGCGCTCCCGGTTGCCGGCGGCAGCACCGTCGGTCGGGGTACCGAGTTCCACGCTCGCGGTGCGGGCCGCGGCGCTCTTGCGCATCGAGTTCGACGCTAGCCGCCTGGGCGCGCCAAACGGTGGCCTCCGCAGCGCCATACCCGTTGCCTTGCCATTGCCAGCCCTGCCTCGCCCCTGCCTCGCCCCTGCCTCGCTCCTGCCTCGCCCCTGCGGGCCTTGCTGGGTCCCTGGGGATGTCACACCCCGGCGATACCCTCGCCAGATGACCACTTGGTTGGCAGTCGGAGCCGCTGCCGGCGCCCTGGTGGGCGTCGTCGCCACCGTGTTGGCGCTGGCCGGGCGGTCCGCCGCCCAGTTGGCCGCCGCCGAAGTCGAGCACGCCCGCACCCGGGCTGATCTCATGGCCCGGGTGGCCAGGTCCGAAGCGGCCGTCGACCAGGAACGGGCCGCCGCCGCCGAGCGCCAGTTGGCCTGGGACGAAGCGCGACGCCAGCTCACCGGTGAATTCGCCGAGCTCTCGACCAAGGCACTCCAGCAGAACAACGCTCAGTTCCTCGAGCTGGCCGATGCTCGGCTCAAGGAGACCCAGCAGGCGGCCACCGGTGATCTCGAGCAGCGCAAGCAGGCCATCGAGCAGTTGCTGTCCCCGCTGCGCGAGCAGCTCGGGAAATACGAAGATGGGATCCGCCTGCTCGAGCTGGAACGCCAGAAGGCCTATACCGGGCTGTCCGAGCAGGTGCGGGTGCTGTCGGAATCGCAGGATCGACTGCAGGGCGAGACGCGCAACCTGGTCACCGCGCTTCGGGCCCCGTCCACCAGGGGCCGGTGGGGGGAGATGCAGCTGCGACGGGTGGTGGAGATGGCCGGGATGCTCGAGCACTGTGACTTCGACGAGCAGGTCACCGCCACCGGTGAGGACGGGCGGATGCGTCCGGACATGGTCGTGCGCCTCCCCGGAGGCCGGTCGGTGGTTGTAGATGCCAAGGTCCCGTTGCAGGCGTTCCTGGATGCCAACGAGGCGACCGACGACGACAGCCGCCGGTCGCACCTGGCCCAACACGCCCGCCAACTCCGCGCTCACATCGACGCCCTGTCGAAGAAGGCCTACTGGCAGCAGTTCGATCGCTCTCCGGAATACGTAGTCGCCTTCGTGCCCGGCGATCCGCTGCTTGCTGCCGCTTTCGAGCACGACCCTCTGCTCTTCGAGCACGCCATGGCCAACCACGTGCTAGTGGCCACGCCCACGAGCCTCATCGCACTGTTGCGCAATGTCGCATCGAGTTGGCAGCAGGAAGCGTTGGCCGAGAACGCCCGCGAGGTGCAGAAGATCGGGCGCGATCTCTACAAGCGCCTGTCCACCTTCGGCGAGCACCTGGCGCGCACCGGTCGCGGTCTGGCCGGCGCCGTCGACGCTTACAACAAGGCGGTCGGGTCACTCGAGCGCAGCGTGCTGCCCCAGGCTCGTCGGTTCCAGGAGCTCGGAGTCGTGGGGGCCGGCGACAAGGAGCTGGCCGAAGTGGGCGAAGTGGATGTGGTGGCGCGCCGTCCCCAGACGCCTGAGTTGACCACGGCGCTCCCGGCGCTGGAGCTCGTGGTCGAAGACCTGGGAGAACCCGACCTCCCCGACGCCGTCGAGGGCTGAGCGGCCCAGGCCCAGGCCCAGGCCCAGGCTCAGGCCCAGGCCCAGGCCCAGGCTCAGGCCCAGGCCCAGGCTCAGGCCCAGGCCCAGGCCCAGGCCGTCTCGGAAGAAAGTTCGCTCGCCAGCTGCCTGGCTTCGATCTGAGCCGCTTCGAGCGCCGGCCCCTCGAGCACATGCTCGAGGGGCCGGTCGGGGCCCAAGAAGAGCAAGATGCAGCGGACCACCGGCCTTCCTGTCGCTGCCTCCAGGGCGAGGGCGTAGGCCGCCACCTGATGCGTGTAGCGCCCGACGGCCTGGTCGAGGGCGGCCGGGCTCATCAGGTGGTCGGTCTTGTAGTCGACCACCACCAACCCGTCGTCGTCCTCGACCAGCAGGTCGACGAAGCCCTCGAGCACGATGCCGCCGATGTCGGCCGCCACGAACATCTCCTTGTGGTGCCGGCGGGTGGCGGCCCGCCCGATCACGTCACTGGTGAAGGCGCCACTCACCATGGCCGCCACAGAGCCGGCGTGCTCGGCGACACCGTGAGAGGTGGCCCGGATGCGAGCCACCTCGGCGGCGTCGACGCCCTCGACATCCAGCCCGGTGGAGAAGTCGAGGGCGGCCAGTGCGCCGTGGACGGCGCGTCCGACGCTCAGCGCCGCCTCGGCGCTGCGGGGCACCACTCCGGTTGGCTCTCTCCACCCCGGGTCGTCCCTGGCCACGTCGTAGCCCTCGTCTTGCAGGGCCGTGGCCGTGACCAGGGGGAACGACTTGGCACCTTGCAGCATGGCGCTGCGCCTCGACTTCCAGGTTTGGAGTTGGTGCCTCCACCAGTCGGCGCGGTCGTGTGGATCGGGTAAGTCGACGCCGCCGTGGTTCGCCGGCGTGTCCAAGCGCACAGCGAGCGCGGGGGGCGGTGGCCCGTCGGGCTCGACTTCGGGCTCGTCGTCGTCGTCCAGACGGCGCCACAGCAGAGGATGGTGGCGGCACAGGTCCACGAGCAGCTCGGCGTGGCTAGGTGCTGCTGTGCTCCCACCGGTGCGTTGCTTGTGATGCAGACACAGCACGAGGTGGTCGCGGGCCCGGGTCATGGCCACGTACAGGAGCCTGATCCGCTCCAGGCGGTCGAGTGCCCGGTCCTCGATGGCCTCGGCGTCGTAGCCGCGGCTGCGCAACTGGCTGCCGATGCGCACTTCGGGGCTCCCGTCCGCCTTCCACAACACGACATCCGGCCGGGCCCCGGCGCCGTCCTCGCGCTCGAGGCCGGCCACCACCACCATCGGGAACTCGAGCCCCTTGGCCCCGTGGATGGTCATGACGCGCACGGCGTCGTCATCGGCGTCGGGCGGCCCGAGGGTGGAGGCCCGGCCGTCGCCTTGGCGCTGGAGCTCCGCCCACCTCAGGAACTCGTGCAGGCTCCCGCCCGAGGTCTCGTCGAACAGGCGGGCCTGGTCGGCCAGCCACCGGAGCCGCTGCCAATGGTCACGGGCCCTCCGGTGGGCGAAGGCCAGTTGGAAGCTGCCCAGGACGTCCATGGCCAGGCGGACCATTTCCGAGGGCTCGGCCCACCACCGCCGTTGGTGCAGCTGGGTCAGGATGCCCATGGCCTGGCCCACGGGCCCGTCCTCGAGCCCGGCCGGGGTCTGCGCCCGCGGGTCCCACGACCCCCCGGCGCCGTGCCAGCGAACGAGGTCGTCGTCCCCGCAGGCCAGCCCCGGCGAACGCAGAGCGGCCAGCACGGCCACGGAGTCGGATGGCTCGTCGGCCGCCTCGAGCACGCACAAGACGTCGCGCACGTCGTCGGATCCCCAGAGCAAGGCCGCTCCCTCGAGCCTGTAGGGAACCCCGGCCAGGTCGAAGGCTTCTTCTATGGGGGGCAACGATGTCCTGGTCGGGATCAGCACGGCCACGTCGGCCCAGCGCAGGGGCCGGAGTGGGGCCGAAGGCCGTGTCGGGTCGGATACGGGCCAACGTTCGCCGACGGCGCGCCGGATGGCGATGGCGCCATGGGCCGCCGCCGCTCGTCGGGCTTCTCCGACGGTGGCCGCCATGGGCCCGCCTAGCACCACTACGGCGGCGGGCTCCGGGGGTGCTTCGTCCTGGTCCGAGCCCAACCCGTCCAGCTGGAGCTGGATGTCGGCGCCGGGGCGAGCCAAACCTGGCAAAGGCCGACGTACGGCGGACAGCGGGAAGTGCTCCGCCTGTCCGACCCCGGACCCGTCGACGAAGAGCTTCTCGAAACAGCGGTTCACGAAGTCCAGGATCCCGGGCACCGACCGGAAGTTGCTGGCCATCACCACCTGCTCGCCGACCTCGGAGCACACCCGTTCGAACAGGGCGATGTCAGCTCGGCGGAAGCGATAGATCGACTGTTTCGGGTCTCCCACCACGAACAGCGCGCCAGGACGGGCTCCGCTCAGGAGTTCGGCGCTTTCGGCGGCCGAGGCCAGCCACGCCGCCAACTCCACCTGAATGGGATCGGTGTCCTGGAACTCGTCGATGAGCAGGTGCCGGTAGCGCGACCGCAGGGCCTGGCGGGCCTCGGGGTCGTGGCGAAGGAGACGTCGACCGAGGACCAACAGATCGTGGAAGGTGAGTCGGCCCTCAGCAGCCCGGTCTGCGGCACTGTCCAACGTGAAGTGAGCCACCCGGGCGGTGAGCTCGGCCACGACCGGTGCCCGCACGTCGGCCAGGAACTCCTGTCGAATCTCCTCGGCGGCGCCACAGGCGGCACGGACTTCGCCGGCCCGCTCCCCCCAGTTGCCGCCGCGCCCCAGGCTGCAGGCGAACGAGGGGGCCCGGAGCAACAGGGCAAGCACGGCATGCTCGTCGTCGCCGGCCGCCAGCAGCAGGGCCCGGATGTGGTTCAGGCGGCCCTGGAGATGGGCGAGCAGCAAGTCGCTGTCATCGGTGCAGTAGTGGTTCAGCCCGATGGCCTCGTCGAGGGCCCGCACGACGCGGCCGACGTCACACCGAGCCAACGGTCCGGGCCCAGGCCGTTGGGCGTCTATCAGGGCGAGAGCGTCCCCTTCGAGGCGGTCCCAGTGGCGGTGAAGGCAGGTGGCCACGTCGAGCAGGTCACCGGGGCCGAGACCGAGCATGAAGCCGCGCAGCAGCACCGATTCGGCGCCCGGGTCGTCGAACAGCGCATCGGTGAACGAGGCGAAGCGCGCCTCGAGATCGGCTTGCTCGGCTACCTGGTCGAGCACGTCGAAGCCAGGCGGCACACCAACGGCCACACCGTGTTCGACCAGCATCCGTTGGGCGAAGGCATGCAGCGTGCACACCGTCGCTTCGTCCACCTGGGTGCGCGCTGTCGCCAAGGGGCTGCCATCGGACGCTTGGGCGACGGCCTCCTCGAGCGCCAGGCGGAGTCGGGAGCGCAGCTCGGCGGCCGCTGTCTCGGTAAAAGTGATGACAGCGAGCTCGCGCAGGCCGGCACCATTCCGGATCAGCTCCACCACTCGTCCCACCAGTGCTGTGGTCTTGCCGGTCCCGGCGCCGGCCACTACCACCAGCGACGAGCCGAGGTCCTCGGCGATCCGGGCCCGGCCCACGGCATCGGGCAACATGGCGGCGCTCATCCTCCACCGTCCGGCAGCACCCTGAGGCGGGTCACCGCTCGGGCCACGTCGGCAGGGGCCTCGCTCTCGACCAGGTCGTTGACAGGATCCAGCTCGGGCGAGGCGCGCTTGGTCGCCCACTGACGGTCGCGCACAGCCGGGCAGACGCGGTCGAAGTCACACCACATGCAGCTGTCGAAGCAATTGTCACGCGGCGGGCCGGGGATGCCGGGGAAGAGCCCGGCCTCCACGCCGACGGCGATCTGTCCGACCACCTGGCGGAAGTGGGACTCTACGGCATCGGTCAGCTCCAGGTGATAACAGGCGGTGGCCCGTTCAGCCGACACCATCCAGTAGCGGGCGTGCACAGTGCCGCCCCCGAACGCCGATCTGGCCGCCATTGCGTACAAGGGGAGTTGGAGTCGCCTCCCACCTACCAGTGGATCGGCGGTGAGGCGGCTTAGGCCTGTTTGGCGGCCGGTCTTGTAATCCGACACCACCAACTCCCCCGCGCTGTTGCGGTCGACGCGATCAGCGTGGCCCCGGAAACGCATGACCTTTCCATCGGCGAGGGCCACGGCCACCGGCGGCGCCGCGTCGTCGTCCATGCCAAAGCCGAATTCGGCGGCCAGCGGCACGAGGTCACCCTCCTCGGCATGGAACATGCGCAGATCACGTCGGATAGCGGCTTGGTCCAGGCGCCATAGAAGGGCTTTGCCGACCAGGCCGCCGGCGGTGGCCTGGTCCAGGGCGTCGTCGGCGATGGCGAGGAGCCGATCCAGCGATCGCGGCGCGCCGTCGATGCGCTCGAGCACGTACCGCTCGAGTATGGCGTGCACCAGCGAACCCCGGTCGCGGGCCTCGATCCGCCACAGATCCTCGGGCAGGGTGCGTTCGGAGACGCCGAGCACGCGGTCGAAGAGGAATCGGCGCGGGCACTCGGCATACGTCTCGAGTCGGGTGGCCGAGACCGGGCGTGCGGGATCGAAGGGGGTGACGAGCCCGGCACCGACAGATCCGTCGAAGCGGGTGAACGATCGCGAAGCCCGGCTTCGGATGGCGTCCATAGCTCGTTGTAGGCGCTCGTCGGCCAACGCCGGCGGAGCCTGCGTGGCGTCGCCACCTCCCGATGTCCAGCTGTCGAGGTTCCTGAGTGCCAAGTCCACGGGCGTGGTGGCCGGCCGCTGCACCCCCAGAGATGCGGCGAAGGAGTCGACCGGCCGCCAGGCCGTGTGAGGCCCACTCAGGCGTTCGATCCAGCGACTGGGGTCCTGGGCGCGGCCGCTTCGAGGGTCGACGCGGGGATAGGTGATGAGCCGGCGCTGTTCCCCTGTGGCCACGGCCGCCGTGATGTCAGCAAGCAGCTCGTCGAGTCGGACGGCCCTGCTTCTTAGGGCGCCCGATGTGTCGAGCCGCCGTGCCTCGTCGGGCAGCAGGGCGTCGTCACCCATGACTCCGGGCACGAGGCCGTCGGCCAACCCGGTGACGATCAGCGTATGGAACTGCAGGCAGCGCGCCTGGTCGAAGGGGGCGACGAAGACGCCGTGGCCGAAGGCTCCAAAGGCTCCGGTCTCCTCGAGGAACTGACCCTCGAGGTGCGAACGGACGGTGCGCCTGAACGTCGCCAGATCCGTCCCCGCCGACACCGTGTCGAGGTCGGCCAGCGTCGCCACGGTGTCACGTACCTGGGCTAGAGCCGACAGCTGGACGTCGGGCCAGGGGCCCCAGGCCTGGTCCAAATAACGGTCGAGCAAGCCTTGGCACCACTGGGTGGCGCCGGACCACGTTCGGACCGCCACCGACGTGGCCGAAGCAAGTTCTTCCACGAATCCCTGAAGGGCGGCGGCCTCGTGGCGATCGGTCGGGCGTCGCTCGGCCAACCGGGTCAGACGCTCTCGCCATTGAGGAAGACCTCGCACCACCCCGGCCTCGGCCGATATGGCGTTCCAGCGGCTGGCCGGCACCGGGCGGCCGCCCGGTCCGGTCACGATGGGCCCCGACGCCAGCCACGCCATGAGGTCGTGACGCCGAAGGTCGCCTCCGGCCAGCTCCAGCAGGCCCAGCAACACCCGCCCGGCGGTGCAGCGATCGAGCCGCCGGGTCTCAGGGCCGTTGGCGGCGATGCCGGCGGCGGCCAGTTGCTGGTGCAGGAGCCGGGCA
>Ga0307374_10003449_pt1 | contig 26988 bp, 29 predicted proteins | sample OX3MG_FD_202532 | JGI IMG/M metagenome (GOLD analysis project Ga0307374, IMG submission 202532) | Soil microbial communities from Risofladan, Vaasa, Finland - OX-3 | ecosystem: Environmental > Terrestrial > Soil > Coastal area > Acid sulfate soil | place: Finland: Risofladan, Vaasa | collected...
AACGACAACGGCCCGGCCAACCAAGGCGTTTCCCCCGACGACCTCGGAAAGTACGTCGCGGTCTATCGCGCGATGCAGCGCAATCACAGCATAACCGTCGAACAAGCCGCCGCGGCCCAAGGGCTCACCCTGAGCGCCTTCCGCGACCTCGAGCGGCGTGTCGAAAGCAACGATCTTACGCGCGACGACGCTCGGCGCGCGCTCGCCGCACCGGCCCCGAGCGCTACGCCGACAACAGCACCAAAAGCGCAGCGCTGAGCCGCCGCGCTCGCCAATCGCCAGCCGCCGATTAAAAACGGTGGAAGAGGATCAAGTCTCCTCCTCCACCGAGGCATCGATCGTTATTTCGTAACGGAGGACGCGAAGGCCGCTTCGAGGCGGGCCACTGCATCGTTGGCGCGCTTGACCGAGTCCTCCGAGCCGGCAGCCGCTTCTTCGGCGCTCTTGGCCGACTGCGCCGCCTGGTTGGCCGAGTTCTGCGCGTTGGTCGATGCCGTGCCAGCCGACTGCGCACTGCCCTCGGCCTGCGAAGTCGCCTGGTCGATCTGAGTCTGGTAGCTGCATCCGATGGCGAACGTACCACCGAGCGCTAGGATTCCGAGCACGCTAACCAACTTCTTCATCCGAACCCACCTCCTGCTAAACCGGTAAAATCGATTCTCTATGTGAGAGCAATCTAACAGCATCGCGCCTCGGCGCGAAGCGTTTGCGGTTGCGAAATTGTGCTCATCGTTACAAATCGATCTGTTCAAGGCAAGCCATCGAACACACCGATACGCATGGTTGACATCCAAAACTGGCGGTGGGTATGGTCAGTTGGAACCCCGCTTAACTATTGCGCGCCAGCCATCCACGCTCGTGTCGAACGACATCATCAGCGAACGCCAAAGCCCAACGGAACCGGCAAAAGCGGCAGCCGACGCCAATGCCGTAGCCAGCCCGGCGCCTGACGCCGAGGCCGCGGCGGCCGCACAACCCTGGGCCGTGGGCGTCGCGCCCGAGCGCGGACCGGCCATGATGACCGCGATTCCGGGCGGCGGCCATAGCGCTTTGCCCGGACCGCTGGAGGAAAAACGCTTCGCCGGCGAAACAGAGGGCGACTTCGAGGACGCGCTCAGGATGGTCGAGGCCGGCGGGCCCGCCGGCCGGCGGCGCAGCCATCGCAGCATCTGGGGATCGCTGGTGAGGCTCGTGCGGCTGGACCGGCTGCGCGGTCCTGCGACTCGCCAGGACCGGCACGTCGCCTTCGACGGCTTCCGCAATCCGATGCACGACGAAAAGATCGAGCGCGACCGCCGCTACGGCACGGTCTACACGCTGGTCGAGCACGCCAATGCCTACCTGGTGAGCATCGAGATGCCACGGCGCATCCCGGCCTCCTCGCTCAAGGAGCTGTGGAAGCTGCCCGACGAGATGCCCGACTACGACTACACCGTCACGCTGCACGGGAACGTGCTCGCCGTGCGCGCCGGCGTGCGCGGCGACGCGATGCGGCGGTTGTCGTACATCTCGGCATCGTTTCCTTCCGACTTCCTGACCCGGATCGAACTCGACCAACCGGTCACGTCCTTCAAGCATCGTCTGCGCGACAAGGTGCTCGAGATAGTGATCTTCAAGGCCGCGGGTTCCGCGACCGTTAGCCGGGTCGCCTAGAACCAGCGAGTACCGCTCCCGCCCAAGGCCAAACGAACCGGCGCTGAAGAGAGGCGGGGCCGATGACGACGAACGTAAGAGAGGCCAGCATCCGCGATCTGCCGCGAATACTGGAGATCGAGCGGCTGGCATTTGCGCAGCCGTGGAGCCTCGACTCGTTCAAACGCGAACTGATGCTGCCGTTCTCGCGCATCACGGTGGCGGTTCAGGCGGATCCCGTGCATCCCGAGATCCATGGCCAACCAAAGGGCTTTCTGTGCCGATGGCTGGTCGCCGACGAGTGTCATATCCTCAATGTGGCCGTGCATCCCGAGCTGCGGCGCGGCGGTATCGCGATGACGCTGATGACAGAGGCGATAAACGAAGCAAAGACGAAAACCATCCGCCTCGTGACGCTCGAGGTGCGCCGCTCGAATGTCGCCGCAAGAAGCCTGTACCGCAAGTTGAACTTCGAAGAACAGCGTTTGAGAACGAACTACTATGGGCCCGGCCAGGACGCTATTGTGATGGAACTCGACCTCGACGGCTTGTTTGGATAGGCCTCCCAAACAGCATTTAGCGACGAGTATGCCGCGAATTTGGCGGGGTTACAAAACTCTACTGTTTGTGCCATAATGTTTCAGTTGAGCCGGCGCTGATCGGACAGCAGTGAGTCGTCGTCACAAACTGGACCGAAATCTATAACGCCTCGCGGCTCCTGAAAGAACACAGATGACGAGTTTGCCGTTCAAAAAGGGCGAGAAAGTGGTTTACCCGGCGCATGGCGTCGCGGTTATCGAGGACATTCAGAGCCGTGTCATCTCCGGGACTGAACGCCGATTTTACATGCTCAAAATCCTGGGCACCGAGAAGATGACCATCATGATCCCGACCGAGAACGTAACCCAGGTCGGGCTGCGGCGGGTGATCGGCAAGGATACGGTCGATAAGATTTATCGGATTCTGCGCACGCGCAGGGTCGACACCGACACTCAGACCTGGAACCGGCGCTATCGCGAGTACACCGAGAAGATCAAGACCGGCTCGCCGCTCGAGATCGCCAAGGTCCTGCGCGACCTGCTGGTGCTCAAAGGCGATAAGGAGCTGTCGTTCGGTGAACGCAAGATGCTCGACACTGCGCGCAGCTTGCTGGTCAAGGAACTCTCCATCGCCAAGGCTCATCCCGAAGAGAAGATCATGGAAGAGATCAAGATGATGTTCGCCAACTAGACCGCCAACGCGAAAGAGCGACCGTGAGGGGATCGGAAGCAATTCCGGTCCCCTTTTTGCTCTTCAGCTCGTGCATTTGAACCCGTGAGCCAGGCGCATCGCGACCGCGCGCCCTTTGCCCTGGCGCGTGCCGCCCAATACGCTCGATAATATCGCGGCCTTGGGTATTCGCCGAGCCGCCGCGACATACACCGCGATGCGATGTTCCGCCATAATCGTCGCCGCCGGAAGCGGGATGCGGCTTAAGATGGACACTCCGAAGGCCTTCGTGCCGCTCGGCGGACGGCCGCTGCTCCACTATTCGCTGCGCACCATCGCCGCGCTCGAGACGATCGACGAAGCCGTGGTGACAGTGCCGGCCGGGATGGAGCGCCAGACGCGCGCCGAGGTCGAACGCGCCGGGGTGGGAATCCCTATCAAGCTGGTCGCGGGCGGCGCCGAGCGCCAGGATTCGGTGAGAATCGCGCTTGGGTTCACCAGCGCGGAGAGCGAAATCGTGGTGGTGCACGACGCGGCGCGCCCGTTCGCGACGCCCGCGCTGTTCGCCGCCTGCATCGCCGCCACGCGGGGGGCCGACGGAGCGATCGCCGCGATCGCGGTCGCCGACACGCTCAAACGCGTCGAGGGCCGCACGATCGCGGCGACGGTTGCGCGCGAGGGACTGTGGCAGGCGCAAACGCCGCAGGCCTTCAAACGCGCCGTGCTGGTCGAGGCGCATGATCGCGCGCTGCGCGAGCGATGGGCCGCGACCGACGACGCGGAACTTATCGAGCGATGCGGCGGGCGGGTCGAGGTGGTCGAAAGCTCGGCGACCAATCTGAAGATCACGACGCTGGCCGATCTGCAAATCGCCGAGGCGCTCGCCGCGCGGATCTTCGCCAGCTAGAAATTCTCAACGCGCGCCGGGAAAATCGGGCGCGATCGCGGCGGACACGCCTTCGTTGAGCGAGCCCGAGCGGAAACCCTTCAGATCGACGGTCACGAAGCGAAAGCCGAGCCTGCGCAGCTCGCGATCCACGCGCTCGCGCGTCGCCGGTTCGAGCAGCCGCGCGATCTCCGACTGCTCCACCTCCAGCCGCGCGACCTCGCCATGATGGCGCACGCGCGCGACCCGAAAGCCCATCGCATGCAGTAGCTGCTCGCCGCGCTCGACCTGTTCGAGCCCCCGCGGTGTGATTCGCGTTCCATAGGGAAACCGCGATGAGAGGCACGGCGAGGCCGGCCGATCCCACGTCGGCAACCCGAGCGCGCGCGACAGCTCGCGAATCTCGGCCTTGGTCAATTCGGCTTCGACCAGCGGATGGCGGACGCGCTTTTCGCCGGCCGCCTTGATCCCGGGACGATAGTCATGCAGGTCGTCCAGGTTGAGCCCGTCGACGATCTCCTCTATTCCGAGTTCCGCCGCCCGGGCTTCGCAGACCGTGAACAGGTTGTGCTTGCACAGGTAGCATCGGTTGAGCGGGTTCTCCGCGTAGCCGGGAACTTCGAGTTCGTTGGAATCGACGACCAGGTGGCGCGCGCCGATCATCCGCGCCATCTCCAGCGCCGAGCGCCGGTCATCCTCGGGCATCGTGGGCGAGGTCGTGGTGAGCGCAAGCATCCGCGCGCCGAGCGTCTCATGGGCGACGCGCAGGACGAATGTCGAATCGACGCCGCCCGAGAACGCGACCATCACCGAGCGCATCGGCGCGAAAATCCCGCGCAGGCGCTCGAGCTTGAGCGATAGCTCCGCGCTCAGCCCGATCGTGGTGCTCATATTCCCTCGGCCTGGAAAAGATCGGTCGTCAGATAGCGTTCGCCGGTGTCGCAGAAAATCGTCGCGACGACCTTGCCGCGACCCAGGCGCCTGGCCACCTTAAGCGCCGCGCAGCACGCCGCGCCCGATGAAATCCCGACCAGCAGGCCCTCTTCGCGGGCAAGCCGGCGCGTATGCAGCGTCGCCTCCTCGTCGCTCACCGCGATGATTTCGTCATATACGCTGGGGTCGAGATTTTCCGGCACGAAGCCGGCGCCAATTCCCTGGATTTTATGAAAGCCGGGCTCGCCGCCCGACAGCACCGGAGAATTTTTCGGCTCGACCGCCACGATCAGCGGGCCGGCGCCGAAATGCTCGCGCAGGTAGCGGCCGACGCCGGTGATCGTGCCGCCGGTACCGACGCCCGCCACGAACGCGTCGATACGCTCGAGCTGTCCGGCCAGTTCGGGACCGGTGGTTGCGTAATGGATGTCGGGATTGGCGTGGTTCCTGAACTGCTGGGGCATGAAGAAGCCCGGGTTATCGCGTACCAGGTCCTGCGCCTTGGCGATCGCGCCGTGCATCCCGCGGGTGTCCGGGGTCAGCACCAGGCGCGCCCCATACGCCGCCAACAGCGAACGCCGCTCCTCGCTCATCGTATCGGGCATCGTCAGGACAAGCCCATAGCCCTTGACGGCAGCCACCAGCGCAAGCCCGATTCCGGTGTTGCCCGAAGTCGGCTCGACGATGGTTTCGCCGGGCTTAAGCCGGCCTTCGCGCTCGGCCGCCTCGACCATCGCGACGCAGATCCGGTCCTTGACGCTGCCGCCCGGGTTGAAGCTCTCGAGCTTGGCCCAGATTTCCGCGTCGTCCTTGCCCGGCAGGCGGTTGAGTCGCACCACGGGCGTGTGACCGATAAGTGCTAGCGGTGAACGCGCGACGCTGTTCGGCATGTCGGAGATTTTAGCCGTATTCGCTCCCGTTTTGCGACCATTACATGCACCGCATAGAGTCTATCGCCGATGGCATCGCCGACGTTCGAGCAGGTTGCACATCCCGAGCGCGTGCTGGTGATTTTTCCCGGCGCGCTCGGCGACCTTATATGCTTTGGTCCGGCGTTGCGTGCGCTTGCCCGGCGCCATCGTGACGCGCCTCTCGAACTGATGGCGCGCGAGGAGCTGGCGCGCTTCGCCGTCGAGCGATTGGGCTTGGTGCGAATCGGCATCACAGGCGGCCGTTCGCGAGATCATTCGCAAGGCCGTTCGCAAGCCCGTTCGCAAGCCCGTTCGATAGACCGGCGCGAGGTCGCCGCGCTCTTCGCCGAAACCCCCGACCTCACCGAGGCGCGCGCGTTTTTTCGCCCCTTCACCCGCATCTATTCATTCTTCGCCTCCGACGACGCGCGCTTTCGCCGCGCGCTCGAAGCGGCCGCCGCGCCCACGGCCGTGAGCTTCCACGCCTTTCGTCCCGCGGGCGCGGGGCACGTCGCCGCTGGCTACCTCGAAGAGATAGGCGAGCGCGGCGCACCGCCATGCGAACATGTAGACGGACATATCGACGTATTGCCGGGCGATATCGCGGAAGCCCGCCGGGCGCTCATCCGACTGGGGCTTGAGGACGCGCGCTTCGTGCTGCTCTTTCCCGGCAGCGGAAGCCCGCACAAGAATTGGCCGGCAGAGAAATTCGCCGCGCTGGCAAACGCGCTCGCCTCGCCGATGCGGGCATTGGTCGTACTCGGCCCGGCGGAAGCCGCGATCGAGCCGCTCCTGATCCCGCTCCTCGCCGCACGCGGGATTGCGTTGCTTAGCGATCGGCCGCTCGGCACGATAGCCGGGTTGGCCCGTCTCGCGGCCGGCTTCGTCGGCAACGATTCGGGGGTGTCCCATCTGGCGGCCGCCGCCGGCGCGCCGGGTGTGGCACTTTTCGGGCCGACGGATCCGGATCGATGGCGTCCGCTGGGGCGGGTCAGAGTGGTGCGGGCTTTGAATCTCGCCGACCTGACGCCCGCCGAGGTGGCGTCGGCGGTGCAAGAGACACTCCAGACGGGGTGAGGAAAAAGAAAGGCCCGCGAACGTTCCGGGAACGGTCTGACGAAAGCGGTTTTCCCCTCATTTCCGAGATGTTGGTGAAATGAAGGAAAATAGCGATTACGCGCGAGCGTCAAGTGATGAAAGGCTGCGCGACGATGGTTAGATTTGAGTCAGCGGGGTCGCGTTGACTGCAAAAATCGCTCGGCGTAGCCTCAAGGGAGAGCCGATACATCAGTTCGCGACATGCCGAAATGCCTTTGATTTGCTGGAGTTTTCGTCCTCATACAAGGAATCTATGCGCAGCGCCATCAAGACCACCATATTGCTCGGCGCCCTGACCGGGCTGCTGATACTCATCGGCGGCGTGTTCGGCGGACGCAGTGGCGCCGAACTCGCCTTCCTCGTCGCGCTGGCGATGAATTTCTTCAGCTACTGGTTCTCGGACAAGATGGTGCTGAAGGCTTACGGCGCGAAGGAGCTCGACGCCGCGGCGGCGCCCGAGCTTTACTCGATCGTCCAGGAGTTGGCGCAGGAGGCGCATATCCAGGTGCCGCGGATGTACCTGATCGACACCGACACACCCAACGCCTTCGCCACCGGGCGCAATCCCCATCACGCCGCCGTCGCCGTGACCCGCGGGATACTGCGGATATGCAGCCGCGACGAACTAAAAGGCGTGCTCGGCCACGAGCTCTCCCACGTTATCAACCGTGACATCCTGACCAGCTCGATCGCGGCAACGCTGGCCGGCGCGATCATGATCCTGGCCTCGATAGCGCGATGGGGCGCGATTTTCGGCGGCTTCGGCGGCGGCGGCGACGATAACCGGGGCGGCGGAATGGCCGAGCTGCTGTTCATGGCGATTTTGGCGCCGCTTGCGGCGACGATGATCCAGCTCGCGGTCTCGCGCACGCGCGAGTACCAGGCCGACGCCAGCGGCGCCCGTCTCACCCATCATCCGCTCTACCTCGCCGGCGCGCTGCGCAAGCTGGAGGCCGCCAACGAACGTATGCCGATGGACGCGGGGCCCGCGACCGCCCATTTGTTTATCGTCAATCCGCTGAGCGCGCGCGGCCTCATGAGCAAGCTCTTTTCAACCCATCCGCCGCTCGAAGAGCGCATCCGGCGCCTGGAGCACATGGCGAGCACGGAGGTGGTCTAGGCCGATGGCTCCCGAGGACGAAGGCTCCAAAGGCTACAAAATCCAGGACCGCCGGCGCTTCTCGGCCGAAGGCGAGTTGAAGCCCGAGTTCAGTGGCGCAGACGCGCCCGCGGCCGCCACGCCCGACGCGCCGGCCGCCGCGAAGCCTGAGACGCCGTCGCGCCCACGCGGCCCGGCGCAGCCGCAGGCGGAAGAAGCCTCCCAGCCGCAGCAGGCTGCGGCGGCACGGGGCTACGCCGCCGCGCGATCGGCGGCCGACCCGGAGGGTCATCCGGCACAAGCGGGGGCGGAGACCGGCGAGATAAGCTTCGGCGCCTTCCTGATGAGCCTTTCGACCGAGGCGCTGGTGCATCTGGGCGAGATGGCCGACCCGTCCAGCGGTCAGGAGCAACGCGACCTCGCGATGGCGCAGCAGCTCATCGATATCCTCGGAATGTTGCGGGATAAGACGCGGGGCAACCTCGAGCACGACGAGCAGGCCCTGCTGGACGCGATTCTCTTCGACCTCAGAATGAAATACGTTGAGATCGCTCGCCGGAACGGCTGATTCGCCTGGGTCCGGGTCAGCGTGCGAATGCCTTCGAAGCTCGGTAACGTCGCCCTCATCTGTTGCGCCGCGGCGGCAATAATCCTGTGTGGCTCCGCCGCATCGCGCGCCCTTGGCGATCAATTCTGGCGCGAGCTTACCCAGGCGCACACCCCCAAGGTTGATACGCTGCCGGATTTTGTCGCGCTGGCGGAGAACCTGGGTCCCACCGTGGTCAATATTTCCACCGAGCAGGCCGGACCGGCGGCCTCCGAGAGCGAGGGCAGCGAAGGTGGCGGCAACGAACCGTTCAACGAATTCGGAGAACCGTTTGGCGAGCCACACGGCCGCAGCCTGGGTTCCGGCTTCATCATCAATGCGGCCGGCTACATCCTGACCAATGACCACGTGATCGAAAACGGCCGCGAGATCATCGTCACCACCAAGGACGGCAACCAGTACAAGGCTTCAGTGGTCGGGCGCGACGCCAAGACCGACATCGCGCTGCTGAAAATCAATGCCAGGCACGATTTGCCCGTGGCGCCACTGGGCGACTCCGACGAAGTGAAAGTCGGCCAGTGGGTGATGACGATCGGCGACCCGTTCGGCTTCGACCATACCGTGACCGCCGGCATCATCAGCGCCAAGGGCCGCTTCATCCCGGGCAACTACGACGATTTCATCCAGACCGACGCCGCGATCAACCCCGGTAACTCGGGCGGTCCGCTGATCAATGTTCGCGGCGAGGTAGTAGGCGTGAATTCGGCGATTTTCACCCGCACCGGCTCCAATACCGGAATCGGCTTCGCCATCCCGGTCAACCTGGTCAAGGAGGAACTGCCGCAGTTACGCGAGCATGGCAAGGTGGTGCGCGGATGGCTCGGAATCTATGTGCAGCGGGTGACCCCGGCGATCGCCGACTCGATGGGGCTGGAGGAGCCGCGCGGCGCGCTGGTCGCCGAGGTGCTGAGCGAGGGGCCGGCCAAGAGCGCGGGGGTCAAGCGGGGCGACGTGATCGCGGCTTACAATGGCGCGCCGATCGAAGACTCGCGCCAGCTACCGTTGATGGTCGCGCGCACGCCGCTCGGCCAGCGCGCGATGTTGCGGATCGTCCGCGACAAAAAGTACCTCGATCTGCCGGTTACGATTGCCGCCTCGCGCGAAACTCATCTCGCCGCGGTCGCCCGAGAGCCAATCAAGGGATCGGCGCCATTCGGTCTCATCGTCAGGAACCTCGACTCCAAGCTCGCGCGCGACATGGGCCTCGGCCAGAGCAAGGGCGTGGTGGTGTATTCGGTGCAGCCGGGCAGCTCGGCCGACGCGGCCGGGATGCGCTCGCGCGACATCATCGTGGAGGTCAACCGCCAGAGCGTCGACAACGTTGACGCCTACCAGCGTGCGATCAAGTCGAACGGCGGCAAGGCGGTGCTGCTTCTGATCAGGCGTCACAACAACACCGTCTTCGTTCCGCTCGAACCGGAGGGCTAGGCGATGTGCGGCCGCGGACAGGCGCCGGGCGTAAACGCGCGGGCGGCGGAGCGCTTTCGGCCGCGATGAAACGCGCGCTCAAAATAGTCCTGTTCGGCGTACTGGCGATCCTGCTCTTTGCCATGCCGCCGGCGATCTACGAGTTTCTGAGCTATTACCACGCGCTGGAGAATGAGGTCGTCACGCGCTTCTCGGGCAAGCGCTGGAATATTCCCTCGCGCATCTACTCGGATTCCTGCTTCGTCTATCCGGGCCAGAGTCTCGACGACCTCGGCTTCTTCCAGCGCCTGGCGCGCCTGAACTACCATCGCGTCGCCCCGGGACAGGTCACTTCGCGCGGCGAGTATTCACTGGATGAAAAGCGCCACCGGCTGACCGTCTTCCTGCACAACTTCGCCTACCCCTATACCCAGTTCGCGGGCGCGGCGGTCGAAATGACTCTGGGGTCGCGCAACACGGTGCTCGCGATGCGCGACCCGCTCGACGGCAAGGCGCTTTACTCGGCGGAGCTCGAGCCGGAGCTGATCAGCGGAATTTTCCAGGGCACCTGGCAACAGCGCCGCCTGGTGCCGCTCAAACAGATTCCGCAAGCCTTCATCGACGCGATCCTGGCCGCCGAGGACCATCGCTTCTATGAACATCACGGCATCGACATCGTGCGCATCATCAAGGCCGCCTGGGTCGATTTCAGCGCCGGTCGCGTGCGCCAGGGCGGCTCGACCCTGACCCAGCAGTTGATGAAAAACTTCTTCCTGACCAGCAAGCGCGATTGGCGGCGCAAGGCCAAAGAGGCGCTGATGGCGTACATCGCCGAACGCGAGTACTCCAAGGACACCATCCTGGAAAACTACATCAACGACATCTATCTCGGGCAGCGCGGCCAGGAAGGGATCTACGGGGTGTGGGAAGCGGCCGAGTTCTACTTCTCCAAGGAGCCGCGCGATTTGACGATCGGCGAGATGGCGACGATCGCCGGGATGATAAGCTCGCCCAACCGCCTCAACCCGCTGCATCATCCCAAGCTCGCCGAGCGGCGGCGCAATGAAGTGCTGGGCCTGATGCTGGCCGACGGCTACATCACCAAGCCCGCCTACGACAGCGCCGCCACCGAGCCGCTGCATCCGCGCGAGGTCTTCACCGAGAACAACGACGCGCCCTACTTCGTCGACTACGTCAAGCACGAACTGGCCGAACGCTATCCGCCCGAGGTGCTGACCGGCGAGGGGCTGAGAATCTTCACCACGCTCGACGTGCATGCCCAGAAACTCGCCGAGCAAGCGGTGCGCGGTAACCTCGACTATCTCGAGCAGCGCTACGCCTCGCTGCGGCGCAAAGAAAAGAAGGATCAGCTCGAGGAGGCGCTGGTCGCGATCGAGCCGCAAAACGGTAAGATTCGCGCGATCGTCGGCGGCCGCGACTACCGCGAAAGCCAGTTCGACCGCGTAACCCAGGCCAAGCGCCAGCCGGGCTCGGCCTTCAAGCCCATCACCTACCTGGCGGCGCTGCAGGAAACCCTCGAGGGCGGCCCCGATCGCTTTCTGCCGACCACCTATATCGAAGACACCCCTTTCACCTGGACCTACGGCGATATGAGCTGGACTCCCAGGAACTACAAGGACCGCTACTTCGGCCGCGTTACGCTGGAGTTCGCGCTCCAGGAGTCGCTCAACTCGGCAACCTCGCGGCTGGCTAACCAGATCGGGCTTGACCGGGTGCGCGCGATGGCGGCGAAGATGGGCTTTGGCGACCTGCCGGCGTACCCGTCGATCGTGCTGGGCGGAATCGAGGTCACGCCGATGCAGATCGCGCAGGCCTATTCGATCATGGCCGACTACGGACTCGACGTGCAGTCTTACGCGGTCACGGCGGTGGTCGATCAGAACGGCAAAGTGATCGAGGGCCATGAACTGGAGGCGCGCCAGGTGCTCTCGCCCCAGCTCGCCTATATGATCGACTTCATGCTCGAGCAGGTCATCAACCACGGCACCGGCGAAGGCGCGCGCCAGCGCGGCTTCACCCGCCCCGCGGCGGGCAAGACCGGCACCACCAACGACTCCAAGGACGCCTGGTTCGCGGGCTTCACGCCCAACCTGCTGACCGTGGTTTGGACCGGCTTCGATCAAAAGGAGGAACTGGGACTGACCGGCGCTGAAGCCTCGCTGCCCGCGTGGACCGCTTTCATGAAGGCCGCAACGGCCTCCCGACCGGCGCTGGACTTCGCGCCGCCGCCCGGTATCGTGGTGGAGAAGGTGGACCCGCTGACCGGTTACCTGGCGGGGCCGAATTGTCCAGTGGTAATGGAGGGGGCGTTCCCGACGGACCTCGCGCCGACGCAGATTTGCCCGTTCCATGCTCGCAGCGGCGCTACGCCGGTCGCCGGCGATTCCGCCACCTCTGGCACGCCACCGGCCGGGGGCAACTGGCAACGCCTCCCAAGCGACCCTCACGACTGATGAGAATCGAACCCGAATTCGCACGGATTGCCGTCTCGGGGCACGCCGCGCCGATTGTGCTGGCATGCGCGCTGGTGTTGGCCGGCCTCGCATCGCCCGCGCATGCGACTGTGGCGCCCGCGGCCGCTTCAACGCGCACGCGCGCGCCGCACGCGAGCGGCTCCGCAGCCTTCGAGCGCGACGGCGACGCCGTCGCGCTCGAAGAGCAGAGCCTGCCGCCGGAGGACCTGGCCTCTCCGACGGCCTCACCGGGGGCTTCACCCGCGCCGCCCGCGGGCTCGCAGAGCCTGGGCGGCGCGGGTGAAGCCGGCTCCGTGGCCCAAGCCACGCCCGCGACTGGGCCGGCTTCGCGGCCGGCGGCGCAGGCGGCGCCCGGCGGCACGGACGCCGGCGGATGGACGCGCGTGCCGGCCGCGGCCAGTGCGGCGTCCGCGGCGACGGGAGGAGCGCCCGTCCAAGGGGCGGGCGCTCCTCCCGTCGCCGGCGAGCCGGCGCCCGAGGCCAGCCCCACCGAGGCACCGCCACCCTATGACGTCGGCTCCGTCCAGCCGACCGCGCCGGTCAGCGACCAGCCGCTCACCGCGCTCATCGCCAGCACCACGGACCAGCCCGCGCTCAACGCCTCGTTGCGGGTCGCGGAGCGGGGACGCAAGGCGCTCGAAGCCTCGAAGCCCGACGATGCGATCCGCGAACTCGGACGTGCCATTTCGATCGATCCGACCGATCCCTACGCCTACTTCTATCTCGGCCGCGCCTACATGATGAAAAAAAACTATTCGCAGGCGCTCGCATTTTTCGGCCGCTCGGAGGTCGGAGTGCGCGCGGTGCCCGCATGGCTTGGTGAGGTCAAAAGCTTCGAGGGTGCGTGTCTGGAGGAGCAAGGCAAATTTCCGGAGGCGGCCGCTGCCTACAAGCAGGCGCTCGACGTAGCCCCGGGCAATCTGATGGCACGCACCGGGTACGGCCGGCTTAGCGAAAGCCTCTCCGACGCGAATGCCGGCAACGCGTCGCCGCCGCCACCGCCCGCCTATGGTGCGGCGCTCCCGGCGCCCGAGGTCAATCTGGCGGCGCCCGCTCCCACCGAGGCCGCGCCGCTCCCGGCCCAGCCCGATCCGTCTGACGCAGGGGCCGATTCGGGTGATGATTCGGGAGCCGACTCGAGCGCCGCCGCGGGCGCGCAAGACAACCAGTGATCCGATGCTGATTCTGGGAATCGAGTCCTCGTGCGACGACGCCGCCGCGGCGGTTATCGAAACCGTGCGTCCGGGCGTCGCTTCCATCCGCTCCAGCGTTATCGCCAACCAGGACGAGATCCATCGCCGCTACGGCGGGGTGGTGCCGGAACTGGCCTCGCGCAACCACGTCATCACCATCCTGCCCGTGATCGAACAGGCGCTGGAGGCCGCCGGATGCGGGCTGGGCGACCTCGGCGGCATCGCCGTGACTCGCGGTCCGGGACTCGTGGGCTCGCTGCTGGTCGGCCTGATGTGCGCTAAAGGGCTCGCGCAGAGCCTCGGAATCGCGATGGCCTGCGTGAACCACATCGAAGGACATCTGCTCGCGCCACTGCTGGAGCATCGCCCGGCGATGCCGTTTCTCGCGCTGGTCGTATCGGGCGGGCATACCGAACTCTTCGTGGTCGAAGACTTCGGCCGCTATCGCCGATTGGGGCGCACGCGCGACGACGCCGCCGGTGAGGCGTTCGACAAGGTGGCCAAGCTGATGGGCCTCGGTTATCCGGGCGGGCGCATAATCGACGAGCTGGCGCGGCGCGGGAACCGCAAGCGGGTGCGTATTCCGCGCGCCCACGTGCGCGGCGCGCCGCTCGATTTCAGTTTCAGCGGCGTGAAGACCGCCGTCGCGACGCTGCTGCGCACGGCAGCCGGCGCCGCGCTCTTGCGCGAGGACCTGGCCGCGAGCTTTCAGGAGGCGGTAGTCGATATGCTGGTGGGGCCGGCAATGCAGGCGGCGCGCGAGACCGGCATCGACGTGATCGCGCTCACCGGCGGCGTCGCCGCCAACTCGCGCCTGCGTGAGCGTCTCGCCGAGGCGGCGGCGGCCGAAGGCCGCGAGGTCGTCGCGCCGTCGCTCAAGTTCTGCACCGACAACGCGGCGATGATCGCGATGGCCGGAAGCTACCGGCTCTTGCGCGGCGAGCGCGACTCGCTCGGCCTCGACGCCGAGGCCGCGCTTTCGTTGTAGCCGCGAGAGTGCGATGGGGACACCACGAGTGACTCGTGCCGGGCGCGCCGGAGCTGCCGGACGCGCCAAGACCGTGCGCACATCGCCGTTCGCCGTCGCCGCCGAGCTCGAAGCCGCCGGGGTGCGGCCGCGCAAATCGCGCGGCCAGAATTTTCTGATACAGCCGGCTATCGTCGATCGAATCGTCGCCGCGGCCGCAATCGTGCCCGGCGATGAAGTGGTCGAGATCGGCCCCGGATTGGGTATCCTGAGCGACAGGATTCTGCGCGCCGGGGTGCGCCGGCTATGGCTGGTGGAACTCGATGCGCGGCTCGCGGAGCGGCTCGGGAGCGCATTTGCGGGACATCCGGCGGTGCGCGTGGTATGCCGCGACTTCCTCGCGGTCGAACTCGCGCAGATGGTCGAACGGCCGCCGGTCAAGGTGATCGGCAACCTGCCGTTCAACGCGGCCGCCGCTATCCTGCGCCGGCTTGACGAGATGCGCGGCGCGATCGACCGGATGGTCCTGATGTTCCAGCGCGAGGTCGCCGAGCGCATCCGCGCACGGGCGGGCGAGCGCGCGTACTCGGCGCTGAGCGTTTTCACCGCGCTCTATTGGGAGACCCGCGAGCATTTTCGCGTCGCCGCCGGCAATTTCAGTCCCGCGCCGCGCGTCGATGCCGAGGTTATCGTCTTCACCCCGCACGCGCGGACGCCGTTTGCACCCGCCGGCGAGGCCGCGCTGCTGAGCGCGATTCGCGCCGCGTTTTCGGCTCCGCGCAAGACCATTCGCAATGCGCTCGCAGGCGCGCTGGAGGCAGCCCCCGCAACGATTGCCGACGCGCTTGCCGCCGCCACGATCGACCCGGCGGCGCGGCCCGCCACGCTCTCGGTCGCCGACTTCGTGCGTCTGGCCGGCGCGCTCGAACGCGCGGGTGCGATCGCGCCCGCACCGGCGGGGCCTCGCGATGCCTGAGCTGCCCGAGGTCGAGTCGCTGCGGCGAATCCTCGCGCGCTCGGCCCTGGGCCGAACCATCGAGTGCGCGCGCATCGCGGAGCCGCGTCTGCGGCGCAAAGTCGCGCAAGACCTGGCCGCCGGCGTCGAAGGCCGGCGCATCGTGCGCCTGGGCCGTCGCGCCAAGTACCTGATCATCGAGCTTAGCGACGGCGCCGCGATGATCGTGCATCTGGGGATGAGCGGCAGCCTGACCCATCGCGGCAAAGACTTCGACGACGCCGAATTCGCCGCGCGCCACGACCACGTCGAGTTCGCGCTCGACGACGGCACCCGTCTGGTCTACAACGACCCCCGCCGTTTCGGACTGATCCGGCTGGTCTTGCGCGGGGAGCTGGCCGCGGCGCCCGAGCTTGCCGGACTCGGCCCCGAGCCGCTCGGGACCGCTTTCGATGCGGAGTACCTGGCGCGGATGGCCCGCGGGCGGCGCGCGGCGATCAAGAACCTCATCATGGATCAGCGCGTGGTCGCTGGAATCGGCAACATCTACGCCTCCGAAATCCTGTTCCGGGCCGGAGTACGGCCGACGCGGCGCGCCGCCAAGGTCACGCGCAAAGAGATCGGACGCATCGTCGCCGAGACCGCGCCAATCCTTCGTGCGGCGATCGGCAGCCGCGGCACCACCTTTCGCAGCTATCGCGATTCGGAAGGACGGCCGGGACGCTTCGCCGAGCGCCTGATGGTCTATGGGCGCGAGGGCGAGCCGTGTCGCGTGTGCAAAAGCGCCATCCGAAACGTGACGGTCGGCCAGCGCGCGAGCTTTTTCTGTCCGCGCTGCCAGCGCTGAGGCGCAAGCCGCTACCCGGCCTCGGCCCGTCCGGTGCGCAGATGAAACGCGATCGCGTCCTCGAGGCGGTCGTTGCCCCAGAACAGTTCCTTGCCGGCGATCATCGTCGGCGCGCCGAAGATGCCGTGCACCACGGCCCATTGATTCTGCTCGCGCAGGCGCTGCTTGTTCTCCGGCGACTCGGCGCGCTGGAGCACTTCGCGCGGCGGCTGACCGACGGTGGCGAGAATCTCCGCGATGGTTTCGGTGCGCGAGATCTCGCGGTCCTCGGCAAAATTGGCGCGAAACACCGCGCGCACGAAGCGCGGACACCATGGCTCCTCGGCCGCCATGCACGCGACGCGCGCCGCGAGCAGGCCGCTGCGCGGAAACTTGCTCGGTCGGCGAAACGGGATTTCATACTTCTCGCACAGCCGCTCGATGTCGCGCCACATGTAGCGGCCCTTCAGCGGATAGAGGTTGAACGGCGAATCGCCCCATCCCTGCGACGCGAAGATCGGGCCGAGTAGAAACGGGCGCCATCGCAGCCGCACGCCGGCCTCCGCCGCGACTTTCTCGACCCGCGAAGCGGCCGGGTATGAGTAAGTACTGGCGAACTCGAACCAGAATTCCAGCGGTTCCTGTTCCATGCTATCCGTGCCGGTGCCGCGTCCGCGCCGAATCAGGCCGAACCATAGCGAATCGGCGCCGCGATGGGAACGCACGCGCGCGGCGCGGAGCGATACGGGCGGCGGCTGGCGGCGCGCGCGCGGGAGCCGTAAAGTAACTGGCGAAGCTTCCGGTAGAGGAAGCCTGGAGAACAGGCCGAGAGGGCGGGCGATGGAGCAGGTTCCGGCAATTATCGGCGACGTGGTGGCACTGGCGCTGGGCGCGTGCGTCGGCAGTTTTGCGGTAACGGTCGCCTACCGGTTGCCGCGCGACATCTCGATCGCGGCGCCGCGATCGTTCTGCGAAAGCTGCGAGCGTCCGATCCCGTGGTGGGCCAATATCCCGATCTTCGCCTACCTGGCCTCGCGCGGGCGTTGCCTGATGTGCGGGGCGCCGATTCGCGCGCGCCATCTCGGCGGCGAACTCGCGCTCGCGCTGGCCGCGCTCTATCTGTACGCGAATTTCGCACCGGGCGGTGCGATCGCGCGCTTCATCTTCATCACCGCGCTGCTCATCTCCTCGCTGATTGACTACGACTGGCGGCTGATCCCCAACCTGATCACCTTTCCCGGCGTCCTGGTGGGTTTTGTTTTGGCCGCGCTGTTTATGCCCGAGGTCGGATGGAAGAGCTCGCTCATCGGCATAGCCGCCGGCGGCGGAGTCCTGTTCGTGACCGGCTACCTTTACCAGCTCGTGCGCGGCCAGGAGGGCGTCGGTCTGGGCGACGTGTTCCTGCTCGCGATGGTGGGGGCGTTCATCGGATGGCAGGGTGTTCTGTTCACGCTGTTCTTCGGCGCGCTGCTCGGATCGCTTGGCGGGCTGGCGGTCGGACTGTTCGGAACTCCCACCCAGGCGCCCGAACCGCCGCCGGGCATGCGGGAGGCGTCCGCGGCGCCCGCACCAGCCGGCGCGGCGGCGGCGGTATCGCCAGCCGACTCGCTGGCGTCGGTCAGCATCGATGCGCAAGCACCCGACAGCGCGGCGGCGGAGAACGAGGAGCACGCGCTGCTCGCCACCGCGGTGCCGTTCGGGCCTTTCCTGTCGCTGGCGGCGGGCTTTTACGCGCTCTTTCAGCCGCAGCTCGCAAGCTGGTATCTATCCCGCTGATGGCGGCCGGCATCTTCATCACGCTCGAGGGCGTCGAGGGCTCGGGCAAGACCACCCAGGCGGCGATTCTGGCCGACGAGCTGCGCCGGCGCGGGCGGCGCGTAACGCTCACCCACGAGCCCGGCGGCACGCGCGCGGGCGAGGCGATCCGCGCGATCTTCCTCGACCCGGCGGTCTCGCTGGGGGTCGCTTCCGAGCTGTTGCTGGTGCTGGCCGACCGCGCGCAACACGTGCGCGAGAAGCTGCGCCCCGCGCTGGAAGCCGGCGAGATCGTTATCTCCGATCGTTACTCGGACTCGACCACCGCCTACCAGGGCCACGGCCGCGGCTTCGACCTCAAGCTGGTCGACGAACTCAACCGTCTCGCCAGCGACGGTATCCGGCCCGCCCTCACTATCGTGCTCGATTGCCCGGTCGAGATCGGCCTGGTGCGTACGCGCGCCCGCGCGCGCGGCGACGTGCGCGGCTACGATCGGTTCGAGGGCGAGCAGGTGGACTTCCATCGCCGGGTCCGCGAGGGCTTCCTGACCATCGCGCGCGCCGAGCCCGCCCGCGTCACGGTCATCGACTCGACCCGCGAGCTCGGCACCGTCGGCACCGACATCCTGATCGCGGTCGAGCGGCTGGTGGGCCACTGATGCCGCTGGATGGCGTCCGCGGCAACCGCGAGACCATCGAGCGGCTCAACGCGGAACTTCTCTCCCGTCCCTCCCATGCCTACCTGCTGGCGGGTCCGCGCGGAGTGGGCAAGGCGCTGGTCGCCCGCGGCTTCGCCCACGCGCTCCTGTGCGAGCGCACGCCGGGGCCCGGCTTTTGCTGCCGGGTGGAGAATTGCCCAGTGCGCGCGGCCGGAAAATCGACGCGGCGCGGGCGCGGCACCGAGCGCGCCGCCGGCGCGCCAGCGGCGCGCTGCGAGTGTTGCGCGTCGTGCGTGCAAGTCGCCGCGGGCGTGCATCCGGACTTCACCGCCGTGGCGCGCGCCGAAGGCCGCAGCGAGGTGCTGATCGAACAGGTACGCGAGCTTATCGCGCGGCTGGGCACGCGGCCGAGCCGCGGCGCACGGCGCGTCGCGATTATCGACGACGCCGAGACGCTCGGCCTGGCGGCCCAAAACGCCCTGCTCAAGACGCTCGAGGAACCCCCCGGCCATACGATCATCTTCATGGTCGCCGAGAGCGAGCGCGCGCTGCTCGATACGGTGCGCTCGCGCCTGCGGCTGGTGCGCTTCGCGCCGCTGGCCGTGGCCGACATCGAGGCGATCGTCGCCGGACGCGCCGGCCCCGATAGCGGGTTGGACGCCGCGCGCGCCGCGGCGCTGGCGCGCCTCGCGCGCGGCAGCGCCGGTCGTGCGCTCGAGCTGGCGGGCGGCGCCGAGCCGCCAATCCGCGACCTCTTGCGCGCGCTTGACGGGGCGCGGCGCCTGGACTTCGCCCAGGCCCAGGCGCTGGCGCAGGAATTCTTCGCCAGCCGCGAGCAGGCGGCCGAGAATTTCGAGTTGATCGCGCGGGTGCTTGAGGAAATACTGTGTCTCAAGCTGCTTCGGACGCCGCCCGCCGCGGCCGCGCCCGAAGTCGCCGAAACGATGACCCGGATGGCCGGGAGTTTCGCGCTCGACGCACTGCTTGCGAGCCTCAAGGGCGCGGTTGAGGCGGGCGCCGCGATCGACGCGATGGCGAATCCGCGCCTGCAAGCCGAGCAGTGGTGGATGACCGTGGGCGACGCGTTAAGGAGCCAATAGTGTCCGACCAGATCGACCCATTCGAAGGCGCTCCGGAACTGCCCCGGATTGTCGCGGTCAGCTTTCTCGCGGTCGGCCATCTGTACAATTTCCTCGCCGCCGACCTCACGCTCAGGCGCGGCGACCGCGTGGCGGTCGAAGGCGAAGCCGGCGTGCGTATCGGGACCGTCGAGGTCGAGCCGCATGAGCCCTCGCGCACGCTCGACCTGCGCGCGCTCCGTCCGGTGCTGCGGCTGGCCGAGGCCGGCGACCTCGACAGCGAGACGGAAAATATCGACCGCGAGGCGGCGGCGCGGCGCCTGTGCCTGCGCCGCGTCCGCGAGCGCAACCTGCCGATGAAGCTCATCAACGTCGATTACATGCTCGACGGGCGCAAGGCCGTGTTCTACTTCACCGCCGAAAACCGGATCGATTTCCGCGACCTGGTGCGCGACCTCGCCAACGCGCTGCGCGTGCGGGTCGAGATGAAACAGATCGGCGCACGCGACGAGACCAAGATGACCGGTGCGGTGGGGCCGTGCGGGCGCGAGCTGTGCTGCTCGTCGTGGCTGCGCGACTTCGAGGCGATCACGGTCAAGATGGCGCGCGAGCAGGGCCTCGCGCTCAATCCGTCGCGGCTGGCCGGGATGTGCGGGCGGCTGAAGTGCTGCCTGCGCTACGAATATTCGACCTACCTCGAACTCAAGCGCGGCCTGCCCAGCGTCGGCAAGCGCGTGCAATCGGTCAAGGGCGACGGCAAGGTGCTGCGCCAGAACATCCTCAAGCAGACGGTGCTGCTCCAGCGCGACGAGGACGGCGGGGTGGTCGAAGCCGCATTGCAGGATCTGGTGGACGCGCGGCCGCAGGCTTGAGCGGCCCCGGCCCGGCCAAGTAGCATCGGAGCGCCCCGGGTTTGCGCGCGTGCGGCATGACGCGCGCGGATCGGCCGGCAAACTATCCGCGCAGGAAACCGCATCCCCAAATGGCCGAGCGCATCCACATCACGACCGCGATTTTCTACTGCAACGGCACGCCGCACGTGGGCAGCGCCTACGAAGCGCTCGCCGCCGACGTCTTCGCGCGCTACCAGCGGCGCAAGCTGGGCCGCGAAAACGTCAGCTTCCTGAGCGGCACCGACGAGCACGGCGACAAGATCCGGCGCGCCGCGCTCGCCCAGGGGCTTGCGCCGCAGGCCTACACCGACAAGATGAGCGCGCTGTTCGACGAGGCCTTCCGCGGACTCGGCGTCAGCTACGACTACTGGGTGCGCACCACCGACGAGGTCCATCAGAAGTGGGTGCGGGAGATGCTGCGGCGCACGCACGCGCGCGGCGACATCTACTTTCGCGACTACGAGGGGCTGTACTGCGTCGATTGCGAGCGCTTCTACACCGAAAAGGAACTGCTGCCCGGAAATGTCTGTCCCACGCACAACCGTCCGGTCGAGCTTATCAGCGAAGGCAACTACTTCCTGCGGATCGAAAAGTATCGCGAGCAGGTGCTCGAACACATCCGGCGCAATCCCGATTTCATCCGGCCCGAGCGTTACCGCAAGGAAGCGCTCAACATGCTGGCCGAGCCGCTGACCGACCTCTGCATCTCGCGGCCCAAGACCCGGCTGGACTGGGGCATCGAACTGCCGTTCGATTCCAGGTACGTGACCTACGTCTGGTACGACGCGTTCTGGGCCTACGTGAGCCATCCGGCAACCAACGATCCCGACTTCATCGAGAAGGTGTGGCCCAACACCGAACATTTCATCGGCAAAGACATCCTGAAAACCCACGCCGTGTATTGGCCGCCGATTCTGCTCGCCGCGGGACTGCCGCTGTTCAAGCATCTCAACGTCCACGGATGGCTCAACTTCGGCGGCGCGCGGATGTCCAAGAGCTCGGGCAACGTGCGCGATCCGGTCTCCTACGAGCAGGCCTTCGGCGCCGACGTGTTGCGCTACTTTCTGATGCGCGAGGTGGTCTACGGACTGGACGGCGATTTCTCCGAGGAACGGCTGGTCGAACGCTACAACGCGGAGCTGGCCAACGACCTCGGCAACCTGGCGAGCCGGGTGCTCGCGATGGCGGCGCGATATTTCCAGGGCGAGGTAACCGCGACGCCCGGCGCGGGCGGCGAAGAAATCGATCGTATCCTGTGCGAAGCGATCGGCGCCGCGCCCGCGCGCGCGGGCGCGATGGAAGACGAACTCGCATTCAATCGCGGACTCGACGCGGTATGGCAGGTGCTGGACGCGGCCAACAAGTATATCGTCGCGACCTCGCCCTTCACGCTCGCCAAGGACCCGACGAAGCTGCCGCGCGTGGCACAGATACTTGCCAACCTGCTCGAGGGACTGCGCGTGATCGCGGCCACGCTGGAGCCTTTCATGCCGCGGCAGGCGGCCAGGCTTCTCGACCTGCTTGGCGTCGACGAGGCGGCGGCTTACGCGCCGTTTGGCGCGGGGCTCAAGCCGGGCGATCGCGTCAAGGCGCCGGTCGCGCTCTTTCCGCGTATCGACAAGAGCGGACCAACGTAGCGTTGCCCGCCCGCGCGGTCGCGCAATCCGAAATCGGACAATCCGAAATCGATCGGATCGCGCGGCGGCGACCGAGTTCACCCGCGCGTCGCGTTACTGAAATCTGTGTCTGATCTGGTCGATCGGTTCATCGACCACGAGGCTAAGCTCGCTGTCGAAGCAGACCCTGGTTTCCGCCCGTTTCGATCCGTCCTGCGCCAGCGACTCCGCCGCCTCGAAATACGCGATGCGGTCGCTGTTTATCCAGACCGACTGCCCACCCTTGTTAAGCCTCACAAACGCCATCTGCCGCTCCACCTTCCGTCCTTAATTGGCCACCTCACATCAGTGACGGCTTCAGCATACAAGAGCTTGTCATCCCGCGCGAAGGCCACCGGAATCGAAGCGACCATACGGAAGCAAAGGGTCGCTTCGACACGGATCGCATGTCGCTCGCCGCTTCGAGATGACCAGCTCCCGGGTGCGAATTATCGATGAGCGGTCGCCCTAAAGCTTCGCGGCCGGGTCGATCCACTTGCGCGCCGCTTGCTCGATGCCGCTGGCGGCTTCCTCGGGCGTGCGCGGCGAGCGGATATTGACCACCACCACTTCGTCGACGCCGGCATCGCGGTAGCGCTTGAGATCGTCGGGCGTGATCGGCTTGGTGTAGGGAGAGACCGCGAGCTCGACGTCGGAGCGTTTGCGGCCGTTGGACTTGAGCAGTGCCTCGAGCTGGCGAATCTTGTCCGCCGCCTCGCCGGGGTCGAGGTTGAAGCCGCACCATCCGTTGCCGTACTCGGCGACCCGGCGCAGCGCCGGGCCGCTTTCGCCGCCGAAGAAGACCGGCAGATCGGCGCCGTGCACCGGCTTGGGAAAGCTGCGGACGTTTTCGAAATTCACGAATTCGCCCTTGTAGGAGCTGAGCGGGTCGCCCCACAGGCGGCGCATGGCCTCGATATACTCACGGGTGCGCTGCGCGCGCCGCTCCCAGGGAATTCCCAGCGCGCGAAACTCCTCCTCCAGCCATCCCACGCCGACGCCCAACACGACGCGGCCCTCGCTCAGCGAGTCGAGCGTCGCGACCACCTTGGCCAGCACCAACGGATTGTGCTCGGGCACCAGGCAGATGCCGGTGGCGAGGCGGATCTTGTGGGTCACCGACGCCATGGTGCACAAGGTCAGGAATGGATCGGCGATCGGTGCGTCGGTCGGCGCGGGCAAAGTGCCGTCGTCGCGGTAGGGATAGCGCGAGGCGTAGGAGTCGAGCAGCACCACGTGCTCGGGCGCCCACAGCGTCGAGAAGCCCACCCGCTCGGCATTCTGCGCGAACGCCTTCATCACCGCCATTCCGCCGACCCGTCCCGCAACGACCGCGAAAAGTCCGACCTTCATGATGCTATACTCCTTGCGCGCGCCGCTTCGACGAGCGGCGCGGCGCGAATTGCGACGCCAGTCACAATAAATCCGCCAAGGCTCCGTGTACTACGGTATCGTCACCGCTGACAAGCGCGGCGCGCGCGGCCTGAACGCCTTCGAGTTTGTCGAGTAGCAGGCGTTTATTTCAAGCGAGGGCGTGCGGATAGTCCAGCGTCAACCGCGGCATCGCGATCCCGACGTTACCCAGCCGCCGCTCGATCATCGAGAGATACAGCTCCGTCAGTTCGCCGTTGTCGCGCGCCTTGAGTCCGAAGCGCAGGCAATCGTAGCCGAAGCCGCTGCCGGGCGGGCCGAAAAAGTTGGCCGCCGCCGGCAGCCATTGCCCAAGCGCCGCCGCCACCGCCTCGGGGCCGAAGCGATCGACCGCGCTTACGAGTTCGCCCGCGGCGAAAATCTCGTGCTCGGCCCCTTCGTCGAGGATGAGCTCGGCGGCGCGCGCGTGCGGCGCGTAGCTGGAATCCTTGTAGTTGACGCCGATCATCAAGAGCCCGGTCATGTCGAGGCTGAGCGAAGCCATCAGCAGGTCCAGCTCGCCGCCCGCGCCTCTGGCAAAGCGCAGCGGGGCCTCGAACGACGGCGCCTTGAGCACCGAAATCATCGAGCGGTCGGCCTGCTCCTGCGTGATGCCGATGTCGCGCAGCACGCGGTAGACGAGCGCCGCGTGGCGGCGTTCCTCGGCGAGATTCTTTTCGACCACCTTGCGCAACGATTCATTGGTGAGCGTCTCGAGCGCGCGCTGATAGCCGAGCGCGGTCAGTTTCTCGGCCAGCGCGTGCGCCGCGAGCAGCCGGATGAGGCTCTTGGAGTAATGCGGATCGACGCGGCCGAGCCTTACGTCTTCGGCCTCGATCGTGCGCGCGGGAAATTCACGCCCAAGCGGCATCGTGGACGCCCTCCGCCCGTTGCGGTCAGCATGCCCGAGTCGTCTGTCGGGGGGTGCGGAGTGTGCGGATCATCGGAATCATGCGAATCATGCCTGGCAACCGTGGCTAGGCCCGCGCTCCTTCGCGCGAGGGCAAGAGCACGGTGGCGCTGCCGATCGTGGTCTTCTCGCCCTTGGCGTTTTCCAGCCAGATTTCGCAATCGACCAGACGGTCGCTTCCGGCGGCGTACTTCTTCACCACCTTGCCCTTGCACACGACCCTGGCGCCCGGCTGGTCCATCCCGCGGTACTGCACCGCGAGCTTGCGCAGCCATCCCTCGTGGCCGACGAAATCGGTCATCATCTGGCCCAAAAAGCCGTTTTTGAGCGCGCCATGCAGGATCACGCCGGGCAGATTGTTGTTGAGCGCGAAGTCCTTGTCGTAATGGATTTGGTAGAAGTCGCCCGAGGCGCCGGCGTACTTGACGAGCTGCTGGGTGGTGGGATTTTTCTGGAGCGCAGGCACTTCGGATCCGGCTTCGACGTCTTCCCAGTAGATTTGTTTCGCCATCTTCAACTCCTCGTCGGAAAGATCCCGCGCACGCGGTTCAGTAGCGGATCACGGTCGAGCGCTGCACGGCGCAGAGCTGATTGTAGTGGTTGGTATAGCTGGTCTCGACCGTGATGAAGACCATCGCGCCGAGCCGGCCCGCGCTCTCGCGGATGTCGGCGATTTTGGAGACCACGCTGATTCGATCGCCCGGGCGAATCGGCTCGAAATACTCCCACTCCGAGCCGCCGTCGAGGCCGCGAAACTCGCCCATACCGATCTTGATTTCCGGAATCGCGGCGCCCAGCGAGCGGCAGAAGGTTGGCGGCGCAATCATCCCGCCAAAGCGGGTCTTGCGCGCGCCGGCCTCGTCATTGAAGAGCGGGTTGGGATCGCCGATCGCCTCGGCGAAGCGCCGGATTGCGCCGCGTTCGACCTCGACCACGCGCGCCTCGCTTTGCATCCCGATCTGCTGCCTGACTTCGTCGGTCACGTATTTGTTCGCCATCGCAAAAATCCTTGGTTGGAGGGCTTGATCTCGCGGTGCGCACAAGCCGCGTCCTGCTGCGCCGGCGCGCGCGCGGGCGATCAATAATCACCGACAATCGATCAATAATCACCGACAATCCTGGAGTGATCCCAGCTCGCCCAGCGCTCCGGATGAAACGTTATCAGAACACGCTTTTGCACGCGGCGTACCGCTGCCGGATTGTTCGGGTCCGCGCCGGTAAGACGCAGCACCTCGGCGAGCGCCGCCGGGCCCTCGGTAAGCTCGACTCGGCCGCGAACCATCACTCCGCTTAGCTCCTTGTACGTGGCGCCGCTCTCGACCAGCACGGTGGCGCGCGGGTCGCGTCTTAGGTTCACGATTTTTTGCGCGCGGGCGTAACTGGTCATCATGATCGCGCCGTCCTTGACGGTATACCACATGGACACGACGTGCGGATAACCGTCGTGCCCGTTGCTCGCCAGCGCGCAGCTATGGCGCGAGGCGAGGTAGGCGAGCGCCTGCTCCGGTGTCATCTTGATCGAATTGCGCTGGTTCATCGCATCTCCACCGCCGCGGGCGGGCGTTTGGCGCGGCCGCGTCCGCTGTTGTCTAATATGGGCATTAATATGGGTCAGATCGGCGCGCAAGGCGAGTGGCCCACTACACAGCATAGACGGAGGATTTTCCGATGGCGAAGCTCGAGAAGGCCGAAATAGAGCGGCGGCTCACCGCACTGCCCGGATGGGAATTCAAGGACAACGCGATCAGCAAGCTCTACCGTTTCAAGGAATTCATGGATGGAATCAGGTTCCTCGACCGGGTGGCCGAGATGGCCGAGGCGGCCGACCATCATCCCGACGTCAAGATAAACTACGTCCGCGTCACCTTTACCTGCTCCACGCATGACCAGGGCGGCGTGACCGAGAAGGATTTAAAGCTGGCGGGCCAGATCGAGGAGGCGTTCAAGGCTTACGCGGGATAATTTGCCCGCGGCTGACGATTTTCCCGGGCGCTAGCCTTTGCGCGGAACGTAGTAATGCGATCCGGTGTTGGTGCGGTCGATTTCGCGCAGCAGATCTTCGAGATCGCCGGGGTCGGCGACGAAATCTATCTCCGAGCTGTCGACCACCAAAAGCGGCGTCTCGTCGTAGTAGAAAAAAAAGTCGCGGTAGGCGGCGGAGACGCGCTCGAGATACTCCAGGCTGATATGGCGCTCGAAGGTGCGGTTGCGCTTGCGCAGCCGTTCGGCGAGGACCTCGACGCGGGCGCGCACATAGACCACCAGGTCGGGTTTGACGAGCTGTCCGTCGAGCAGGCGATAGACGCCCTCGTAGAGCACGAGTTCGTCGGGGTCGAGATTGAGCCGGGCGAAGATGCGATCCTTGGCGAGCAGGTAGTCGCTGACGGTCGCTTGGGCGAAAAGGTCCTG
>Ga0307374_10003452_pt1 | contig 26957 bp, 27 predicted proteins | sample OX3MG_FD_202532 | JGI IMG/M metagenome (GOLD analysis project Ga0307374, IMG submission 202532) | Soil microbial communities from Risofladan, Vaasa, Finland - OX-3 | ecosystem: Environmental > Terrestrial > Soil > Coastal area > Acid sulfate soil | place: Finland: Risofladan, Vaasa | collected...
TGAGAATGCTGTTCAGGGTTCCGCGCTTCAGGTCTCGACGATGGAACGGAACGACGACAAGACCCGGTTTGGTTGGATGGCGAAAGAATCGATGCGAGCCGGTCGTGTGGTCTAAATAAAAACCCGCCCGGAGCAGCGCCCGAATCGCCTCAGCGGGCGTGCAAGAGTGCAGGCGCGGCATGAGTCCTTAAAGCGTGACTTCGACACGCTCCATGTTGGCGGTGCCGGACTCGATCGGAATGTCTTCACCATGCTTCACGAGGCTCTCGAGGTAACCTCGGATGGCATCTTTCACCATCGCACGGGCTTCTTCGATGGTATCGCCCTCGGTAACGAGCCCCGGAAGCGCGGGAACAGAGACGATATACCCGCCCTCTACGGCCGGCTCAAAAACGGCCGTGTAGCGATATTGCCGCACGTCGGCACCTCCTTTGGTGTTCTCGTGTCAAAACTCATGACCTCCTAATTGTAAGGCACCAGCGCTTTTCGTCAAGGCTGCGGCTAGGATCTGAAGTGAACTCGGAATCTCGGCGTCAGGGAAGCGCGCCCGACGTCGCGCGTCCTCGACGATGCTGGCTCCGTAGCCCTCGTCCTTGCGTCCCATCACGATTACCTCAATTGAGCGGCGCGCCGGTGCGCGCGATAGATGAGCCGCACCGCAACGTACGCCGCGGTCACGCCGAAGGCGATCATGACCGACCGATCGGAATTTGAACCCAGCGCCGCGCCGACCGCGACGAAGATGACCAAACACTCGATCGTGAATCGTAGCTTGAACATGATAATTTCCTCACCTATTGAGTCCTGCATAAGATAGTGACGCCGGCCCGCTCCAACGCGCCACCTTGTGTCATTCCCGCGCGCGTGTCCGGCGTGCGCGAGGAATCCCGGATTGCAGGACTGCGGCGGACGAAAAGACCGGGATTCCTCGCGCGGCAGCCACGCGCGGGAATGACATGCCAAGGAATCGAGCAAGAGCGGAATTGTCACTATGATATGCAGGGCTCAATAAGTACGGCGAGGGTACCCGCAGCGCGTGCAAAATCGTCCCATGAGTCTGTAAGTAGCCGCACCGCAGCGTGGACATTTGGTCAGGCGTGCCATCGTGACTGTCCCGCTAAACCACGGTGCCGATCAGCGCGAACAAACCGCAACGCTAGGGTGGGATTTCGCGCTCCGGTTGAATAGCCGCCGCCAATTCGAGGATTAAAGTCGAGCTTTCTTGGCTGACCTGCCAGACAAGCTTCAAATCGATCCCCACCTCACGTGCGGCTCGTGCCTCCACCTCGGCAGCCTCGGAAACCGAAGTCTTAGAATTCAACTCTAACAAATTTCCAACACTGTCGAGCACAAGGGCTTTTTCCCGCTCGGTCATCACCATCTGTCCGCGTGACCGCGCTCGCTTAATCGCTCGTCGAGCCAACCAGCCGCCGATCGGTGGCCAGCGCAAGGACGTTACGAGCACCCTTCCAAAGGCATCGCTCTCGTCGCTGATTCGCCTCAGGAATTCGACGGGGATTCCGGCATGCGCTGCGGCCAGCGATGCGAGCCTCCCGCCTTCGCGCGGTGATAGATGTTCGTGAAGCATCACGAACCTCACAAAGCCATCGACAGCGAATGCCCACTCCCTGTCCGTCATCGGTAGATCAACCCAACGCTGCGCGGCTAGTCGTCGGTCGGAACGACGTTTAGCTCCCAGATTCGCTTAACCGCCTCAAGCAGCTCGCGTGTCTGGTCCTGATCAAGCCCTTCGCAAATGCTGCGCAGGCTCTCCTCATGATCGCTCCACTTGCTCTCGGGCGGATGGGGCTGAAACGCGCCGTCTAACACTTTCCGCACTGTCGCCCTTATTGGCGACCCGGGTACATGAGCCGACTGTGGTATACCGTTGAGCACTTTGGTGAGCCACCGGGTCTCATCTAGGGTAAGTCTGTCCATCGTTCACCTCTCCCGGCGCGGCTTGGGGTTCTTGCGCCGCTTACGCCAGCGCGCCCGCGCCGCGTCGCTCGCGCTTTTCGACCGCTCTTCAGCGGTCATTCGCCGGGCGCGCGCGCGCCCACCCTTACGTCCTGCCTCGCGGGTATCCATTACTACATATTGTTACTATGCGTAGCGCTTGGCTCAGTCAACCCCCTCTGGGTCAACCGCCCAGCCCGCGCCGCGCGTCGGCCAACGCAGCCGTTAACTCGGCCATCGCCTCATCTGATCCGCGGTGGTTCGGATGATGCCGCATCGCCAACTCGCGGAACTGCGACTCGACCGCCGCGCGCGTGACCAGCGCGCCGTCGTCGATACTCTGCACGCGGCGTCACGGAACTCGCTCGGTCCGGGATTCCTCGTGGCACAGGCCAAAGCCTGTGGCCACTCACCGGCTGAAGCCGGTCCCACGAGGAAAGGGGCGACCTGAAGTCTTCTCTGTCTGGAATGGTGTGGTGGCGGCGGCAGGAGTCGAACCTGCGACACTGCGGATATGAGCCGCATGCTCTAACCAACTGAGCTACGCCGCCACCGTGAATTGCCCACAATAGCGGTCCTCGAAATATCGCGAAAGACTCTCAGCGGAGCTGAATCGAACGCGATTTGACCTGCCTGCTTCCGCGCGAGACCTGGTAGAGCACCCCTTCATTGAATTCGACGCAGGTCAGCTTTCCTCCGTACACCAGCCCGGTATCGATTCCGAGCTTGTACGGCAGATCGATCATCACGCCGCGCATGGGAGTGTGGCCGAAGACCACGGTCGCGTCGATTCGATGCGGATTGAAAATAAATTCCTGCCGAATCCAGAGCATGTCCTCGGTCTGCTGCTCTTCGAGCTGGCGGGCCGGCATTATCCCCGCGTGGACGAACAGATACGGCGGCCGCAGATAGCTCACCGCCAGGCGGTTGTAGAATTCCAGATGAGCCGCGGGAATATGGTGCACGGCCTCAGCCAGGTCGTCTTCGCGCACGCCGTAGCTCTCGAGCGTCGCGACGCCACCGTTGAACAGAAACGACTCGCCGTAATTCCCCGGCATCCCGAGGTAAGAGAGCATCATGTCCTCATGATTACCTTTTAAGAACACGCCCTCGGCGCCGCTCTTTTCGACCTCCATCACAAGCTCGATTACGTCGCGCGCCGACGGTCCGCGGTCAACGTAGTCGCCGACGAAGACCACCGTGTCGCCCGCGATCGGCGCAATCGACTTCAGGATCGCGCCCAATTCATCGGGGCATCCGTGAATATCGCCGATCGCGAACAGGCGTCCCGCGAGTTTTTGCTTGCGATTCGGCATCGGCGATTGCTTAGCGCTTTTCTTCCGCGCCCGGAGCCGCGCCGCGGAGCAGCCGCGCGATCGCGTCGCGGTCTTCGATCATCCTGCGCGCCGCGCTATAGGGATTCACGCGTCCGGCTTCGACCTCGGCGACCACCTCGGGCGCTTGTCCGTTGTGCAGCGAGCGCATCGCGCGCTCCTCGAGTTCCGCCGCCAGGATCTCGATAAACTCGCGCCGGCGCCGCTCGGCCATCTGCGCTTCATCGCGATGCGCGAGCAGGTAGTCGTGATGCTTCCCGATCGCGCCCACCAGCGCATCGACGCCCTGGTCCGCGGACGCCTGCGTCATTATCACCGGCGGACTCCATCCTGCCGCGGCCGGCCGCAGATGCACGTTCAGCTCGAGTTCGGCCTTGATCCGGTCGGCGCCCTCGCGGTCGGATTTGTTGACCACAAATACGTCGGCGATCTCGTTGAGCCCGGCCTTCATCACCTGCACCGAATCGCCGCCTTCGGGCACGGTTACCACCACAGTGGTGTCGGCAAGGTCCATGATTCCCAGCTCGGTCTGGCCGACGCCGACGGTCTCGATAATGATCACGTCGTGCCCGAACGCGTCGAGCAGCTTTACGATCTCGCGCGCCGCGCGGCTAAGGCCGCCATGGCTTCCGCGCGACGAGAGACTGCGGATATGCACGCCCGAGTCCTTGTAGTGATCGGTCATGCGAACGCGGTCGCCCAGCACGGCGCCGCCTGAAAACGGACTCGAGGGATCGATCGCGAGCACCGCGACTTCCTTGCCGAGCGCGCGATATTTGGCGATCAGGCGATTTACCAGGGTTGATTTTCCGGCGCCCGGCGGTCCGGTGATTCCGATCACGTGCGCGCGCCCGACTTGGGGGTAGATCCGCTCGATAATCGCACTCGACTCGGGCATCCGGTTTTCCACTCGCGTCATCAGGCGATAGAGCGCGAGCTCATCGTGAGCGGCGAAGCGCCGCAGATAGCCCTCGAGGTCAAATTTGGCCTCGGCGGGAGCGCGGTTCGCGCGCGGATGATCTTGCGATTCGGCAGCCATCGGGGTTCGTCCGCCGATCATATCCGCACGCCTTGAACGCACGCAACGAGGCGGCGGCCAGCGGCGCTTGCGCCGCGCCCGCGTTGTTTTCGCCGCGCCGCGGCCATATTCTGGTACTCGCGCGATGATGGATCGAAGACCGGAATGAAGCTGAATGACCTTTATACGGATTGGCGCGTTGTGGCGGGGATTGCGCTGGCGTGCCTGGGGGCGGGCAACTGGATAATCGGGCTCAAGCGTACCCAGCAATACAGCCAGATCATCGCAAGCGCGCCCAACGTCGCCGCGGGCTCCGACTATCGCAGCTTCGACGAGCTTGACGCCTCGGCAGGCGGCGCTGTCCTGGCGCCACTGACCTCCCGCGAGCGCGAGGTCTCTTACGCCACGGCGCGGATGGATTTCTATCACGCGACTTTTCTGACCGGGCAGATGCTGGTGCTCGCGGCGGTGATCGTGACCTTTTGGGGCGTGATCGCCGTGATCCAGAACGATACTCGCCGCGCGGTGCGCAGCGCCGCTGCCGGCGGCGCCGGTCCTCCGGCAGCCGGCACGATGCGCTCGCTGCCTTGAGCGGGACTCATCACCCGGAATTGCTGAGGGCTTGGCGCCAATGGTGAAAATGCTCGCCGAGCGCGCGCCGGCGAAGATCAATCTTTATCTTCGCGTGACCGGCCGCCGCGCCGACGGCTATCACGAACTGGATTCGATTTTTATCCCGATCGATTGGTGCGATCAGGTTCGAATTGAAATACGTCCCGCCTCCGCCACCAGCGTGATGCTGCGCTGCAACCGGCCCGAACTGAGCGATCCGGTGGCAAACCTCGCCGCGCGCGCCGCGTCGGCCTTCGCGCGCGAATACGGGCTCGCGGCGCAGATCATGATTGACCTGGAAAAGCATCTGCCCGCGGGCGCGGGACTGGGCGGCGGATCGAGCGACGCCGGCGCTGTTCTCCGGATGCTGGCCGCGACGCACGCAGTTGCCGCTGACGCGCGGCTGGCGAAGGTTGCCGTCTCGATTGGCGCCGACGTACCGTTTTTCCTCGACCCGCGGCCGGCGCGCGTTCGCGGTATCGGCGAGCAAATCGAGCCGCTGCCCGAGATGCCGCGGCTGTTTCTTGTGCTCGCGGTTCCCCCGATCGAAGTGCCGACGGCGAGGATTTTTCGCGCGCTTGATCCCGCCGACTGGAGCGGAGCAATCCCGTCCGCCGATCTTGCGGCAATCCTGAACGGTCAATTTCCGCACGGCGCGACGGTGAACGATCTTGGCGCGCCCGCGATGGCGCTGTATCCGCGAATCGCGGAGCTCAAGGCGGTTATCGAAGCGCGCGGGGCGATCGCCGCCGCGATGTCCGGCAGCGGCGGCTCGGTCTTCGGTATATTTTCCGATCGCGAGGCGGCGCGGCAGGCCGCGCGGACCATCGCAATCGATGCACCCGACGCCCGCGTCGTTGCGTGCGAGTCGATCGATTCAGTTCAGCCCTAGTCCCTATCCGGCCGCCCTGCTCAACCCGGAATGACCGCGCGGCGGCGGCGGGGCGGCGGTGTCGCCGGCGAGCCGAAAGCATCGGAAGAACGATCGAAAGTCTTCTGCCGCGCCGCGAAAACGCACCAGGTTTTCCTTCACCGCGCGCTCGGCGCTGAGCTCGCCGCGGCTCACCAGCGTCCAGCTTTCGGTTCCGCAGTAGATCGTCAGGTCCGGCTCGCGCAGATCGCCCTGGCTTGAGAGGCAGCGGCCGTCGCGCACCTCGACGTAGTAGCTGCCGGGTTCCGCGCCCGAAACGACGAACTGCACGGCAAGGTTGATTTCGAGCGAGCGTTTGCGCTCGAACAGGAACGGCAGGCCAAGGATGAAGGTCTCCGCCGAACCCGCGCCGAGCCCGATCCGATGGATGTAAAAGGCCGGATAGGCCTTGCTGAGCGGCGCCAGCACGCCTGCGATGACGATTATCGAGAGGGTAGCCAGCTCGCGAGTATCGCCGGGCGCGCGACAGGCTGCGGCCGCAAGCAGCGTGAAACCCGCCGCCCAGATAGCAGCCAGATGGCGGCTGATACGCGCGAACGACGGGCTCTTCTGCATCCACGCCGGATATGCGCGGCGCATCCAGTAGCTGGTGAATGGCTCGGCGCCGAACAACTGCGGCAAGATCGCGACGGCGGCGCACGACGCGAATATCCAGGCCGGCGCATACGCGACGTACCAGTCGATGACTCCCCCCAGGTACGCGACTTGTCCCATGAAGAAAAATATCACCACCGCCAGATCGAAGGTCTTGGTCTCCTCGGCGGCGCTGGCCGCGAGCAGGTAAATGAGATCGACCACTTCTCCGGCCAGCAGCGACTGCGCCGCTCCCGCGCGAAATCCGATCATCGCGGCGGCGAAGGCCGCGAGCGGCACGACGCTGCCGAGGTAGCTGAAGAACGCATTCCAGATGACGCCGCGATTGTGCAGCGCGGAATCGTTGCGGCCGGTGAGTGCCAGTGAGATCTCCGCGACAGTTCCGCCGCCCACGAAGCTGTGCAGATGAAACTCGGCGTGCTCGCCGTAAAAGGCGCGCAGCCGATCGCGCAGGTTCGCCAGCCCCACGCCGTCGGTTTTGCGCTCGCGTCCGCGCTCGGGCTGGAAGCCGACGCCGTTGTCCTCGACCCGGATATGCAGCCGGTCGCCGCCGCGCCACGCCGCGATCGAAATCGTGCCGGCGCAAGTTCCGTTGAGCAGCCCGTGCGCTACGGCGTTTTCCACCAACGGCTGGATGAGCAGCGGCGGCACATGGATTTCGCGCACGTCGGAAGCGATCTCGGTATGCACGCTAATCCGATCGCCGGAGCGCGCGCGCTCGAGTTCCAGGTACGATCCCACCGCCGCCAGCTCGTCGCTCAGCGGCGCCATCCTGGCCCGGCTGCGGCCCATCGAGTAGCGCAGCACGCCGGCCAGTTGCAGGATCAGCTTTTCGGCGCGCGCCGGCTCGACGGCGGCGGCCTCTGCGATGACGTTGAGCGAGTTGAACAAAAAGTGATGGTTAAGCTGGTTGCGCAACGCCTCGAGTTGCGCGGTCAGCGCGAGTTCGCGCAGGCGGCGCTGTTCCTGGCTGGCGCTGTCGAGCGCAAGTCCACCGAGAATCATGTAAAGCGTCGCGCCCGCGATTACGACCAGGTTGGCGACCGTCGGCGAAAGCGCGTAACGCGCGGCGACGGCCTCTGGAACGTGCGCGAAGCGCGTCCAAAGATGAAATGCGGCGAGCATCCCGTTGCCGAACAGGACCACTCCGAGCATCACCTGGACCATGATGCGCAAGACCAGCACGCCGCGCAGTCGCGGCAGGATCCATCGCCAGACTGAAAACGTGATCGCCGCGAAAATGCCGGCGTTCAAGAGGTGGAACTCAGAATAGAGGATGACCGCGGCGGTTGCGCCGCCGGCCAGCCATTGGCCAAGCAGATCAAGCGGAACGTTCAGCATCCCGGCGACCAGCGCGAAGACGATCTGCGGATAGAGCATGCTCCGGTTTGCGCGCCGCGTGCGTGGGATCGATTTCATCGCGTGCGCGGGCCTCAGTAATTGAGCATCTCGCTCAGCAGCCGGGCCTGGCGGCGGCTGACCTCGATTTGTTCGAGCGGCTCAAGGTTGGCAAACCGGACCACGTAGCGTCCGCCGAACCAGGGATGGATTTCGCTGGCGAGGTCGAGGTTGATCAGGGTGGAGCGGTTGGCGCGGAAAAAGCGGCGCGGTTCCAAAATCGCCTCGAGTTCGCGCAGCGAGCGGCGCACCGACAGGCGGCGGCCGCGAATCCGCGCATAGACCGCGTCACCTTCAGCCACGAAGTAGTAAATCTCAGCCGGCTTGGCGAGCACGATATGTTCCTTGTCGTGCAGCGCGATCCGATGCGCTCCCGGCTCGGCGCCGCCGCTGATCCGGCGCAGCAATTCGTTCATCTGCAGCGGCGGCTCGGCCGCGTGGATGCGCGCGCGCACCCGCTCGATCGCGGTGTCCACGCGGGCCTGTTCGTACGGCTTGAGCAGAAAGTCGATTGCTTCGACCTCGAAGGCCTGGATCGCGTACGAATCGTAGGCGGTCGAGAAGATCACATGCGGCCGGTCGCGCAGCCGCTGCAATACTTCGAGTCCGGAGATATCCGGCAGCTTGATGTCGAGCATCACGAGGTCGGGACTGGTGCGCTCGATTAGCGCGACCGCCTCGGCGCCGGTTGCCGCCTCGCCGGCGATCTCGAGGTCGGCGTGCGCGCGCAGAAATCTGGCCAGGCGCGATCGCGCGGGCGCTTCGTCCTCGACGATTACGGTTCGGATCGGCCGTTGGGCGCCGGGCTGCTGTGTCTCGTGCATCGCTCGTTGCTGAAATCGACCATTATCAGCCGCACCTCCAATCTGTCCACGCGCCCGCTCGTGCGGCCACAAATTCTGGCCCAGCGGCCCTATGCGAGTCGCGGACGGCGCTTGCGGGCGGACCAGCGGCGCGCGCCTATTTGAGGAACCGGTACACCAGCTTCTGGAAGGGCTGAATCCCGCGTTCGAGTCCGTCGCCTATCGCGGGGTCGAGACTCAGAGGCATGGTTCCTTCCTTTTTCCGCATTGCGTAATCAAGTGAGCAAGCTGGCGAAGCGATCATCTCGAGCAGGGGGGCACAGGTAACGGTGCTATGCTTTGTCATCGTGCCGACCGGCGGCAAATTCCGGCCGATCGCCGCTTTCGCAGGACCGATCAGCGAATAGGCATTGTCCAATTGGTCTTTTCGCGCGATTCTGGATGGGTTGGCGGCTCCCGGCAACCGAGGAGACATTCATGCTTGCGAATCGAAAGGCAAGGATTGCGAAGTTATCGGAAATAGCGGCGATAGCCGCGCTGGTGATCGCGATGGCGCAGCCGGCGCGGGCGCAGGTCAAACCGGGCGACGTGATCACGAAGGATAACGCCGTCAAGGTGCAGAATCTGCTCAGTCCCGGCAACTACACGTTGGTGCAGCGCGGGATGGTGATGAATATCGTGCCGTCGGAGAAGCTCGAATGGCCGCCGCCGTACACCTCGGCGACTGAAAAATATCACGCGCAGGTGGCGCTGGCGCCTGACGGCACTTTGCACAACTACGTGGCCGGTCTGCCGTTTCCGTTGCTCGACGCCAACGACCCCGAGATGGCGACCAAGATCATGTGGAACTTCAGCTACCGCCCGCTCTACAGCGACGACGCCGACTTGCGCTTTCCGGAAATCGCGAGCTACGACGCCTCGGGTGGCGACGCGCTGAGCTTCTTCACTGTCGGTCACTTTTCGTTCTACAACAATATCGGCCGGATCGAGATCAAGCCCTTCCCGACCGATCCCGACGCCGCGCAAAGCGGCGTGCGCTACCGCTTCGGCTTCTACCCGTTCCTCGAACCGTCTGAATTGCGCGGCTTCGGGATGGTGCGTTACCGGCATATCGACCCCAAGATCGAGGACAACACCTGGGTCTTTAATCCCTCCAACCGCAGGCTGCGCCGCGAATCGGTCGATGTGCTGACCGACGCGATCGGGATGCTGCCCGGCTTCTCGGCGGGCGGTGGTGGCGGTGGCGGTGGCGGTGGCAGGGGCGGTGGTAACGGAATGGGTTCGGGAGGCGGGGGCGCGTCGCTGGCCTCTTCGATCGATCCCGATTCCTACTTCGGCTTCGCCGCCAAAGTCGAGGACTACACCTACAAATATCTGGGCGACAAGAACATGCTCGCCGTGGCCAACGCCAAGACCTCGCCCGAGACCGGATGCCCCAGCGATAACAACCATACCGTGTGCCCCGAGAACTGGGAGATGCGCCATATCTACGTGGTCGAAGCCGACGCAAAGCCCGGCAACAACTTCACCATCCCCAAGCGGACTCTGTACCTCGACTCCGAAGGATGGTTTATCACCGCGTCGGACCAGTACGACCGCGAGGGCAAGCTGTGGAAGACGCTGGCGACGTTCAACACCTATCGCGATCGGCCGGTGCCCGACGCGCGCGTCGCGATCTATCCGTACAAGCGGATGTTCCAGCTCGCCCTGGTTGATTACGATCTGACCAACTCGAACAGCTCAGTCGTCTTCATGCCCGGCCCCACCGCGCCCGACCGCGAATGCTGGTACATCGACATGGGCGTCGTCGATAACGCCTTCTTCACCCCAGAGGCTCTCAAGAACGCGGGGCATTAGGCATCGACGGTCAAGCAGGAGACTAAGGCACGAAGCAGACAACCCGGAAGGCGCCGCGCATCCAGTGATCCCGCGCTACTCTCCCCCCGAAGTGCGCGGCGCCTTCGATTTCCTGCTGATGCGCGCCCAAAAATGGGCGTGACTGGACCAGCTTGTGGAATGCCGCAATGACGGCGGATTGACAGGAAAAACCCCTGCCAATAACATCGCGATCCCCCACCCTGCGGCGGGTGATTTTAGATTCGGAGACTGGCGGCATACACATTTAATCTCTGGGGAGCCTTCGAAACGATTTCGGTGGGCGGTCGCCAAGCTGGTAAGGCACCAGGCTTTGGACCTGGCATTCGAAGGTTCGAATCCTTCCCGCCCAGCCATCCGGAGCGAAGCGTCCGGGGCGATAGCGCGAGACTGGGCAGACCCGAACAGGAGATCGAGCGGGAGTAACGATGTCGGAACGGGCTAAGGACGAACTGGAGATATTCACCGGTAACGCGAACCCCGCGCTCGCTCGCGAGGTTGCCGAGCATCTCCAGGTGCGGCTCAGCCAGGCCGACGTCGGGCGCTTTCCCGACGGCGAAGTTATGGTCGAGGTGCGCGAGAACGTGCGCGGCGGCGACGTCTTCGTTATCCAGTCGATCTGCACGCCCCCGAATGAAAACCTGATGGAGCTGCTCCTGATGATGGATGCGCTGCGGCGCGCTTCGGCCAAGCGCGTCACCGCGGTGATTCCGTATTTCGGCTACTCGCGGCAGGATCGCAAGGTCGCGCCGCGCGTGCCGATCAGCGCCAAGCTGGTTGCCGACTTGATCACGACCGCGGGCGCGATGCGCGTGCTGACGGTCGATCTGCACGCCGGACAGATTCAGGGCTTCTTCAATATCCCGGTCGATAATCTGTACGCGATGCCGGTGCTGATCAATTACCTGCGCAAGCGTCTTGACGGGCAGAATATCTCGGTGGTGTCGCCCGACGCGGGCGGAGTCGAGCGCGCGCGCGCGTTTGCGCGGCGGCTCAACGCGAATCTTGCGATTATCGACAAGCGCCGCCAGCGCGCCAGCGAAATCGCCGGCATGCGCCTGGTCGGCGAAGTCAAAGACACCGTAGCGGTGCTGGTCGATGACATGATCGACACCGCGGGCACGATCACCGAGGCGGCCAAGGTCGTCTCGGCCGCCGGAGCGAGCGAAGTCTTCGCCGTGGCAACGCATCCGATTCTGTCGGATCCGGCGTGCGACCGGCTCGCCAAATCGATTATCAAGGAAATCATCACGACCAACACGATCCCGCTGCGCGCCAAGGCGCAGGCGGAATTGCAGAAGCTCAAGATGCTGTCGGTCGCGCCGCTCATCGCGGAAGCCGTGCGGCGAATCCACAATGAAGAGTCGGTGAGCTCGCTGTTCAGTTGAAGCGCGGTCGCCTATCATAAGCACGAAGATTCGTAAGGATTAAGATGGAAACTGGTGAACTGAATTGTGAAGCGCGGCCGGTGCGGCCCAAGGGAGTTAAGCACACGATCCGCCATCAGGGGCGTGTGCCCGCGGTGCTCTACGGACCGACCTCGAAGCCGACCACGCTGTCGATTGCGGCAAGCGAGCTCAAGGCGCGTATCGCGGCGGCCGCGCACACGCGTATCATCCGGCTCAAGTCGGGGTCGTCGGAACTCGACGGCCGCCACGTGATCTTCAAGGATGTGCAGCGCGCGCCGGTGTCGGGCGAAATTCTGCACGCCGATCTGTACGAAGTCGATCTGAGCCGCGCGATTCGCGTCCAGGTCGCGCTCAAATTCACGGGCAAGGCTGCCGGCGTAGCCGAGGGCGGAATTCTTCAGCCGCTGGTCCGCTCCGTCGAGGTCGAATGCCTGCCGCTCGAAATTCCCGAGTCAATTGAGGTGGACGTCGCCGCGCTCGGAATCCATGACGTGATCCACGTCTCGACGATCAAATTCGCCGACAACGTTAAGCCGATCTTCGATCAGGATTACGCGGTCGTCTCGGTGCTGCCGCCTACCGTCGCCGAGATTGCGGTCCCGGTCGCGGCTGCGGTCGAGGGCGCGGTGGTCGAGGGCGCTGTTGCAGAAGGCGCCGCGGCTCCTGCCGCCGAGGGTGCGGCCAAAGAGGGCGCCGAAAAAGCGCCGGCCGCCGCGGGCGGAAAGAAGGGCGACGGCGGCAAGAAGTAGCTCCGCGCGCGCAAGCGGCGGCGCGGCCGATGCGATTGCGGCGCGCAATTGCGAGGGTTCAGGCGGTGCGCAATTTGCGCGCCGCCAGTTGGGGGCGGAGGTGCCGCGGTGAGTTTTGCCCATCTTCACGTCCATACGCAGTACAGCCTGCTCGACGGCGCTAACAAGCTCGGTCCGCTGATCGAACACGCGAAAACCTCCGGGATGGAGGCGCTCGCGATCACCGACCACGGCAACATGTTCGGCGCGGTCGAGTTCTACCAAAAGGCCGTCGCCGCCGGCATCAAGCCAATCATCGGATGCGAGGCGTACCTCGCGCCCGGTAAGCGCAGCGATCGATCGCAAACGCCGCGCAGCGACGACTTTGACGGCGGCGGTAATTTTCATCTGATCGTCCTTGCGCAGAATCGCGCGGGCTACAAAAACCTCTGCCGCCTGCTGACCACCGCGTACCAGGACGGCCTCTACTACAAGCCGCGCATCGACAAGGAAATCCTCGCCGAATGCTCCAGCGGCTTGATCGTGCTGTCGGGATGCCTATCGGGCGAGATCGCGAGGTGGCTCAGGCAATCGCGGCTGGATAAGGCGTGCGAGGCCGCCGAGTGGTACGCCAAGACCTTTGGCGACCGCTTCTATATTGAGCTGCAGGATAACCGCCTGCACTCGCCGCTCAACGAAGCACTGCGCGAGGTCGCGAAAAAAGTCGGCCTTCCTCTCGTCGCCACCAACGACTGCCATTACCTGCATCGCGACGACGCCAAGGCGCACGAGGTCCTGCTCTGCATCCAGACCGGCAAGACCATGAACGACGAATCGCGCTGGCGCTTCGATACCGACGAGCTCTACGTCAAGACGCCCGACGAGATGGCGAAAGCGTTTGGCGCCGGCTCCGAAGAGTTTCGCAACACGATGGAGATCGCGCGCCGCGTCGATTTCGAGTTCGAGTTCGGCAAGTTCCACTTCCCGATCTACACCACCGGCGAGCCCGGCGCGGCCGCGCTTGATTTCGACGCCGAGCTGGAGAGCCGCGCCCGCGCGGGCCTGGAGAAGCGCCTTGGCGAAATCCGCGCGCGCGTCGGCGAGAGTTTCGATCCCGCGCCATACCACCAGCGGCTCGATCACGAACTGCCCACAATCCGCGAGATGGGATTCGCCGGCTACCTGCTGATCGTGCAGGATTTCATCGGATGGTCGCGCGAGCGGGGAATTCCGGTCGGCCCGGGCCGAGGTTCCGTGGTCGGTTCGCTGGTCTCGTACGCGCTCGAGATTACCGAAGTCGATCCGGTCGAGCACAAGCTGCTCTTCGAGCGATGGCTTAATCCGGGGCGCAAGTCGATGCCGGATATCGACACCGATTTCTGCGTCGAACGGCGCGACGAAGTGGTCGCCTACGTGCGCCAGAAGTATGGCGCGGATCGGGTCGCGCTGATCGCCACCTTTGGCACGCTCAAGGGCAAGCAGGCGATCCGCGACGTCGGTCGCGCGCTCGGCATGTCATTCGGCGAGACCGACAAGATCGTCAAGCTTTATCCGGCGCCCAAGCAGGGCCGCGACTTTCCGCTTAAGGACGCGCTCGAGATGGAACCGCGGCTCAAGGAGGAGCGCAAGCTCCATCCCGAGCTGTTCACGTACGCGTTCAAGCTCGAGGGGCTGCTCCGGCATACCTCGAAGCACGCGGCCGGAGTGGTGATCGCCGACGCCCCGCTGACCGAGATGGTGCCGCTGTACGTCGATAAGGAAACGGGCGAGGGCGGCGTTGCGATAACCCAGTTCTCGATGAAGGGCGTCGAAGAAATCGGGCTAATCAAATTCGATTTTCTCTCGCTCAAGAATCTTACCGTCATCAAGAACACTCTCGACCTGATCGCCGAAGGCGGCCAGACGCCTCCCGACCTGAACACCCTGCGCCTTGACGACGCGGAAACCTACCGGCTGATCGCGCGCGGCGACACGGTCGGCGTCTTTCAGCTCGAGGGCTCCGGGATGCGCCGGTTCCTCTCCGATCTGAAGCCGACCTGCTTCGAGGACATTATCGCGGCGGGATCGCTGTTCCGTCCGGGTCCGCTCGATGCGATCGAAGACGGCAAGACGATGGTCCAGCACTACACCGACCGCAAGCACAAGCGCGAGCCGGTGGTGTATGACCATCCGCTCCTGGGGCCGGTCCTGGCCGACACCTACGGCGTGATCGTTTACCAGGAGCAGGTGATGCGCGCGGCGCAGGCGCTGGCCGGCTACACGCTGCCGCAAGCCGATATTCTTCGCGCCGCGATGGGCAAGAAGAACAAGGCCGTCATGGAGAAGGAGCGGGTGCGCTTTATCGAAGGCGCAATGAAAAACGGCGTTCCGCGCGATCTCGGGCAAACGATCTTCCAGAAGATCGAGACCTTTGCCTCCTACGGCTTCAACCGTTCGCACGCAGCCGCGTATGCGATGACGACCTATCGGACCGCGTATCTGCGCGCGCATTATCCGCGCGAATTCATGGCGGCGCTGATGTCGCTGGACATGGATGACGTCGCGAAGACCTACAAAAATATCGCGTCGCTGCGCGAGATGCGGATAAAGATTCTGCCGCCGGACATCAATCAGAGCCGGGTCCGCTTTGCCGTCGTCGAGGGCGCGATTCGCTTCGGCCTGGCCGCGATTCGCGGCGTCGGCGCAAAGGCCGCAGAGGCGATTATCGCCGAGCGCGAGAGTAACGGACCGTTTCAGGGTCCGGTGGATTTCTGCACCCGTGTCGGCGCGCAGACGATCAACCGCCGCGTGCTCGACGCGCTAATCAAATGCGGCGCGTTCGACTTCTCGGGCGCCGCGCGCGCCGCGCTTGCCGCCACCGCCGAAGACGCGATCAAGCTCGCGCAAAAGGCGCACAGCGACGCCGAGCGCAACCAGATGGGCCTGTTCGGTGGCGCGGGCGCAAAGCCGCCCTCGCTCGCGCCGCGCGAGTCGATTCCGGAATGGGAGCCCAAGGAAAAGCTCAAGTACGAAAAAGAGGCGCTCGGCTTCTACATCACAGCGCATCCGCTGGATAAATACGCGCGCGAGCTGGCGTGGGTCAGCAAGGTCACCACCGCCGATCTGCCGAACATCCCCGACGGCAGCCGCATCAATATTGCCGGCGTGGTCCAATCGCTCAAGCTCAAAAACAACAAGTCCGGAAAGCGCTACGCGACTTTCTCGCTCGAGGATCGCGTCGGCATCCTGGAGGCGATCGCGTGGCCCGAGACCTACACGAAGTACGAGGCGCTAATCGCGGGCGACGATCCGGTGCTGGTTCGCGGCAAGCTCGACGTTGACGAAGATCGCGCGCAGATAATTATCGATGAGATTCGCCCGCTGAGCGCGGCGCTGGTCGATTCGGTGCGCGAGGTGCGGCTGCACGCGCCCAAGACCCAGCTCGACAATGGCGGACTCGACGCGCTCAAGGCCGCCCTGGGGCGCTATCGCGGAAACTCGCTGACCTATCTTCATCTGGGGCTCGAAGACGGCCGCGAAGCGATCCTGCTGCTCGGCGACGGCTTCCGCGTCTCGCCCACCGACGCCTTCGTGATCGAGATGGAGCAGCTCCTCGCCCCCGGCGCCGTGCAGCTAAGGTAGAGTAGCGCGGCGCGCGGTTCGCTTAGCCCCATCGCGTCCATTTTGATAAGCTGATGCCCGGAGCATTTCCGCGCTCCGGGGAGAGCGGTTTATCCAGTTGCATAACATTTCCACCGAAGGGCATGACCGCGCGATACTGGTTGGAATCGAACTCGGCGCTGCCGAGGGAATTTCGACCGAGGAGTCACTGGCCGAGCTCCGCGCGCTAACGCTCAGCGCCGGGGCCGACGTCGAGGCGACGGTCAGTCAGAAGCTCAAGGCGCCCGATCCGCGCACTTTTATTGGCAAGGGAAAAGCGGCGGAAGTTCGCGAGATTGCGCAACAGAGCCACGCAACTGTTGTCATCTTCGACGACGCGCTTTCGCCCGCGCAGGCGCGCAATCTTGAAAACGAACTCAAGCTTCGCGTGATCGATCGAAGCCAGTTGATTCTCGATATCTTCGCGCTGCGCGCACGCACGCTCGAGGGCAAGCTGCAGGTCGAAATTGCGCAGCTCGCCTACTTGCAGCCGCGCCTGACGCGTCAATGGAGCCATCTGTCGCGGGTCCGCGGTGGCGGCGGCGGCAGCGCCGGCGGAGCGAGCAGTGGCGGCGGAGTCGGCACGCGCGGACCCGGTGAAACCCAGCTCGAGGTTGACCGCCGCCGCCTGCGCGAGAAGCTGACGCGCCTGCGCGTGCGCCTGCGCGACGTCGAACGCACCCGAACCATCCAGCGCCGCCGCCGGCTCGAGGTGCCGTATCCGACGGTCGCGCTGGTCGGCTACACCAACTCCGGAAAATCCACCCTGATGAACGCGCTGACCGGCGCCGGCGTCGAAGCCGCCAATCGCCCGTTCTCGACGCTCGATCCGACCATCAGGCGGCTCAAGCTGCCGGGCCGGTTATCGGTGATGGTTGCCGACACGGTTGGATTCATTCATCGCCTGCCGCACGGTTTGATCGACGCGTTCAAAGCCACGCTCGAGGAAGTGCGCACCGCGGACTTGCTGGTGCACGTGGTCGATGCGAGTTCCGAGCTTGCGGGCGATCGAATGGAAATCGTCGATCGCGTGCTGCAAGAGATCGGCGCCGGGGCGACGCCGCGAGTTATCGCGATGAACAAGTGCGATCTGGCGGAAAATCCTCCCCGCGTCGCAGGCGACCACGATATCGTCGCAATATCGGCGCTGCGCGGCGAAGGGTTGGACAGCCTGCGCGAGGCGATCGCGCGCCACTTCAGCGGCACCCGTCAGGAAGTCGCGGTGACGCTGGCCGCCAATCGCGGCGACCTGGTGGCCATGGCGCGCCGCGATGGGGAAGTGCTAAGCGAAGAGTATTGCGACGGTACCGTCGCGATGCGCGCGCTGGTCAGTGCAACGGTCGCGGGGCGGCTGCGCAAGGCCGCTATCGCGCAGGCTTGATCGCGCCATTGGGTAGGGGGATGGCTGCAAGTCAACCGCATCAGCCTTCACCGCGTCTGGTCGTAAAGCCGGGCGCTCCGGCGGCTGCGCATCTGCTCAACCTGCCGAACATCCTGACGCTGTGCCGGCTTGGCTCGATTCCAATATTTCTTTCCTTCCTGAGCAAGCATCGCTACACCGCTGCGCTCTATGTCTTCATCGCCGCGGCGATAACCGACAGCCTTGACGGCACGGTCGCGCGATGGTTCGACTCGCGCACCGAGCTGGGCGCGTTCCTCGACCCGTTCGCGGACAAGCTGATGCTGGTGTCGGCGTTCGTGGTAATGACGATCGAAGGCGATTTTCCGGGCTGGCTGCTGATCGTCGTAGGCATCCGCGATATCGTGATCGTCTTCGGCTACCTGATGCTGTCGTTCTTTACCGGCGAGCGAATTCCGGTGCGTCCCAGCTATCTGGGCAAGTCCAGCACGTTTCTTCAGCTCGCGTGCGTGACCGGCGCGCTGCTGCGAATCGGCCCGGTTTACCCCGCCTATTGGTACGCTCTGCTTTACCTGACCGTAGCGGTCACTGCACTGTCAGGAGTCCATTACATGTATCGCGGCCTGGTCTGGCTGGGCTCGCGCGAGCCCGAGATGTTTAAGTAGGGGAGCCGGCGCCGAGCGCGATGCACTCCGGTCCGGCGACGACACTTTCGAGCGAGGCTGTAATTCGGCTCGGAGTATTCGCTGCCGTATTCTGCGCGATGGCGATTGCGGAAGCGGCCGCGCCGCGCCGCTCGCGCGCATTCGGCCGCGCATCGCGATGGACCGGCAACCTTGGTATTGCCGCCCTGAATACCGTCCTGGTCAGAATCCTGATTCCCACGGCAGCCGTGGGCGCGGCGATCGCAGCCGGGCGCGCGCATTTCGGGCTATTCAATCAGATTGCGATTGGGCGATGGCCCGCGTTCGTGCTCGCGGTCGTTGCGCTCGATCTCGTCGTTTATCTTCAGCACGTGATGTTCCACGCCGTCCCGGCGCTGTGGCGGGTGCATCGGACGCATCATGTCGATCCCGATTTCGATGTCACCACGGGCGTGCGCTTCCATCCGATCGAGATCGTAGTCTCGATGCTGATAAAAATCGCGGCGGTGGGCGCGATGGGCGCGGCACCCGATGCGGTCGTGACGTTCGAGGTGCTGCTCAATGCGACCTCGATGTTCAGTCACGGCAACCTGAAGCTGCCGGAGCGCGCCGACCGATTCCTCAGATGGATCCTCGTGACGCCGGACATGCATCGCGTGCATCACTCGGTCGTGCGGCGGGAAACCAATAGCAACTTCGGCTTCAACCTGCCGTGGTGGGATTACCTGCTGGGCACATATCGCGCCGAGCCGGCCGCCGGACACCTTGGGATGACGATTGGTATCGACGGGTTTCCCGGCGCCGGCGAGATTGCGCTGACCGCGATGCTGTCGCATCCGCTGCGCGGCCCGACCGGGCGCTATCCGCTCGGTCGCGAGGAATGATTCCGGCGCGGCAAATTCTCCCGGCGCTAATTGATTACCTTTGCGGCGCGCAGCTCTTCGACCTGGGTGCGGTCGATTCCGAATTCGCGCAGGACTTCCTCGGTATGCTCACCGAGCTTGGGCGGCGTGCGCCACATCCGCGCCGGAGTCTCGCTGAAGCGCGCGCCCGGATTGACGGTGCGGACCTTGCCCGCCGTCGGATGATCGTAAACCTGGAAGCTTTCGTTCGCGACGATCTCCGGGTCGGTCAGCAGCGTCTCGTAGTTGTGCACCGGGCCGCACGGGATATCGGCCTTCTCAAGAATCGGCAGCCAGTGCCCGGTAGGCTGTTCCGGGAACAGCTTGGCCAGGCCGCGCATGATTCCCCGCCCGCGCTCCATCCGGTTCTCGACCCCGTCGTACCATTCGAGATGCCCGACCGCGTCGCACAGGCGGCGTAACTGCTCGTCGGTGAACGGCGCGATCGTCAGCCATCCGTCGGCGGTCCGGAAGGGATCGAGGGTCGAGCTTTTGGGCGCGGTGCCCTTGAACTCATCTTCGGGAATAAACGTGTATTCGTAGATCGAGTCGTTGGCCGTGAACGCCATCATCGCCTCGAGCATCGGCACCTTGACGTACTGGCCGACGCCGCGCGCGCGCGCGGCGTGCAACGCGGCGACGACGCTGAGCGCGGCGGTGATTCCGCTGACTTTGTCCGCCAGCGCCATCTTGACCGCGGTTGGTTGCCCGCTCTTTGCGCCCTGGATATTCGCCATCCCCGAGTATCCCTGGATAACCGGATCGTAGGCGGGGAAATTCGCGTAGCGCCCCTTGGGCGGAAATCCGCAGATCGAGCAATAGACGATTTTTGGATTCGCGCGGCGGATATCGGCGTAGCCGATGCCCAGGCGTTCGGCCACGCCCGGGCGATTGTTCTCGACTATCGCGTCGGACTTGACCGCAAGCCGGCGCACGAGGTCGCGGCCGTGCTCTTTCTTGATATCGATAACGACGCTGCGCTTGTTGCGATTGAAATTGAGAAATGCGGCAGTCATGCCGTTCTTCTTCGGCCCAATATTGCGGCGCATCGAATCGCCCTCCGGCGACTCGACCTTGATCACGTCTGCGCCGAGATCGCCCAGCAGCATTGTGCAAAACGGTCCCGAAATTACGGCGGTCAAATCTAAAATACGAAAACCGGCCAGCGGTCCCTCAGCCATAAAACTAATTCCTCGATTACTTCCTGGCGTGCGCGCGCGGGGTGCGTCCCCGTCTTCGGCGGGCAGTCTTGGGGTTCGCGCCTCCGGCCGCGCGCAATCGCGGGTGAGAAGCCTGCTTAGCCCGCCCCGAGTTCCGCGTCAAGGCGTGTCGCGGGAGATTTCACCGCGACAACGCATCGTGAGCGCGCCGATGCCCCGAGTTGCGGGCGGCGCGAGCCTATTGCGCGGCTGGTTTGGGAATACTGGTTCCAAAGGCGACCTTCAGGTCGTCGCCCGCAAACGGATAGACATGAACCATCCATCCGAAAGCGAGCGGAAGGAAATTTCCACCTGCTGCCTGGCACGCAGCGGCGTCGTGGATTTTTCCGGTGAATCCGAAACGCCCATCGGCGAATACGCCATACTTGCCGTCGAGCTTTAGCGCCTCGGGATTCGCCGCGATCGGAATCATTCCGGGTAAATTTTGCTGCCCCTGGCCGACGTTGCCGCGCAGCAGGTCGTCGAGCGTGATGCTGGCCGGCAGGCAGATATCGATATGCTCGTGCCAGCGCGCGATTCCGAGCGGTACCATCTCGTTGAGCTGTTGCGGCGTGAAGTCCGGCGGTGCGCTGTACATCGCGCCGACCAGCACGTAATTCCCATCGGGCTGCTTGACGTACAGGAGCGATCCGGGATGCGCGGGGTCGAAGCGGCCCTGATATTCGTCGCCGGACCACACGTAGTTGGTGAAGTGATAGACGTCCTGGGGAACGCTCGGCATGAAAATCTGGAAACCCTGCGCAAGCGCCACGCGATAGTTGCGATAGGGCCGGAGCACGCGGCGCAGCGTCGCGAGCAGGTCGTTTGCACGCTCGATATCCTGCGGCGCCGGGTCGCGCGGATCGGTCATGCGCATGTGCTCGTCCATATGCATCTGCGCGCCCATCCCGTTGGCCGCCGCCATTCCCGGCATCCCGGCCATCCCATCGGCGCTCATATCGTGAGCGAAGGCAGGCGATACGGCGATCGCGGCCAGAGCCGCGGCGATTGCTAGCAGGGTGATCTTCTTCATGGCAATTCTCCGGGGATGAACTGATCGCGCAAATTCCTCAGACCCGATCGGTGTGCAGCCGCGCGTGCGACAGCGCGGGCAATTCGCGCCGCACGCGTTCCTGATATTCAAGATCGATCGGTGCGATCACGACGGCTTCCTGATCGGCGGCGCGCGCCAGGACGCGTCCCCACGGATCGACGATCATCGAATTTCCGTAGTCGCTGAACCCGTGCGGATTCGGTCCGAACTGCGCGGGCGCGATCATGTAAACCTGATTCTCGATCGCTCGCGCGCGAATCAGCGCCTCCCAGTGCGCCTCGCCGGTCGGAAAAGTGAATGCGCTCGGCAGCGTGACAATCTGCGCGCCGGCAAAAACCAGCCGCCGGTAGAGTTCCGGAAAGCGCAGGTCATAGCAGATCGAAAGACCAATGGTTCCGAGCGGGGTCGTCGCGGCGACGACCTCGGTGCCGGGTATCTTAACGTCGGATTCGCGCGCGGTGACGCGGCCCGGCAGGTCGATATCGAACAGATGAATTTTGCGGTACACGGCAAGGCGCGAGCCGTTGGGGCCGAGCAGGACCGAGGTGTTGTAGTTGCGCGTCTGGCCAGGCACGCGCTCCGCGATCGATCCGGCGACGAGATGGAGCTGTAACTCGCGCGCGAGGCGCGCCATCCTTGAGATCGATTCGCCGTCGATCGTCTCGGCCGCGGCAGCCTCTTCGGCGCGCTTGCCACGCCAGTTGAACATCTCGGGCAACGCGACCAGGTTCGCGCCGCGCGCCGCCGCAAGGCGCACCAGGCGCTCGGCGCGGTCGAGGTTGGCGGCCTTGTCGGAAGCCGCCGCCATCTGGATTGCGGCCGCGAAGAAAGTCATGCCGATTCACCGTCCCAATTCGGATTATCGCGCTTTTCGGCGCGGCTTAGTAGCGTCAGTAGCGAGGGACGGCGGGGTCGGCCTCGAGCGACCACGCATTGATTCCGCCGGACAGGTTGACGACTCGCTTGAAGCCGTTGCGCATCAGGTACATCGCGACCTGCGCGCTGCGCATTCCGTGATGGCACACGACGATAATCTCGCGCTCCGGATCGAGTTCGCCGATTCGCGCTGGAATGTCATTCATCGCGATATGCGTCGCGCCCGGAAACGACGCAATCGCGATTTCCGCGGGCTCGCGCACGTCGAGGATGAACAAGCTCTCGCCTCGGCCGAGCCGCGCCTTGAGTTCGACCGGGTAAGTCTCGCTGATCTGCGTCATCCCGCGATGATTACATCGCGCGGCGGAGCTGCGCTACTGGGTCACGACGTCGGGGTAAAGCTCGACCTTCGTAAAGCGCGGCAGCAGCGGCATCGGAATCTCGAACGAGAATTGATCGGTAGCGCCCGGCTTCAACGGATCGAAGTGCGGCTTCTCGTTCAGGATCCGTCTGACTTCGGCGTCCTCGCCCATGCTGACCGCCTGCGCGTTGTAGATAGTCTCGGCGTGAACGACCTTGCCGTTTTTGTCCTCGAAGCTGAAAATGAGTTTCACGTAATTGATCGGATGAGAATCGACGTTGACCACGTTGCCCGCGACCAGCAGACTCGGCGGCATGCAGCACGAGCGCATGATTTGATCGGTGCTGATGACAACGTGAACGTCTTTGACCTGCACCACCTTGGTCAGGGGGTGATCGAAAAGCCGATGCGTCAGCACTGCCTGCCGAGCGGCTTCGGAATTGTCCTTGACTGTTACCGCCGCGAGCGCGCTCGAGGCGAGCGCCAGCGCGGCAAACGCAATTATTCCGATCGGCATTTTCATGTGCGGATTCCCCAACTGCGATCTTGGTAGCACAACCGTTCAATGTCAATCTGGTATTAGCTTTGATGGCTTCACAAACGAGCCGAGCGAATGAGTAATCCGGATAGTACTGGTCGAAGATCAGACGAAGATCGCGCCCTGATGGCGCTTGCGCTGGACCAGGCGCGGGCAGCCGGCGCCGCGGGCGAGGTGCCGGTCGGCGCGGTCGCGGTCGTCGCCGGGCGGGTTATCGCAACGGGGCATAACCGCCCGATTTCGTTGAATGATCCGACCGCGCACGCGGAAATTATCGCGATCCGCGAGGCGGCGCGCGTCCTCGGATCGTACCGGCTGACCGAGGTCGATCTCTACGTCACGCTCGAGCCGTGCGCGATGTGCGTTGGCGCGATGGTCGCGGCGCGGATCGGAAAAGTGGTCTATGGCGCGCGCGACGAAAAGGCGGGCGCGCTCGGCTCGATCTACGATATCGGCCGCGACGGCCGCCTGAACCATCGGCTCGAAGTTCACGGCGGCGTGATGGAGGCCGAATGCGCCGCGGTTCTGCGGGAGTTTTTTCGCAGCCGCCGCTAAAGTCCGGCGTAGGGGGGGAAGGGGCGATGGGCAATTTCAGGTTTTACCGGCGGATGCGAATCTTTCCCGGACTGTCGGTAAACGTATCGAAATCGGGGCCGAGTCTGACCTTCGGGATGCGCGGCGCGCACATGACGGTCGGCTCGCGCGGGATTCGCAAGACGGTTGGAATTCCCGGGACCGGAATCTATTACACTTCACAGAGCGGCTATCACTCGGGAGTTCATTCGGCGCACGTCGAGAATCCGATCAGCGATCAGCAGCAGGCGGCAGCTCACGGAATCGGCGCGGGAATTGCGATCGTGATCATCGCCGGCATTGTGCTGCTGATCGGGATCGCGATCGGTCAGGCGCTGGGGCCCTGAGGCGAATCCCGCTCGCTCGCTCACCTATCGTGTGTTAGGTTACGAACGATGAGCACCGTGCAGGATTTTGTCGTCGATTGCGACTCGCACGTGATGGAGCCGCCCGACCTCTGGCAGAACTATATCGAGCCGCGCTTCCGCGACCGCGCGATCCGGATCGAGATCGATCCCGCCGACGGACTCGAAGTCCTGATGATCGATAATCAGCCGCTGCTCAAAGGGATGCTGGCCGGGCTGGGCGGAGCGAATCTGCCGCGGCAGTCGCTGTTCGTGCCGGGCCAGAAAAAGTATCTCGACGGATGCCCTCCGGCGTCGTATCTGCCCGAGGAGCGGATCCGGATGCTCGACGAATGGGGGGTCAGCGCGGGCGTGCTGTTTCCCACCGTCGGCATTCTGTGGGATACCGCCGACGACGCGTTGGCGCTTGCCTACACGCGCGCTTACAACAACTGGCTCAACGACTTTGCGACGCGGGCCCGCAATCGCGTAATTCCGATCGCGCATATCGCCATCCAGGAGCCGGTCTCCGCGCTCGCGGAGCTCAAGCGATGCCTGAAACTCGGCTTCAAGGGAGTTTTTCTCGCGCCCGAGACGGTCGGCGGCCGGCGCTTCTCGCATCCTGACTTCGATCCGATCTGGAGCGAATGCGAAGCGGCGGGAATTCCGGTCTGCCTGCACGTGATCGTGCGTTTCAATCGCGCGCCGGGAATCATCGGCCAGTTCTATCAGCCCGGTGATTTTCGCGCCGTGTTCGGCTTTGCGCTGGGCGGCTTCGCGCAGGTGGTGCCCGCGGCGATGACGATGGTCGCCGACGGGCTCTTCGACCGCTTTCCGCGGCTCAAGGTGTTATGCGTCGAGGCGGGCTGCGGATGGGCTCCGTACATCATGGATCGGATGGACGAGAAGTATGAGCATCTGGGGTGGACCTTTCCGACTAAGCTCAAGCCGTCTGACTACTTCCGCCGCAACATCTGGGTAGTTGCCGAGCCTGAAGAGCGCACGATTGGCGCCACGATGGAGTTGCTCGGCGAAGAGCGCGTGCTGTGGGGCTCCGACTATCCGCATATCGATTCGACGCTCGAAGCCGCGCGCCTGATCCGCGAAAGCGTCGCCACGCTCAGTCCCGAGCGCCGGCGCAAACTGCTGGGCGGCAACGCGCGCGCGGTTTTTCCCGACTGATTTTGAGGTCCGCAGATGCCGAGTGAGAAGGCCAAAGAGAACAAGGCCCTGGTCGCGATTTGCGCCGCCTGCGCCAAGCCAGTTTCCACCGAGAGCGCCGTCGCCCTGATGGGCATCGAAGCCGGCCACCGCAAGCAATTCGTCGTCTGCGTCACCTGCGCCAACAACGGCTGGCGCCCCCCGGGCTTCGCCGGCTTGTACACCGCTCGCCCGCGCTAAGGGCGAAGTTAGTACGTCGTGTCGATCTAACCGCCCGTGTCGGAGTTTGAAAGACGGGCAGTTCTAATTTCGGTTCAGTTTGGGCTTGAGTCTGACTCTTTGACTGCCGTCAGCTTGCCATCGGGACCATAACACACCATGACGGTATGCTTGCTGTTGCGTGTCGCTGTTTCTAGCGGAGTAAATAGAATTTCAGCTAAGCATAACGTTACTACATCTGCCGCCGCCTCGAAGAAGGCGATCAGGCCCTTGCTCACCGATCCCGGTCCATGCGTGTAGAGTTTATAAACATCACAGGAATTGTCACCGTCGTTCACCGTCGCTGTCGGCGCGCCCAGTTGTTCTACGACCTGAACGCGATTCTCGCCCACTACAAATTGGGAGAGGTCGACTGGGTCGGGTCGGGTCGCCTCAAATACAGGCGAGCAGGCTGATAAAGCAAAGAGATGCAGATATAACGCGATCAAGGAAAAGCGGAACAATATTTTCATATTTTCTTTTCGCCCAGTCGGCGATGGTCGTCGATATTGGCTGCTCCGCCGGGGGAGCACTCGCGATAACGGTGCTTTTGCAACCTGATTCATTTTGATGAATTCTCATGCGTAGTAGAGTTTAAATCTGCTTTGACGAGATGAAGTTTGATAGATTTGGTAAAGGAATTGTTTCGTATATTGAAGATTACTTGTTTAAACTCTTGCTTGCAGTCTTTAGCTCTGTGCCACACAAAGTGCAAGCGTCGTATACGACATAAAGGTTTGTGCTGATGTCCACTGGTCAGCGGTGGGAGACGCCGAGTTTTCGGTCGATGGAGGGCCAGAGCATCTCACCGATGAGAAGCCCTTCGGATGTTGGCGGGACCGATGTCGCTACCTGCTCGCTCCCGCTGATCGCGGTGTACAGGTGTCGGGGGGGCGGGCGCGTCTCACGCGCCCTGGGAATCGTTCAGAGAGATTTGATTTCAAACGGGCCCCTCGCGCGCCTCCCGCGCGCGCTGCAGAGGGACAGAGCGTCCGCCTTTCCCTGCGTTTATCGGTGCGATGGATTGCCGACGGTGGGGGGGGGCACAGAGGCCGGGATTTCTCGCTTCAGCAGCTTCCGCTCGAAGTGACGAGGCGGGGGTGCTGCTGTCCTCTGGTGCGGCCGAAGAAACGGTGTGCCGTCGAAATGATGAACCGACAGCGTTGCGAACACCCGAAGATCGGCGAGGCGCGTGCGGCGCCTTATAAGCGGGCTTGTTCGGCGGCGGCGGCTATTTCGTAGCGGGTCTTGCCGGGGCCGGTTTCGGGCAGGAAATACATCGTGACGATGGGCAGGAACTGAAAAACCAGGAATGAGAGCATCACGGCGCGCAGGCCGAAGTGGGCTGCCAGCGCTCCGCCGAGGAACGGCGAAATAAACGCGCCGAAGT
>Ga0307374_10003454_pt1 | contig 26950 bp, 24 predicted proteins | sample OX3MG_FD_202532 | JGI IMG/M metagenome (GOLD analysis project Ga0307374, IMG submission 202532) | Soil microbial communities from Risofladan, Vaasa, Finland - OX-3 | ecosystem: Environmental > Terrestrial > Soil > Coastal area > Acid sulfate soil | place: Finland: Risofladan, Vaasa | collected...
AAGCCAATCTACTCGGTGGAGAAGTCGCGGTACTCCTGCGGCTGCTCGGGGCTGATCTGGAACTCGGGCAACACGCCTCGACTCCTCTCTCCGCGCGCCGTCGCATCTCCCGTTGGGTCGGCGCCGGGTCCCGGTGAATCACGAATCACCTGCCCAGGTAAAGCAGGGGGCGACCGGGTGCCGAGCGCACGCCGGAGTCCAGGCGACCCGTCCCGTGCCGACAACCAGGGCGGGTTTGAAACCCGCCCCTACATGCGAAATGGTCGGATCAGCGAGCTTCAGCCCCGCACGGAGCGTGCCGCCGGAGACTCCACGGCGTTCAGCCCCACAGCCGAATCGACGACGCCGCGCAGCATGTCACGGTTCCGCAAGCCCAGAACGTCGATCGCCGCCAGGAGCGAGCCGGGCGTGAGGATGCCCGTGCGGTGGACGAGAGCGACTACCGCGCCCAGCGCCGCCTGGTCGCCGGTGAGCGTGGCGCGCAGCGGCAGGCCAAGGGTCTGCTCGGGGAGGGAGTCAAGCGGAAGACCCGCGTCGGCGAGCACGACGCCGTCCGGCGCCAGGCGCGACAGGTCACCCCGGCCCCGCACCTCGTTGAGCCCGTCGGCCGACACGATCAGGACCGCGTCCGGCGCATCAACGCCGGTGTAGAGGATCGGCTCGGTGTCGAGCGTCACCTCGGAGACGGAGAAGCCGGTGCCAACGGTCACCGGATAGTCGTTCTTCTGCACGCAGTGCAGGCCGGAGAGCACGGCCGCCTGGCACAGGATCGCCGCCGCGGTCTGGACGTGCTCTCCGGCGCTCCCGGCCAGCACGATGCTCGTGGGATGGGCCAGGCCGTGGGTGAAGGCCGGCGCGGCCGCCACCGCGGGCAGCGGGGTCGAGGTGACGGCGGGCTCCGGACCATCAGGCGCGGCCACGACCGGAAAGCGCGCGCGGTAGACCTCGTGGTAGGGCTTGCGGTCGTCGCGCCGGACGAGCACTCCCAGGCGCTGCCCCTGCTCCTCGACCATAGCACGCAGCGACGAGCCCTTCATGTGGTTGAGCGGCACGCCGAACCCGGTGCAGAGCTCCAGGATCTCGACCAGCGCGAAGCCGGGGAAGTCGATGGCCTCGGCGATCACGTCGCCCAGATCGTTGTCGGTGGCCAGCTTGCGGGCGAAGTACGGGCCCTGGCAGGAGCGCACGAACAGCTCCATGTCCAGCGCCGGGACCCAGTTGCCCGAGCCGGTGGTCGCGGTGACGAAGCCCTCCGGGGTGAGCGCCGAGTGCTGTCCGCCGGTCATGCCGTACAGCATGTTGTTGTGCAGCAGCACGGTGACGTCGACGTTCATGAGGGCCGCCTGCGCCAGGTGCAGCAGGCCGATGGTCGCCCCGCCGTCGCCGATCGCGACGATGTTCTTCATCCGCCCGTCGCCGAGCAGGCGGTCGGCCAGCACGGCACCCGCGGCCACGGCCGTCGAGCGTCCGTGGATGGTGTGCACGGTGTGGATCTCCGGGAAGAGGGGGTCGAGCAGCCCCACGCAGCCGATGTCACTGGTCAGCACGACCTGGCTCGCCTCGAGCCCGAGGCGAACCAGCGCGTCGTTCAGGCGGCGTACGACCAGGCCATGCCCGCAGCCGCGACAATAGGGCATCGGGCGGTTTGCCAGGAAGGTGGTGGTCATAGCGCCTCCAGGATGTCGACCGGGCGGACCATGTGGCCGACAGCGTTCACGCCGTGGAGCTCCAGGTCCGGCACGGCGCCGGCCAGCGCGCGCCGGTAGAGGCCGGTCAGGTTCTCCTCGGCTACCACCACGCGCCCGGCCGAGGCCGCGGCCGTTCGGATCGCGGCGACCGGCACGGGGAAGAGGCTGAGCACACCCAGGAACGAGAGCCGCCGTCCCTGCGCCCGGCCGAGGCGCACCGCGGCGCGGGCGGCGCGGCTGGTGATCCCGTAGCTCAGCACCAGCGCCTCGGCATCCTCCTGGAGATCGGCGTCTACCAGCGCCATCTCCCCGGCGCGCGAAGCCACCTTCGCCTCGAGATGCTCCAGCACCTGGAGCGTCTCCGGGTCGTTCTTCCTGAGCCGGCCGTCCTTGTTGTGGGCGGACCCGGTGAGGGTGACCTTGAGCGGACCGGTCACCGGTGCGAACGGCGGGACGTCCTCCGGCGCGCCAAACTGCACGGCCCGGTAGCCCTCGGGGTGCGCCGCCGGGCGCTCCCAGACCTCCACGGCGGGAAGCCGCGCCAGATCCAGCGCCTCGTAGGTCATGCCCACCTCCTTGTCGCTCAGCAGCACGACCGGGGTGCGCAGGACCTCCGACCAGTTGAACGCCTGAACCGCGAGCGCATAGCACTCGACGGGCGTGCTCGGCGCGAAGACCGGCACGGTGTAGCCACCAGACGTGGCGAATTCCGTCAGCAGCACGTCCCCCTGGCCGCCCTGGGTGGCGCCGCCGGTGCTTGGGCCGAGCCGCTGCACGACCGTCACCACGACGGGCGTCTCGGTCATCAGGGCGTACTGGAACGCCTCGATCATCAGCGCCCAGCCCGGCCCGGAGGTGGCCGTCATCGCTTTGACCCCCCGCTGGGAGGCACCAATGCAGTAGGAGAGTGCGGAGATCTCGTCGGGCGCACCCAGGGCCACGTCGCCTCGCCCCTGCAGGCGGTTGGTCATCTCGCGGTAGATCTCGGAGGCTGGGGTGATGGGGTAGCCGCTGAAGAACCTGCAGCCGGCCCGCAGCGCTCCCTCGACGACCATCTGGTTACCGGAGCGGAGGCGGAGGGCAGGCGACGCGGCTCGCGCGAGGGTCATGCTCGGCGCTCCCTTGCTCGCGACGGCGCCCGGACGCGCTCGAGCCGGCGCCGACGACGCGATTGCACCTCGGAGCGAACGGCGGTCGACCACGCGTCACCGCCGCGCTCACACGATGCCCGGCGTCCCATCCCTCCCGCGCTCGCCGGCATTTTTCTACCTTTCGTATAAGAAAGGTCGGGCCGGCAGTCACATCCAGTATACCATGGAAAGGTTGCGAAACTCGCGTGTCCGCGCAGGACGAATCGCGGTCGGCGGCCTGACGACGCGTCGTCCGCGGAGTCTCCGCACTCGCGGGGTTCGGATTGGGACAACGCGCTCAGCTCTTCGACGTGGCCTCGGCGGCCGCGATGTCCGCGATCCGCTCGTCGATCAACGCCCTCACCAGGTCCTCCGCGGGCGGCTCGTCGATCGGGAAGCGGAGCGTGCTGCCGCGGGATGTGCCATAGAGCGCCCAGTGGTGCCTGGCCGCGGCGAAGTGAATCAGCCGCTTCCCGTGGTAGGTGAGGCTCGGCATGCCGTAGCTGATCCCCTCGACCGCGTCGGGCGCCGCCGCCCTGATCACCCGGCGCACCTCCGTGAGCGTTGCCCGTGCGTCCTCCGGCAATGTCGAGAGATACTCGTCGATGTCGGTCGGCTTGCCGTTCATGTCCCGTCCTCCCGCGCCTTCCGGACTGCTCGATCTACCCTTTGAGGCAGATGACCGGCCGCAGTCGCGCGACCCTGGCCACCACCCCTGCCTCGCACATGATCTCCACTACCCGGTCCACGTCCTTGTAGGCCCCGGGAGCCTCTTCGCTGAGCGCGTCCCGGCCGTGCGCCCGCACCGTGACACCCTGCGCCCTCAGCAGACGCACCACCTCCTGCGCCGGGTAGGCCTTCTTCGCCGCGTGGCGCGACTTCGCCCGGCCCGCCCCGTGGAGCGCGCTGCCGAAGGTCTCCGCCATGCCGTGCTCCGTCCCACGCAGCACGTAGCTCGCCGTCCCCATCGTCCCACCCACCAGCACCGGCTGGCCGACGCCCCGGTAGCGCTCGGGGACCTCCGGTCTGCCCGGTCCGAACGCCCGGGTGGCTCCCTTGCGGTGGACCAGCAGGCGGCGCCGCTCGCCGTCGACCTCGTGCTCCTCGAACTTCACCGTGTTGTGAGCGACCTCGTACAGTGTCTCGATCGACTCCGGCACGACGCCCACCGCCTCGGCGAAGGCCCGCCGGATCAGGTGGGCCAGTACCTGCCGGTTGGCGAAGGCGCAGTTCGCCCCCGCCATCACCGCCCCGTAGTAGCGCCGTCCCTCCTCGCTCTCGATCGGCGCGCAGACCAGCTCCCGCTCCCGGATTGGGATGCCGTACTTCTTCGCGGCCGCCTCCAGCACCGCCAGGTAGTCGCTGCCGATCTGATGCCCGAGCGCGCGGCTGCCGGTGTGCAGCATCACCATGATCCCGCCGACCTCGAGGCCGAAGACCCGCGCCGCCGCCTCGTCGTACACCGCGTCGACGACCTGCACCTCCACGTAGTGGTTGCCGGAGCCCAGCGTCCCGACCTGCGCGAGCTGGCGCTGCTTCGCCGTCCGGCTGACCGCCGCCGGGTCGGCCCCGGCCATCCGACCATGCTCCTCGACGTACTCCAGGTCGCCCCGCGTGCCGTAGCCCAGGCCGACGACGTAGCTCGCGCCCTCGGTCAGCACCCGGTCGATCTCGCGCTCGTCGAGCCGCAGGTCGCCCGTGCTGCCCAGCCCGGCCGGCACGACCGAGAAGAGCGCGTCGGCCAGCTCCTGCTCCTTGCCGGCCAGCTCGTCCCGCGTCAACCCGGTCCGCAGCAGCCGCACACCGCAGTTGATGTCGAACCCGACCCCGGCGACGCTGATGACCCCGGTCGCCGGGTCAAAGGCGCCCACCCCACCGATCGGGAAGCCGTAGCCGGGGTGCACGTCGGCCATCGCCAGCGCCGCCCCCTGGATCCCCGGCAGGCTCGCCACGTTCACCAGCTGCCGTAGCGCGCTCCACTCCTGCCCCGGCTCGGTCAGCTCCCGTATGCCGGTCTCGTCGGTGTAGACCCGCGCCGGCACCTGCATCGTGCCGCTCGCCGGGATCTCGTAGAGGTACCGCTCCACCCGCTCGATCGCGAAGCTCGGCTGCTCGCTCATGGTCGACTCCCTCAGTCGTCCGGGCCCGCGCGCCGGACGCGCGGAACGGCCCCGCCTCCCCGCATGCTAACGGTGGCCGGTCACCCCGACCAGCGCCGCCGGGGAAATGACACCCCTTTCGCGACGTGCGTCGGAGCGGGTACGCTAGCACGAGCCGCACGGCACCCAGGACGAGGTGGAGGAGAGGGGACCCGATGGACGAGCTGTGTTTCCTGACCGCCCGCGAGCTGGCTGACCGCATGCGCCGCAAGGAGCTCTCCGCCCGCGAGGTGATGGCGGCGCACCTGGAGCAGATCCGACGCGTCAACCCGTCCGTCAACGCGATCGTCTCGCAAATCCCCGACGAGGCGGCGCTCGCCCTGGCCGACGCCGCCGATCGGGCGCTGGCGCACGGCGACGCCACCGGCCCGCTCCACGGGCTGCCGATCGCCCACAAGGACCTCGTCGAGACGGCGGGCATCCGCACCACCTTCGGCTCGCCGATCTACCGGGATTACGTGCCGGAGAACGACGCGCTGATCGTTGAGCGCCTCAAGCGGGCCGGGGCCCTGACCATCGGCAAGACCAACGTGCCCGAGTTCGGCGCCGGCTCCCAGACCTTCAACCCGGTCTTCGGCGCGACCCTCAACCCGTACGACACGACCAAGACGTGCGGCGGCAGCAGCGGCGGCGCGGCCGTGGCCCTGGCGACCGGCATGCTCCCCATCGCCGACGGCTCGGACTTCGGTGGCTCGCTGCGCAACCCCGGCAACTTCAACAACGTTGTCGGCTTTCGCCCGTCGTTCGGCCGGGTTCCGGTCTGGCCGGCCGGCCTCGGCTACTTCGGCATGTCGGTGGTCGGGCCGCTCGCGCGCACCGTGGGCGACGTCGCACTGATGCTGACCGCCATCGCCGGGCCGGACCGCCGCGCGCCGATCGCGATCGAGGAGCCGCCGACGACTTTCGCCCGCACGCCGGAGCGCGACTTCCGGGGCACGCGCGTCGCCTGGGCGCCCGACCTGGGCGGCCTGCCGGTCGACCCGCGCGTGACCGCTGTCCTCGAGAGCCAACGGCAGGTCTTGTCGGACCTGGGCTGTGTGGTGGAGGAAGACGTCCCCGACCTCAGCGACGCCGACGAGGTCTTCACCGTGCTGCGCGCCTGGACCTTCGCCGTTGGTCACAGCGAGGAACTGAAGCAGCACCGGGACCTGCTCAAGGACACCGTCATCTGGAACACCGAGGAGGGGTTGAAGCTGAGCGGGCTCCAGGTGGGCCAGGCCGAGGTCAAGCGCGCCCGCCTGTACCAGCGTGTGCGCGAGTTCATGGAGGACTACGAGTTCATCCTCTGCCCGGTCAACCAGGTCCCGCCGTTCGACGTGACCGTGGAGTACCCGACGGAGATCAACGGCGTGCCCATGGAGACGTACATTTCGTGGATGCGGAGCGCCTACTACATCAGCGCCACCGGCCTGCCGGCCATCTCGGTGCCCTGTGGCTTCACGCCGGAGGGGCTGCCGGTCGGCATCCAGATCGTCGGCCGCCACCACGACGACTTCGGCGTGCTGCAGCTGGCCCATGCCTTCGAGGCTTCAACCGAGGTCTGGAAGTGCCGCCCGCCGCTCGTGGCGTGACCGGCGGCACGAAGTGTGGGCGGCGGTCCGTCGACAGGCGGTGCCGCCCATCCCATACCTCGCGGCTACGCGCCCTGGCATACTCGAGGCACGAGAAGATTGCGTGCAGGTGTGCACGTGTGCAGGTGGAGGTGCGACGTGGCAGGCTCCTGGGATCTCGACCCTCAGCTCTTCCGGACAGAGGCCATCGACCCGGTGACGGCGGCCTTCAACGAGCAGCTCGCGCAGCTGCTGGCGACCGTTCCCTCGATCGTCGGCCAGGACGCGCAGAAGGTCCGCGATGCGCGCCGCGAGGGAGGCAGCACCTTCCCGCCCCCGCTCTACTCTGAGCGGGCACAGACGCGGTCGATCCCCGGCCCCGGCGGAGCCGTCCCGCTGCGCCTCTTCGTGCCCGACACGGTGCGCGGTGTCTACCTGCACATCCACGGCGGCGGCTGGACGCTCGGCACTGCCGATTCCCAGGACACCATGCTCGACCAACTGGCCGACGCCGCCTCGGTCGCGGTCGTCAGTGTCGAGTACCGCCTTTCCCCGGAGCACCCCTACCCGGCGGGTCCCGACGACTGCGAGGTCGCCGCGCTCTGGCTCGCCGAGCACGCGGCGTCGGAGTTCGGCGCCGACCGGCTGGTGATCGGCGGCGAGTCGGCCGGCGGCCACCTGAGCGTGGTTACGCTCGTCCGGCTGCGCGACCGCCACGGCTACACCGGCTGTCGCGGCGCGGATCTCGTGTACGGGGCCTACGACCTGTCGGGGACGCCGAGCGTCCGCGGCTGGCAGACGCCCAACCTGGTCCTCGACAGGTCCAACATCGAGTGGTTCACGGACAACTTCGTGCCCGACGCCACGCGGCGTCGCGAGCCGGACGTGTCGCCGCTCTACGCGGACCTGCGCGGCCTGCCGCCGGCGCTCTTCACGATCGGCACGCTCGACCCGCTCATCGACGACAACCTGTTCATGTACGCGCGCTGGGTGGCGGCCGGCAACGAGGCCAACCTGGCCGTCTACCCCGGAGGGGTGCACGGCTTCACGCTGTTCCCCACCCCAATCGGTCAACGGGCGCTGGAGCGTTCCGCGGCCTTCGTGGCGGCTGCGGTGTCGTAGGGGGGTCTCGGCGCCGAGGCAGCTACTCGCCCGGGAGTCCGCGTGCGAGCGCGCGCAGGTCGGTCGCCGGGTCGGCCAGCGCGTCCGGGTCGACCGCGGCGCCGGCCGCGATCAGCCGCCGTGCCGCCCGGTGTTCGCGCGGCCGGTTCACCATGGCCGCCGCGATCACGCGGCCCTCGGCCAGGTAGAAGGCCGTCACCGGAAAGCCATCCAGATCCCCGCGCAGCACCACCGCGTCCCAGGGAATCGGGTAGCCGTAGTACTGCAGCGTCGTGTCGTACTGGTCGGACCAGAACGAGGGCACCGGCGCGTACGACTCGGGCTGTCCCGCGACCGCCCGCGCGGCCGAGGCGGCCTGCATCCCCGCGTTGTCGAAGTGCTCCACCAGTAAGCGGCGACCCAGCGCGGGGTGGACCCACTCCGCGACGTCGCCGGCTGCATACACGCCCGGCACGTTCGTCGCGCCGTGCTCGTCGACCAGAATGCCCCGGCCGACCGCAACCGGAGTGCCGGCCACCACACTCGTCTCCGGCCGCACGCCAACCCCCACCACGACCAGGTCGCAGGCGAGGCTCTCGCCATCGGCGAGGACCGCCTCCTCGACGTGGCCGTCCCCGCGCAGCTCGACGACCGAGGCGCCCAGGCGCAGGTCGACACCGTGGGAGCGGTGGAGCTCGGCGTAGCGCCGGCCGAGCTCGTCGCCAATCGCGCGCACCATGGGCGCCTCGAGCAGGTCGACCAGGGTTACCTCGCGTCCGAGTGCCCGCGCGCTGGCCGTTACCTCGGACCCGATGAAGCCGGCGCCGACGACCAGCACGCGCCCGGCACGCTGCAGGTCGGCTCGCAGCGCCTCGGCGTCGGCCAACGAGCGCAGATAGCGGACGCCCGGCAGGTCGAACCCCGGCTGGCGCAGCCGGATCGGGCTCGCGCCGGTGACGATGAGCAGCGTATCGAAGGGCATGGAGCCGCCCCCGGACAGCACGAGGCGGTGGCTCTCGATATCCACCCTCTCGACCGGCGCCTCCAACCGCAGCTCGACGTCCAACTCGCGGTAGAACTCCGGCGGCTTGAAGAAGAGGCCGTCCGCGGTCTTCGCGCCCTGGAGGAACGCCTTGGAGAGCGGGGGCCGGTCGTAGGGCCTGACCCCCTCGGCGCCGACCAGGGTCGCCTCACCGTCGTAGCCGGCCTCCCGCAGCGCCTGCACGGCGAAGTGGCCGCCAACGCCGGCCCCCAGGATGACGCAGCGCTGCCGCGGCGTCACGGCTCAGTCCTGCTCGCGCGGCGCCTGCGCCACGTAGACTTCGCCGCCGTCGACGCGCACGTCGTACGTCGCCAGGGGTGTCGTGGCCGGCAGGTTGGACGCGGCTCCGGTGTGGACGTTGAACCCCGAGCCGTGGAGCGGGCACCACAGCACGTCGTCCTCGACCTCGCCCTCGACCAGCTCGGCGAACTCGTGGGTGCAGATCCCGTCCAGCGCGCAGAGATGCCCCTCGACCCGCGTCAGGATGCGCTCCTCGCCGTCGACCTCGAACCCGTAGATGGTGCCCTCCTCGACCTCCGCGTCGGGCATCACCCGCACCCAGCCTTCGACCTGCGCCATCGTTGCCCACTCCCTCCTGCTCGCGCGAGCGGGACGACCGGCTCGGCCGCCCCGCCTCCGTGCCCTATCCGTTCGCCGCGTTAGGCGGTGGTGTCGGCCTCCCGCGGCTTGATCGGCACCATGATCGGGCCCTGGAAGCCGATCTTGCGGTGCGTGCCGTCGCAGAACGGCTTGGTCTGCGATCCACCGCAGCGACACAGCCAGAAGTCCTCGCCGTCAAAGGGGATCTCGTTGCCCTGGTGGTCGAGCAGCACGACCTCGCCCTCGACATGGTACGAGCCGTTCCGGCTGACGGTGATGCGAACCTGAGACACCTTACCTCCTCCTGTTGCCTACCACGACCCATCCCCGAGCCGACCGGTTGCCGTCGGCGGGTTGCCTCACGCCGGGGGTCGACGGGGCGGAACTCTCCGCCCCACTATAGCATGGACCCGCGCCATCGCCGGCGAGTCGACCAACCGGGAGCGCGTCCGCCCGCTGCTATCTGGTTGGACGCGCCGGCACCGGAATTCTTACCCGCACCGCCGCCGCGCTAGTGCCGCGGTCGTGGACGGCTCACGCCTGCGCGACCTGCGCGATGGGAAGACCGCTTCCCGATCGTCGTCCGCCTTGACGCGCCGCGATGCCCTCCAGCAGACTACGCTCGCCCGTGCACCTGCCGGGCGTTCACGTGAGAGAGAGATGAGACCGTGAGACTCGACCCGCGGCTGACCCCGACCGAGATCCGCCGGATCCTGCAGCGCCGGGCCGCGGAAGCCTTCGGCCCGATGCGCGCCAACGAGCTCTTCGACCTCGTCGGCTACACGACCGACTGTCTCGCCCGGATCGCGGCCGCGCCGCTCTCCCTCACCGGTGAGGCGCCGGACCTCTCGGGCGTCGACGCGCCGGAAGGTAGCCGCCCGTCATGAGCGAGCTGTGGGATCTGACCGCCGCCGAGATCGTCGCCGGGATCCGTGGCCGCGAACTGACCGCCAGCGACCTGGTAGCCGCGCTGCTCGACCGCGCGGCCGAGGTCGAGCCGGAGGTGCTGGCCTGGGCCACTCTGGACGCGCAGGGTGCGGCCGCCGAGGCACGGGTACGCGACGATCGGGTCGCCGAGGGGGTAATCGGGCCGCTCCAGGGCGTCCCGGTGGGCATCAAGGACATCATCGACGTCGCCGGCTTGCCGACGATCGCCGGTTTCGAGCCGTTCCGCGACCGCGTTGCCGAGCGGGACGCGGAGATCGTCGCGCGGCTGCGGACCGCCGGGGCGATCATCCTTGGGAAGACCCACACCACGCAGTTCGCCCACGGTGATCCCGCCCCGACCCGTAACCCCTGGAACGCCGAGCGCACCCCCGGCGGGTCCAGCTCCGGCTCGGCCGCCGCCGTGGCCGCGCGCATGGTGCCGCTGGCCGTCGGCACCCAGACCGCCGGCTCGGTGCTCCGACCGGCCGCCTATTGCGGCGTCGTCGGATTCAAGCCCAGCTTCAACTGGGTCGACCGGGCCGGAGTGCTCCCGCTGGCCTGGTCCCTCGACCACGTCGGCCTGTTCGCGCGCACGGTCGCGGATGTGGCCCTGGTCTTCGGCGCCGTGTCGGGCACCTCCCTCGATCTTGACGCCGACGGGCCGGCCGCGCCCCGCATCGTGCTCCTGCCGGAGTTCCTCGAGCGCGCCGAGCCGCCCGTCCGCGACCACCTGCTGGACGTGGCCACACGGCTGCGCGAGGCGGGCGCCTCGGTAGAGGAGCGGTCGCTCCCCGTCGACCTCGACGTCCTGCTTGCCGTCCACCACGTCATCATGGCGTCGGAGGTGTCGGCGGTCCACGCCGAGGCGCTGGCCGCGGATCCGGCGAGCTACGGCCCGGTCATCCGGCTCACGATCGAGACGGGGCAGCTGATCCCGGCCGCCTATCTGCTCAAGGCCCAACGGCTGCGCCGGCAAATCGCCCGCGCCATCGACGAGGCCCTGGCCGGAATCGACGGCTTCCTGCTGCCGACCGCGTCGAATCCGGCCCCGCCGCGCCGCTCGACCGGCGACCGCGCCTTCCAGGCGCCCTGGACGCTCGTCGGCGCCCCATCGATCACGCTCCCCACCGGTCTGACCGAGGACGGCCTGCCGATCGGAAGCCAGCTGGTCGGCCGGCGCGGCGGCGACGCCCGTCTGCTCGCGCTGGCGGCCTGGTCCGCGCGGAAGCTTGGGCTGATTGCCGCGCCCGAGATCCGCCTGCCCGAACCGGAGCCCATCGCCGAGCCGGAGCCGCTGCCCGAGGAGCCGGAGGCCGTCGGGGCCGGAGAGCTGCCCACGTCCGAGCCTGTCCCCGCCGCCGGAGAGTCCGAGGCCTCGGAGCAGCCGGTCGAGCCGACGGCTCCCGAGAGCGACCTGCCCGCGTCAGCGGAGGAGCCGGTCGAGCGGCCTGTGGAGCCCGCAGAGCCCACCGAGGCGTCGTCCGGCCGCGCGACTGCGGCAGACACGGCCGTCGAGCCGTTCCACACGGAGTCACCGGCCGGGGGCGCGATCGAGTCGCGGTCGGACGTGCCCAAGCCCGGCACCGACCTCGCCGACGCGGCTGGGGAGGCCGATCAGCCTACGGCGCCTCCCCACCCGGAGCGAGGCGAGCCGCCCGAAGGAGCGTGACGTGGGCGTGCTTACCCGCTCCGAGATCCTGCGCCACGTCGCCGCGGGCACCATCCGGATCGACCCGTTCGACCCCCGGCAGGTCGGCCCCGCCTCGGTCGACCTGCACCTGGGCCGCCAGTTCCGCGTTTTCCGCACCGCCCGCGAGATCTTCCACGTCACCGACGACGCGGACTACCGCGCGATCACCGAGGTCATCGAGGTCGAGGACAATTTCCTGCTGTTGCCGGGTCACGCCATCCACGGCGTCACCGAGGAGCGCATCACCCTTCCCAACGACATATGCGGCTGGATCCAGGGGCGCAGCCGCTTCGCGCGCATCGGGCTGATGGTCCACGTGACGGCGAACTTCATGCAGCCTGGGATCGCCCATGCCAAGCAGGTACTCGAGATGAACAACGCCGGCCCGATCCCGCTGGCGATTCATCCCGGCACGGCGATCTGCCAGATCATCCTCGAGGAGTGCGTGGGCAGCGCCGCTTATCACGGGCGCTTCCAGAGTCAGGAGCTGCCCTGACCGTGACGGTCAGCGCACGATGGTGCCCCCGAGTGCGGGGCCGACCAGCGCCGCCAGCTCGTGGGCGCCGACCACCGCGAGGTCGCCGCGTATTGTCATCTTGAGCGCGGCCAGGCGCACCCCCAGACGGAGCGCGAGGGCCACGTCACCGTCGAGATACCCGTGAAGGAACCCGGCGGCGAACGCGTCGCCGGCGCCCACCCGATCGATCACCACCGTCGCCACCGCCGGCTCGCGGTAGAGCGTGCCGTCCTGGGTGAGCGCGACGGCCCCCTCGTCCCCGGTCGTCAGCACGGTCGTCGCCGCGCCGAAGCGCGCCGACAGCGCTCGCACCGCGTCCTCGTCGCTGCCCTCGAGCCCCCACAGCGTGCGCGCGTCGGCGCGACCGCAGATCAGCACGGTGGCGGCGGTACAGAGCGGGCCCAGCATGTCGGCCGCCACGTCCGGCGACCAGAGCAGGCTGCGGTAGTTGACGTCGACGCTGATTGGGACACCGGCCTCGGTCGCGCGCCATGCGAGCCGCCGAGTCACCTCGGCGCAGCTCGGGCTGAGCGCCGGGGTGATCCCGGTCAGGTGCAGGATCCGGCATCGCGCCGCCAGGTCGGGATCGATGCTGTCCGGCACGCAGCGGGCCACGGCCGACCCGGCCCGATCGTAGAGCACGTGGGTTGGGCGCGGCGCTGCCCCGGTGTCCAGATAGTAGACACCGACCCGGCCGCGCTCTGCCCAGCTGACGTGCGACACGTCCACGCCGTGGCGCCGGAGATCGCCCGCGATGCGTTCTCCGAACGCGTTGCGGGGGAGCACCGAGGCCCAGGCGGTGCGCCGGCCGAGGCGCGAGAGCGCCACCGCGACGTTTGACTCCGCCCCGCCGATCCCGACGTCCAGCGATACGGCCGTCTCCAGCCGCTCGCCCAGCGGAGTCGAGAGGCGAATCATCGTCTCACCGAAGGTGACCACGTCGTAGGTCGCCACGCTGACGTTCCCTCGCCGCTCGGCCGACAACTGCGGCTAGTCGGTCGCGATGGCCTCGCCCATCTCGACCTTCGAGGTCAGGTCGGTCGCCCACTCGTGCTGCTTCTTGAGCACGCGCAGCGCGACCGAGGTCTCGGTGCGCAGCGTACCCGGAATCCGGGCCAGCCGGTCGGTCAGGAACTCGAACATCTCTTCCTGATTGCGGAAGGAAGCCATCAGCATGATGTCGTGCGCACCGGCGGTGATCGCGGCCCACATCACCTCCGGCATGTCGGCGATGATCTCGGCCGCCCGGGAGATGCGCTCAGGCTCGACCTGGACGCTGATCACGGCGGTCAACGCGTAGCCGAGGTGCGCCGGGTCTACCGACGCCGTGATCTTCAAGATGCCACTCTCGATCAGGCGGCGGACGCGGTAGCGAACCGTGGCCTCAGGCACGTTCAGCCGGCGCGCGATCTCGCGATTGCTCCGGCGTCCATCCGCGCGCAGCAGTCGAATGACCTGGCGATCCAGATCGTCCGGCTGGAACTGACGCGCGCGTCGCGGCATGTGGCCGTCACTCATCAGATGCCCAACACTCCTTCCTGCGTTCGATGCGTGTCGAGAAGACAGGGGAACCCGAACCCGGACGGGTCTCGCCCCGGCACTCTCCACTGCTCCGCGCCAAACGGGGCGGAGCCCACCTAATCATAGACGATTCTTGCCAGGATGGTTGCGCGGAACGGCGGGGTTTCGCCCCCTCGACGCTACGCATCGCGTCGGTCAGGCGACGCCGGGGCGACTACGGCCGGACGAGTCCCCGCTGGATCGCCTTGCTCACGGCCTCGGTGCGACCGCCGACGTCGAGCTTGCGGTAGATCGCGTTGGCGTGGAACTTCACCGTCCGCTCGGTGATGTGGAGGTCGTAGGCGATCTCCTTGTTGCGGAAGCCTCGGGCCATTAGCGTCAGCACATCCAGCTCACGAGGCGTCAACTGCTCCTCGATGCCTTCGCCGCGGAGGATGCCACCGACCCGGTTGAGGAGCTTCCCGGCCACCGCCGGCTCCAGCAGCGATCCCCCCAGGTCCACCACACGCACCGCGCGGTAGATCTCCTCGCGGGGAGCCCCTTTGAGCAAGTAGCCGGAGGCCCCCGCCTGGACCGCCTGCAGGATGCGGTCATCAGTGTCGTAGGCCGTCAGCACCACCACCCTGGCCGCCGGGTCGATCTCCCGAATCTGCTGGATGGCCTGCACGCCGTCGACCCCGGGCATCGCCAGATCCATCAGCACGATGTCCGGCTTGACCGCGCGATACTGGCGCACCGCCTCCTGGCCGTCCCCTGCCTCCCCGACCACCGCCAGGCCGTCCTCGGCCTCCAGGATCGCCACCAGCCCTTCGCGAACGACCGGGTGGTCATCCACGACCAAAATTCGGATCACGCGATCGCCTCCCCACCCGCGACCGCCACGACCGGTGCCCGCTCGTAGGGCACCCGCACCTGCAGGTGCGTGCCCTGACCCAGCGTGCTCCGGATCGTCAGGGCACCCCGCAGCAGGCGGGCGCGCTCACGCATCCCGAGCAAGCCAAAGCCTGGGCCACCGGCACGGGACCGCGCCTGCCAGTCGAAGCCGGAGCCGTCGTCCTCGATGGTCAGCACCACCGCGTCACCGCTCGCCATCAGCGCGACGCGCACCCGGCCGGCGGACGCGTGCTGCCGCACATTGCTCAGCGCCTCCTCGGCAATGCGGAACAGGCCGATCTCCACGCGCGCCGACAGCCGACCGATCGGGCCGTCCGCCGCGAAGTCGACCGCCGCCCCGGTCTCGCTCGCCAGCGCCGACGCTAGCCGGCGGAGCCCGTCCGGCAGCGACAGACGGTGCAGATGGGCGGCGCGCAGATCCAACACCGAGCGGCGGGCGTCTTCCAGGTTCTGACGGGTCAGGTCGAGCGCCCGGCGAACCGCCTCGGCCGCGAGCTCGGGCTTGGTCGCCAGATGCGCGTCGGCGAGGTCGAGCCGCAGCGAGATCGCCGCCAGCCCTTGCGCCAGCGTGTCGTGGATCTCCTGCGCCAGGCGCCCGCGCTCCTCGGCGATCGCCAGGCCGTGGGCTCGCGCGTAGAGCCGCGCGTTCTCCACCGCCAACGCGGCCGAGTCAGCGACGCCACGGATCAGCTCCAGCCGCTCCGAACGGAATCCCGCCGGGTCGGAGCCGATGACCAGCGCCGCGCCGAGCAGCCGGCCTTTGGTGACCAGTGGCACCGCCAGCGCGGTCGAGCCGGTCGGCAACCCCAGCGTCGCGGCATCGACGAGCGTCGGCTCCCACGAGCACCCGGCTCCGCACGGCTCCGCACAGACCAGTGCCCAGCGAGCCAGCAGCATCTCCTCGAGTGCACGGGGCGCCCGCAGCAGCCGATCGCGCGGTACCGTCGAGTCCGGGCCGGCCACGGCGACCGCCGGCTGGAGCGCCGCGGCGTCCTCATCCAACAGGTAGATGGCGCAGTCGGACACGCCCGCGGCGGCGCCCAGCCCTTCGGCCACCCGTTGCAGCACCTCGTCGAGCACCAGCGACGACCCCGCTGCCTGGGTCGTCGACAGCATTAGCGCGAGCGCGCGGCTACGCTCACGCTCGGCCGCCAGCAGGCGAGCGTTGTCGAGCGCCAGCGCGATCTGATCCGCGATGGTGCGCAGCGTCGTGATGTCGTGCTCGTCGAACGCCTTCGGGACGGGACTCTGAACGTCGAGGACGCCGAAAAGCTGGTCGTCGCGGAGGATCGGCACCGCGACCTCCGAGCGGGTCGCCTGCGTCCGCGGGTCCGCGACCGAGCAGCAGTGGCCGGCAGCTTCGCCGACCCGTACCGCCTGGCCGCTGTCGGCGGCGCGGGCCACGGTGCTCGGCGGTGTGCGGCGAATGCGCATGCCCAGTGGGTGCGCCGCGGAATCGGGGCACGCCTGCGCCCGCAGCAGGAGATCGCCGCTGCCCTCTTCCACCAGGAACAGCGAGACTACCCCAGAGCCGACGAGCTCTCGCGTCAGCTCCACCGCAGTCGTCAGCACCGATTCGGCGTCGGGCTGCCCCGCTATCTGGCGGCCGAACCGGTTGACGGCTTTCAGCTGCCGCAGCCGCTGGTGATGTGCCTCGAGCAGCCGGCTATTCTCCAGGGCCGCCGCGGCGTGCTGGGCGATGCCGTAGAGCAGGTCCGCCTCGAGTGTCGTGAACGGTCCCCGGGGGCAGACCGCGGAGATGACACCGGCGCTGCGCCCGCCCACGACCATCGGCGCCGCCATCCAGCCGAGCCGACCGCTCCCGAAAACCTCTGGCTCAGGCAGCAGCTGACGCTCCGCGCATGCCTCCGCGTAGTCGGCCACGACCAGCAGCTGCTGTGTCTCGGCGACGACCCCGCCCAACGAATGCGAGGTCGGCCGGCCCTCGAGATCGCGCCGGCGCTCGCCCGACCGATAGACGAGGCGCGGCACCACCGTACCGGCGTCGGGGTCGTAGAGCGCGATGCTGAAGTCGGCACCATCGATCATCTGCCGACAGGCCGTGTGTACCTGCTCGAATAGCGCCTCGATGTCGCCCGCGGCGCGCATTGCCCGGGCGATGTCGCTCAGCACACCGATCGCGTTGCTCCGGCGTGCCCGTACCACTTCCGGGTCGGGTCGGTGCCCGTTCGGCGCGGCGGTGGGCCCGACCATAGCGGGCGCCCCCAGGGCGGCCTGTGTGGCCGCCCGGGTGAAATGAAACGCGGCGGCCATGAGGCTCGCCGCGTCACTGTCGTGCTGCCGCCCGACGTCGGTACCCCGACGGATCGCCTCGACGAACAGCCCCATCGCCGTCGCGACCTCGGCGACCTGCTCCGGCGCGGCGATCGCGCCGGCCCAGCACGCCGTGGGGAGGTCGGCGTCGCTGAGTCCGGCGGTGAAGGCCGCCACGCAGCGTTCGAGACGGTCCGGCGTCATCCAGCAGCGCGATTCGGGACCCCAGATGGAATCGAGCAGCATCGCCCAGGCCGTCGCAACCTCCTGCCGGCGCGCCGCCAGGCGCCCGGCCGCCGTGGCGGAGAAGTTGGACTGGTAGTCGCGACGGGTCAAGACGATCGCCTCACTGCCGCTCACCGCTCATGACGCTATGACGACGGACCCGGTAGACCTTCGGACCTCGGCACGAGTATCGGGACCCGTCGCCACCGGTCCATCCGCCCACGGCACAGGATAAGCCTGTCCATTGGGACAGGCAATGGCTACTCACTGTCGTGGGTGTCCCTCCCTCGGGCGGTCAACTGGCGAGCTCGTGGAGTGAGCGTAGCGTCATGTCCGGCTCCACGCCCAGCCGATCGAGCGGCGTTCCGGCGCGGTCGAGGCGCGCGACTCGCATGCCGAACTGTCCCGCGCCGGCCACGTCGAAACCGTTGCCGGACACGAACAGCAAGCGGCGGGCCGGGACCATGAGATGGCCCGGCGCGAGCGCGTACACCGCCGGATCGGGCTTGAACCGCTGCACCAGGTCCGTGCTCAAGACGTGGCCGAAGCGGCTGCGTAGCCCACCGGCGGTCAGCGCCCGCTCCAGCATCGTCGGGCTCCCGTTCGACAGGACCGCCAGTGGACGCACGCTTAGCGCGTCGAGCGCCGGCACCACGTCCGGGAACGGCTCGAGCCGATTCCAGCCGTCCATCAGGTGGTCGCGGGCCGCCGGATCCAGCGTCAGTGCCAGCCGCGCGCACGCGTCGTCCAGCGCATCGCCGGTGACGGCCCAGAAGTCGATGTAGCGGCATGCCAGCGTGCGGATGAAGGCGTACTCGAGCTGCTTGGCCCGCCACAGCCGGACCAGCCCGCCCGCGCCCGGCAGGGCCTGCTGGACCGTCGCCTCCAGGCCCTCCACGTCAAGGAGCGTGCCGTAGAGATCGAAGACGATCGCCTCGACGTCGTCCGGCAGCATCGTCCCCCCTCCGCCACTGCGCGGCACCCCGGCCCCCGGGTGTGCGTTGTACAGTATAGGGCAACGGGGTACGGCCAGCCGTCGCCCCGGACCAAGCACCGGACGCACGCCCGGCCCAGCCGCGGCCGGGCGTCTCGAGAGTCGCCGTAGCGAAGCATGGAGCCGTGAAGCAGGTCATTGCCCTCCTGATCGCCACCCTCATCGGCGTCTGCCTGCTGCCGATCCAGCACGCCACCACCCCGCCCTTCGCCAACCCGGCGTTCCAGTCGACCTGGGCCGAACAGTCCGCCTCGGCGGCCCAGCTCGATCTGTGGGGCAGCGAGCCGCTCGCGTGGCGCGTCGAGCCGTACGCCGATGCGCCGGACGGCCGCCGCGTCGTGCAGTACTTCGATCGGGGCCGCATGGAGCTCGCCACGGCGCCCGGCGACAGCACTCAGCCGACGGTCACTCAGGGGTTGCTGGCACAGGAGATGACCACCGGTGAGGTCCAGCTCGGAGACCGGCTCACCACGCCGCAGGCGCCTCCCGCCACCTCCATCGACGACGGGGCCTCGGATCCGCGCGTGCCGACCTTCGCCGCCCTGGCTGCCGTGGTCGGGCAGCGGGTCGACAGCCTCGTCGGTACGGGCGTCCTCTCAGTCAAGTGGATCGACAGCCGGGGAGTGCCGACCGCGGGTCCGCCGCCGATAGCGATACGCGCGGCGGCCTTCGTGGTCGCCACCGGGCACAACCTGCCCGACGTCACGGTCACGTTCTTCAGCACCCAGCCGTTTGGCAGCGTCGACTGGGTCGCCGCGATGGGTTATCCGATCAGCGAGCCCTACTGGACGATCATCCGCCGCAACGACGTGGCGCTCCCGTCGCTGATCCAGGTTTTCCAGCGTCGCATCCTGGTCTACACCCCGTCCCTCTCACCCGACCAGCGCTTCACCGTGACCAACATCGGCAGCGACTACTATCGCTGGCGCTACGGGACCGATCCGGCGCTGCGGTGGCCGGACCCGCTCGCCGGCCCCCAGGCCAGCGGCATCGCCGTCCCGTCGGGCTTCAAGGCGGGCGTCTACGCGCAGGGGCTGGGCACCCCCATCGGGCTCGCCATCGGCCCGGACGGCAGACTCTGGATCTTGACCGAGGAGGGCCGGATCCTGTTCGTCGCTAGCGAGCGCGCCGACGGCTCCGTCCAGAACGTGACGGTCTTCGCCCAGGGGCTGGCCAACCCGCGTGGCATCGCCGTCGTCGGAAACTCCGTCTACGTAGCCGTCGACAACGGCGTCATGCGCTATGACGACTACAACCTGGACGGCTCGCCCGATCACCAGCAGTACCTGACCCAGTCCGTCGAGCCAGCCGCCGGCTCGCGGGGCGCGCCAATCCTGGACGCCCAGGGCCAGCTGTTCGTCGCCGGCACACGCCTGCCGGACGGCCGGCCGCACGTCGTCATGATGATCTCCCCAACCGGGAGTCTCATCTCGACGGGACAGGGCTTCAGTTCGCCCGGGCCGGGCACCGTCTTCCAGCACCAGCTCTACGTCGTCGACCGCACCGGCGACGGCAACGCGACGCTGCTGCAGTACCCGCTGGGCCCCGGGACCGCCGGGACCGGTGCCGCGCCGCAGCTCGACGTCACCAGTGGCCAGATCGCGGCCAAGTTCGCCGAGGGGGCCTCCGTCACCGCGGTGCTCTGGTTCAACAGCGCGCTCTGGCCCCGGGTCCCGCCCGACACGCTCCTCGCCGCCACGGTCAGCGGCAACGGTGGGAGCGTTGTCCGCTCCGTGAGCCGCAACAATGTCTCTCCGCCCGACCTGGTCGATTTCGCGACCGGCTTCGTGCGCCCAACGGCACTGGCCGTGGGCCTGGACGGCTCGCTCTTTGTGGCCGATGCCGGCAGCGGGACGGTCTACAAGATCATCGCTCCGGCGGCCAATCCGTAGCGCGGCTCGAGAGACGTCGGGCGCGCTCGACGCTGTCCGTGACCTCCTCACACCGTCGATACCAGACGCGGCGGGCGGTGCGTCTCCGCACCGCCCGCCGGGTTCGCCTGACGTGAACCGGTCTTTGCCTACAGGAGATCCGGGCCCGCGCTCTTGCGGCCCTGCCCGAGCTCCTGGGCGCGGCGGTAGGCGGCCCACACGGCCTGCGCGATCACCGTGCGCAGCCCGCCCTTCTCCATCTGGTAGATGGCCGCGGCCGACGTGCCTCCCGGCGTGGTGACCATGTTGCGCAGCTCGGCCGGGTGCCTAGCGGATTCGCGGGCGAACAGCACCGAACCCAGCATCGTCTGGTGGACGAGCTGCTCGGACACCTTGCGCGGGAAGCCCATGTGGACCCCGGCGTCGATCAGCGCCTCCATCACCTGGAACACGTACGCCGGACCGGTGCCGCTCAGCGCCGTTGCCATGTCGATAGCGTCCTCGCTGTCCACTCGCACCGCCAGGCCCATCGCGCTGAGCACGGCCGCGACCAGCTCCTCGCCGGCTCCGCCGACCGCCCCCGATGGGTACCAGACCGTCACCCCGGCGCCGATCTGCGCCGGGGTGTTCGGCATGGACCGCACCACGGCGCGGTGGTCGAGCCCCTCCACCAACTGCGCGACCGTCGCCCCGGGCACGATGGAGACCACGATCTGGTGCGACTGGAGCGTTCCCCAGAGGTCACGCATCACGGCGTCCAGGGTCTGCGGCTTGACGGTGAGCATCACCAGATCGGCGTGCGCGGCCGCCTGCCGGTTGTCGGCGCTGATCCGCACCCCGTAGCGCGCCCCGAGCTCCTGGCGCCGCGCCTCGATCGGCTCGCTCCCCTGCAGTTGGCCCGGGGCCACGAGCTCGCCGCGGATCAGCACAGACATGATCGCCTCGGCCATCACCCCGCAGCCGACAAACCCGATCCGCCGGTCACTCAACAACGTCGGCCCCGGTGTCGCGCTCAGCATCGCGGTCTCCTTCCACACCCCCGAGCCGGAGGATGCGCCTGCATCTCACAATCATGTCGGTGGTGGCGGCGTTGCGGCTCCCAGACACCGAGCGGGTGCCGGATGGCACCCGCCCCACTCAGATTCCCGACGACGCGCGCTAGGCGGGATCTCCGAGCGAGGGGGGTCGAGAGCCGCAGCTAGGGTCGGGAGCAGGCACGGGGGAAGGCAGCGCCGGCACACGGTGCGACCCAGAAGCCGCGTTGGTACGGCAGATCCGCTTCGCGGTGGTCCAATCGAGCCGGGACGTCTGCCTCGACGGCATCGTGTCTCCTCGCTGACGTGCCGGCGCGTGGACCCGCGGCAGGGCCTGTCCGGAGGGCGCTATTCTACACGGGCCAGGCGCGCGACGTACAGCACTCCGCGCCCCAGCGGTCGTACGTGCGCGCATGCCCGAGCCGGGGTCGGTCCGGGCGGTGGAACGGCTCTGGCGAAGGGCCCGACGGTTCGACGTGTCACGCGTGTGGCGCTTGAGAAGAGGTGACGATTGGCGGCGCAGCGACCCCTCGAATCGGACAGCCGGGAAGCGGTGGACTACCCGCCGATCGCCGACTACGGCGTGATCGGGGACGGGCGGAGCGTCGCGCTGGTGTCCCGCGGCGGGTCGATCGACTGGTGGTGCCTGCCGCGCTTCGACGGCGATCCCGTCTTCGGCCGGCTGCTCGACGACCGGCTGGGCGGCTCCTGCACCATCCACCCGCGCGCTGCCTTCACCAGCCACCACTGCTACGTCGGGGATTCAAACGTGCTGGCGACCGAGTTCACGGTCGACACCGGCAGCATGCGGCTGGTGGACTTCATGCCCGCCCTGACCGAGGCCCAGAAGCGCCGCTATCCGGTCCCCTTCCGCCTGATCGTGCGGCGGATCGAGGTGCTCCAGGGCCGCGTCCCGCTCCGCGTCGCCGTGCACGCCCGCCCGAACTACGGCACGGCCACGCCGCGTATCCAGCGGCAGGGCTTGCAGCGGTTCGCCGTGTCATGGGGGGATCAGGCGCTCCACGTTACGTGCAGCGCGCCGCTCACCGCGGTCTCCGGCTCGCTGGTCGGGGACCTCGAGCTCGTCGCCGGTCAGCGGGTCGACCTGCTGATCTCGTTCTCGCCGGAGGCCCCGGCCGAGCTCCCCACCCTCGCCAGCGTCGACCTCTTGCAGCAGCTGACCGAGCAGTTCTGGAGCGATTGGGCGGGGCAATGCGCCTACGAAGGTCCGTACCGGGAGGCCGTGCTGCGCAGCGCCCTGACGTTGAAGCTCCTCACCTACGCGCCCTCCGGGGCGATCGTCGCGGCCCCGACGACCTCGTTGCCGGAGAGTATCGGCGGTGTGCGCAACTGGGACTACCGCTACTGCTGGCTGCGGGACGCCGCCTTCACCGTGCGCGCGCTCCTCGGCCTCGGCTACCGCCGTGAGGCGCACGCCTTCGCTGAGTGGCTGCTCTACACCACACAGCTCACCCACCCCGCCCTCCAGGTGCTCTACACCGTCTACGGCGAGGCTCACGTCCCCGAGCGCACCCTCGACTACCTCGACGGTTACCGCCACTCCCGGCCGGTCCGCGTCGGCAACGCCGCGTCCAACCAGCTTCAGCTCGACGTGTACGGCGAGGTGCTCGACGCCCTGCGCATCTACCGGCGCACCGGGGGAACCTTCGATCGCGACGCGCGCAACCTCGTCACCGGCCTGGCCCAGGTTATCACCCGCCGCTGGCGGGAGCCGGACGACGGCATCTGGGAGGTCCGCTCGGGCCGCGCCCAGCACGTCCACTCCAAGGTCATGGCCTGGGCCGGCCTGCGCGCCGCCCGTGAGCTCGCCCAGCGCGACAGCCTGGGGGTATCACCGTCAGAGCTCACGCGTGTGGCCGACGAGATCCACGCCTGGGTGCTCGCCCACGGCTACGACGCCGCGGCCGGCTCGTTCACCCGGACGCCCGGTCACAACCTCGATGCGGCACTGCTGGTGATCCCGCTGGTCGACTTCCTGCCGTACCGCGACCCACGGGTGATCTCGACCGTCGAGGCCGTCCAGCGGCACCTGGCGCACGACGACCTCGTCTATCGATACGTCGGACAGGACGGCCTGCCCGGGGGAGAGGGAGCCTTCGTCCTGTGCTCCTTCTGGCTCGTCGAGGCGCTGGCGCACATCGGCCGCCTCGACGAGGCCCACGCCAACTTCCAGCGCCTGCTCCAGCGCCGCAACGTTCTCGGGCTGCTCTCCGAGGAGATTGACCCCGGCAGCGGCGCGTTCCTGGGCAACTTCCCGCAGGCCTTCAGCCACATCGGCCTGATCAACGCCGCGGTGACGCTCCAGGAACTCGAGTGCCATCCCGAGCGGAAGTGACCCTTCGACTATCAGGACGGGACTCTGCGGCATCTCTCGCAACCATGGTCCGGGCCTCAGCCCCGTCCGTGGGCTCCGTCCGTCGGCGCGGCGGCTTGGGCCCCGCGCGGGTCCGTCGGCCTACTCGGGTCGATTCGCCGGCTGCCGTAGACCGGATGTATCAGTCAAAGACCATACACCCCGGCCTGGACGGCGCCCGGGGCGGACGGCGCGTGGGACGAACGTCGCCGGGGCGGTCGGCGCCCGGGGCTCAAGCCGCCGGGCTAGCAGACGAAGCCCACTGAAGGGGCTGGGAGGACGGGGGAGACGAGGGCGGGTTTGAAACCCGCCCCTACCGGGCGCGGCCGGGCCGGGTGGAGGGTAGGTTAGGAGCGAGCAGAGGCGCGTCCGGGTCCGGACAATGGTCCGGACGACGGGTTTCCGCGTCGGGACGCCGAAAACGGGCAGGTCGTCCGGGCGGCTGCCACACGGGTATGGCGGCCGGACGGACGATGGACAACGGGACGGTGCCGCGCCAGCCGGAGCGTCCTGGCCCGTCGGTCCGCCAGGCTCTCCGGTGCCGGCGCGCGACCCCGAGCGCCGAGCCCCTTCGGTGGGCTTGGTTCGGTCAGCGCGGCGGCTCTGCGCCCGAGCGCCTGCTCTTCATGCTCCGCGTGCCCCGGGCCGGCTCGACGGTCCGCCGATTCCTCGGTAAGTCGCGCCAAGCGACCTCGCGTGAGACGCGGTCAGCCGCGGTAGTAATCGGCCAGCGCGGTGAAAGCGGCCTTGGGCTCCAGTAGCGTGTCAGGGTGCGCACGGCCGCGCTCGCGCTCCAGCACCCTGGCCAGGCCGAAGCTGGCCAGGTCCCAGTCCTCGGGCGGATCCTCACGGTGCGGCAGGTTGTAGGCCGCAAAGGTATACGCGAACGCCGTGTCGACACCCTCGGCCTCGAATATGTCCAGCAGCTCGCGCAGGTAGCCGGCCTGCCCGGCCTCGTCGCGGGTGAAGTCGCCCTTCAGCCGGACCGGCGTGGCGCCGTCCCACTCGACGATGTCCATCCCCTTGGCGCCCCGGTCCGCCGCGCCATGGAAGGTCGCACAGCCGAACTCGGTGATCGCCACCGGCTTGCCGCGTGCCACCAGCGCCCGGATACCGTCGCGGTAGCGATCGGCGACCTCGATCGAGCGGTAGGCGTCGACCCCCACAAAGTCGAAGGCCGCCCAGTCGACTCGCTCGGTCGGGATGGCCGCGTAGCTGACCTTACCGCCGAACCGCTCGCGCACGACATGCACCGCCCTGCCCAGGAAGTCATTGAGTCGCGCCGGGACCTCCGCGATCAACGCGTGCAGTTGCCGCGGCTGGCCCAGCAGCGCGACTCGCTCTTCGAGGGTCTCGCCGGGGAGGAATCCGCGGGTGAAGAGGGTCAACTCGGCACCGGTGACCGCCACGATCTCCGCTCCGCTCCGGCGCAGCCGCTCGGCACGCTCGGCGCAGTCGGCGAGGAAGGCCAGGAGTTCGTCGACAGTCAGGTCGCTGGTGAACGGCGAGAACCAGACCTCCAGGCCGCTCGCCGCGCCGAGCTCGGCCGCGATCTCCAGTCGATCTGGATCGCCACCAGTAACGCGCACCGCGGTGCAGTGCAGATCGTCGTGGATGATGCGCATCTCGCGCCGCACGACGTCGGGCTCGAACACCGGGCGGTTGCTCGCGCCCTGGTGAATGAACCCGGTGTCGTAGGTGATGCCCTTGCCCCGCACGCGTCGCGCCCTTCCCGCCCCCGGTTGACGTTCCCCGCCAACCTGTTACCGCCGCACCCGGTAGAGGCTGCCAAGCACCGCGCCGAAGATCAGGTGGGCGATGAACGTGACGATCGCCGTTTGACGCCCGTAGTTCATCGCCAGAAACCCGGGCGGCTCCAGTTCCAGCGTCGGCTCGGGCCCTGTCGCGTCGGTCGCCATGCGCGGGTGCAGCCCCGGCAGTGCCGACATGCCGATCACCAGCACGAACAGCGCGTGAACCATTCCGACCAGGGCGCCCACCCACCAGGTTGCCCGCCGCAGCTGCTCGAACACCGTCGCGTAGACGAACGCGAACAGCCAGCCGTTCACCAGGTGCACCAGCGTGCCGTACACCTTGGCCCGACTCCGGTCGGCGGTGAAGATCAACCCCAGTATCAGCGGCAGATCGACGCGCGTGCGGCCGAGCGCCTGGGCAGCGCGCATGATCGTGGTCAGGATCGTCGTTCCGGCAAAGCCCCAGAGCAGGACCCCGCGCACGTTCATCGCTGGCTCGTCCTTTCCCACCTCGCCCGGCTGGGCATCCCGGCGCCACTATAATCGGCCGAGGTGATCCCGCAACCTCGATGCCCCGTCTCGTCGTCGCCAGGGAGGTCCGCACGTTGGTACGCATGCTCCGCGTGCTCGTCGCCGCTCCGTACCCGGTCGTCCGCGCCGGGCTGCGCGGCCTGCTCACCGACGAGACGGATCTGGAGGTAGCCGGAAGCGCCGCCGATCCGGGCGAGCTCGTGGCCCGGTCGGAGGCGCTGGCGCCCGACGCGGTGCTGCTCGACGCCGGGGACGATCCGGATCCCTGGCTCGAGGACCACTGGCGGCTGGCCGCCAACGGTACATTGCCCCCGGTCGTCCTCCTGACCGGCGCGGTCGACATCGCCGCCGAGGTCCTGCGCGCCGGCCTGGCCGGCCTGCTGCTGCGCGACGCCACCCCCGCGGAGATCGAGGCCGCCGTCCGTGCCGCCGCCGCCGGGCTCGTCGTGCTGGACCGGCGCGCCGCCGGTGTGCTCGCGGTCGAGGCGCCCGCGCGGCCCGCGCCCAACCCGGCCGACGTCACTGAGGCGCTGACGCACCGCGAGCTCGACGTCCTTCAGCTCATCGCGCAGGGCCTGCCCAACAAGGCCATCGCCGCCGAGCTCGGCATCAGCGAGCACACCGTCAAGTTCCACGTCGGCTCGATCCTCGACAAGCTCCGCGCCTCCAGCCGCGCCGAGGCCCTCGCCCGCGCCGCCCGCGCCGGGCTGATCGTGCTGTAGGCGCCGGACCCACCCCTGCCTACCCGTTCGTCTAGGTGGCCGGCCGCCGGTTCGAGCGATCCGGGGCGCACATCCCCGGGCCTACCCTTGTTGACATCGAGCCGGCGTCCGGCAGGGCCGAGCGCCGGGCTGATTGAACGGTATGGACCGTAGCACACGAGGAGCAGCACCTGTGAGCAGCACGTCGAACGAACCGCAGAGCCTGTTGAGCGAGCTATCCGACAGCCTGGCCGGCGCCGTGGAGCGCGCCTCGGCGTCCGTCGTCAGGGTCAACGCCCGCCGCCGACTGGGTGCCACCGGCGTCGTCTGGGCCGCCGATGGCGTCATCGTGACCGCCGATCATGTCCTCGAG
>Ga0307374_10003458_pt1 | contig 26941 bp, 24 predicted proteins | sample OX3MG_FD_202532 | JGI IMG/M metagenome (GOLD analysis project Ga0307374, IMG submission 202532) | Soil microbial communities from Risofladan, Vaasa, Finland - OX-3 | ecosystem: Environmental > Terrestrial > Soil > Coastal area > Acid sulfate soil | place: Finland: Risofladan, Vaasa | collected...
TGGATTTGCGGCGATCAGGACACCGTTTCTTTGACGGCGAGAGAGGACCCGAGCGAAGCGGGCCGGCGAACCGGCTGTGAAGTCAGTGTACGAGGAATGACCGGGTTGGTGCTCGGATGACCGTCTGGAGCATAAAGACCGCACAATCACTTTCGAGCAGTATTTGAGCGAGAGGTACCAGAGCTGATGTCGCGCCTGGTCGAACGTTTCGGAAAGACCGGAGTTGCCGCATTGACCAGCCTGATCTGGGCGCTGCCGATGGCTGCATGGGCTGGTTCAGCGGACCTCACACCGATCGACACCACCGCCTACCCCCGGATCGCGCTCGGCGTCGGCGTCGTGATGCTGATCGTCTGGCTCGTGCTGGTCAGCCAAATCTCACGCGCCCCCGCATCTGGGCGCCCGCACCGGCTCGATCTCGGTCGCATGTCGACCTCCGAGAAGCGCTGGACGCTGGCCCTGGCCGCCTTCGTGACCGGCCTCATCGCCTGGCTGAACGCTGCCGCGACGGTTGACTGGAGCCCGCTACGGGAGGCTGTGCAATCCGGCAAGCCCGGGCCGATCGTGTTCGGCGTCGCGCTGGCGGCCTTCCTCGTGATCATGGTCGCCGGCACCTGGATCAGTTGGCGCAGGTCGACCCTGGCGTTCCAGCGCAGGAGATCTTCCGCCGTCCTGGAATAGTTGCTTGCGCAAGCAAGTACTAGTGGTCAACAATCCACTTTCCAGGAGGACGACATGGTTCAGTACGAAGTCGATCAGCAGCACACGCATATCGGGTTCACCGCCAAGCACCTCGGCGTCTCGACTGTGCACGGCCGGTTCAACAAGTTCGAGGGCCAGTTGGAAGGGCCCAACGAAGACTTCACCAAGGCGCGGGGCGAGGTCAAGATCGAGGTCGCCAGCCTCGAGTCGAGGAGCGACCAGCGCGACACGCACCTTCGCTCGGCCGACTTCTTCGACGCCGAGAAGTACCCCTACATCACCTTCAAGATCACCAAGGTCGAGGCCGTCGACGCAGAGTCTTTTCGCGTCACCGGTGACCTGACCGTCAAGGACGTGACCAAGCCCATCGTCCTGGACGCGACCGTTGAGGGCCGCATGGCCGACCCGTTCGGAGCCAAGGAGAGGGTTGGCGTCAGCGCACGCGGCCAGCTCAACCGGATGGATTTCGGGCTCAACTGGAATGGGGTGGCGGGGGCCGTGCCCTTCGCAAGCCACACCATCAAGCTCGAGGTCGACGCCGAGATCGTGGTCAAGGTCGCCGAGCTCGCCAAGGCATCGTAAAAGGTCCCCAGGAGGCGGCCGGGCAATCCTGCCCGGCTACTTCCTTATCTATACAGGCCCACGATGAATACCATTGGCGACATGAAAAAGGTCAGCCCGACCAAGGTGGTTGAGGTCTGGGAGAGCCTCGCGCGAGTCCACAACGCGACTTCGGCCGCCATCGAAAGGGACATGCTCCCGAGCGCCGGGATCCCACTCGGGTGGTACGAGGTGCTCGCCCACCTCAGTCGCGCCCCAGAGACCATGCTCCGCTTCCAGGACCTGGCCAGGCTCGCCGGCATCACCGACAGCGGGGCCTCGCGAAGGATCGAGCAGATGATCAAAGCGGGGCTCATCGACCGCCACTCGTGCCCGGTCGACCGGCGCGGCGTCTATGCGCACCTCACCGCTCAGGGCAAGGTCGCGTACGAGAAGGCGCACACGGTGTTCGTCCGTAGCCTCGAGCAGAACCTGGGCAGCCATCTCGCGCCGGAAGAGGCGGACGCCGTCCATTCCGCCCTGTCGAGGGTCTAAGCAGGATCTCTTAGCCGGCTTCGGCTCTCTTCGCGAGGTTTTCGAGCAGGGTCCCGAACTCCTTCGACACCTGCGGGCCCATCATCCCGCCCACCACCGGCCCGAGGGGACCTTGCACCTCGACCATCTGGCTCAGCTTCGTCTTGGCAGGCCCCGGCTCGACCCGGCAGTTGAAGCGAAATCGCGTGCCCGGCACTACGCTCGTTTCCAGGGCGAAGCTTCTCCCCGGCTGCACGTCCAGAAGCTGCATCTTGTGGTGCTGACCGGCCCGCGTGTTCATGACGCCGGTCGTGCCGGAGGTAAATCCCCCCTGCCAATCCATGCTCGACACGTTGGGATTCCAATCGCGCCATGTCGACATGTCAGACCAGATGCGCCAGACCGCCTCGGCCGAAGCAGTGGTTTCGACCGACGTTCCGTACTCGCGGGCCATGGCTCCCTCCTCTGATTGTGCAGTTCCCGCTCCCTTTATAGTCCGCCGGTGACCCAATCCGCCCAACCACTCGGATGTGGCATCGACTTCGGGACCAGCAACAGCTCGGTCTCGATCGCCTACTCCGACCGCGTCGAGGTGCTGCCGGTCGGGCCGGGCCGTTCGAAGACACTGCCGTCATTCGTCTATCTGCACAGGGGCGGCGGCCGGACGGCCGGCGACGTGGCGGTCAGGACATTTCTGCGGTCGGGGCACGAGAAGACCGACTGCTGGAAGTGCCCGCTGGCACCATATGGATGGGACACCGACTGCCGCCAGTACCGCAAAGGCGGCGGATGCAACGACGCACGCCTCCTGTCGGGTGTCAAGCACGAGCTGGCGAAGCTCGGTTTCGCGGGGACGAACTCCTGGGCGACGGACTTCAGCGTCGGCGCGCTGGTGAGCGTGGTGCTGCAACGACTCAAGAGCGAGGTCGATTCCACGGCGGGCGGCCCGGTCGGCGCGGTTGTGCTCGGGCACCCGGTGGTTTTCGCGGGCGAAGATCCCGACGAGCGGGGCGCCTCGAGGGCGGAAGCCTTCCGGCGGCTCGAGCAGGCCGCTGAGCAAGCGGGATTCACGGAGATCGCGTTTCTCCCTGAGCCGGCGGCTGCCGTGATCGGCGAGCAAGCCCACCCCGGCATCGAGATCGCGGTCGACTTCGGCGGCGGCACCTACGACGTGGCGGTCCTGGATTCACGCTCCGGCGAGCCACGGATCGCTGCCACCTCCGGCATCGCGATCGGCGGGGAGATCCTGGACGGCGTGCTCTTCGAGACGCTGGTCGGTCCTGCGCTGGGGCTGGATGCGCTGCCCAGCTGGCTCTTTAACGAGCTCCGGACGGCGAGCTCCGTTCGGCTGCTGATGGCCGACCCCGGCATCCCCGCGATCCTCACGCGCATCGGCGGCACCGAAGCCAATATCGTGCACTCGCTCCTGTACGGGGGCCACGCCTACGACTTCTACAAGGCGATCGAGTCGGCCAAGATCGCGCTCTCGAACGAGGACGCAACCGAAATCGAGTTCGCACCCCTGCACCTGCGGATCACTGTGCGGCGTTCGGCTTTCGAATCGATGATCAGGCCCGAGCTCGAGCTGGTGGCGCAGACGACCAGGCGCGCTCTCGTCGAGGCCGGGATCGCTGCCGGCGACGTCGACCGGGTGCTGCTAACGGGCGGCTCGGCGTACATCCCGTCCTTCCGAGCGGAGCTGGCCTCGACGTTCGGGGCCGGGAAGCTCGAGCAGCGCGACGCGTTCACCGCAGTCGTGTACGGGCTTGGCGTGCGGGCCCAGCAGCTGTGGGGCGTGGAGGGGGTCAACCCTCCGCGAGCGTGAGCGACGGCGCCTGCACCACCGGCGCTGCCTTTTCCTTGGTCCAGTTGAGCACGACGATCACCGCGATAAGAAGGCCGGTCCCGACGATCTGCACGCCATAGACGGGTTGATCGAACCCCCACGGCGGTGGAGCTGACGCGATGAGCGTCGCCGCCACCGGGTACGCCATCTCGGCGATGGTCGCCAGAGACGCGGGGGTCTTCGACAGCGCGCGGTAGTAGAGGAGCAGAGCGAGAAGGCCCGGCACGAGCGCGATGGCCAGCAGGTTCGGCACGAAGTCGGAGAATCGATAGTGCGTGAAGCCCGAGACGCCGTTCTGGGCAAGCGTGATTGCGATCAGCACCGGAAGCGCCAGGGTGAATCGCAGCGCGGTCATGCTCCAGAAGCTGATCGAACCCAGGGCGAATCGGCCCAGCACCGTGCCGCTAGCCCACAGGACCGCGGCGCCAAGAGCGAGGAGGCCGACCTCGACCCGGCCTTTCTGGAGTGCGGAAACCGGCGCGGTCGGATCCTGCGCGAACACGACCAGATAGACCGCCACCAGCGCCACGGCGGCGGCCGGCCAGAACCATGGACGGCGCCGCTCGCCCAGCACGATCCAGGCGAGGACGATCGCGATGAGCGGCTGGGTTTGCTGCAGAACGAACGTCTCGGCGAAGACCTTGTAGGTGGCGGCTGCCTGGAAGGAGGCGGTGAACAGGATGGTCGCGACCGACTGCGCGCCCGCCGCGATGATGCCGACCGCTAGCCATCCGCGCGGCCCCAGGTGTCGCAGCTCGCTCGAGCTTCGGATGAGGACCGGCAGGAGGAACAGGGTGACCAGCGCGTCCTCGGCGACGACGATCTGCGTGGCGGTGAGGTGGCTGACGAGCTGGTTGCGGAAGTAGGCGTCGGACGCCCACAGGGTGGCGGCAACCGCGACGAGGACGACCGAGAACCGGTCCACGCTGATGCCGCCTGCGGGGGAAACCGACCTTTTCATCGACCTCCATTCAACCGCATCCGGACCGGCAAGCTTCCAACCGCCGCCTGCTCACGCCCCTCCGAGGGGCCCTCCCACCTCCCGGAGCCCCTCCCCCAGCTCCAAACGCGCCTGCTGCGGGGGAATCTACGAATCGCCAAGCCGGCCTGCAACCCTGCCGGTTAAGAGTCGCACCCCGCCCCGCGCGGCGTCAGACGGTGACCCCGTCCTCCGCCACGGCGTTCTCGAGGGCGACCTCGTCGTGCTGCAGCACGAAGACCTCTTCCGGCCGGTCGTGGCCCTCGAGCATCCGCTTGCCCACGCTGACCAGCTTGATGTCGTCCCGCAGGATGTCCGCCACGATCGAGTACGTCGTCTCCGATACCAGCACCTGGTTGCCGACCGCGCGGCGCCGCAGCTTCGCGCAGCGGTTGACGGCCGGCGAGCGGTAGTCCCGGTCCTGCGCGTCCGCCTCTCCGGTCAGGATCGCCATCCTGACACTCAGCTGAATCCGGTCTGGCCACGGCTCCGAACGGATCGCGCGCTGCGCCTCGAGAGCTGCGGCGACCGCGTCGGTGGCGCGCAGGAAAACGGCGAAGAAGCTGTCTCCCTCTCCCCGCTCCTTGAGCACGATCCCGCCGTTGGCTTCGATGGCGCCCGAGAGCAGCTGGTCGTGCCGCCGCATCGCCGCGTACATCTGCGCGCGACTTTGCAGCCACAGCGGCGTCGACTCCACCACGTCGGTCATGAGGAACGTGACGATGCCGTCGGGCATCGCCGTGCCTGGCTCGACCTTGAAGGCGGTTCCGGGGGAGGTCGTCGTCGTGCCTTCGTCGGCTGCTCGTGGCAGGAGCGTGGCGGCGACCACAAGGTAATCGTCGATCGTATTGACACGCCGGAAGAAGTGCACGTTGTACGACGGCAGAAAGCTCCACTGCAAATAGTCGGTCGAGAACTTGCCCTCGCGGCTCACATCGGGCGCAAGCGCCAGCAGGTGGCCCAGCTTCATGACCGCTGGCGCCTCCAGGCCGAGCTCTCGCGCCGCGTCCTCGCTCGTAACGAGCTTGCTGTCCCGGTCGGCCTCGACTGCCCTGCGCACGACCTGTACGAAATTCTCGAGATCCACCTGCGTGTCTCGGCAGCGCTGGAGCTGTTCGAGTGAAAGGGCCACCTCAAAATCTCCATTCGCCTCGGAGCCGTTTCCGTTGGAATCTTTGGCGTGGGCGCTCGGAGCGAACATTGAGGCGACGCGCTCGAAACTGTCTTCGACCGCATACTCGCGCGTGGTCCGTTGATACACCTCTCCTACCGTGGGCCAGCGTCCGTTAGAGACGAAATAGTTGGCTGTTACCTGCTCGTAGAGCCAGGCCGACCCGTTCAGTGAAAGGTCGATGTTCAGCGCCACCTGCAGGAAGTCGATCACACGCCGGTAGAGCTCCTGGGCTACGGCATAGGGAGCGACCTCGGCGACCTTGATCTCGCGGTCCAGTCCGAGTGCGGGATTAGGTCTCGGTGTGCCGTCGATGTAGGTGAACGCTTCGAACGCCACCAGGTCGCCGTGGTTGCGCAGCTTGATCCGTGTCTGAGAAACCCGGGGCCCGGGCCCGGTGACAGGGCTGTCCGCGACGTGGACGTGGCCGCCCAGCCCCCAGGCGCGCTGGATCGGGGCGCGCAAATCCGAAACGAGCGAATAGAAGCGCTGGATGAAGGCCAGAGCGGCCTTGTCTTCGCCCATGTCGAAGCGGTCCTGGCGCACGGCGCTCAGATCGCGCTCCCAGGCGGCAGTGATAGCTCCCCTCAAACCGACGATGCCGGGCTGCATCGATTCCATCCCTGGGGCCTTGAAATCCCACCCCCCGCCTCCAGCCCCGCCCGTAGGTTATCTCGGAACGCGCCCGGTTCGTGTCACTTTCGAACAATTAGCCGCACTTATAAATTGACACGACACGCAAGACGGTGCATGTTTAGCATTCGCGCACAGGGATGCCGGGGGCATTCGACTTCCGGCTGTTCAGAGGAGGTCAAGGGGATGTCTGATACAAGAGTGGCCGCCCCGCCGGTGGCGGCAATCGCCAATCCTGCAGCGTTAGGGCTCGGTGGGTTCGCACTCACGACCTTCCTGCTGAGCGTCCACAACGCCATGGGGGTGGACAGGGAGCCTCTGCTCGTTTTCTTCGGCTTTGCGATCTTCTACGGCGGGTTGGCCCAGTTCATGGCCGGCATGTGGGAGTTCAAGGCGGGCAACACTTTTGGCGCCACCGCCTTTTCTACATACGGCGCCTTCTGGATGGGGGTGGCCGCCACTGTAACCCTCGTCCTGTGGGGCAAGCTCGCCGTGACGGACGTGACCTCGACCCTGGCGTGGATCCTGACCGCTTTCGCGATCTTCAACACCTACATGCTCTTGATGAGCGCGCGGACCAACATGGCCACGTTCCTGGTCTTTCTCACCCTGGAGATAACCGAAATACTCCTGGCGTGGGGCAACTTCAACGGCGACGCCGCTGGCAGTGGCATGGTCTCAATCGGCGGCTGGATGGGCATCATCACCGCTCTGGTGGCCTGGTACACGTCGGCGGCCGTAGTGGCGAACAGCATGAGGGCGAAGCCAATCCTGCCGGTCGGCAGCGCGCTCTGGAGCTAGGCGCGCCGATCTGGCGCTAAGCGGACTGAGTCAACAGGCCACGGCCGGCCGCTGAGGGGCGCCCTTGACGGCCGGTCATGGCGCTACCCCGGGCATGGAGGTCAACCAATGAGCGAAGTCCAGGTTTCCGAAGCCGAAATCGCGGTTCACTGGCGGGAGGAGGAGCTCTTCTCTCCGCCGGCAGCGTTTATCGGCCAGGCGAACGCGAACGATCCGGCGATCTTCGAGCGCTTCGCCGAAAAGAACTTTCCCGAATGCTTCAAGGAATACGCCGACCTCCTGACCTGGGACAAGTACTGGCACACCACGCTTGACACCAGCAACGCACCTTTCTGGAAGTGGTTTGTCGGCGGCCGGCTGAACGCTTCATTCAACTGCGTCGACCGGCATCTCGCCAAATACCGAAACAAGGCTGCTTTCATCTGGGTACCGGAGCTCGAGGACCAGGAGACCCAGGTCATCACCTACCAGGAGCTTTACAAGCGGGTCAACGAGATGGCCGCCCTCCTCAGGGACTTCTGCGGGGTGAAGACCGGAGACCGGGTGACCCTGCACCTGCCGATGGTTCCGGAGTTGCCGGTCACGATGCTGGCCTGCGCCCGGCTTGGCGTCATCCATAACCAGGTCTTTGGCGGCTTCAGCGGCGCAGCCTGTGGCGGCCGCATCGCCGACTCAGGAAGTCACATCCTGGTCACCATGGACTCCTACTACAGGAACGGCGAACTGCTCGACCACAAAATCAAGGCTGAGGAGGCGTTGGCGGAGGCCGAGAAGGAGGGCCAGAAGGTCGACAAGGTGCTGATCTGGCAGCGCCACCCCGGGACCTACTCATCCAAGACGCCGTTGGTCAAGGGGCGTGATTTCATCGTCAACGAAGTCATGAAGGACTACAAGGACAAGATCGTCGAACCCGTCTCCATGCCGGCAGAGGCCCCGCTCTTCCTCATGTATACGAGCGGCACCACGGCGAAACCCAAAGGCGCCCAGCACAGCACAGGTGGGTACCTCGCCTACGTCGCCGGGACTTCGAAGTACTACCAGGACATCCACCCCGAAGACACGTACTGGTGCTTCGCGGACATCGGATGGATCACCGGGCACTCCTACATCGTCTACGGCCCGCTGGCCCTTGCCGCCACGAGCGTCATGTACGAAGGCGTGCCCACATATCCCGACGCGGGGCGGACGTGGAGGATCGCCGCGCGTCTTGGCGTCAACATCTTCCACACCGCGCCGACCACGATCCGGATGCTGCGGAAGCTGGGACCAAGCGAACCGGAGAAGTACGACTACCACTTCAAGCACATGACCACGGTCGGCGAGCCGATCGAGCCTGAGGTGTGGCGGTGGTATTACCACGTCGTGGGCAAGGACGAGGCCGTCATCGTCGACACCTGGTGGCAGACGGAGAACGGCGGCTTCCTCGCTACCACGTTGCCCGCGTTCAACAAGATGAAGCCCGGAAGCGCAGGCCCAGGCGTGCTCGGGGTCTATCCCGAGATCCTCGACGAGAAGGGAAATGTGGTGCCGAGGGGAAGCGGCAAGGCCGGCAACATCTGCATTCGAAATCCGTGGCCTGGAATCTTCCAGACCATCTGGGGCAACCCCGAGAAGTTCGTCGAGACCTATTTCAAGAAGTACAACAAGGACCCCAAGAGCAAGGACTGGCGCGACTGGCCCTACTTCGCAGGCGACGGCGCCCTGCAGGCCGACGACGGCTACTTCAGGATCATCGGCCGGGTCGACGACGTGATCAACGTCGCCGGGCACCGGCTGGGCACCAAGGAGCTCGAATCTGCAACGCTCACCGTAGAGGAGATCGCGGAGGCCGCAGCGGTGCCGGTGATCGACGAGCTGCGAGGCCGCGCGGTCGAGATGTATGTAGCTCTGAAACCCGGCGTGAAGGCGAGCAAGCAGATCGAGGACAAAGTGTCTGCCGCGATTGAGAACCTGATCGGAAAGATCGCCCGGCCAAAGAATGTCTGGATCGTCCCGGACATGCCGAAGACCCGGTCCGGCAAGATCATGCGGCGCGTCATCGCCGGCATCTCGAACTTCGCCGGCACCGGCGACATCACCACCCTGGCCAACCCCGAGGTCGTGGCGACCATCAAGCATCACGTTGAGGCCGAAAAAGTCAGCCGGGGTCAGCAGCCCCGGGAGCTGTCTGCCACCGAGCTCGAAGAGATCAAATCGTTCGGCCGCGTCGACTAGGCAGGGCTGGGGAGGGTCCTCGGACCCTCCCTATCACCCCGACTAGCGCAGACTCTCGTCCGTGACAGCCGACCCCGCCGTCGAGGCGCCGATTCGCACGGACAAGACTCAGGCTGCCCAGGGCCCGGCGGTCGGGCGTCGCTGGATCGGAGGTTTCAGGCCCTCACGCCGAGCCATCAATCCGGTGGCCGCCCTGGTCGTTTCGGCTGCCGTTCTGTACGCCGCCCTCTTCGGCGCCGGCCCTCTTCCCGCCCTGGGTCCTGCGTTCAACCCCGTGACCGGCGCATGGACGATGGCGGCCGCGGCGCAGGTGGGCAACGAGACACTTCACCTGGCCGGGTTGCAGCAGCCTGTCAGCGTCAGCCTCGAGTCCGACGGCACCGCGCACATAGTTGCGCAGACCGACCACGACCTCTTCCTTGCCACCGGCTACGTGCATGCGCGATTCAGGCTGTTCCAGATGGACCTGATGCGCCGCCAGGGCGAGGGCAGGCTGTCCCAGGTCATCGGCAAAGCGGCGCTGGACTCCGACCGCTTCGAGCTGCAGCTCGGCCTGCTGCGAACCGCGGAGCTGGAGTGGAGCCAGCTCACCTCGAGCGATCCCTCGCGGGAGGCGCTCACCGCCTACGCCCAGGGGGTCAACGACCGAATCTCTGAAGCCGAGTCCAGGCATCAGCTCGATGCGATGTTCAAGCTCCTCGGCTACGAGCCGGCGCCCTGGACCCCAATCGACACCCTGATCGTGAAAGGCGACATGACCCAGACCCTCAACTTCACCGACACGCCCCTGGTGATCGCCCAGCTCGACAAGTCGCTGGGAGCCGACCTCACCTCGGAGTGGTTCCCGGTCCTGCCGCCCAACCAGCAATCGCCATACGACCCCGGGCCCTACGGCGCCGCGACCTCCGGCCCGATCGAGGCCATGAGCCAGGTCAGCGACTCAGTGGCCGCCACCGCCGCGGCGCTTTACCAGCGCCTGGCCGCGCTGCCGCCCGGCCTGATCGCCACCGGCGGTGCCAGCAACAACTGGGCGGTGGCGGGATCGAAGAGCGCGAGCGGCGGCGCGCTGATGGCGGGCGACCCGCACCTCCATCTCACGCTGCCGTCGATCTGGTTTCAGCTCACCATGGATTCCCCGGGCTACCACGCGAGTGGCGTGAGCATCCCCGGCACCCCGATCGTGCTGATCGGCCACAACCAGCACATCTCCTGGAGCCTCACGGACGCCCAGAACCAGCAGACCTTCTACTACCTCGAGCACGAGGACGCCGCGCACCCCGGCCAATACTTCTGGAAGGGCGCCTGGCAGAAATACAAGACGGTCAGTTATGACATCCCGGTGCTGGGCGGTCCGACAGAGCACCTCGCGGTGAAGCTCAGCGTGCACGGTCCGGTCATCACGCAGCGCGGGCAGACCACCTCGGTATGGTGGGCGGGCAACCTTCCCTCGCAGGACCTCGACGCGCTGCTCCGCGTCGGGCAGGCGTCGAACTGGCAGGAGTTTCGCGACGCCCTACGTGACTGGCACTCTCCGACCCACAACTTCGTTTACGCCGACGACCAGGGGAACATCGGGCTCATCTCGGCCGGCTATTACCCACTGGTCGCGGCCGGCCAGCCCTGGCTCCCGATGACCGGGACCGGCGAGGACGATGTCACGGGCACCGTGCCATACGACGCGATCCCCCAGGTGTACGACCCTTCCGACGGCATCATCTGGTCCGCCAACCAAAGGCAGGTGACGAGCGACTACCCCTACTACATCGGTACCGCGTCGAACTTCTTCGACCCGGGGTACCGCGCCAACGAGATCCACCGCGTCCTGAGCCAGGGCACCGCCGCCGGCGGCAAGCTGAGCGCCGCCGACATGATGGCGCTGCAGACCGACACACGCGATTTCCTGGCGTCGGAGATCGTGCCGGTGCTGGTACAGACGCTTGCCGGCAAGAAGCTGAGCCCGTCGGAATCAGCGGCTCGGGACCTCCTGGCGAACTGGGACTACCGAATGGAGACCAACTCCGCCGCGGCGACGATCTGGTCGAGCTTCTGGCAGTCGTACCTCGGCGAAACCTTCGATCCCTGGTGGAAGTCGCGCGCGGTCTCCATCGATCGACAGGAGGTCAACGACGCTCTCGGCCAGGACCTCGAGGCGTGGACGCTGGGCGACACGGCCAACCGCGCTTTCACCTCACCGGGGAGCGGCCAGCGAACGGCCTTCGACGTGATTCTCAAGGCTTTTCACGCCACCGTCGGGACCCTGACCAAAAGCCTTGGCTCCGCCCCCAAGACCTGGACGTGGGGGCGGGTCCACACGCGCGAGCTGGAGAACCTGGCCCAGATCAGCGGCCTGAGCTACGGCCCGCGAGCCGACCGAGGCGACGCCAACACGCCGCTCGCGGCGGGTGGCGACCCATCCACCCACGGTCCGAGCTGGCGCATGGTGGTCGACTGGGGGACGGGCACCTTCAGCGGCATCTACCCCGGCGGGCAGAGCGAGAACCCCGCATCCTCCTGGTACACGAATCGCGTCGACACGTGGTGGAGCGGCCTCTACGCGCCGATGCTGAGCGCCGACCAGGCCTCCGCGGCGAAGGCTACAGTGACCTGGAACCTGCGGTCATGAGCCGGCGCCTCCTGTTCGCCACCATCCTGCTGATCGTCCTGGTACTGACCGCCATCGCCTTCCTCCATGGCGCCTGGTGGGCGCCGTTCGTCGCGGGGATCGCGGTCGGGGCGGTCAGCGACCGGGCGCGCGTCGCGATCCCGGTGGGAGCGGCGATCGGACTGCTCGCCTGGGGCGCTCCACTCGTCTACGAACAGGTCCAATACGGCCTCGGGCCGGCCGCCTCCAGCCTGGCGGCGATCATGGGTTTCGGCCACCAGGGCACCATCCCCCTGGTGCTGACCCTTCTGGTCGGCACGCTGCTCGGCCTGACCGGGGCCTGGGTGGGCTCGGTGGCGAGAAGCTGGCTGCCCGTGCTTCAGCGGGCGACCTCGCGGTAGACCGACTCGGTCTCTTCCGAGGGCTCGACGCCGAGCTCCTTGGCCAGCAGCCGGCGAAGGTCGGCGTACACGCGAACCGCCTCAGCGCGGTCGCCCTTGCGGGCGTGGACCCGCATCAGCCGCCTGTATCCCGACTCCCGGAATGGCTCAAGCCGGACCGCCTCGCGCGCATGCGCCAGCGCGAGCTCGACCTCGGCGTTGGCGAGAAGCGCCTCCACCCTGCAGTCAAGCGCCCGCACCAGCATGGCCGCCAGCACCTGGCGCCGCTCCTCCGTCCATGCGCCGCCGTCCCCCGGGAGAAAAGGGCGCCGTAGGATCGTGGTCGCGATCAAAGAAGCGCCGTAGGCAGCCCCAGGATCGCCTGCGTTCAGACCGCCCTCGGCAAGGTCGACGGCAGCGAGCGCAGCCTCGACGTCCACCCACGCATCGTTCGGTGCGGTGAACTGGTAGCAGCCGAACGCATGGCCGATGATCCGGGTCCGGTCGAGCCCGATCCCTCCGAGGCGCGACCGCAGCTTGCTGATGATCGCGCTCAGGGCAAGGGTCCACGAGCTCGGTGGGGTGCCGGACCAAAGCGCGTCGGCGAGCTCCGATTGCGCGACCGCCCGCTTGCGCTCCGTGGCCAGGTAAGCGAGGACGAACCGGCCCTGGGGCCCGCCGAGCTTGGACTCGCGGAGCAGGCGGCCGCCGTTCTCGACCTGGACCTCGCCCATGAGGTACAGCCTCAATGATCAGCCAGCCTCGATCGACGCCAAAGAATCGCCAAACCCTTCGGGGGATGATGCTAGCGCTGGTCCGGAACAGCAAAAGGAGAAGACATGAAGAAGCGAGTCGAATGTGAGTGCGGATGGGTCCTGGAGACCGATGACGAGGAAGAGCTCGTCGACGGCGTCAAGAAGCACGCCAGCGAGGTCCACCACATGCAGGGTGTGACCCGTGAGCAGGTGCTGGCCCAGGCCAAGCCCGTCTAGCCCTCGATCACAGGGAGCCGCCCGGGGGTGGCTCATTGAAAAGGAGTCGACGTGAAATACCTCTATCTCTTGTATGCCGATGAGGCCAAGATGCCCGCGCCGGGCAGCCCGGCCTTCCACGCGCAGAACGACGCCTACAACAAGTACTACGAGGAGCTGTCCGGCCACGGGCTGTTCAAGGCGGGCGACCCCGTGATGCCGTCGCAGACATCGAAGACGGTCCGCGTCCGCAGCTCGGCGACCAAGTCCGACGCCGGGCCCTTCACCCACGGCGGAGACCAGGTGATCGGCTTTTACGTGATCGAGGCCAAGGACATGGACGAGGCGGTCGCCTATGCCGCCAAATGTCCGGCCGCTTCGGCGGGAGCCGTGGAGGTCCGCCCCATCGTCCAGATGTAGAGCCCGCGGAGCCGGCGGGTCGCTCCGCCGGCTCCAACGCCGTTGCGCCACGCGCAATCGTTGACGCCCGCTACCCCTGGTGATAGGTTCCGGCGCAACCATACGGCCGGTTTGTTGTTAGGGGAGGGAGCATTTGGAAGACCATGCCCACCATGCGGACGTCCGCGACCTGGCCCGGTTCGGCCATCCCCAGGAGCTGAGGCGCGCGCTCGGCATTTACTCGAGCTTTGCCGTCGCGTTCTCATACATCTCGCCGTCGACCGGCATATTCACCCTTTATGCGCTCGGAATCGGCATCGGCGGACCGGCCTTCATCTGGAGCTGGCCCCTGGTCGTGGGCGGCCAGCTGCTCGTCGCGCTCAACTTCGCCGAGGTCAGCTCGCATTTCCCGCTTGCCGGTTCGGTGTACCAGTGGACCAAGTACCTGTCCAACAAGCACTATGCCTGGTTCACGGGCTGGATCTACCTGTTCGCCGGCATCCTCACCGTCACCGCGGTCGACGTGACGGTGCCGATCGTGCTCATCCCCCTGCTCCAGAACCTTGGGCTCAATGTGCCTAACACGACCTCGTCACAGGTGATCATCGGAGCACTGGTGCTCATCAGCACCACGGTGTTGAACATCTACGGCGTCCGGCTCGTCGCCATCGTCAACAACACCGGTGTCGTGTTCGAGATCCTGGGCATGGTGGTCTTCGCCCTGGTCCTGCTTATCTTTTACCACCACCAGGACGCTTCGGTGATCTTCAACGGCCACGCGCTGGTCGCAGGGGGCGCCAACGGGTATGGCACGTTCTTCGCCGCCATGTTCATGTCCTTGTTCGTGATCTACGGCTTCGACACGGCCAGCACCCTCGCTGAGGAAACGAAGAACCCACGCCGAGAGGCGCCTCGAGCCGTGATCCTCGCCATCGTCGGAGCCGCGATCATCGGCGCGATCTTCCTGTTCGCCACCCTGATCGCCATCCGCGGTGACATCGACAAGTACGTCGCCAACGTCGCGGCGGCGAAAGCCGCGCCGCCGGTCGACATCATCACCAGCAACCTCCCCGGCTGGGCCGCAAACCTGTACCTGCTGGTCGTTTTCGCGGCCATCTACGTCTGCTGCCTGGCCATCCAGACCGCCACCATCAGGCTCGCGTTCGGCATGGCGCGAGACGGCAAGCTGCCTCTCGGGCGCGTCTACAACAAGGTCAGCCCCACCCTGCACACGCCAGTCGGCACGTGCATCGTGATCGGCGTGCTGGCCGCGATCCCGCTCCTGTACTACGCAGGCGCCGGCCTCATCGCCATCGCGGCGACGGGAATGATCTACCTCTCCTACTTTCTCGGCAACCTCGCGGTCCTGTTCGCCCGCTTCCGCGGCTGGCCGACCGAGGCCACCCCGTTCAAGCTCGGCGGATGGGGCACGATCGTCAACGTCCTGGCTCTTCTTTGGGGCGCCAGCATGCTGGTCAACTTCCTGTGGCCGCGAGGCACCAGCAACCCGCCGCTCAGCGGCCTGCCGAACCTCTCCCTTCCCGGCGCGCTCGGCAACATCCCGATCTTCGAGGCGACGCTCGGGGTGATCCTGATCGTCGGCGCCATCTACTACGCGTTCGCCCAGCGTGGGATGCCGGACACCAAGGCCGTCGGGCCCGCCGAAGCGACCGCCGTCTAGGCCTCGACCGGGGGCCGGCCACGTCCGGCCCCCACACCTTTCACACTTGACACCACCTTGAGATCCAACGCGCGCGCGGTCGTGATAGGAGGCGGTGTGGGCGGCGCGGCCATCCTGTACTGGCTGACGAGGCTCGGCTGGACCGACACGATGCTGGTCGAACGCTCGCGCGTGACGAGCGGGTCGACCTTCCACTCCGCGGGGCTGGTCGGCCAGCTGCGCGGCTCGCTGAGCCTGACCCGGATGATGATCAATTCCGTAGACCTGTACCGGACGCTCAGCTACGAGGTCGGCCTGGAGACCGGGTGGCACGAGGTGGGGTCGCTGCGACTGGCATCCAGCCAGGAGCGCATGGAGGAGCTCACGCGCCAGGCGGCCTGGGCGAAGACGTTCGGTCTTCCGCTGGAGCTCGTGTCGGCGGAGGACGCTCGGCGGATGTTCCCGCCCATGACCACCGACGGCGTGCTGGGCGCCGCCTTCCTGCCGACGGACGGCTACATCGACCCGAGCCAGCTGACCTTCGCGCTCATCGAGGGTGCGCGCCGCCGCGGCGCAGAGATCTGCGAGAACACCCGAGTCACCGGCATCGACGTCGCCCGCGGCCAGGTTCGCCGCGTCGTCACCGACAAGGGCGACATCACGACCGAGCTGGTCATCAACGCCGGCGGCATGTTCGCGCCCGAGATCGGCCGCATGGCAGGCGTCAACGTCCCCCTGATCCCGATGGCCCACGAGTACCTGATCACCCGGCCGACCGGCCTCCCGCTGGACATGCCGACCATGCGCGACCCATCGCTGCTCGTCTACTACCGGCCCGAGTCGGGCGGCCTGATCATGGGCGGGTACGAACGCGACCCGGCCCCGTGGAGCCTGGATGGAATCCCCGCCGATTTCAACGGCCGGCTGCTCGAGCCGGACTGGGACCGCTTCGAGCCCCTGATGGCCAATGCGATCGTGCGCACGCCGTCGATCAAGGACGCGGAGGTCGTGCGCCTGGTCAACGGGCCGGAGGCCTTCACGCCGGACGGCGAGTTCATCGTCGGCCCGAGCGAGGTGCGGGGCTTCTGGGTCGCGGCCGGGTTCTGCGCCCACGGGCTCGCGGGCGCGGGCGGGATGGGACGGCTCGTCGCCGAGTGGGTCGTCGACGGGAGGCCGAGCCTCGACACATGGGAGATGGATTCGAGGCGTTTCGGCCGCCAGTACACGAGCCGCGACTACACCCTCGAGCGCACGCGCGAGGTCTACTCGACTTACTACGACGTCAAATACCCGGGTCACGAGCGGACCGCCGGACGCCCTCTTCGCCTGTCACCCATCTATTCGCGCCTGTCGGACCTCGGCGCGGCGTTCGGCGAGAAGTCGGGCTGGGAGCGCGCCAACTGGTTCGAGCCGAACGGAGCGCGCGGCGACCAGGCGCTGCGCCCGCGAGGATGGGCGGGCCGCTTGTGGTCTCCCGCCATCGGAGTTGAGCACCAGGCGTGTCGCGAGACGGCGGCCGTGTTCGACTTCACTTCGTTCGCGAAGATCGAAGTCAGTGGCAGGCGCGCCGCCGAGTTCCTGGAGACCCTCACCGACAACCGGGTGGCCCGAGCCGTCGGCGCCCTGACCTATACGCAGATGCTCAACGAAGCAGGTGGCATCGAGTGCGACTTCACGGTCACAAGGCTCGCCGAGGACCGCTTCCGCATCATCACCGGCACCGCATTCGGCCACCACGACCTCGCGTGGGTGCGCGACCACGCGCCCGAGGATGGCTCGGTCTTCGTCGAAGACGTGACATCGGCGCACGCGTGCGTCGGCCTCTGGGGGCCTCGATCGCGGGACATCCTCCAGGCCCTCACCACCACCGACATCGGCAACGCCGCCTTCCCCTTCATGACCGCGCGCCAGCTGGCGATCGGGTCGGTGCCCTGTCTCGCGCTGCGCGTCACTTACGTCGGCGAGCTCGGATGGGAGCTCTACTGCCCCTCCGAGTTCGGGCTGCGGCTGTGGGACGCTATCTGGGAGGCAGGCCGCGACAAGGGGCTGGTCCCCGGGGGCTACAAGGCGGTGGACTCGCTGCGGCTCGAGAAGGGCTACCGGGTCTGGGGCGCCGACATCGGCCCCGAGTCAGATCCATACCAGTCGGGTCTTGGGTTCTGCGTCAAGCTCGACAAGGGCGACTTCATCGGGCGCTCAGCGCTCATCGCTCTCGGCAAGAAGCCGGCCGAGACCAGGCTCGCCTGCCTGGTGCTGGACGACCCGCGCGCAGTCGCACTCGGCTCAGAGCCGGTGCGCGTCGGCGACCAGATCGTCGGGCGGGTGACCAGCGGTGGCTACGGGTACACGATCGGGGCTTCGATCGCGTACGCGTTCGTGCCCGCCTCCACCCAGGTCGGCGAGGCGGTCGAGGTCGACATCTTCGGCACCTGGGTACCGGGCCGGATCGCGAAAGAGCCTCTCTACGACCCGTCGGGCACCCGCATCCGGTCTTAGCCACAACTACTTCCGCGCTTCGCGCAGGTAATCGTCGAAAGCGGGCTCGGACGCCGTCCGCTCCAGGCGCTCGAAGTGCTGTGACGCGTACCCGGCGAAGTCGAAGTCCAGCTCAGAGATGCCGCTCTGCAGGACGCCCCACATGGCCTCGCGGAAATCGGACATGAACCGCATCAGCCGCAGGGACGCGAGGTCCCTCTCTCGCACGGCGCCGAAGTAGTCCGCCAGGAGCCTCTCGTCGTCCACCACGGAGAACTCGTGGTTCACGGAAAGATTCGCGAGGTCGAAGAAGCGGTCGCCCATCCCGGCGTACTCCCAGTCCACGATCCGGACCTCGCCGTCGTCGAGGAAGTTCGCATTGAGCAGGTCGTTGTGGCACGGGACCATGGGTTGGGGACCGCGGGCCGATCTGATTCGCTCCGACACCTCCCGCGCCGCCGCGAACTCGCCCGGGATCCGGGCTTCGAAGCTTTCGGCCTTGGCCCGGTAGTCGTCGACCACCGCGTGCGCGTCGAAACGCCCGGGGATGGCGGAGGCCGCGTGGATCTTGCGCAAGGCCGCGGCGACCCGGCCCATCTCCTTTGGCTCTCTCAACTCGTCAGGCGGGATTCGCCTCCCCTCGATGAACCTCGTCACGAGCCAGCCTTCCGACTGGACGAATGCGATGACCGCCGGCCCGATCCCGATCTCCTCGGCGCGCAGGCTCGCCGCGTGCTCGACGGCGCGGTCGATCCCCAGGAGCTCGGTCCTCAGGCCCCCCATCCGCAGCACGTAGGCCGACCCCTCGACCTCCACCTTGAAGTTGCGGTTGGTGATCCCACCTTCAAGTGGGACCAGCGCCGCCCGCCGCCCGGGCCAGAGTCGTTCTACGGCCTGGGCCGCGGCGTCCACAGTCGCGGATGGTATCTGCTTGAATGGCGGCATTGTCAGCCACCAACCGCTCCACCGCCACCGAGCTGGCCGAGCTCAGGGCCCGCTACGTCCCCCGCGGCATCACGACCGCCCATCCGCTGGTGGCCGACCGGGCCAGCGGGGCAGAGCTGTGGGACGTCAACGGGCGCCGTTACATCGACTTCGCGGGCGGCATCGGAGTGATGAACGTGGGCCACGGCCACCCTCATGTCATGGAGGCGGTGCGGGCCCAACTCGAGCGCGCCACGCACACCTCGTTCCAGGTCGTCATGTACGAGTCCTACCTGCGGCTGGCCGAGCGATTGTGCGAGGTCGCCCCGCTGGACGGCCCGAAGAAGGCCATCTTTTTCAGCACCGGCGCGGAGGCGGTGGAGAATGCCGTCAAGATCGCCCGTGCGCACACGCGCCGCTCGGCGGTGATCAGCTTCCGCGGCAGCTTCCACGGCCGTACGCTCCTGGCCCTGAGCCTCACCGGCTCGGTCAGCCCCTACAAGCAGAACTTCGGGCCCTACGCGGGCGAGATCTACCAGGCCCCCTTCCCATACGAGTACCGCGGCTGGGACACCGAACGCGCGCTGGCGTCGCTGCAGAGCATCTTCGACTCCGAGGTCTCCGCCGACCGGGTCGCGGCCGTGATCATCGAACCGGTCCTCGGCGAGGGAGGTTTCGTACCGGCCCCGGCTGAGTTCTTGAAGAGGCTGCGCGAGATCTGCGATCGCCACGGGATCCTGCTCATCGTCGACGAGATCCAGACCGGCTTCGGCCGCACCGGCAAGTTCTTCGCGATCGAACATTCGGGCGTCAAGCCCGACCTGGTCACGGTCGCCAAGAGCCTGGCCGCCGGCTTCCCTCTTTCGGGCGTGGTCGGCCGCGCCGAGGTGATGGACGCCCCCGACCCTGGAGGGCTGGGTGGGACGTACGGAGGCAACCCGGTCGCGTGCGCCGCGGGCCTCGCGGTGATGGACGTGATGCGCGACGAAAAGTTGCCCGAACGCGCAGCGCGCATCGGCTCGGTCATCGAGGAGCGAATGCAGAGCTGGGCCGCCGAGCACGACCTGATCGGCGACGTTCGCGTCGTGGGCGCCATGGCCGGGATGGAGCTGGTGCGCGATCGCACCGACAAGACGCCGGCGGACAAGGAGACGGCGAAGGTGCTGGTCGCGGCTCGCGAGAAGGGACTCATCATCTTGCGGGCCGGTCTTCATCACAACGTGATCCGCACGCTGATGCCGCTGAACATCCCCGACGAGCAACTCGATGAAGGGCTGGACATCCTGGGCGCGGCGGTCGGAGAAGTCGCGGCCGGGTAGGCACGGTGAGGTAAGGAGGGAGCCATGAGCACGACTCTGCGACGCCACGAGATGTTCATCGACGGCAAGTGGACGCCCGGCGAAGGAGCCGAGCAGGAGATCATCAACCCCGCGACCGGCAAGGTCATCGCCCACGTGCCCAGGGGCACCGAGCACGACGTCGAGCGCGCCGTCGCCGCGGCGCGGAAGGCGTACGACGAGGTGTGGTTCGACAGCACTCCGCGAGACCGCAGCGAGCGGCTGATCAAGCTTGCGGAGGCGATCGTGGCCAACGGCGACGAGCTCGCCGGCATCGAGTCTCAGAACGTGGGCAAGCCGCTGGCCCCGACCAAGTCCGAGGAGATTCCCCCGATCGCCGACTGTTTCCGCTTCTTCGCCGGCGCCGCGCGCCTGCTGGAGGGAAGGGCGGCGGGCGAGTACATGTCCGGCTTCACGAGCATCCTGCGGCGCGAGTCCCTGGGCGTGGTGGGTTCGATCGCGCCCTGGAACTATCCGCTGATGATGGCCGCCTGGAAGGTGGCGCCGGCCCTCGCGGCGGGCAACACGGTCGTCCTGAAGCCTTCCGAGTGGACCCCGCTCACCGCGCTGCGGTTCGCCGAACTGGCGGCCGACATCCTGCCGCCCGGGGTGCTCAACGTCATCACGGGGGACGGCGAACCGGTCGGCGCCGGCCTCGTCCGGCACCCGGGCGTGGCGATGGTCTCGCTGACCGGCGACGTGGCGACCGGGAAGGAAGTCGCGCGCGCAGCGGCCGCGACGCTCAAGCGCGTTCACCTGGAGCTGGGCGGCAAAGCGCCGGTGGTCGTGTTCGACGACGCCGACCTCGAGAAGGTCGTCGAATGGATCAAGATCGGCGGCTTCTTCAATGCCGGCCAGGACTGCACCGCCGCCACCCGCGTGATCGCCGGGCCGAGGATCTACGACAACCTGATGGCCGATCTCGTGCCCGCCGTCAGCGGCCTCAAGGTGGGCGACCCGATGGCGGAGGACACCGAGATGGGCCCCCTGGTTTCCGAGGAGCAGGCCGAACGCGTGTCCGGATTCGTCGATCGCGCACGCAAGGCGGGCGGCGAGGTGCTGACCGGCGGCGCCCGGATCAAGAAGGCGGGTTCGTGGTACCAGCCCACGGTCGTGGTGCCGTCGGGTCCTGACGCCGAGATCGTGAACCGCGAGGTCTTCGGCCCCGTGGTCACGGTGCAGCGCTTCAGCGACGAGGACCAGGCACTCCAGTGGGCCAACGGCGTGGACTACGGCCTGGCCGCCTCCGTCTGGACTCGCGACGTGGGTCGCGCTCTGCGCATGGCACGCCGGCTTCAGTTCGGTACCGTCTGGATCAACACCCACATCCCGCTCGTCAACGAGATGCCGCACGGCGGTTACAAGCAGAGCGGTTATGGCAAGGACATGTCGATCTACTCCCTCGAGGAGTACACACAGATCAAGCACGTGATGGCGTCCCTGGACTGAATTGGCGGCCACGGCAACTGAAAGCAAGCCCGCGCTCAGGCTGTTGGGCGTTCGGAAGAACTACGGACAGGTCGTCGCGGTGGCGGGGGTGGACCTCACGATCGTCGAAGGCGAGTTCTTCACGCTTCTCGGCCCGTCCGGCTCGGGCAAGACCACCCTGCTGCGCATGATCGCGGGCTTCGAGAGGCCCGACTCGGGGAAGATCGAGCTCGGCGGTCAAGACGTGACCTCGATGCCACCTCACATGCGCAACACCAACACCGTGTTCCAGGACTACGCACTCTTCCCGCACATGACCGTCGGCGAGAACATCGGCTACGGCCTGCGCATCAAGCGGGTGCCGGGGGCCGAGCGCAAGAAGCGGGTCGAGCGCGCGCTGCAGATGGTGCGTCTCTCCGGTCTCGAGAACCGCAAGCCCAATCAGCTCTCGGGCGGCCAACGTCAACGTGTCGCGCTGGCCCGGGCCGTGATCAACGAGCCCGAGGTGCTGCTGCTGGATGAACCCCTGGGCGCCCTCGACCTCAAGCTGCGCCAGGAGATGCAGATCGAGCTCAAGCAGATCCAGAAAGAGGTCGGCATCACCTTCATCTACGTGACCCACGACCAGGAGGAGGCGCTCACGATGAGCGACCGCATGGCCGTGATGTCGAACGGCCAGATCGAGCAGATCGGCTCGCCGGTCGATGTGTATGAGCGCCCTGCCACCGAGTTCGTGGCCGGCTTCATAGGGATCTCGAACGTGCTCTCACGCGAGGGGATGCGCTTCGTGGTTCGCCCGGAGAAGATCCGGATCCTGGCCGAGGGCGAGGTGGCGGATCCGGACATGACGGTCGAGCAGGGGACGGTGGAAGAGGTCGTCTATGTCGGGATGTCGACGCGGTATGTAGTCCGGCTGGGCCGGGGTGAGCAGCTGGTCGCGGTACGCCAGAATATGGACGCCCCCGGCGACGCCCAGAATCTCCAGGGCCGGGCGGTGAGACTGGCCTGGACCAAAGACCATACGTTCGTGCTCGAGAGCAAGGAGAAGTAGGAACCATGAGTTCAGCAGAAGGGCGGAAGAGCTTCTGGCGACTGGCATGCCTCGGCGCCTCAGTCGTCGTGGCCATCACCGCGTGCGGTTCGAGTAACACTCCGACGGGGTCGACCCAGGCCCCGCCGCCGACCGCCAACATGAAGCCGCCGACATCGGTCGGCGCAGGCGAGGGCCAGCTCAACCTGGTCCTGTGGGACGGATACGCAGACAAGTCTTGGGCCGACCCGTTCACGGCCGCGACCGGCTGCAAGCTCAACCTGCACCCCGCCGGCTCGTCTGACGAGATGGTGAGCCTGATGAAGGACGGCGGCGGCGGCCAGTGGGACATGGTCTCCGCCTCGGGTGACGCCGACCTTCGCCTGATCTACGGCGGCGACGTCAAGCCGATGAACACCGCCCTCATCCCCGACTGGCAGAACTTCCAGGCGTACTTCCAGTCTCCGCCTTACAACACGATCAACGGCGTCCACTACGGCATCTCCCTCCAGTGGGGCCCCAACACGCTGCTGTACAGCACCAAGAAGTTCCCCACCGCGCCGACCAGCTGGAGCGTCATCTATGACAAGGCCAACGCGGGCCTCGTGACGGTTCCGGACAACCCGATCCAGATCGCCGACGCGGCCCTTTACCTGAGCAAGACCCAGCCGAGCCTGGGGATCACCGACCCGTACGAGCTGACCCAGAAGCAGTTCGACGCGACCGTCGCGCTGCTCAAGCAGCAGCAGCCGCTGATCAAGCACTACTGGGCTCTCGCCACCGATGAGATCAGCCTGTTCCAGAACGGCGACGTCACGGTCGGCGCCGCGTGGCCTTACCAGACGATCCAGCTCAAGGCGGCCGGCGCGCCGGTCGACGAGACGATCCCGCAAGAGGGCGCCACGGGCTGGGCGGACACCTGGATGATGGCGACCAAAGCGCCGCACCCAAACTGCGCTTACAAGTGGGTCCAGTGGGTGAGCACGGCCAAGGTCCAGGCGGAGCAGGCCCTGTCCTTCGGTGAGACGCCGGTCAACAGCAAGGCATGCGCCGAAATGGACGCGCTTCAGTCGGGCTCGTGCGCCCAGTACCACGCCAACGAGACCGGTGCTTCGTACTTCAACACGATCAAGTTCTGGAAGACGCCGCTGTCGACCTGCGACAACGGCACCCAGAATTGCGTCCCGTACGACCAGTGGGTCTCGGCCTGGACCACGATCAAGGGCTAGGGACCGCGTGTCGGTAAAGGCAGCGAGGCGGCCCCCCTCGAAGGGAGGAGGGGCCGCCCCCTTCCAGGCATTGTTCTGGCGCCTCCCATGGCTGCGGTCGGTCCTACTGCTGGTCCCGCCGCTCGGCTGGTTCGTCTTCATCTACCTGGCCGCGCTCGTCCTGCTTTTGATCACCGCGTTCTGGGCGATCAATCCCTTCACGACCCAGGTCGTGGAGTCCTGGAACCTCGACAACTTCCGGATCATCGTGACGGAACCCACCTACCGGACCATCGTCGGCCGCACCGTCCTCATCGCGGGCCTGGTGACCCTGACCGACGCGGCCCTCGCCTTCCCGTTTGCCTACTTCATGGCCCGCGTCGCGACGCGCCGGGTCCAGACGATCCTGTTCGCGGCGGTTCTGCTGCCCCTGTGGGCGAGCTACCTCGCCCGCGTCTACGCCTGGATCCTCATCCTCAACCACGACGGCGTGCTCAACTGGAGCCTCCAGAAAGTGGGCCTGCCCGCGCCCAACATCGGGTACACCAACGTCGCGATGTGGCTGGTCTTTTCGTACATCTGGCTGCCTTTCATGATCATCCCGGTCTACACCGCGCTGGAGCGCCTGCCCGAATCGCTGCTCGAGGCGGCGGCCGACCTGGGGGCGCGCAGGTGGCGCACGGTACGTGACGTGGTCCTGCCTCTCGTGCTCCCCGGCGTCGTCGCCGGCTCGATCTTCACCTTCTCGCTGACGCTGGGCGACTACATCACGCCGATCTTGATCGGCGGCGCAAGCTCGAACTTCATCGGCAACGTCGTCTACGCGAACATCGGCATCGCCAACAACGTGCCGTTCGCCGCGGCGCTCACGATGGTGCCGGTCGCGGTCATGACCGTTTACCTGACCCTCGCGCAACGTCTCGGCGCCTTCGAGGCCCTGTAGTCGTGGAAGGCCCCTGGACCCGTCTCGGACTGTGGGTATGGTCGGCGCTGATCCTCATGTTCCTCTTCGTTCCAATCCTCCTGATCTTCTTCTATGCGTTCAACAGCTCGAACATCGAGAGCTGGCCGATCCCAGGCTTGACGCTGAAGTGGTTCACGGCGACGTGGAACGACGAGAACGTGCGCACCGCCCTCGGTCTGTCGCTTCAGGTCGGCCTCGTGGCGACCGCGATTGCCCTTGTCCTCGGATCGTGCGCGGCCTTTGCGATCCACCGCACTCCCTTTTTCGGTCGCGAGGCGGTCAGCCTCCTCTTCATCCTCCCGCTCGCCCTACCGGGCATCATCACCGGCATCGCGTTGAACGCCTTCTTCAGCTTCAGCGGCGTCTCGCTTTCGATCTGGACGATCGTGATCGGCCACACCACCTTCTGCATCGTGGTCGTCTACAACAACGTTCTCGCGCGCCTGCGCCGCACCCAGGGCTCGCTCGTCGAGGCGGCGATGGATCTCGGCGCCAATGGCTTTCAGACCTTCCGCGACATCACGCTCCCGCTCATCTCGACGTCGGTGGTGGCCGGTTGCATGCTCGCCTTCGCGCTGTCATTCGACGAGGTGATCGTCACGACGTTCACCGCCGGGGCACAGTCCACCCTGCCGATCTGGATCTTCGGCCAGATCCGCCATGGCGTCCTGCTGCCGGAGGTGAACGTGGTCGTCTCGTTCGTGATCCTGGTCACAATCATCCCGGTCGTCTTCGCGGCGCGCCTCACCGGTGGCGGCGCGGCGCGGGTGCCCGCCGCCCGCTAGTTAGTTGTCGTGCAGGAGCCTTCTCTAGTGGATGAACTGGGGAATCACGACTGAGGCCGCCCAGAGGGCCAACCCGACAGCGATCAAGCCGACCTTCTTGTAACCCCACCCGATGGCGGCGAGCACGAAGACGATGAATGCGAGGATCAACAAGATGAGCCCCAGGCTCAGGGTTCCGAGCCCTCTTGCGACTAGATCGGAAAGCACCCAGAGGGCTAGACCCGCAGCGATCAGGTCCGTCTTCTTGTAACTCAAGCCGATGGCGGCGACGATGAAAACTATCAAGGCAATGATCTGCAGAAGCTCGGTAAAAGTCATGCTGGGTATTGTCTGCTACCGGCTCGCCAATCTCAACAGATTCACAGCTTCAGACTATTGGGCATGACCGCCCCGCCAACTATGCTCAATCTCGTCGGGAACGCCCTGCAGCCGGGCGCGCAGCGCAGCTGGTGGTTGCGCGAGGCGCTCGCCCGCGAGGATCACGGCGCAGCGCCGCCGCTGGCCGGGGACGTGAATGCTGATGTGGCCATCGTCGGGGGCGGTTTCACGGGGCTCTGGACGGCGTATTTCCTGACCGAAGCGAACCCCGGCCTGGCTGTGGCCGTCGTCGAGCAGGACATCTGCGGCGGCGGACCCAGCGGCCGCAACGGCGGCTTCGCCAGCGGCTGGTGGGACGAGCTCCACGGGCTGGTCACCCTGTACGGCCCCGAGGGCGCTGTGAAGGCGTGCCGCGCGATCTCCGACAGCATCACGGCGATCGGGGAGTTCTGTGATCGCAACGGCGTCGACGCCTGGTTCAAGAAGGCGGGGTACATGTACGCGGTGACCGCCCCCGCACACGAGTCGACGTGCAAAGCCATGGTCGGTTTGGCCCGCGAGGTCGGCGCGCCCGACGAGCTGCGTGAGCTCAGCCAGTCCGAGGTCCGCGCCCGCTGTGCCTCGCCGGCATTCGTGGCGGGCGCATTCATGCGTGACGGCGCATCGGTCCAGCCTGCCTTTTTGGTTCGCGGCCTCCGGCGCGTGGTCATGGAGCGCGGAGTGCGGATCTACGAGGGCACCACCGTCACCGGGCTGAGGTCAGGACCTCCAGCGGTCCTCACCACGCCGGGTGGCACCCTGCGGGCCAAGAACGTCGTGCTGGCATTGAACGCGTGGGCGACCGGATGGCCGCAGCTGAGCCGGCGGCTGGTGGCGTGGAGCTCGTACATCGTGCTCACCGCCCCCGCCCCTGAGCGCCTGGCCGAGATCGGCTGGACCGGCGGCGAGCTGATCTCCGATTTCCGCACCTCGCTGCGGTACTTCAGGACGACCGCAGACGGCAGGATCGCGTTTGGGGGCGGGGGCGGCCGCGCCCGCCG
>Ga0307374_10003460_pt1 | contig 26939 bp, 15 predicted proteins | sample OX3MG_FD_202532 | JGI IMG/M metagenome (GOLD analysis project Ga0307374, IMG submission 202532) | Soil microbial communities from Risofladan, Vaasa, Finland - OX-3 | ecosystem: Environmental > Terrestrial > Soil > Coastal area > Acid sulfate soil | place: Finland: Risofladan, Vaasa | collected...
TTCGCCTAGGCTCAGCCGCCAGGCACCCGTCTTTTGAATTAGGAGGTTATTTAATCCTCGATGCTCAGTGGCGTCGTTGAAGAGGTCGCGGCCGATCGAGTGTTTTCGGCGCGACGTGGCTCGCTTCAGGACTCGGATGATGTCTCACGCAAGGCAACGCTTCGTTGGGTCGCAGATGCTCGTGTGGAGCCTGGTTATCGGCGGCGTTGCAGCGGCCGAAGAACCCGAGGGACTGCGACAGCTTGATCCAAAGCAACCGATCTGGATCGACGCCGCCCGCAAGCGAGTGGTCCTCGTCGGCAAGGTCTGCCTGCGCGAAGGGCAGTTGGAGATGCTCGTCTGCCCGAGCGGCACGAAGGAGCACGAGTCGGTGCTCGGCGTCCCGGTCGAAGCTTTCAAGGTGCATGCGGCGCTGTTGGCGGTCGGCGCCGAGCCGGGCCATCCGGCTCGCTTTTTGCCCACCTACCAGCCGGCCCGCGGCACGCAAGTCGAAATCTGGCTGTTTTGGACCGGCGAAGACGGTCAGCGGAAGCGCTGCCGGGCTCAGGATTGGGTGCGCTACGCGGGCACGCAGAAAACGCTCGAGCATTCATGGGTCTTCGGCGGCAGCGGATTTTGGAAAGACGAGACGATCGGGACGCAGCACTATCAGGCCGACGCGGGCGACTTGATCTGCGTCTCGAATTTCCCCACGGCGATGCTCGATTTGCCGATCGCCAGTTCCGACAAGGCCGGCCAGTTGTCTTTCGAGCCGTTCACCGAACGGATTCCGCCCCTGGGGACGCCCGTCACGATCGTGCTCAAGCCGGTGTTGAAGGCTCAAGAGAACAGCGGCCCAAAAAGCGATCAATGACCGCCAACGCTCCTCTCCCTCTGGGAGAGGCCGGGTGAGGGCGCAGCGGGACGCGGCTTGATCTTTTCGTCGTCAGTCTCCCGATCGCTCATCGCCGTTGCTTTCCTTTCCGCGGCCCCCTCGCTTCGTACTCCTTACTTCATCCGCCCTCGCGTTCATTGGCAGCCGAGCCGCTAACTGCTAGAATCACGCAGCACCTCACCGGGCGGAATTAGGCGAAGGCGTATGAGCATTGAAACCAGCGAAATCGGCGGTATCCCGGCCGTTTGGACGCGGCGGCATCTGCTGGGGTTGGAAGACCTGTCGGCCGAAGAACTGAACTGCATTCTCGATTCCGCGGCGACGTTCAAAGAGGCCACGGCCGGCTGCAAACAAAAGCTGCCCGTGCTGACCGGCCGCACCTGCGCCAATTTGTTTTTCGAGCCTTCGACCCGCACGCGCACTAGCTTTTCGCTGGCGGCGCGGCGGCTGGGCGCCGACACGGTCGATTTTTCGGCCTCCGGCAGCAGCCTCTCCAAGGGCGAAACGTTCATCGACACGGCTAAAAATATCGAGGCCATGGGCGTCGATTTCGTCGTCGTGCGGCACCACACGCCCGGTACGCCGCACCTGTTGGCCCAGAATCTTGACTGTTCGGTGCTTAACGCCGGCGACGGCCCGCACGAACACCCGACGCAGGGCCTCTTGGACATCATGACGATTCGCGAGCATCGCGGCGAATTGGCCGGGCTGACGGTGGCGCTCGTGGGCGACATCGCCCATAGCCGCACGGCCCGTTCGAACATCTGGGGTCTTAAAAAACTTGGCGCCCAGGTGATCGTCTGCGGCCCGTCGACCTTGGTTTCGCCGCGCTGGCAGGAGTTGGGCGTCGAGGTCTCGTACAGTCTCGACGAGATCCTGCCGCGCTGCGACGTGCTGAACCTGCTGCGCATCCAGTTCGAACGGCAATCGACGCGGCCGTTCCCTTCGGTGCGCGAGTACGCCCACCTGTACGCCATGAATCGCGACCGGATGCAGCGCGCCAAGGACGACATTCTGATTTTGGCGCCGGGGCCGATCAATCGCGGAGTCGAGATCACGCCCGACGTGGCCGACGGGCCGCACTCGGTGATTTTGCACCAGGTCACCAACGGCTTGGCGATTCGCATGGCGGTGTTGTGGCTGGTGAGCGGAGCGGGCGGATGAGCAAACTATTGATCAAAAACGGCCGCGTGATCGACCCCAGCCAGGGGCTCGACCGCACGACGAACCTGCTCATCGAAGACGGCCGCATCGCCGGCTACGATGTTTCGCCCAACGGCCAGGACGTCGTCATCGACGCCGCCGGCAAGCTTGTCGCGCCGGGCTTGATCGACATGCACGTCCACCTGCGCGAGCCGGGCCGCGAAGAGGACGAAACGATCGCCACCGGCACGGCCTCCGCGCTGGCCGGCGGGTTCACGTCGATCGCCTGCATCCCGAACACCGAGCCGCCGATCGACACTCAGGCTACGGTCGAATTCATCCGCCACCAGGCGGCGTTGGCCGACAATTGCAACGTGTATGTCGTGGCCTGCGTCAGCAAGAACCGCGAGGGCAAAGAGCTGGCCGAACTCGGCCAGTTGGTCGAAGCCGGCGCCGTGGCGTTCAGCGACGACGGCTCGCCGGTGTACGACCCCGAGCTGATGCGGCGGGCGTTCGAATATTGCTTGATGTTCGACAAGCCGATCCTCAACCACGCCGAAGTCCGCGAGTTGACCCGCGGCGGCGTGATGCACGAAGGGCTGGCATCGCTCATCCTCGGGCTGCCCGGCATGCCGGCCGCCGCCGAAGACGTAATGACCAGCCGCGACGTGACGCTGGCCGAAGCGACGGGCGGGCGGATCCATATCATGCACGTCTCGACCTCCGGCAGCATCGAAATCATCCGCCGGGCCAAGCGGCGCAACGTCCGCGTGACGACTGAAGTCTGCCCGCATCACTTCACGCTCACCGACGAGTGCCTGCGTTCGTTCGACTCGAACTACAAGATGAGCCCGCCGTTGCGGGGCAAGCGCGACGTCGAGGCCTGCATCGCCGGGCTCGTTGACGGCACGATCGACGTGATCTGCACCGACCATGCGCCGCACGCGCTGGAAAAGAAAATGCGCGAACTCGACCAGGCGCCGTTCGGCATTCTCGGGCTCGAGACGGCGCTCGGCCTCGTCGTCACGCAATTGATCGAGCCGGGCCATCTGACCTGGCCGCAGGCGATCGAAAAAATGACGATCAACCCGGCCAAGGTGCTCGGCATTCCCAAAGGCACGCTGGCCGCCGGCGCCGACGCCGACGTGACAATCGTCGACCCGAATAGCGAGTGGACCGTCGATCCCGGCGAATTCCGCTCCAAGAGCCGCAACACGCCGTTTGGCGGCTATCGGCTTCGCGGGCGGGCTGAGACGGTGATCGTGGGCGGGAAGGTGAAGGTGCGAAGGGAGTAGCTTCCTACTTCAACGCTCGTCGTCCTCTTCCAGCAATTCCGCGACACGGTCGGCCGTCAGCCGCACCGATCCCGGAAGCTTTGAGCGTACGAGCGGAAATTTGACTCGTACTTTCGGCTTTTCCGCAGTTGACGGATCAACAAACAAAACCGTCACCTCGGCGCCTTCCGGTAAAGAAGGCCTGCCTTCGAGAATGACAACGCCGTTTTTGATTCGCCCTCGAATCTGCATCTAAATAGTCGGTCGATCGCGTGCCGTGATTGGTAACGCCTTTGCGGGCTAGTCCTTTGCCTTCTGATCACGAACCGGGGTATCAGAGAATCTATGAGTGCCATCTCCTAACCCGATATTGCCGCCATCGCACTCCATCAGCACGACTTCATTGCACGCCTTTACGATCTTCGCTTCATTAGCGGTTTCCGGCTCGCGAGACGCGCTGCCCTCACTCCGTTCCGGATTGCGCGCTCTGACGCCTTGCTCAGGCGAAGGCGGTTGCTGCAACGGCGAAAGCCATCCACCCCTATTCGTGTCCCACTGCGGATCAGGAATTCCCAGGCGCTTGTTGATCTGTCGGACCATCAGCACAACTACCTCGACTGCCTTTAGTGCGTTTTTGGCGTTGCAAATGCTGCGCAAATGACTGACGCGACCGATGCCAGCCTCATCAACAGGGCACGCGAATTCATGCTTGTAATGCACAAGCATATTCCGCCAATCAATAACGCTTTTGAAAACTTGATACGGTGTTGCTCCCTTGTCGAAACAGTTTGCCTCGCCAAGCAGGGTTGGCACGAGCAGCCACTTGGATCTAATTTCAATCCGGTCCAACTCACTGCGGAGATTGGGAAGGCGATCGATGATTAAACCGTTAATGTAGGCCTCCAGGCACATGGCGCTCAGCGTGATAGCCTCTGCTGCAGCCTCGATTTCCTCGGCCAAGTGGGCGACGGAAATCGCGTGAGCTACAGCAGCAACTCGAGCTTCTACAGCACGAGCGGCCGCTCGGTGGGCTGCTCGAAATAAAAGCGGCTCTACTTTTGAGCGTACCTTCAACTTGCCGTCTTTGAGCTTCAGTTGATCGAAGACGGTGATCGTAAGCGGCTCGTCATCGGTGAAGCCTTCAAGGGCTTCGGGGCGCGCCTTCGCGGTTGTGTGGCGAGCAAGTACAGTCGAGCGCATCCTCATCCGCACTCGTTCCACCGTGTCGTACAATGCCCCCAGGCGACTACGTGCGGCTGCCAAGTCTGCTGCGTCTGTAGGATGCGGTGGGGAGAGGAGCTTATCAAAGATTTCATCATGGGTGGTCCGAAGCAGCTCAAGATCCTCGGCGCCGAGTAATTCCGATGTATACCAACCGCGATTCGCCGCCGATTTTGGACTCGCACCAAAGCTGGCGACTTCCCACTGGTAGAGGCCGTCGGCGTCGACCACGATTGCGCGCTCGGAGGGATACAGCTTCCAATCCGATACCGTGATCGGATTAAACGTCCACGACTCGCACAAGGGATTCACCTTGCCGTTGGGGCGGATCAGGTGAGAGTCAAGTGCGGGGGGCCATTGGCCACCCGATGAATCCGCTTATCGCGCGCTGTCGGAGAACGCTGCCAGTAACGTTATGGAAGAGGGTGACGTCCCCCATTATGATCAGAGGCCGCGGCAACTCGCGGACGTCGGCGGCATCTACGAGTCCAAAGTCAAAGAGCACCACTGCGTTCTTTTCAAAGAAACGGCGACAAGGCAAGTATTCGACAATGATTGCTTCGGCCAGCCACTCGGGAATGCCGAGATTCGTAGCGATTTCTCCGATCCGCCCTCCGTTGACCGAAGCAAAAGTGTTCATTGGCATTCTTGCGATCTCGTCTCCTTAATCAGCAGGTGCCGGACGCCGGCACCTCGGCCAGAATGCCGGGATCTTGGTGTCTTAGGCCGCGCCAAAAGTCCTGACAGTCCTGGGGCCCCGGCCCTCTCCCAGAGGGAGAGGGAGCAACGTACTGACGCCTGACACTTGATTCGCCGCTCCTGCTCCACGCGGAGGCTGACGCCTCCGGCTCGCCTGATGCCTACTAGCCCGCCACTTTACTCGCCGCATGCCCTAAGTTCCGCTCGGCCTGCACCAGGTCGGCGATGGTGACGGCGGCGCCATCGAGCGGGATCATCTCGGCGGCTTCCTTGGTGCGCCATTTAATCTCCAGCTTGCCTTCCTTCAGACCGCGGCCGCCGATGACGACTCGCAACGGAATGCCGACCAGATCGCCGTCCTTGAACTTCACGCCGGGCCGCTGGTCGCGGTCGTCGAGCAAGACCTCGACGCCGGCGTGCTGCAGGTCGGCGTAAAGCTGCTCGGCCGTCTGCATCACGTCGGCCTCTTTGACGTTCAAGGGCGAAAGCAGCACTTCGTAGGGCGCGAGGCTCATCGGCCAGACGATGCCATTGGCGTCGTGCTTGGTCTCGATCAAGCCGGCGATGATCCGGTTGATGCCGATCCCGTAGCAACCCATGATCGCCGAGTGCTGCTGCTCCTGGGCGTCCAGGAATTTGGCGTCGAGCGCGTCGGAATACTTCGTGCCCAGCTTGAACACGTGGCCGACCTCGATCGCATGCCGCAGGGCCATCGTCTGCTGGCACCGCGGGCAAGGGTCGCCGTCGGTCGCGTTGCGCAGATCGGCGAAGCCGGTCGGCTCGTAATCGCGGCCCAGGTTCACCCCCAGCAGGTGCTTGTCGGCCTCGTTGGCGCCGGTTACGGCGTTGGCGATCGCTTCGATATCACGGTCGGCCCAGATCGGAATCTTGAGTCCCACCGGGCCGGCGAAGCCGACCGGCGCCCCGGTCGCCTGTTCGATCACCTCGGGCGCGGCCAGTTCGAGCTTGACGGCGCCGATGGCCCGGCGCACCTTGCCTTCGTTCGCCTCGTGGTCGCCGCGGACGAGAATGGCGACCGGCTTGTCGTCGGCCGAGTAGATCAAGGTCTTGATCATGTCCTGCGGCTTGCAGCCGAGCATTTTGGTCACCGCCTCGATGCTGCCGGCGTGCGGCGTATCGACCTTTTCCAGCGGCTGCTGCGGCACGGCGCCGGCCGTCTGAGCGCGGTCGCCGATTTCGGCCCGTTCCAAATTGGCGGCGTAACCGCAGGCCGTACAGTGGACGACCGAATCTTCGCCATTCTCGGCCAGCACCATGAACTCGTGGCTGGCGTCGCCGCCGATCGGGCCGCTTTCGGCCTCGACCGACAGGTAATCGAGCCCGCAACGGTCGAAAATGCGGCAATAGGCCCGGTACATCTTTTCGTAGCTGGCGTTGAGCCCTTCGACCGACGTATCGAAGCTGTAAGCGTCTTTCATCAAGAATTCGCTGGTTCGCAGCACGCCGAACCGCGGCCGCTCTTCGTTGCGGAACTTCGTCTGAATCTGGTACAGCGTGATCGGCAGTTGGCGGTAGCTGGAAACGTGCTTGGCCACCAGGTCGGTGACGACCTCTTCGTGCGTCGGGCCGAGGGCCATCTGCACCTGCTTGTTCGCGCGGCGGACGGCGAACTTGATCAGCACGTTGCCGAAGGCCTCGACGCGGCCGGTCCGCTCCCAGAGGGTCATCGGCGTCAGGGCCGGCATCAAGAGTTCCACCGCTCCGGCCAGGTCCATCTCTTCGCGGACGATCGCCTCGGCATTTCGTAGCGCCCGCAGTCCCAGCGGCAGATAGGTATAGGCGCCGGCCATCACCTGCCCGACGAGCCCTGCCCGCAGCATCAGCACATGGCTGGGGATTTCGGCCCCTTCGGGCGTTTCCTTCATCGTCGGGATCAGCGTCTGGCTCCAGCGCACGGCGTTCCTCGTTTTCGTGTAGGGCGGGTATTTGCCCGGCATGTTAATGTAGGGTGGGCCCCGCCCACCAAGAATCAGGCACGGGGGCGCCACGCCGTTAGGACGGACAAGGCGCGGCCCGGTTGGGTTCAGCAACAATCCGCGGCATTCTAGGGGAAGCGGCCGCAAAGTGGCAATGGGGGCGGAAGGATGGCAACCCTAGCGGACTTCGATGTGGAAATTGTACTTCATGGACCGCCGAACCATCTCGACGCCCCTATCGGTTGCATGCGACGACGCAGCGATAAAGAACTCCAAGTTATCCATTCCGACCAGCGAGGCGAGCCCGGCATCGGTGAACGTGCATTCGCCAAGCCAAAGGCTCTTCAGCATCGGAAGCCTCCTAAAACAAGCCAGCTCAATGTCGGAGATAGAAAGATCCCAGAAATTGATGAATTCCAAGTTCTTGTTGAGCTTACTAAGACCAAAGCTGGTGAACTTTGCCCCGCGGACGTCCAAGATTTCAAGCCGCGGCAAGTTTTGCAAATGAACAAGCGTCGAGTCATTGAAGTCGCCGCCGCTCAACTCCAAGTAATTGAGGTTTTCCATAGCTCTCAGCGGCGCGAGATCGTCGCCTCTAAGGTTGGGCGAGACCAACGCCAATTCTTCAAGCTTCCGCAATCGTGAAATCTGCTTCACGACGTTTCGCACACTGGACGACGACTTCAACTCAATACGAAGGGAATTCAGTTTGGGAAGCGCTTCGAGCGGCTGGAGGTCGATCTCGTCCGTTTTGCTAGCACTCAGATCAATCTGCTCGAGTTCCTGGTTCGAAATAAAGCAATTCAGGTCGACTCTCTCACTAGTTTGGAATACGAGATACTTGAGCGTCGTGAGTCGTCTTGCATCTGTTTGATCCGACTGCTGCAAACCGTCGATGTGGAGTACTTTAAGGTAAGGCAAGTCGGGCAAAAGTGCTGCCGCCTGCGAATCAGGCGAACGCTCTGCAGGCAGCCTGACCTCGATCGCTTTGGTAAAGTATTCCTCGCCAATCAGCCTGCAAAGCCAGTCGGGACCAGGCGTTGGTCCGCCAGCTACCCCGCAAAAATCGGGCATTATGGGCCGATGCCAAAAACCGACCTCTCCGCCTTCTGCCTCGATCTTCTCGACCGCCCGCTTTTGCCGCTGCGCCCGGTCGACGAACCAGCCCAGCCAAACGCCGCAAACGAGCATCAGCAACAGCATCGTCCGCAAGCTGAATTGCAGCCAGCGGCGAGTGGGCTTCAAGCGGGAGAGAATCGTTGCCATGCGGGGCATTGTCCGCGCGGCGGCCGGTTGCGCCAACGGCAGTTTGGGGCTCGGGGCGCATCAAGCCGGAAAACCGAGGGATGAGCCACGGAAGCTCGTCGGTCTGCGTTCCCGACGATGGACGCCCAAAACGCGGCGCTCGAATCACTACAACCCGCGACGGCGGACGACAGCCCCTTGCCACTTTGGCAAACCTTCCAATCAAGAGCGATCTTGGCAGCCGCAAGCGAGGGCTCCAGCAGCCGGCGTCTACTAGGATTCACTGGAGCGGAATTGCCCGGCGAAGGCATACAAGAGAGGAAGGTGAATCATGCGATTGGCAGCTTGGTTGGGCGCGGCTCTGACCGCGATCGCCTTGGTCGGTTTTGCCGCCTCGGCGTCGGCGCAGGCGCGCGACGGCGAAGAACGCGGAGGAGCGCGTGGCGGAGGCTTCGGCGGATACTCGGGCGGATACCGAGGATACGCCGGCTATCAAGGCGAGGGCGGCTCTGGCTACTACGGCCCCATGAGGCGCGGCTACGGCATCTGGACCTACGGACGCCCGCAGTGGTTTGGCTACTCAGGCTACTCCCACCCGTATACCTACGGACCGTTTGGCCGCCCGAACAGTTGGTACGGCTATGGGATCAACTACAGCCCCTATTATTTTACTTATGGTTTTCCGTACCAGATGTATGGGCTTCACGGCGGGTACGGGGGATATGGTTATCCGGACTTGGGCTACGACTATTTATATGCTCCTTACACGACGATCATCGAGCCCACGATGCCGCAGACCGGTATCGCCGGCGACTTCGCGATCTCCGGCGGACAAGACTTCAAGGCGGGCCGATACAATTTGGCGCTGCGCGAATGGGAACCCGCGATGGTCGAAAACCCGGAAAACGGCGGGCTAGCGCTGTTGACCGGGCAAGCCCTGTTTGCCGTCGGCAAATTCGACGAAGCCGCCGGCGTGGTGCAGCGCGGCATGTCGGTGTTGCCCGAGGATCGCTGGGGCGAGGCGGTCTCGAATTATCGCCAACTGTACGGCAACTCAAGCGACTACCGCGACCAGTTGAAGGCCCTGGAGAAGGCGAGCAAGCAGAAGGAATCGGCGGCGATTGAATTCCTGCTCGGCTATCAATACGCTTACCTGGGATTTCCGCGCGAGGCGGTGCGAGAACTGGACAAGGCGATTGCGATCAATCCGGACGATCGCCTGGCAAACCGGCTGAGGCAGATCATGGCCGAGAGGATCTTGCCGAGCGCCGGTTCGGTGGCGCCTTAAGCGGCAAAACAAAGGCTCATCCGGACTCTGCGTACTTTTTCCGCGGATCATTGGCATCACGGAGCTCGGGGTTGGATTTTTTTGGTTCCTCGGCGGAACCTGTGGGTGGTTCCTGCTGCGGGGCAAATGGAGGCGTGCGTTTTTAAGGCATATCCGGGCAAATAAATGCACGTCGCAATGCCAAGACGAGATAATTCGCGATAGGATGGCCTTTGCTTGGTGCTGGCGAGCAACCGTAGGATGGACCTCCGGTCCGTCGCCCGGCGGGAGACGGACTGGAAGTCCGTCCTACGGAGCAAGGGAGAACCAAGCTCCGCACCGGGTAAATGACTCGCCTCGCCCTCACCCCGCCGCGGCGGGCCAGCGCCTTTTGCGCTTCGCCGCACCGCATTTATTTGCCCGGCGATGCCTCGAAAACGCAACCGCGGCCCCGCTAATCAACGTCAAAACCACCCACAGATTCTGCGGAAGAGCCTCGGAAAATCCATGTCTGCCCCATCCACAGCTTCAAGGTACGCAGTCGCCGGATGAACCGAAACAAATGCGCCTTGGATCGATCGAGTTGCGTCGGGCTTCCGACTGGCTGCGTAGAGCAAGCGTTCGCGTTTGCTCTTCGACCTCCGACTTCGGACCTCAGCTCTCTTCCCACACCGTGCGATACGCCCCTAGCCCTTCGAAATACTCGAACAGCCGCTGGTAGAACGGATCGGCGGCCAGTGTGGCGCTGTCGCCGACGACGAGCAGCTTGCGGCGGGCGCGGGTCAGCGCCACGTTGGTGCGGCGGACGTCGCTCAAAAAGCCGATTTCGCCGGCCGGGTTCGAGCGGACGAGCGAAATCACGATCGCCTCTTTCTCGCGTCCTTGAAAACCGTCGACGCTGTCGATCTCCAAGCCCGGCGCGTCGCCGGCCAGTCGTTCCCGCAACAGCCGCACCTGGGCGGCATAGGGCGCGATCACGGCGATATGTTCGGGCGCCACGCCAGCTTCGAGCAAAGCCCGCACCTTGGAAGCGACCAACTCGGCTTCGCGCGGGTTGAGGCGGCTTTCGCCGTCGGGCTCGGTCTCTTCATCGTAACCGGCGCCGGCCGTGTCGATGAACTCGACCGGCGATTCCGTTAGCGGGCAGGTCTGCACCCCTGGCAAGTCGCAAAGCCGATGGCCGGCCACCGCCGCGTCGGCCGTCAACTCGGCCTCGTAGAATTCCAGCGACGAAAACTCCATGATCGCCGCGTGCATGCGGTACTGCACCGACAGCCGCCGCGCCGCGTCGCCGCCATAAAGGCCCACGAGCCGTTCGAACAGGCTCACGCCAAACCCTTGCGACTGCGCCTCGCCGCTGAGCACCGCCGGCGGCAATTGGCAATGGTCGCCGGCCAGCACCACGCGCTCGGCGCGCGCCAGCGGAATCCAGCAGCCCGGCTCGGCGCTTTGGCAGGCTTCGTCGATCACCAGCAAGTCGAACCGCCGGGCGCCGAGCAGTTCGTCGTCCAGCCCGGTCGTTGTTGCACAGAGCACGTCGGCCGTGTCGAGAATGTGTTCGACCGCCATCGCCTCCAACCGCCGCGCATCGGCCAATAGCGAGCGGGCCTCTTGCCGCGTCTCGCGACGAGCGCCCGGCTCGGGCTTGGCCCGCGTGTAACGATCGGCCTTGCGGAACAAGGCCCAGGCTTCTTTGACCAGCTTGCGGGCCAAGGCCACGTCGCGATGTTCTTCGACCAGCAGGTCGAGCGTATGGGCTCGCAGTTCGGGCAGCACGCGGGCCGGATGCCCGAGGCGCACGGCCCGCTCGCCGGCGGCCAGCAGCCGCTCGAAGATGTTATCGACCGCCAGATTGCTCGGCGCGCAGGCCAACACTTTGTCGCCGCGCCGCACCGCCTGGCGAATTAGCTCGACCACGGCCGTCGTTTTGCCCGTACCCGGCGGGCCGTGGATCATCGCCACGTCGCGGGCCGAAAGGGCGAAGCGCACGGCTTCGGCTTGCACTTCGTTCAGCCCGGCATTCAGAGGCTCGTGATCTTTCGGCGGCGTGAATTGCGGAACCCGCTCGCCGAGCAACACCTGCCGCAACTCGGCGAAGCGGTCGGCGCGAGCCACGCGAGCCCGCTCCAGCGCCGATCGCTGCCGCTGGCCGGAGATTTCGTCGTGGGCCAGATCGACGCGCCAAGCGTCGTATTCTTCGAAGTCGTCGGGCCGGCTGGTCAACGCAACCCGCAAGAACGACTCTTGCCGCTCGCAGACCACGCCGCGATAACCTTGCCCGCCGACGACCGGCGAGACGAGCACCGGCGTTCCAACGCCGAGCCGGGTCCAAGGCAGCGGCGTGCGTTTGCGTTTCACGAGCTTGACGAGGTAGCGGCCGCCCAGGCCGGCTTCTTCGTCGGCGACGGCCAGATCGATCAGGCTATTGCCGCTGCGTTCCGCCTCGGCGGCCGACAGCTTCCGGCCGCGTTCCAACAGCCGCTCGGCTTCGGCTTTGCTTTCCAGCTCCAGCAGCCGCGCCTGCCGCTGAAAATGGTCTTCGCCGGCCGCGCTCGACGAAGCGGCGCCGGCAACCCAAGCCCGAATGCGGCGATTGCCGAGCGCCGCGCCGTCGAGCGCCTTGGCCACGCGCGTCTCCCAACCCTCGGGCGTTTCGACCGTGGCTTGCGTGCCTTGGAGTTCGATGCGGCCGACGCGTTTGCGGTCGAGCCCGCCCGTGCGGCCCAGCAGTTCGAGCAGATCGGATTTCGTCGTCCGAGGTGGCAGCGATTCGAGGCGAACGAGAGGCATTTACATTTGAATTTAGCCGGCCAGGCGGGAGGGCGGAAGGCGGCCCGATTCGCTTGTTGCTCGGCGGCAGGGCGATCACAGATTTATCCGCAGGCGGACGGCAGAGCAATCGCAATCTCAATCGCCGCAGGGCTCAGCTCGTTTCGGCTTGAAAACGGCGGCAGAAGGAGCCGGCTCGTTAGAAAACCGTTAGAAAACCAAGTAAATTGGGCGGTTTTCCCCAATCGGGCCGTAAAAACGCCGCAAAAAATTGGCCCAGCCTCGCCAGGGAGCCTATAATTAACCGGCAACCTGACAGGGTGGCCGATGTGCTCAAGCACAACCCACTCGACGGCCGATGCCGGGGCTATCAAGAGGATAGCCCCACTTTTTTTTCCGGCCTGGCGCAGCTTTTCCGGCCTGGCGCAGCTTTTCCGGCCTGGCGCAGCTTTTCCGGCCTGGCGCAGCTTTTCCGGCCTGGCGCAGCTTTTCCGGCCTGGCGCAGCTTTTCCGGCCTGGCGCAGCTTTTCCGGCCTGGCGCAGCGGCCGCCAATGTGTATCATTGCCTTGCCCGGTCGCTCATCGCGTCGCTTTCGGGCATCGCTTATTTCGCCGCTCTAGCCGCCATCCACGGAAGCGAATGTCGAACGCCTGCGAACTCGAATTGGAACCGGCGCCGGACGTCGCCGTGCTGCGCGACGAAGAACCCATCAATGCCGCAACGCATGGGATTGGTTTTTTGGCGAGCATCGCCGGCGTCGCCTGGCTGGCGTCGCTCACGCGGGCTCACGGCGACCTGTACCAACAGATCGGCGCCGCCATTTACGGCGCCTCGCTGGTCGCCGTCTATGCGGCCTCGACGCTGTCGCACGCGTTCCGCCAGCCGCGCCTGCGGCGGCTGTTCCGGATCGTCGACCAGGCCTGCATCTTTCTGCTGATCGCCGGCACGTTCACGCCCGTCTCGCTGACGTACCTGCGCGACGGGCTGTGGTGGTTGTTGCTCGCGCTGATTTGGACGATCGCCCTGGCCGGGTTTTTCTCGAAAGCGATTTTCGCGCACCGCGTCGACTCGGTCTCGACCGTGCTGCACGTGGCGCTCGGCTGGCTGCCGGTTTCGTGCGTCAAGCCCATGATCGGCCAGGTTCCGACCGGCTTGTTCGGTTGGCTGCTGGCCGGCGGCATTTGCTACACCGTCGGCACCATCTTCTTGCAGCGAGACGAGCGCGTGCCCTATTTCCACGCCGTCTGGCACCTGCTCGTCATCGCCGGCAGCGCGCTGCACTTCTGGGGCATCGCGACGTATTGCACCGGCTGACGAGACCGCAAAATTCGGGTGAGAAGCAAGATCAACGTGCGGCAGGCAAATTGCCGGCTTCCAAGCTCCGACTTCCGGCCTCCGACTTCCGATTTCGCTCCCGCTCGTTCCTTACCCCGGTCGTCACGCTCAGCCCTCGCCCGATCTCGTCGGCAAGCTGCGGCGGCAAGGTTTCGTAGAAGCGAATCTCGCCGGCTTGCTGCGAGGCGACGAGCCGCCCGTCGATGAGCGCGAGTGCATTGCGGGGCTTGGCGACGATTCGCGGCCCCGGCGTAAGTATGCCCGCCAGGTTGAGCGGGTCGGCCGCGGAGAAAATGACTAACTCCTGCTCTCGCTGGGATGGGGCCTGCCTGTGAGGCTCGAACTCTGATGGCGAGCGGGGGGCGTTAGCCCCCCGGTCTTGGCCGGAGCGAGCTCGCGGCATGGGGCTCGTTGGAGACGCACCGGGAGGCTGACGCCTCCCGCTCGCCGGGTCGGCTTGTGCGACTTCCGCTCTTCGATCGCGAGTTTCTCGCAGCCGCTCGACGGCTTCGGGCAAGGCGAACTGCTCGCCGGCCACGCCGAGCACGAACCGTCCGCCGCGGATCTTGCCCTGGGCCTCCCAGCGGCGATAGACCGCGGCCAACTCGCGCCAGGCTGGCGCCACGGTTTCGCGCGCCAACAGGTCGCGGAACATCACTCCGTAACGGCTGAGCAACTGCCGGGCCCACGATTCGATGCGTTCGGCCGGATCGACCGGCGGCAGCCGCGGCGGAAACTTCGACCAGCGGCCGCCGCGAGCGTACCGCTTGCGATCGCTCGCCCGGCGCCGGCGGCCGCGCGACGTTCCGCGGCGCTGCGAATCGAGCGACACGAGCGAACGGATCGTCGAAAAGCCGTCGGCCGTGACCAGCCCCAAGGCGGCCAGTTCGCCCAGCGCGTCTTCCAACTGCGCCGGCAGCAGCCCGGTCATCGCCGCCAGATCGTGAAAGAAGGACGCTCCCTCCGAAACGAGCGTCTCGTAAACCGCGCGAGCGTTACTCCGCGTTTCATCCTGCGGGCGCCCGCGATCAAGGGGCAGCAGCCACGCGAGGTCGCTGCGAGCTACGAGGGCAATCGGCACGACGCGCGTCAACGAAGCAGAAGTCGGCACTCGGAAGTCGGCACTCGGAGATTCCTCCGTTCCGCGTTCCGCACTTCGCGTTCCGCGATCGCCGGGCGGTTGCAAGCGGCCCCAGGCGACTTCGCCCGAGAGCGAAAGCTCGTCGAGCCACCCCGGATCGTATTCGACCAGGCGGCCGGGCAAGATGTCTCGCTCCCAGGCGCCGGCCGGCGCCTCGAAGCCTTGCAGTTGGCCGATCACTTCGCGCACAGCCGCGCGCCCTGCGAGCCGTTCGGCCGAGGTCAGGTGATGGTAAGACAGCAGAAACCGCCAAAAATCGGCCGGCTCGGCCGGTTGCACGCGGCGCCGGGCGCCATCGAGCGTCAGCCGATGAATGCGGGCCAACAGGCGCCGGTCGCACCATTCGATCTCTCCCGCGTGGGGCGACCTTCCCAGGTCGTCAACGGCCGGCGGCCTGGGAAGGCCGCCCCACGGCGCGCCGCTGCTAGGTTGTTCGGCCCGCTCCTGCGGCGAGTATCGCCCGCGCATCGCCGATCCGGTCGCTTCGATCGCTTCCAGCGCCGCCTCGACGGCGCTCGCTCGCAGGCCGAGAATTTCGGCAATTCGCGCCGCAGTGACCGGCCCGCTGGCTTCGAGCCGGCCGCGAAGGAGCGTCTCGATCGCTTCGCTGGCTTCGTGCTCGGCGAGTAGCTCGGGCGGCAATTCGAGCGGCGGCTCGCACGCCGCCTCTGGATAGGCGGACCGGACGAGCGACCAGCGCTCGGCCGCAACCCACAGGTCTTCGGCGCCGGGCCGTTTGAGCCGTGTAGCGCGACCTTGGCCGACTAACTCCTCGAACCAGTTTCTCCAATCCGCCCCTTCGGCGGCCGGCAAGGCGCCCAGCGAGAGCAAGCAATCGTGCAGCTCCTCGGCGTCGCGGACGGTCGGCCAGGCGTCGGCGCGGATCAGGACAATCGCCTCCGGATCGAGCCGGCCGAGATCGCCGAGCGTTTCGACCGAGAGCGAGCGCCGCGTGGCCACGGCCCGGGCGCGGCGTTCTTCGAGCGGGGCGTCGTCGAGAAAGGCGTAAGGATTCGCGTTGAGCAGTTCGTAGCTGAACGGCGACGGCTCGCGCGTCTCGCGGGCGATCAGCTCGACGCGGCCGCTCTCGATGTCGCCCAACAGGGCGAACCAGCGGTCGAAATCCATCGCCTCGTGCAGGCAATCGAACACCGTTTGGGCGACGAGCGGATGATCGGGGATTTGGATGTCGCCCACCACGTTTTCCAGGCAGGCGGTTTGGGCGGGGAACACGGCCGAGAGCAGATCGTCGGCCCGGAACCGTTGCAAGGGCGGCGGTACTTTCTTGCCGCCGCGCTGCCGCAGCACGGCCAACGCACGCGTGGCGTTCCAACGCCAGCGGACGGTGAACATCGGCACGGCCAACAGCGCCTGCACCAGCAGGTCGCGGGCGTTGCCGCGGTTGAGCATGCGGAACATCTGCTCGATCGGAAAGCTGTGCTGCGGCCCGAGCGAGAGTACGATGCCGTTGTCGTCGGCGCTGGCTTGCAGCTCGAAATCGAAACTGCGGCAGAACCGCTTCCGCAGCGCAAGCCCCCAGGCCCGGTTGATCCGCGCGCTGAACGGCGCATGGATCACCAACTGCATTCCGCCCGACTCGTCGAAGAATCGCTCGAAGACGATCTTCTCTTGCGTCGGCACGACGCCGATCGCCGCCTGCTGCACGGCCACGTAGGCCGCGGCTTGTTCGGCAGCCCAGGGGCTGGCGTTACATTCGCGCTCGAGCCATTGGATCGAGGTCGGAAGTTGGAGGTCGGAAGTCGGATGACTGGCGCCGTGCGGTCCAGGATTTCCGACTTCCAACTTCCGACTTCCGACTTCCGCAACGCGCTCGGCCAACTCCCGCCTTAACGCCGAAACTTCCTCGGCCAACTCGAACGTGCGTCCGGGCGCTTCGCCGAGCCAGAAGGGGACCGTGGCGGGGGCGGCGTGGGCGTCTTGGACGACGACCTCGCCGCCGCGGACGTGAACGATGCGCCACGACATATTGCCGAGCAGAAAAATGTCGCCGGCCTGGCTTTCGATGGCGAAATCTTCGTTGAGCGTGCCGACGAACGTGCCTTCGTCGGCCGTCACCACGCGGTAGTCGGCCAGTTCGGGAATCGCCCCGCCCGAGGTGAGGGCGGCGATTCGCGCGCCGCGGCGAGCGCGCAGGCGGCGATGGACGCGATCGCGGTGCAGATAGGCGCCTTGGCCGCGCCTCCGGCCAATGCCTTCGCTGAGCATTTCCAGGATCGCGTTGAACTCGTCGCGGCCGAGATTGCGGTACGGCCAGGCGCCACAGCACAGATCGAACAGTTCGTCTTCGCCCCAGTCCTCGCCGGCGACGGCGGCCACGATCTGCTGGGCCAGAATGTCGAGCGGCGCTTGCGGAATCTCGATCTTGTCGAGCCGGCCGTGGCGGACGGCGCGGATCAGGGCCAGGCTTTCGAGCAGTTCGTCGCGAGTGAGCGCGAACAGCCGCCCTTTGGGCAAGGCGCCGAGCGAATGCCCCGCACGCCCGACGCGCTGCAAGAACGCGGCGATCGAGCGCGGCGAACCGATCTGGCAGACCAGGTCGATGTAGCCGATGTCGATGCCCAGCTCGAGCGACGCCGTGGCGACGATCGCCTTCAGCTCTCCCGCTTGCAGCCGCCGTTCGGCCGAGAGTCGCAATTCACGCGACAGGCTGCCGTGATGGCTGGCCACGGCGTTTTCGCCGAGCAACTCGCTCAGGCGGTAACACACCCGCTCGGCCATCCGCCGCGAGTTGACGAAGACGAGCGTGCTGCGGTGCGACGCGACCAACTCGGTCAGCCGCTGGTAGATTTCGTCCCACGTCTCGTGCGAGCAAACGGCCGACAGTTCGCTGGGCGGAACTTCGACGGCCAGGTCGAGTTCGCGCACGTGGCCGACATCGACGATGCTGCAGGCCGCTTCGCCCGCGGGCGACACCGAGTGCGAACCGACCAGGAACCGGGCGATCTCTTCGATCGGCCGCTGCGTGGCCGACAGGCCGATCCGCACCGGCGGCGTCGGGCAGAGCGCGGCGAGTCGTTCGAGCGAGAGCGTCAGGTGCGATCCGCGTTTGTCGCGAGCCAAGGCGTGGATTTCATCGACGATCACCGTTCGCACGCTGCGCAGCATTTCGCGCCCTTTGGCGGCGGTGAGCAGCAGGTAGAGCGATTCGGGCGTCGTAACCAAAATGTGCGGCGGCCGTTTGAGCATCTTCGCCCGCTCGGACGACGGCGTATCGCCCGTGCGGACCATCGCCCGCAGCGGCGGCAGTTCGTAGCCCGCGTCGGCGGCATACTGCCCGATCTGGGCCAGCGGCGTTTCAAGATTGCGGCGGACGTCGTTCGAGAGCGCCTTGAGGGGCGAAACATAAACGACTTGCGTTTCGTGGGCCAACTGGCCGTCGAGGGCCTGTCGCAGCAGGCGATCGATCGAGGCCAAAAAAGCCGCCAGCGTTTTGCCCGAGCCGGTCGGCGCGGCGATCAACGCGTTCCGCCCGGCCACGATCTCCGGCCAGCCCAATCGCTGCGGCTCGGTCGGCTGGCCAAAACGGTCGGCAAACCAGCGGGCCGTGATCGGATGAAAGGGCGTAGTCGGCATCGTCTCGGAAAAGTAGGTCAGGCTTTCCAGCCTGACGGCCATTGTAAGGCGACTCTTAGCAGAATACGCGTGCAGGGCGGGGAATCCAAGGACTGCCCTTGGTGACGAAGCGCCTTGCATCTTCTCTGCGCTTTGCCGGCCCCCCGCAGTCATTAGGTCGGGCATCGTCAAACTTCGCCGAAACCGCCTGTTTTCAACGAGCCGTATGCCGCGACGATTCCATAAGGTTGGATCAACCCCTACAGCCGGACCGATAGACCTAAAGGGCTATTTTCCATCGCCTTTGAGTGGAGACTGTTCGCGAGCCGGGACAGTACACGGATGAATTGTCGCTGGACAACCAGCGGTCCGATATGGACTGCGGCCTTGCTGCTGGGGTTGCGCGGGTTGTTCGTTGCTGCGCCCACGACATCCTCCGCCGCCCAGGCCGTTGAATCGCGTCCTGGCGCCGCCAGGCGCGAAGGGTCCGATGACGCGACTCGATCGCCGATCCAGCGAGCCGACGGCGAGTCGCGCGGCGATCTTGAACCCAGCGCTTCTTATGCCACGCCGGCGCTCCGCCGGCCAAGGCAATACCGCTACGACTACCCTAGCGTTTCCGCCGAGTCGAACAGGATTGCGCCGTTAGCGGAAAAGCCTGCGTCGACCGGTGAATCGTTTCGCCCTGCCGCCGGACGCCCTCTCGCCGGGCGGTCGTTACCTCAATATCCGGCGGCCAATCGGGCGCCGCCGCTTGTCAACACAAGGCAGCCGCAAATCCAAGCCGATATTGCGGCGCGACCCAATCGGCCGGAACGACCGCCCGAGCGAACCACCGGCCCGTCGCTTGCGCCGGCTCGGCCAGCGGCGCCTGTGCCGCGGCAGGCGTCGGCGCGAGTTCAATTCGTTCGCCAAGAGACGATTCCGCCGGGAGCTAAAACGCGCAGCCAGTTGTCGCCCTCGGCGGGTAGGTCGAGCCGGCGAATGCAAGCGCCCTTCGGTCCGGGCGCCGACGGCAGCATCTCGCTCGACCAGGCCAGCGCGCTGGCCCTCGAATACAATCCGATCCTGCGCAGCGCCAGGGCCCAGATCGATTCGGCCCAGGGCCAGGCGGTCCAGGCCGGATTGTGGAACAACCCGCGATGGGACACGAATAACCCGTACGTGCTCGCCGCGGGCCAAAGCAATCAATACAACGCCGGCTTTCAGTTGGAGATTCCGGTCGCGGGCAAGAAACGGCTCGATCGCGGCGCCGCCGAGCAGCAGGTTCGCCAGTCGAGGTTCGACTACCGCACCGACCGCATGTTCATGCTGACTGCCGTCCGGCAGCAGTTCTACGGGCTGCTGGCTCAACAGCGCCGAGTGGAGATCTCGCGAGAGTTGGTGGAAATCGCCCGCAAGGCGCAAAGCATCGGCCTGGCGATGAAAGGCATCGGCTTGCAGGCCGACGTCGACGTGCTGCCGTTGTCGATCGAGCTTCAACGGGCGGAAGCCATGCTGCTGCAAGCCGAACGCATTCTGGAAGGCCGGCGGCGTCAGCTTTCGGCCACGATCGGCCTGCCGAATTTGCCGCTCAACCGCGCGGTGGGCCGGCTGGACAGCCAGTTCCCCGAAGTTAACGAAGTGCTGTTGCGGCAGTTCGTCGCCACTCAGCACCCGCGGATTCTTACGGCCCGGGCCGAGATCGACCGCCGCCGGATCATGCTGCGGCGGGCCAATGTGGAACCGCTGCCGAACCCTTACACGGGCCCGGCGACAGCTTGGGGGCCGACGACCAATCCGACGCAATTCTGGTACAACATCCAGTTCAATATTCCGATCTGGAACTTGAATCAAGGCGGCCGCCGCGCCGCCGAGGCCGACGTCCGAAACGCCCAGGCCCAGTTGACCATGCTGCAGAACGATCTCTTGCGCCAAGCCGCCGAGAGCTACGCTGGCTACCGGGCGGCCCACACGTTGGCCGAACGCTACGGCCGCGAAATCCTGCCCCTGGCGCTGCGGAACCAGGCACTCAACCGCGAGGCCTACGAGAAACGCGAATTCGAGCCGTTGCGTTATCTCGTGGCCCAGCGGCTCTTGACCGAGTCTTACCTGGAGTACATCGACGCCTTGGAGGAAGTCTGGAACGTCGCGGCCGAGTTGGGGAACTTGATGATGATCGAGCAGTTTCCGTGAGATACAACCGGAGCTGCCGAACGAATCTTGCCGGTTCGAATCTCGAAAGAGAAATGGCTCCCTGTCACGCCGCGTGATAGACTAGAGATATGACCCCCAAGCTAAAATCGGAACAACGCGAGGCGCTCGACCAAAGCGCGGGATCCATCCGCATCGAGAACGATCAGCGACGCCGGGTTTATTTCCTGGTGGACGAGGAGACGTTCGCCAATCTGCAGTAGCGAGAAGACCTCGCCGCGATCCGAGAAGGAATCGCTGACATGGAGGCTGCTCGAGTCGTCACGCTTGAAGAGCTTGACGCTCGCATTCGAGACCGGCTCGGCTCGCCTGAAAAAGGATGACCTATACCGTCGTCACGACCGAGCGGGCTGCTCACGAGATAGCCGATGCCGCCGCTTGGTGGGCCGCCGAAAGTTCCATATCGCAAGCGGAGCGCTGGTATGCCGGCATTCGCGAAGGCATCGCTCGATTGGCCTCTTTGCTCCAACGGCCGGGCATTACGGCCTGAATGAACAAGCTCGGCGCTCGATAAGGGTTGGCGTCTTCCATCCGACTTGCTCCGGCAAGTATCTCAAGAACCGCTGACCGGCCGATAATACCAAACGGCCGAGCTGTCAAAATCTTAATCCTGTGTAAAATTCCCTTGACTTGCCGGAACTGCCTAAAAAAGCTATCCGTAAATGGATAATTCCCGACCGCGACACATCTTTTCCGATCCTTGCAGGCCGCAAGATGGCTAAACGCTCTACAATCGCTCGCGCCGCCGTATCAGCCGCCTTCGTGGCGGCGATTTGCGGCGGCCTGTACCTGGCGTATTTCCGGGTGCGCGCCCACCTGGAACCGAAGCTGGCCGAGGCGACGGGGCGTAAGAGCGAATTCTTTTTGTTGGTGAAAGACAAGCCCGATACCTTGCAAATCTCGCCCGACGCGGTGCAGGCGATCCAGCTCAAGACCGCCCCCGTCGAACCGGCGCCGCCGCCCGATCCGCTGCGGTTGCCCGGCTCGCTGGGGCTCGACCCGAACTTGCTGGTGCCCGTCCACACGCGGTTCCCCGGCGAAGTGGCGCGGCTGGCTGAAGTGGACTCGGGCGAAACCAGCGACGGCCGACGCCTCAATCGCGCGATTCGCTACGGCGACACGGTCAAACAAGGACAGATTCTGGCGATTATCTGGAGCAAGGACGTCGGCGAAAAGAAAAGCGAGTTGGTCGACGCCTTGTCGCGTCTCGATCTCGATCAGCGGCTGTTGCAGCGGCTCAGTTCATTCAAGGCGGGCACCATCATTCCGGAAAAACAAGTCGCCGAAGCGCAACGCAACGTCGAAAGCGATCTGATCGCCATCGAAAAGGCCGTTCGCACGTTGCGCTCGTGGCGGCTGACCGAAGACGAGATCGAAGCCGTCAAACAAGAGGCCGCTCAATTGCGCCAGGCGACGACGCAGGCCATCAGCAGCATGAAGACGACTGATCTGGAGTCCTTGCGCACCGCGGTCGAACAGTTGCACGCCAAAACCAGCAGCCTCGTCGAAGACACGCGCTGGGCCGAACTGGAAGTCCGCGCGGCGATCGACGGCGTGATCGTCGAGAAGAACGTCAACGTCGGCGCCATCGTCGATCCGAGCGACGACCTGTTCCAGATCGCCGACCTGTCGCGGATTCAGGTGCTCGCCAGCGTCTACGAAGAAGACTTGCCGTTTTTGGAATTGCTGCCGCCCGAGCAGCGAGACTGGGCGATCGATCTCAAGAGCGATCCGCACGACAAGCCGATCCCCGGCAAGTTCGAGATGATCGGCAAGATCATCGATCCGGCGATGCACACCGGCGCGCTGATCGGTTGGCTCGACAATCGCGAAGGCCGCCTGCGGGTGGGTCAATTCATTACGGCGACGATCCAATTGCCCGCCGATCCGGCGATGGTTGCGATTCCGACCAGCGCGCTGATCGAAGAGGGCGATTACCCGGCCGTGTTCGTGGAAAGCGATGCCAGGCGGCACGAGGTGTCGCGTCGCAAAGTGGCGGTTACGCGGCGCGGACGCCAGCGCGTGTTCATTCACAGCGAGCCGACGGTCGAGGAACGGCGCGACGGCGCCGAGTCGCTGGCCGTCGGCGAACAGGTCATCGTTTCAGGCGGCTTGGAGTTGTTTTCTGAACTGATCAATTTACAGGCTGCCGGGCAGGACGGGGCCGGAGAAGCCGAATGAGCGCGACTGGGGCCTTGCCAAAGGAACCGCGGATAACCCAGCGCGGCCTTCGGCCGCAACCACTTGAGCCACGGATAAAACACGGATCGATCACGGACGAAATACTTAATCGGAAAAAAACGGCCCTTCCGCAGAATCTATGCGGTTTTTGGCTCGGATTAGCGGAGTTTACGGTTGCGTTTTCGAGGCATAGCCGTGCACTCCATGCCATTCGCGGTTGATTCAAGGTAAGACATGGCGTATCGACTGATCCAATGGGCGCTGGGCGCCCCGCTGATCGTGCTGCTGCTGGCGGCCGTACTGATCGCCGTGGGCGGCTACGCCTTCTTTCACGTCAACGTCGAGGCCTATCCCGACCCGGCCCCGGCAATCGTTGAAGTCATTGCCAAGTATCCGGGCGCCAGCGCCGAAGAAGTCGAACGCCAGGTCACCATTCCGCTGGAAGTGGCCATGGCGGGGATGCCGGGGCTGAAGTATCGCCGCAGCAAATCGCTGTTCGGGCTGTCGCACCTGCGGATTCAGTTCGACTACGGCATCGATTACCTGCGGGCGAGGCAAGAAGTCATCAACCGCCTGCAGTTCGTAGAAAGTCTGCCCGCAAGCGTCCAGCCGACGATTTCGCCGACCAGCCCGACCGGCGAAATCATGCGCTACACCTTGCGCAGCCCCCATGACCGCATGGGCCGCGACCTGTATACGCTGAACGATCTCAAGACCGTGCAGGATTGGGTGCTCGAGCGGCAATTCCGCGGCGTGCCGCGGATCATCGACGTGGTCAGCGGCGGCGGCACGGTGAAGCGATATCAAGTCCACCCCGACCCCGAGCGGCTGCTGCGCTATGGAATCGCGCTGGAGCAACTGCAAGATGCCGTCACTCACAACAACGGCAATGTCGGCGGCAACTACCTGGTCGAGGGCGAGAACGTGCTGAACGTCCGCGGCATCGGCCTGATCGGCGGCGGACTCGACCCGACGAAATCGACCGAAGTGCTCAAGACGAACGACCCGGTCGTCGCCGCGCAGTATCTGCGCCGCCAAGAAGATTTGCGGCTGGAACGGATCCGCCAAACCGTCATCACGGCCGTCAACAACGTGCCGATTCGCGTGGAAGACGTGATCGACGGCGGCCCTTCGCGATACGCCGACGACATCGGCTTCAAGGGGGCCGTGGTGAACCATCTGCCCCGCCTGGGCAAGGTCAGCCTGAGCGTGCCGCGGCGCGACGAAAACGGCGAAACGGCGCTCGACTCCGAAGGACGGACCGTCTGGGACAACGAAGAAGAGCGAGTGCAAGGCATCGTGCTGCTGCGAAAGGGCGAAGCCTCGCTGCCGGCCCTGCACGACCTGAAGGCCAAAATCGACGAGCTCAACTCCGAAAACACGGTCATGCTGCCGGGCGTCAAGATCGAGCCCTATTACGACCGCACCACGCTGATCGACGTCACCACCGAAACCGTCCACGAAAACCTGATCGTGGGCATGGTGCTCGTATCGCTGATTCTGTTGATGTTCGTCAGCAACGTACGCAGCGCGTTGATCGTGGCGATCAACATTCCGCTGGCGCTGATGTTCGCCTTCGCGATCCTGTTCTTGCGGGGCAAGTCGGCCAATCTGCTCTCGATCGGCGCCGTCGACTTCGGGATCATCGTCGATTCGTCGGTGATCATGGTCGAGAATATCTATCGGCACCTCAGCTCGGGCGAGTATTCCGACCTGCCGTTGAAAGAGCGCATCCTGCGGGCCTCGCGCGAAGTCGAGCGGGCGCTGTTCTTCACCACGGCGATCATGGTTTGCGCGTTCTTGCCGCTGTTCACCATGCAAGGCCCCGAGGGCCAGATCTTCGGTCCCATGGCCGACACCTACGCGTTCGCCCTGGGCGGCGCGCTGATCCTCGCGCTGACCGTGGCGCCGGTGCTCTGCCTGCTGCTGTTCAAGGATTTGCAGCCCGCCCCCGACAATTTCCTGGTGCGGTATCTGAAATCGGGCTACCTGCGCAATCTCGATTTCTGCCTCCGTCACCGCTGGGCCACGGTCTTCGTGATGCTGGCGTTGATCGGCTTTACGGCCGCCATGCTGCCGCTGTTGGGCCGCGAATTCATGCCCGAATTGGAAGAAGGCAACCTCTGGGTCCGCGCCACGCTGCCGATCAACATCTCGCTCGAAGCCGCTTCGGCCAAGGCCGACCAAGCCCGGAAGATCATGCAGAAATACCCCGAGATCGAGGTCGTCGTGTCGCAAACCGGGCGGCCCGACGACGGCACCGATCCGACAGGGTTTTACAACGTCGAGTTCTTCGTGCCGCTCAAGCCGCGCGGCCAGTGGCCCGCCGTCAAGCCGGCCACGGGCTGGCAAGCGTGGTTCTCGACCCGCCGCCCGCGCACCAAGCTCGAACTGATCTCGGAGATGAACGACGAGTTGGCCAAGAGCATCGTCGGCGTGAACTGGAACTTTTCGCAGAACATCCGCGACAACGTGATGGAATCGCTTTCGGGCGTCAAGGGCGACAACTCGGTCAAGATCTTCGGCCCCGATCTCGACGAGTTGGAAAAGCTGGCCGATCAACTCAAAACGCACTTAACGTCGATTCGCGGCATCGCCAACGTCGGCGTGTTCCGGGTGAAAGGCCAGCCGAACCTGGAAATCCCCGTCGATCCGAAGAAGTGCAACTACTGGGGCGTGACGGTCGACGACGTCGAAGACTTCGTCGAGATCGCCGTGGGCGGCAAGCCGTTTTCGACGATGATCGAAGGCGAAAAGCGGTTCGACATCACGCTCCGTTGGCCCAACGAACTGCGCAGCAACGTGCAGGCGATTCTCAATATTCCGGTCGACGTCCGCAACAACGAGATCACCAGCGAGTTGGCCGTCGACGTCGGGCAAACCGCGGTCTCGGGCGCCAGCCGCGGGTTGCCGATCAACGGCACCAGCGAAAAAATGCCCGCGCTCACCGGCACCGTGTTCGGCGGCACGTTCAACAATTTCGACAAGGCCCCCCGACGCCGGCTGCGCGATCTGGTGACGCCGCTCAACTCGCACGGCGAATTGGACTCCAAGGGGCGGTTCGTGCGCTCCGGCGCCTCGACCATCGCCCGCGAGCAGGGCAACCGGCTGATCGCCATCAAGTTCAGCGTCCGCGGCCGCGACCTGGCCGGCGCCGTGGCCGAGGCGCAGCAGAAAACGGCCGCCTTGTTCAAATCGCCCTATCGCGCCGAATGGAGCGGCGAATTCCAGGAAATGCAGGAAGCCGAGCACCGCTTGATGTTCATCATTCCGGTCTCGCTGGCCTTGATCTACGTGCTGCTCTATCTGGCCTTCCGCTCGCTGCTGGACGCCGTGCTGGTGTTTTCCAACGTGGTGGCCCTCTCGCTGGGCGGACTCTGGGCGCTCTTGTTGACCGGCACGAACTTCAGCATTTCGGCGGCGGTGGGCTTCATTTCCATCTTCGGCGTGGCCGTGATGGACGGTTTGCTGTTGATCTCCTATTTCAACCAAATGCGCTACCAGGGCTTGCCGCTGCGCGAAGCGATCATGCAAGGCGCCGAGAAGCGCGTGCGGCCCGTGATGATGACCGCCCTGACCGCGATCTTCGGCCTGCTGCCCGCCGCCGTTTCCACGCGGATCGGCGCCCAGACGCAGCGGCCATTGGCCATCGTCGTCGTTGGCGGCATGATCAGCACCCTGTTCCTGACGCGCTACCTGATGCCCGTGCTCTACAGCTTCTACGGCCACCGCGAGCCCTCGGCCGAGGCCGGGCAGATGGCGCACTAACAGATGGGGCATCAATGAGCCCGCCGACCGATGCCGCATCCGCAACGAGAAATGACTGGCGAATGTCGATCTGTCGGATGCAGCATCGGATACACGAATGTGCGCATGCTTGAGTCGATGGCCGCCCCACGACCAGGGCCTTTCCCTTTTTCAAGTTAGTAAGGTATCTCGGGTGCCTGGGGCTGAGCCTCGGCTGCGCAAAATGTACGATTTTGGTGCCCGATGCGGGACCAAGTCTACGTCGATTTTGTTCCGCGCCGCCACCGCCGCAGGCGCTCTTTTACTTAGCCCAGGCATTTATGCCTGGGATCCGGGAAG
>Ga0307374_10003463_pt1 | contig 26937 bp, 22 predicted proteins | sample OX3MG_FD_202532 | JGI IMG/M metagenome (GOLD analysis project Ga0307374, IMG submission 202532) | Soil microbial communities from Risofladan, Vaasa, Finland - OX-3 | ecosystem: Environmental > Terrestrial > Soil > Coastal area > Acid sulfate soil | place: Finland: Risofladan, Vaasa | collected...
GCCCACCACGCTGGCGGCGCGGTAGGTGGTGAACGCCTGACCGCTGCCGTTGGTGGTCGCGCTCGCCGACGAGAGCGACCCGCAGGCGGTCCCGCTCAGCGTGAAGAGCAGGGCGTCGTTGGCGATCACCACGCCGTTGCTGGTCACGGTGGTGGTGACGTACGAGGTGGCCACCCCGTTGGCGAGCACGGTCGCGGGATTGGCGGCCACCGTGACCGCGACCGCACCCTGGGTGACGGTGACGGTGCCCGAGGCGTTCTGGGCGGTCTCCCGCGCGGTGATGGTGCAGCTGCCGGCGGTCGACGCTGCCCGATAGGTCACGGTCGCCTGCCCGGTGTTGTTGCTTCCGGTCCCGGCGCTGCTCGCCGAGAGCCCGCCGCAGGCGGCTCCCGACAGGCTGAAGTCGACGGTATCGCTGTTGACCCCGGCCCCGCCCGAGGTCACCGTGGCGGTGACCAGAGAGGTGCTGGTGCCATTGGCGGGCAGCCCCGCGGGCGCGGCGGTCACCGCCACGCTGGTGGCCCCCTGCGTGATCACCACCGAGCTCACGATTCCCTGGCTTCCCTCCCGGGCCGAGACCGTGCATGAGGCGAGGGTTGTGGTCGCGGTGTAGGTGGTGGTGGCCACCCCGCTGCCGTTGGTGGTGCCGCCGGTGGGTGACACCGACCCGCAGCCCGTCCCGGAGACGGTGAACGAGACCGGGTCCTGGCTCACCGGGGTGCCGGAGGTGGTGACGGTGGCGGTGATCGCCGAGGTCGCGGAGGTGCTGGCGGGCAGGGCCGCGGGATTGGCGGTCACCCCGACCACGGGCGTCCCCTGCAGGATCGTGAGGGAACCCGCGGTGCTGGTGATGGACTCGGTGGCCGTGATCGTGCACGCGCCCGCGGTGTTGCCGGCGGTGTAGGTGGTGGTGGCCACCCCGTTGCCGTTGGTGGTGCCGGTGAGGGGCGACACCGACCCGCAGGCGGAGCCGCTGGGCGCGAAGGTGACGGTGTCGCCACTCACGGGCACCCCGCTCGCCAGCACGGTCGCGGTGATGGTGGCGCTGGCGGTTCCGTTGGCGGGCAGGGTCGCCAGGTTGGAGGTCACCTGGACGGTGTTGGCGGCCAGCGCCGTGGTCCCGCCCGCGATCATCCCCAGGGCGAGGGCCGCCGTGCCCACCAGCCCGGCCAGCCACCGAATCCCCGAGCGACCGCGGCCTGTGCCCAGCGGCGCTGCCGTCCTCTCACGCGTGCGACCCATGATCTGCCTCCTTCGTGGAACGAGCGGCGGTGGCCGGGGCCGGAACGCTCCCGGGGGGCCGCCGAGACTGGATGTGGAGAGCGTCGTGGTGCGCCCCCGGTTGGGAACGCTCGCCCCCGGGGCAGGGACCAACGGTCCCATGCGGGCAACGTGCGCCCCGACCCCCTGGTTACGCTGGCTTGACGATACCGCGGCGGGGCCTCCGCCCACCTGAGAAGCGCCTGAGACCTGGTCGTCCCGAGGCGGGGCGAGGGCGGACCCGATCAGCGGAGCACCACCACCAGCCCGCTCGCCACCAGCTCGCAGTAGGCCTGGGTGCGCGGGGCGGCGTGCCCGCGCCACTCATTGGGGAGCAGCAGCCCCAGGTGCTGGCGCCAGAGTCGTTGGATCGCGCGCTGCGGCTGGTCCAGGTCGGGGAAACCGATCGCCCGGCCGTCGGCGATGATGCCGCAGCGAGCGCGCAGTCGATCCGCGAGATCGTCGACCAGCTCCCACAGCCATGCCTCGTCGACCAGCAGGTGGAGCTCGTCCCAGGCCGGCAGGTGCAGGGTGAGCTCGCCAGTGGCCGCCCCGATCGACTGCACCGCCGCGATGGTGAGCGGCACCCCGGCCCACGTCACCGTCTCGCCCGCCACCAACGGCGCTCCGCGGCGGCGCCCGGCGATGAACCGCCCGGGGTCGGCCGGGCGCTCGGCCCGGCCACCCGAGCGGACCAGGTCGAGGGCCTGGGCCAGCAGCCAGGGCGATCGCTCATCGCCGGGGTCAGGCACGCACAGGGAGATCGTGGTCTCGTCGACGGTCGTGAGGCACACCCGCCACCCGGCCGGCCTCTCATCCGGGGCCGAGGCGCTCACCGTGGCCCCTGCCCGAGCAGCCGGGGTGAGCCGGCCCCGGGCCCGGTGGCCGCCCGGCCCAGGGCGCTCGACCGGGCCCGGCCCGGCGCCACAAGCCGATGCCCGTCGGGGCGGGTAGCCGCCCGGGGTGACCGCGGGGCCGAGATCGCCGGCTCGCTCACCCCTGGGGCCTCGGGCGCGCACTGGGCCAGGTGCCCATGCGGGTGCCCATGATAGGCGTGGGACGGGATCCGCGCCGCGCTGGGGGTTCCGCCGATCCGGTCCACCGAGGTCGTGCCATGGATGCCGCGCCGCCCGCGTACCAGGAGACCCCGCTGCCGGGGCTCGACCACATGGAGTTCTTCGTCGGCAACGCCCGCCAGGCGGCCCCCTACCACCGTTCTGCCTTCGGATTCGACGTGGTCGCCTGCGCGGGCCCTGAGACCGGCGTGCGCGACCGCGCCGCCTGCGTCCTGCTCCAGGGCGAGTTCCAGCTGGCGACGACGGCACCGCTGGGGCCCGACGGCGTTATCTCGTCCCAGGTGCGGCGCCACGGCGACGGGGTGAGCACGCTGGCGCTCCAGGCGGTCGACGTCGATGCCGCCTTTCACGACGCTGTCCTGCACGGCGCCCGCGCGGTCGCCGCGCCGCCCACTCGAGAGGACCGCGCGGGCGTGGGCCGGCTGGCCACCGTGCGCACCTTCGGCGACACCGTGCACACCGTCGTTGACCGCAGCGCGTACCAGGGGGCCTGCCTGCCGGGGTGCCGGGCCGAGCGCGGCGCCGGCGGCGGGGCCGGGCTCCAGCTGGGGGACCACTGCGTCGGCACCGTCGAGCTGGGGCGGATGGACGAGTCGGTCAGCTGGGACAACCGGGTCTTCGGCTTCGAGGTGTTCCAGGAGTTCGACGAGCACGACATTGCCACCCAGTACTCCGCCCCGCGCAGCACGGTGGTCCGCGGCGGGCGTCGCGGCCGCGTCACCCGCCCCCTCAACGAGCCGGCGGCGGGAGTGCGGCGCTCCCAGATCCAAGAGTACCTCGAGTCCCACCCCGGCCCGGGGGTGCCGCACATCGCCCCTCACACCGAGGACATCGCCGCCAGCGTCGGCCGGCCGCGTCCGCCAGGCGCCGAGTTCCTGTGCGCCCCGGACGCCTCCTACTTCTCCCTGCCGGAGCGGATCGGCGCGATCGACGAGGATCTGGCGCAGCTGCGGGCGCTCGACGTGCTGGTCGACCGCGACCAGCACGGCTACCTGCTCCAGATCGTCCAGCGTCCGGTGGCGGAGGGCCCGGCCCTCGGCGTCGAGGTGATCCAGGGCAAGCGCAGCCGCGGCTTCGGCCAGGGCAACATCCAAGCGCTCGTCCCGGCGCTCGAGCGCGAGCAGGCGGAGCGGGGAAACCTGTGACCACCCCGCTGCCCTCGGTGGCCACCGCCCGCGCCCGGGTGCTCGCCGGCATCGACCGGCTCGACTCTGAGCGCGTCGCCCTCACCGCGCGGTTGGTGGGGCGGGTGCTGGCGGCCCCAGTGGTCGCGACCGTGCGGCTGCCCCCGTTTGCCAACAGCGGCATGGACGGCTACGCGGTCCGGGCCGCCGATGTCGGCGAGCTCCCCTGCCGGCTCCCGGTGGTGGGCGCGATGGCGGCCGGGATGGCCCCGGACGCGGTGGCGGTGGCGGCGGGGACCGCGGCCAAGGTGATGACCGGGGCACCATTGCCGCAGGGGGCGGACACGGTGGTCCCCTACGAATGGACCGACCGCGGTCGGGAGTGGGTGACCATCCGGGAGCGCGCGAGCCTGGGCCATGCGGTGCGGGCGGCCGGAGAGGACCAGCAGCCGGGCGCCATCGTGCTGAACGCCGGACACCGGATTCGGCCCACCGACCTCGCCGCCTGCGCCGCCAGTGGGACGGACGGTCTCACCCTGGCCAGGGCGCCCCGGGTGGCGGTGATCACCACCGGGGATGAGCTGCGCCCGCCCGGCAGTCGGCTCCTCCCCGGCCAGATCTTCGACACCGCGGGACTCGCGCTGGAGGCACTGGTGGAGCGCGCGGGCGGGGTGGTGACGCGGCGGCTCTCGCTGCCGGACGACCTCGAGCGGGTGGTGGCGGAGCTGCGCGAGACCGCCGCCGCCGTCGACTGCGTGGTCACGGTCGGCGGCGTCAGCGTGGGTGACCACGACCATGTGCGGACGGCGGTGGAGCGTCTCGGCCGCCTGCACCTCTGGCGGGTGGCGATGCGCCCGGGGCGCCCGCTGGCGGTGGGCACGCTGGGGTCAGCCCTCTTCCTCGGTCTCCCCGGCAATCCCGTCTCCGCGTGTGTCACGTTCCTGCTCTTCGGCGCGCCGGCCCTACTCGCGCTGCAGGGCGCCAGCCGCCCCGGTCCGGAGACGATGCCCGCGGTGCTGGGCGAGGAGGTGGAGAAGCCCGAGGGGCTGGAGACGTTCCACCGGGTGGTGCGCGATCCCGAGCCCGACCCCGTCTCCGGCCTCTGGCGGGTGCGCCCAGCCGGTGCCCAGGGCAGCGGCATCACCCAGTCACTGGCGCTCGCGGACGCGCTGGTGGCACTTCCCGCGGCCGGCACGGTGGTTCCCCGGGGGGCGCTGGTCCAGCTGATCCCGCTGGGATAGCCCAGTAGCGCCTGGGTACCCGGCCGCCGGGCTCGGCCCCGAGCCGTGGGGGAGGGCGCAGGACCCCGGGCTGGGCGGCTCCGGCCCCGCCGCTGCCTACCCGAGCCGCTCCGCCAGCTCCGTCAGCGCGTCGGCGACCCGTGCCCGCCGCTGCGGCGGCCAGTCGTGCAGGATGTCCTCCAGGAGGGTCTGTCGGGCCCCGTGCAGGCGGGCCAGCAAGCGGGTCCCGGCCGGGGTGGCCCGGACCAGGGCGGCGCGACCGTCCAGGGGATCGGGCTCCCGCCGCACCAGCCCCTCGCGCTCCAGCCGCTGCAGGCGGGGGGTGATGGTGGAGGCGTCGACCTGGTGGAAGGCGGCCAGCTCGGACGGGTGCACCGGTCCGCAGTCGGCGACCCGCCCCAGCAGCCACACGGCCGAGGTCGGCAGGTCGCAGCGGGCCCGGCGCATGACCTCGGCGCGGACGTCGTGGCGGGTCGACCAGCGCACGATCGTGGTGACGGCCGCATCCAGCCGGGGCCCCGGCGCGGCATCCGCGGCGGCCGCCGCCTCGCTCGCCAGGGTGGGCGACCGAGGCGATGGGCCCGCCATCTCAGCGGCCCTTGCCGGCTGCCCCGGGCTGGGCCCGGGCCGGCCGGGCGGCCGCCCGGGGACGGGCCGGCGTCGGGACCGGCGGGCGGATCTCGGCGTGGACGTAGCGGGGGCCGCGCAGGGCGCTGGCGACGGCGGCCAGCAGGCAGGCGCCCATCGCGAAATCGAAGGCGGTCCGCAGGCCCTGCATGAAGGGCGGCGAGATCAGGCGGGGGAAGAAGGCACGGCCGGTGAGATAGGCCGCGCGTGCCGGCGCGAGGTGGTGGAGAGCGGGACCCAGCAGCTGCCCGATCGGGTTGTAGCCCATGAAGGCCGCGAACAGGCTCCCCACCGGGGGAAGGTGAGAGATCCGCACCGCGGTCGCCAGCGGCACTCCCTGGGCGAGCAGGCCGTGCTCTAGGGTGTGGGGCAGGCTCGCCGACAGCCCCACCACGATGAGGGAGAAGAAGATCCCCATCGACAGGACCATCGACGCGTTCTGGAAGGTGGCCGCCATGCCCGCGCCGGCGCCCCGCTCGCCGGGGGGCAGGCTGTTCATGATCCCCGCCTGGTTGGGGGAGGCGAACAGCCCGCTGGCGAGCCCGTAGGCGAACAGCAGCGCTGCGAACCAGAGGTAGGAGAAGTCGGCGGGCAGCAGCTGGAAGAGCAGGAAGACGACCGCTGACCCGGTCACCCCGATGGTGGCCGGCAGGCGCGAGCCGAGATGGTCGGAGAGCACTCCCGCGAGCGGGCCGGAGATGAGGAAGCCCCCCGTCAGCGGCAGCATGTAGATGCCCGCCCACAGCGGCGTCCTGGCGAAGCTGTAGCCGTGCTGGGGGAGCCAGATCCCCTGCAGCCAGATGATCATGATGAACATCAGCCCGCCCCGAGCCAGGCCGGCCAGCAGGGCCGAGGCGTTGCCCGCCGCGAACGCGCGGATCCGGAAGAGGCCGAGGTTGAACATGGGATGGTCGACCCGGGTCTCGATCCAGGCGAACAGTCCGAGCATCACGGCCCCGCCGCCGATGGTGCCGAGGACGAGGGGACTGGTCCAGCCCATGGTCTGCCCGGCGTAGGGCAGGATCCCGTAGGTGATCCCGACCAGGACCGAGATCAGGCCGGCGCCGAAGCTGAGATTGCCCCAGATGTCGAGCCGGGCGGGGGAGCGCAGGCCGTTGTCGCGGAGCATGCGGTAGGCCCAGACGGTCCCGAAGATTCCCACCGGCACGGACACGAGGAACACCAGCCGCCAGGAGAGCGGTCCCAGCACCCCGCCCAGCACCAGCCCGAGGAACGACCCCGCGATCGCGGCGACCATGTTGGTGCCGAGCGCCAGCCCGCGCTGGGTGGAGGGGAAGGCGTCGGTGAGGATGGCGCTGGAGTTGGCCCAGAGCATCGCGCCACCCACCCCCTGCAGCACCCGCATCCCAATCAGGTAGAGCGCGCCCGTTGCGCCCTGGGTCCAGGTCAAGGAGAGCAGGATCGAGAACACGGTGAAGACGACGAAGCCGAGGTTGTACATCCGCACCCGGCCATAGATGTCCCCGATCCGGCCGAGGCTCACCACCAGCACGGCCGTCACCACCATGTAGCCCATCAGCAGCCACAGGAAGTAGGGGGCGTTGCTGGGTGCCAGCGGGTTGAGGTGGATGCCGCGGAAGATGTCCGGCAGCGAGATCAGCACGATCGACGAGTTGATCGTGACCATCAGGATGCCCAAGGTGGTGTTGGACAGGGCGATCCACTTGTAGTGGATCCCGGCCGGATGCGGGGAGGGAGGGGCTGCGGGCGCCGTCGGGGTGGCTGTCATGACACACCTGTCTTCCCGAATAGTTAGTTTGACAATACTAACAGATGGAGAGGGGGGGATTGGCCAGCCCGGCCGCCACCGACCGCACGATCACGCCGAGGCGGGGTGGGCGGGGTGCCGATGAGCGCGCCGCTCTCCGGGCATGATCGGCCTGGAGGAGAGAGCGTGGGAGCCGAAGAGAAGGGGCACGGTGATGCTCGAGCCGCTGCCCGCGAGACGGCCGTGATGCAGCGCTGGCCCCGCGATCGTGATCGAGAGGCACGCCCATCCGGCCGACGCCGATGGCGCCAGAGAGACCCCCCATCACCTGGGAAACCGCGCGGATGCCGGCGGCGACGCCCAGGCGGATGTTCAGCGCGGGCGGGGGTGCGGGGGTCAGCAGCCTGGTGAGGATGCCGGCCGGGTTGCTATGAGCAGGCGGATGTCGGCCACCACCAGAGGGCTCCCGTGGCGGTGGCTCAGACGGCGGCACGGGAGCTGGTCCACCCCGGCCCCGGCGGTGCCGCAGGCATTGGGGGCGGACGCCCCCGCTCGGCCGGAGCGAGCCTGGGTTGCATCACCGCCCACGCTCGGCTGATCCAGGGTGGGGCGGGCGACCGGAGCCCTGCCCGCGCCGCGACGGCCATGGGTTGCGGATCGCGCCGCCGACCCGCCCGCCGGTCCCCGGCGGGCTCGCTCGAGCGGCGGCTGGCCCCGGCCCGCCGCGACCGTGGCGTCCACCAGGGTGCTGACTGGGTTGGGTGCCACCTCTGGCTGATGGGCGGCCGGTCCACCGCTGGCGGGCTTCGCTGCCCCTGCCATCGGACGAGGGGGGGGAGCGGGCCGACCACCCCGGGCAGGGCGGCGGCCACCCCTGGGGCTCCCGCGGCCCGCTCCATCACCGTCGCCCGGTCCCCAGCCACCGCACCGGGACGCGTCGCTCGCCGCGGCATCGATCCGCCGCTCGACCGGATCGAGGTCCCGCCGTCAACCGGTCAGCTCCCTGGCGTCGGAGCCGCCCCGGGGATGGGGTGGCTCCCGGCGGGGCCCGCCTCCCGGGCGGAGTCGACGGCGCGGCGGAGGGCGGCGATCCGCTCGTCAGCGCCCAGCCCGGCGCAGGCCTGGCCCGCCAGGTAGGTGGCGAGGGGAGCGAAGGGCCGCGCGCCCGAGGTGTGGGCCGCCGCGCCCGCCAGCTCCAGCACCAGGCGGGCCTCCTCGTCGCCGCACGAGGGAGCGGGTCGGGCGCCGAGGGCACCGATGAACCGGTCGACCCACGGGTTCACCGCAGCGGCGCCGATCCGGCGAGAGCGCGGACGTCCTCCGGGCGATTGCAGTTCTGGAAGGAGAGCCCGGCGGGGTCGACGGCGCGCCACTCCCGCTCCCCGACGACCTCGATGGTGCAGCCCCCCAGCGCCTCGTGGGCGGCCCGCACGCCGGCTGCGAGGGCTGCCGCCAGCGGACCCCACGCGCGGCGCCGGTAGACCGCCAGCCAGGGCTCCAGCCGACCGTCGTGCAGCGGCACCACGCCATCCACCCGCGGGCGTGCGTCCGCTCGCGTCAGCAGGAGCCGTGCCAGGGCGGGCTCGACCGTGGGCATGTCGCAGGCGACGGCGAGGACCAGTGGGGTGCGCGCCGCGCTCAGCCCGGCCACCAGGCCCGCCACCGGACCCTGGCCGGGGGCGGGGTCGGGCACCGCCCGCCCCGGCAGGCCCCAGGTGGAGGGTCCCGCGACGAGGAGGTCGTGCGCCAGGGCGCACAGGGCCCGGTGCGGGCGCGCGATCAGGGGGCGGCCCTCGACCACGAGGCCGGCCTTGTCGACCCCCATCCGGGTGCTCGACCCCCCGGCCAGGATCAGCAGAGTCACCCGCCTCGGTGCTGGGCAGGTCGCCTCGATCACGAGACCGCGCCCGCCACCACCCGCTCCGGGTGGGTGTAGACGTTGCAGCGCCCGTCACGCAGGAATCCCACCAAGGTGGCCCCCACCTGCTCCGCCACCCGCACCGCCAGGGAGGACGGCGCCGACACCGAGGCGATCACCGGGATTCCCGCGGCGGCGGCCTTCTGCACGATCTCGAATCCCGCCCTCCCGCTGACCAGCAGGAGCCGGTCGCCGAGGGGGAGCTCGGAGCGGAGCAGGGAGAGGCCGATCAGCTTGTCCACCGCGTTGTGGCGGCCGATGTCCTCGTGCACCGCGAGCAGTGTCCCCCCGGGCGCCACCAGCGCGGCTGCATGGAGGCCGCCGGTGCGATCGAACCCGGTCTGGGTCTCACGCAGGCGGTCCGGAAGGATGTGCAGGACGGCCACCGGCCAGGTCGCCGTCCCCACCACCTGGGGCTGGGTGCGCTGGATCGCGGCGAGGGTGGTGGCGCCGCACACGCCGCAGGCGCTGCTGGAGGGAAGCGCTCGCTGCCAGCCGATCTGCCCGTCCGCGAGCGGACGGCGCAACTCCACGTCCACCAGCCCCTCCACCTCGGGCAGGAGCTCGAGCTCGATCCCGGCGGCGCCCAGCAGCTCGGGGTCGACGTCCTCCTGGCCGCTGGGGCTGAGCCGGACTCGGGCGACGTCGCCGGCCGTGCTCACGACTCCCTCCGCGTGCAGCAGGCCCAGGACCAGCTCGAGGTCCGCCCCCGGTGTCCGCATCAGGATCGCCAGCGGATTCCCGTTCAGCGCGACCTGGAGCGGCTCCTCGGCGGCCACCCAGTCATGGTCGGAGCGGCTGAGGCCGCCCGCCCAGCGCCGGACCACCAGCCGGCTGGTGCCGGCCCGCCCGGCCGGGCGCCGACCGGGAGTCCGCTCCGACAGGTGGGGGGCGACCCGGGACATCTGGCGGCGATCGTACGCTGGACGGCGGGGGGGGCCCGCTGCGCCCGGGCGCGCCAGCACCCGCGGGACCGTAGTCAGGCGGGCGCGGGCTCGGTGCGGAGCAGCACCAGATCCGCGTCAGCGTAGTGCAGCCGCGGCGCCTGCCGATCCGGATCGTGGGCCACCGCCGGTCGGGCCTCCAGCACCAGCCGGACGGTCCCGTCCACCTCGGCCGCCGCCGGCATGTTGGGGTTGCCGGCCCGCACCCACCTGCCGGCCACCGAGGCGCTCGGGGCCTGCTCCAGGCGGCGATGCCCCACCGAGGTGTAGTAGGAGCCCCCCTCGGGGTCGAGCGGGCGGCCGGGGTCCTCGGCGATGGCACGAGCGATCACCTGGGGGAGCGCCCGGGCCGCCCGGGCAGTCAGCCGCCGGCTCAGCGTTCCGTTGGTGTCGTCGGCGAGAATCGGCTCCGACTCCTGCCAGAGCGCCGGTCCCAGATCGATCTCGCGGGCGATCCGCTGGAAGGTGACCCCGGTCGTGGGCTCCCCGTTCACGATCGCCCAGTAGACCGGCTCGGGCCCGCGGTAGGCGGGCAGCAGCGAGGGGTGGACGTTGAGCCACCCGAGCCGGCCCAGTCGGAGCGCGCCCTGGTGGAGGATCTGATTGAAGCTCGCCACCAGGAAGAGGTCGGCCTCCAGCGCCTGGAGCTGGCCCACGGCACCGGGGTCGTTGACACGGTCCAGCCGCAGCAGCGGGACCCCCAGGTGCTCGGCCACCTGGCCGAGCGCGTTGCGCCCGGCGACCACCGGGTGGGCGCCGGGGCTGGTGACGAGACCGACCAGGTCCACCTCGGTGGTCAAGAGCGCGAGCAGGATGGCGACGCTGTAGTGGGAGGGGAATCCGGTGAACGCCACCCGGATCGCCCCGGGCGGGGCGGGAGCGCAGCTGCCGGTGGGGGGCTCGTCCAGCACCAGGTCCGGGACCATGCGAAAGCTATCCAGCTGCCAGAGTCGCTCGGCGGTCCGCTCCAGCCAGGGGCTGCGAGAGGGTGCCACCGGCGGGGCGGACCGAGCGGGACGCATGCCGGGCACCTCGGTGGGGACGGTCGCGGCCGGGGCTGCCCCTCGCTCCCGGGTCGGGTGCCCCGCTGGCTGCCATCCTAGCCGCGGCTCCGCCTGCTAGGCTCGCTGCCCGGTGGGGCGCATCGAATCGGACCGGGGGCGTGCGAGGCGCAGGCGCAGCACTGGAATCCGGGCCCGCGTCCCCGCCCTGCGCCGGCAGCGGATCGTCGCGCTGGTGCTGAGCTGGTACGGAGTCCACCGGCGCCGGCTCCCCTGGCGGTCCCGGACCGACGCGTGGACGGTGCTGGTCTCGGAGATCCTGCTGCACCAGACCCCGGTGGACCGGGTGATCCCGGTGTACCAGGAGTTCGTGGCGCGCTGGCCCGACCCGGTCAGCTGCGCCCGGGCTCCGCTGGCGGAGGTGAAGCGGATCACCGACCCGCTCGGGTACCACGTCCGAGGTGGGTGGCTGCACGGCATCGCCACCCTGGTCGCCGAGCGTCCGGCCCCGCACCTTCCAGCCACCGCGACCGAGCTGCAACGACTGCGCGGGGTCGGCCGCTACACCGCCGGGGCGGTCGCCAGCATCGCCTTCGGGCAGGCCGAGCCCCTGGTCGACACCAACGTGGTTCGGCTCTTCAGCCGCCTATTCCGGCTTCCGCCCGACCATCGCCGGGCGCTCTCTCCCCAGCTGTGGGCGCTGGCGGACTGCCTGGTTCCCGGGGACGCTCCCGGCGACTTCAACCAGGGGTTGATGGAGCTGGGGGCGCTGGTGTGCCGTCCGCGGGTGCCCCGCTGCGGCGTCTGCCCGCTCGAACCCGTGTGCGCCTCGCGCCAGCCGCGGCTGCGGGCGATCCGCTTCGAGGCGCGAGGTGGTGGCGCGACCCGCGCCCGCGGCCGTACGGGGTCGCGGGCGAGCGGCCCCGGCGTTCAGAATGGAGGCGGCAGACCCACGACCCCAGCTCCCGGCGGCCCGCCCTTGGAGGCTTGAGATGACCCACCGCGTGACCCTCATCCCCGGTGACGGGGTCGGACCGGAGGTCTCACAGGCCGCCCGGCGGGTGCTGGACGCCACCGGCGTCGGCTTTGAGTGGGAGGTTGTCGAGGCGGGCGAGGCGGTGATGGCGGAATACGGGACGCCGATGCCCCAGCACCTCCTCGACTCGATCCGGCGCAACAAGGTGGCGATCAAGGGTCCCATCACGACGCCGCTCGGGACCGGGATCCGCAGCGTCAATGTGGCCCTGCGCCGGGAGCTGGACCTGTATGCGCTGGTGCGCCCGTGCAAGTGGTACGAGGGCGTGCGCTCGCACTACCGGGACGTCGATCTGGTGCTGATCCGTGAGAACACCGAGGACCTCTACGCCGGCATCGAGTTCGAGGAGGGCACCCCGGGCTGCCGCGAGGTGATCGACGTCCTCAATCGGTCCCAGGAGCGTGTGATCCGCCCCGACTCCGCGATCTCGATCCGGCCGATCTCTCGCTTCGGGACCGAGCGGGTGGTGCGCTACGCCTTCGACTACGCGCGGCGCTACGGGCGCCGCAAGGTGACCTCGGTGCACAAGGCGAACATCCTCAAGTTCGGCGACGGTCTCTGGCTCGAGGTCTCACGCCAGGTTGCCCGAGAGTACCCCGAGATCGAGTTCGAGGACCGGATCGTCGACAACATGTGCATGCAGCTGGTCCAAAAGCCCGAGCTCTACGACGTGCTGGTGCTCCCCAATCTGTTCGGCGACATCGTCAGCGACCTGGCCGCCGGGCTGGTCGGCGGCCTGGGGCTCGCGCCGGGGGCCAACATCGGGACCGACTGCGCGCTCTTCGAGGCCACCCACGGCAGTGCTCCCAAGTACGCGGGGATGAACCGGGCCAACCCGATGGCGATGATGTTCTCCGGGGTGCTGATGCTCCGGCACCTCGGCGAGACGGCGGCCGCCGACCGCTTGGAGGCGGCCCTCGCGGCCGTGATCCGAGAAGGTCGCGAGGTCACCTACGACATGAAACCCGACCGCGACGACCCGACCGCGGTGGGGACGAGGGAGGTCGCCGACGCGGTGATCCACCAGCTGGCAGCGGTCCCGCTCGCCGGCTGACCCCCCCGGGACCCTGGCCAGCTGGGCAGACACGAACATGTCCCCAGCCGAGACAAGATCGCAAAGGGGGTGTTCGATCACGGGTCCGGGGTGGCAGACTGGTCTGTGATCATGGGACTGGCGGTTCCGCCCGTGCCAACCTCAGGGATGGCACCGATCGAGGAGCTCCGCTACGCGTGGCTGCAGGCCGCACGGGAGCAGGAACTGGTCCTGCCCGGGCTGGCGGGGCGCGTGGAACGGGAGCTCGACGCGCTGGGGCCAGCGCGTCGGTCCGAGCGCGATCTGATGGCGGCGGTCCAGCTCTTCTCCGCGATCGCCCGCGACGCCGGGCGCCCCGGCGAGGCGCGCGCGCTCTCCCGGCGGATGGGGAAGGCGGTCTTCGAATACCTGTTGCAGGAGTCGGTCGCCGGGGAGCAGCAGGCTCTCGTCCCCGATCCCGAGGCAAGGCCCCCGGCTCTAGTCGCAGCCGATGTGGTGAGCGACGACCCGGCGCCAAGCGCCGCCGGCGAGGCGTCCGCCATCGATCCCGGCAGCCCGGGCCCTGACAGAGGCAGCCCGGCGGGGGTGGAGGAGCCGGCCTTCGACTTCGCGGGCGAGGTCCCGCTCGCGCGGGTTCCCCCGCCACCGACCGCGCCGCTTGGGGGCGACCCATCGGTCCCACCCCCCCCGGAAGGGCGCCCGAGCCAAGCGTCCAGCGGCGCTCCACCTGCGTCCTCTGCCCTGGCCCAACCCGATCAGCACGCTGGTCGCCCCGCGGCCTCACCCGACTCGCCCCCGCGCACGCCACGGCTGGTCCCCGACCTCCCTCCCGCGCCCGCGAGCAGCGCTGGAGGTGGGGCGGACCGGGTAACCCCGGGACCTCAGCGGGCGATGCCGTGGCCCCCCCCGGTCGAGGCGGTCGAGAGTGTGCTGCGACACGAGTCGGCACGGCTCCAGCTGGTGGCCGCCGATCTGGACCGGACCGAGCCCCAGGGTGAGCCGCCCCTGCTGGGTCCCGTGGTTCCGCCGGTGGTGGCGCCTCCGATTGTCGTCGTTCCCCCCGCTCCCCCTGCACCAGCCGCTCCGGCGGCGGCGGCCCGGGTCGCCCCGGAGCCGACGCGAGCCCACCTCATCCCGAGCACGCTCCCGAAGGTCGAGGCCGGTGACATCGAGCCGGTCGCGCCGGTAAGTGGCGCCTGGGCCGCGGCCCGCCCCCCGGGGACCTCGGGGCCGCTGGCGCCGGCCGCGCCCGCCGCCCCGTCGATGCACCGTGAAGCCCCATCGGGGGTGACTCCGTCCCAGCGGCCCTCCGGGACCGCCTCGCGGCCCGCGGCGGGGCCGGCGCCGGCGGTCAAGCCGGGGGCTCCGGCGGCCGCCCGCCCGCCCGCTGGGGCATTCCCGTCGGGTGTCCGGCCCGGCTCGCCGCCGTCCCAAAGGCCCCCGGCAGCGGGGCCGCTGCCGGCGGGCGCGCCGCTGCCGCCGGCCAGTGCCATGCCGCCCGCCTGGGCGGCGAGCCCCGCTCCCTCCGGCGCCGCTCCTCGGGTGGCGTCCAGCCCGGCGTCGGCGGCCACCAGCGCGGCGTCCCCCTACCTGCCCGCCACCCGCGTCCCACCTCCGGGGGCCCCGAGCCCGTCCCCGGCCACTGGCCCGGCTCCCAGCCCGGCGACCCCAGCCGCCGCTCCCGGGCCAGCCACCCCACCGCCGGTCGGGACTTTGCCCGTCCCCGGCGCCGCGCCTCGACCCACGGTGCAGCGGGCCGATGGGGCGCGCGCCGGGACGGGGCCACCGGGCACCCCGGTCCCCGGTGCCACTCCGGCCGCGCCGCCGGTGGCTCCCAGCCCGGCTTCGGCCGAGGTCCCCACCCCGGCCGTGTGGGGGGTGCGGGTCTCGCCGCGGGCCCAGCAGGTCCGGGAGCGACGGATCGCTGGCCGCCAGGCGGAAGTGCCTGTGATCCTGGCTCAGCTCCGCGCCGCCGCGTCTGAGGACCTCGCAGCGGCGCTCGGCCGCGGCAAGGGCCAGCGGGCGGCCCGCTCGGTCCGGTCGGCACCCCACCCCGATCCCGCCGAGCTGCGGCGCGTGCTCGACACCCATGTCGACGGCCGCCGGCCCTGGGAGGCCGTTGCCCTCGCTGCGCGGCTGGCGGCCGAGATCCCGTCGGTCGGGGTCAGCGATGCGGCCTGTGCTCTGGGGGAACGCTGCCGCGACGGGCGGGAGCCGGCGGCGGCGCGGGTGGCCTTTCTCAGCGCGATCATCGCCGCCCCGCCATGCGAGCGTGCCTGCTGGCAACTGGCCGCCCTGGCATTCGCTCGCAAGGACCCCAAGGATTCGGCGCGCTGGCTCGAGTTCGTGGCGCGCCTGTTGCGCTCAAGGGTGGCGGACCAGGATGCGCTCGCCGTCTACCGGCAGATCGCGGCGCTCAACCCGAGCCGCCGCGATGTCCACGAGCTGGTGCGCACCGCCTCCCTCAACGGAGTGCTCCCGGACTGAGTCCCGGGCGGGCTGGCCGTCCCCGTCCGTGCGGGAATCGAAGAGAGGGCTCCCGGCTGGACCCCTCCGGCGGGACCGCCGGGTGGCGCTACGCACTGAGTCGCTTTCCCGGCCTCCGCGGACCCGCGATCGCCGCGGCACTCGAACCCCGGCGGCCCCGGACCGGCAGGAGCGGGCGGGACCGCCTGGCCACGGAGGTGGGCGCCGCCCTCGCGGTCGGCCTGTGGCGACGGCTGGCCTCGGTGGGCCGCGGCACCCGGTGGGGGACAGGCCCGCCCGGCGGGCTGAGGGGATCGGAGACGGGGAGCCGGAAACGGGTGCTCGGCCCAGCCGTCCCATCACCGCGCCGGAACCGGACTCCCCACTGGGGACTCGGGCGGCCGGCGCTGACGGCAGCGGCGCCCCATCCAGGTCGCCGGAGCGGCATCCGCCCCGGTACCGTGGCGGCTCGCGCGTCCGCGGGCGGGCGGGATCGATGGCTTCTCACCAACCGGCGCGCCGAGACCACGCACTTCGCACTGAGCGGCGCCCAGGTGCGCCCAGCTCCAGCCCGGCGTCGGGCGGCCCCAGGGATGCCCGACGCCGGGCGGAGGTGGCCCGGGAGAGACCTGCCGTCAAGCGAAGGGTAAGGGTGCGGAGGGGACAGTCAGCTGCGGTCTTCCAAATCAGGCGGTCCCGATCAACCTGCCGTTTTTTGACAGGGACGGGTCAGTGCACGCGGCCAGGTTGAAACAGCAGGGCCGCCGCTTCCCGCTCTGCATTTTCGAGATGCTCACTTCGATCCGCCGTCGCCGCGTATCAGGGTTGCGGGTTGCATTGACCCAGCGAACCCATTCCCAGCGCGCCATCGGCGTGATGCCTCTCCACAGGTCCTGGATGTTCGCAGGAGCAGCTGCCAGAGCGGTCTCGAAATCCTGTGGCACCTTCGGCTCCGGCCAGTCGGTGAGTGGCTCGATCTCGAGCGTCACCGTGTCGCCCGCGCTTGCAGCAGCGGTTCGTTTTAGCTGTGCATCAATTCGCATCCAGTGGCCAAAACTGCCGTCTGGCTCCACCACCGTCTGGAAACCATGGCCGTTGATGGTTCCTTGTACTGCCACCTGCCCGCGCGACGGAAGTTTCCCGCTGGCTTGCTGAGGCAAGCGCACAATGGTCGATTGGTCGACCATGTCCAGGGTGGCCTCAAAGCGAACTGTTGGCATCCCCCTGCGCTGACTCACAGTAGTTCAATATTTTACAGTCCAACCAACGCGATTTCAACGTCCGGGCCACCGGGTTCGGGAGGGGGCCGCGAGGCCAGCGAGCCCGCGACCGAGGGGAACTGGGTCGGCTCCGAGCCGCTGGCCCAGCCGAGGATCGCCAGGAACGCGCCTGGGATCCTGCGGCTTGGGCCAGGAGCGCTGCCCGAAGGGGACCAAGCGGTCGGGATCACCGCTGGGGGTGAGGAAGGCTTGAGAGCAGTACCCCTCGGGGTCGACGAGCGCGAGCTGGGCGACGGGGTGAGGCTCCTTGCGGCGGACGATCACGCGCGTCCCCACGGGCCACCCACGGAGGTCGAGGCACGCCGGGATCGCGGCGAGTCCAGGCGCCCTCGCGGGGCTCCCCGTCGTGGTGGAGGGCGTTGACCCAGGCCCGTTTCGGCACGGCGAAGATGGCCTCCTGCACGGGCACGGTGAGATCACAGGCGATCGAGCACTCGAGCTCGGGGGCCACGGGCTCGTGGACCAAGCCAGGGAGGCGCTGGCGGTGTCGGACCGGACCCGCCCGTCGAGCTCGTGCTCCGGAGCCGGGACCGGTGTCCGAGATGGCAGCTGGGCCAGCGCCGCGTCCCCGCGGGCCAGGTGCTCGGCGGCGGTGTTGGCGCCCGCGTTGCCCGGGCGGAGCCGGCCGGCGAAGGCGTCCCGGGCCTTGTCCCAGGTCACGAGAAGAGGGGGGAACCCGAACCCGCGCGAGTCTGAGGGGCCGCCCACTCCTTCTCGCTATGCCGCGTCACCAGGGTCGCGTCGACGTCCCGTGTCACCCGTGCCGCGGCCTGGGCCGTGCGGCCACGCCCCAGGCCCGGGCCGACTGGAGCGCGGCTCCCCATGCGGCCAGCCGGGTCGTGTCGATGCCGGTGTTGTGTCGCCAGGCGGTCGGCACCGAGTCGACCGCGGCTGTCCGCCACCGGCCGGTCAGCGGTGTGGCGATCTCACGGCTGGTGGTCGCTGCGAGCCGGGCGGCGCAGTCCGCGCCGATCGCGGCCATGGCGGCTCGCCAGCGGGGGGAGGCGGACCAGAGCTCGCGGAGGAAGGCCGGCCCGGCAGCGGACCTCGCCGTCGTACCGCTCGACCCAGTCTCGCCGCGTGAGGTGGCGGAGGTCCAAGGTGTCGCAGAGCCCGCCGACGTGCAGTGGCCGGACAGCATCCATGAGGTCGCATGCGAAGCAGGCCCGGCCCAGGGTGTCGGCGTGGAGGATGCCGGGGCCGGGATCGAGATCAAGGTCCGGGCACGCAATCATGGCCTTGAGCTCACGGGTGGCGACCGAGATGTTCAGGGCGGCATGGAAGGGCGTGACGGCCCGGCAAGGGCCGGTACCGCCGACCGGCGACGACCCCGGCGCGATGGACCGCCTATGGTCTGGTGCGGCCGACCGGTCCCGAGAGGCCCACAGGACCGGCCGGTCCGCCCGCGAGTTGACGTCGCCCGACCTGTCTACTTTGGTAGGGCCCTGTTACATGACGCCCAGCGGGGTTTCAGCCCCCCGAACCCCGAGTCGGACGGCCATCCCCCGCGCGCTCGGAGCCATGGCCCGCACCAGCCCGGACTGCGGGGCGGGGTCCGGCCGAGGCGCGTCCGCTGCCCGGCCTGCCACGCCGCCGGGCGGACGGCCCACGGGCTGAGGCGGGGGTAGCCGGTGGGCGACCCCGTAGGCGCTGAGGGGAGCGGGTGGACGGGTGACGGGCCGGCGGAGGAGCTGCAGTTGGTGCACCCATCGGTACGGCGGCGCGGCCGGTTGCGGGTATCCGCGGGACAAAAGCATGATGACCTTCGGTGACGGATGGTCTGATGATGAGGGACGACACACGATGTCGATCCAGGCTCGGCCAGGCTCGACGACTGCTCCAGATACCGGACCTCCACGAGGGAGTCGTGAATGAGCGCCGAGATCCCCGCCGTCGTCACCAGATATGTGCGAATCGCCAGCTCTGATGATCCCGCTGATGCCGAAGCGATCGCCGCGTGTTTCAGCGAGGATGCCGAGGTCACCGACGAAGGGGAAACTCGCCGCGGCCGGGTGGCGATCCGGCAGTGGTGGCGGGGACCCGCAACGGCATACCGATACACGGTTGAGGTGCGCGGCACGCTGGCCCATGGCGGCGACCGCTATGTGTTGTTCGTGAGACTGTCGGGCAGTTTCCCCGGCAGTCTGGTCGACCTCGCCTACCGCTTCACAGTCCGCGATGGACTCGTCGCTACGCTTGTGATCTCTCCTCCGACCCGCGGAGAGCAACCTGATCCCGCCCCACCCACCTGAGGCTCCTGGTGACCCCGGCCAGGCGGCCGCTCCGGTTACTGTCGGCCGCCTGGCCGGCTCCCCGCCGAGCGGGCACGGGCCGCAGCCGGGGTGACCAGCCCACCCCCGCGCCGGCCTGACCGCCTCACCACCCGGTCGGCCGCTATACCCGGCGGGCACCGCCACCACCTCACCATCACGCCGTGACGCCACCTCGGGCGACGGGCACCGCCACTCGCTCGGGCGCCGCGCTGGGGGACACGACCGGGTCAGCCCGGGACGGAAGTGGTCACCTCGGACGGCGCCCCGGACCGGATGATCCGGTTCAGACGGGGCGGAGCGATCGAGCACCCGGGAGCGGGGCGGGCATGCCCCCATCGCCGGCGCCCGGGACCGGCCAGGTGCGCCCCCGGGACCGACCAGGTGCGCCCCCCGGGGGTGACCAGGCGTGGCCGCCGCCGCGCCCTCCCCACGAGCCCCGGATGACCCGAGTTGCAAGGGCTTCCCCCGACCGGCTGAAGGCGCCCGCACCGGGGACGCGCCCCAGCCCGACGGGGCCACTGAGGCGCGACCGGACCGGCGTGAGGCGAAGGGGCGCCCGGGGCCAGCCCACGGCCGGGGGAGCGGCGCCGGGCAGCAGGGAGGCCAGGGACGGGTGGGATGGCCGGGCGAGTGGGCACTGCGGCCACCGGCCGATGGGAGGATAGGTATCGATGAGGGCCTATGTCACAGATGGGTGGCATCCCTCGGGACCTTCTCGCCTATCCCGCCGGGAGCTTGCGGTGCGAACATTCGTTTGGTACCGTGGGAGGACGATGCCCTCAGAGTTGCGGCCCGGCCCACCGTCTCATCCGGGCCCGCCGATCGCTCCCCTCTCGGGTGCGACCATGCGGACGACGTCGGCCAAGCCCAGTTGGACCGGGGTGGTGGAGTCCTTGGGTGGGGAAGGTCGAGTGGTCCTGGACCACTGGGAGCCGGCGCGCCCGGCCCACTACGGACCGATCCCCGATGGGCTTGAGCCGCGCCTGGTCGCTGCCCTCCGGCGGCGCGGCATCACCCAGCTCTACCGGCACCAGTCCGCCGCCGTGGCCGCGGCCCTCAGCGGGCGCCACCTCGCGATCGTGACACCCACCGCCTCCGGCAAGACCCTCTGCTACAACCTGCCGGTCCTGAGCGCGGTGCTGGCCGACGACACCAGCCGAGCCCTCTACCTGTTTCCGACCAAGGCGCTGGCGCAGGACCAGCTGGTCGAGCTGCAAACGCTCGCCGACGCCGCCGAGATGGCGCTGCGCACCCACACCTACGACGGCGACACGCCCCCCGGGGTGCGGGCCGCGCTGCGCGACGCGGGCCATGTGATCCTGACCAACCCGGAGATGCTGCACACGGGAATCCTGCCCCACCACACCCGCTGGGTGCGGCTCTTCGAGTCGCTGCGCTACGTGGTCGTCGACGAGCTGCACACCTACCGTGGGGTCTTCGGCAGCCACGTCGCCAACGTGATCCGCCGCCTGCAGAGGATCTGCGACTTCTACGGCAGCCGGCCGACGTTCCTCGCCTGTTCGGCCACCATCGCCAACCCTGCCGAGCTGGCCGAGCGGTTGCTGGGTCGCGACGTCGACTGCATTGACGACAATGGCGCGCCCGCCCCCCCCAAGCGGCTGGTGGTGTGGAACCCGCCGGTGGTGCAGGCCGCGCTCGGGATCCGGCGCAGCGCGGCGCTCGAGGCGCGCCGGGTAGTGCCCGAACTGGTGCGCCGAGGCGCCCAGACCATCGTCTTCGGGCGGACCCGTCTCCAGGTCGAGCTGCTGCTGACCTACCTGCGTCGTGGCATGGCGGAGTCGGCCCTGGTGCCAGACGGCGCCGGTGGGCCGCCGGTGCGAGCGTATCGCGGCGGCTACCTTCCGCTCGAGCGGCGCGCGATCGAGGCGGGACTCCGCGACGGGAGCGTGCGCTGCGTGGTGGCCACCTCCGCACTCGAGCTGGGCATCGACATCGGCCAGATGGAGGCGGCGGTGCTGGTGGGATACCCGGGCACCATCGCGAGCACCTGGCAGCAGCTCGGCCGGGCCGGCCGACGGGGCCGTCCCGCGCTGCAGCTCCTGATCGTCGGCGGCGGGCCGCTGGACCAGTACGTGGCCACCCACCCCGAGTTCCTGCTGGAGCAGCCGCCGGAGCAGGCCCTCGTCAACCCAGACAATCTGCTGATCCTCGCGGCCCACGTCCAGGCTGCCACCTTCGAGCTGCCCTTTCATGATGGGGAGCGGTTCGGGGGGGTGGAGATCGCCGACCTGCTCCGGCTGCTCGCCGAGGAGGGCGTCGTCCATCACGCCGGCGGCCGCTGGCACTGGAGCGCGGACGCGTTCCCCGCCGAGGCGATCAGCCTGCGGACGGTGGCCTCCAGCAACATCGTCATCATCGACACCTCCTCACCACCGGCCCGACCCTCGGCGGGGCCGCAGGGGCCCTGGGCCGGCAGCGGCGGTGGCCACGCCGGCACCGGGGCCCGCATCGTCGGGGAGATCGACGAGTGGGCGGCGCCGCTCACCGTCCACGACGACGCCATCTACCTCCACCAGGGGCGGCAGTTCCACGTCGAGCGGCTCGATTGGGAGGAGCGGCGCGCCTACGTCCATCCGGTGGCAGTGGACTACTACACCGAGGCAGAGGTTCGCGTCCATCTGCAGGTGCTCGAGTGTTACGCGGGGCCGGACACCTGCTTCGGTCAGGCGGCCCAGCGGGCCCACGGCGACGTCCGGGTCAGCTGGCTGGCGGCGATGTACCGCAAGGTGCGCTTCCTCACCCACGAGACGGTAGGAGCCGGGCCGATCGCCCTGCCCGAGCGCGACCTCCACACGACCGCCTACTGGTGCGGCTTCCCCGCGGCCGTCACCCGGCGCGCCGGGCGCGCGGTCGAGCCGGGCCTTCACGGCCTAGCGCATGTGCTGGAGCAGGTGGCGACGCTCACCCTCATGTGCGACCGACGGGACCTTGGTGTCAGCGCCCAGGTGCGAGCTCCGGTGGATCGACTGCCGGTGGCGGAGCAGGTCCAGGCGGCGGAGGAGTTCGTCGCCGGCCATCGCCCACCCGCCGTGATCTCCGTCAGCCGCGAGACGGCGGTCGGCTCGGAAGGCCAACCCACCATCTTTCTGTATGACGCCCACCCCGGGGGCACCGGTCTGGCCCCGCGCTGCTTCGAGCTGCACACCCTCCTGCTCGCGCGCGCCGGCGAGCTGCTGCGACGCTGCCCGTGCCCCTCCGGCTGCCCCGCCTGTGTCGGCGCCGTCGCCGGGGTCGACCCGCAGGCAAAGGCGATGGCGTTGGCTCTTCTCGACGCCGCGGCGCTGGGAGATCGACGGTGCGACCAGACGGCGCCCGTGGGAGGGGACGGCCTCATCTCAACTGCGCCGGTCGTCCCATGAGCGATGCGCTGCGGCAGCGCCTGCAGGCACTCAGCCAGGGCGCGACGGTCGCGCTCAACCGTCGGCCGGTCACCGGCCGGAGCCACCCCGATCAGCCGGGCCCTGACGGCACCCGCATGCTCGAGGGCGGAACGGCTCTCGCATCGCCCACCGAGGATGATCTCGCCGGAGTCGGCTTTCGGCTCGAGGACGGGATCTGGGTGCGGCGGGTGGCGGCGGCGGGTCCCGGCGAGGCCGTCGCACCCCAGGTGCTGGCGCTGCTGGCCGGGGATCTCGCCTGGGCCGCCGCCGATCCCGGGTCGGTGTGGTACTTCGACACCGAGACCACCGGCCTGGCCGGAGGCACCGGCACCGTCCCCTTCCTGTACGGCTGGGGACGCCAGGTCGCCGGTGCACTCGAACTCGAGCAGTGGCTGCTGGTCGACCTCGGCTCCGAGGCTCGCCTGGTGGAGCGGGTGCTGCGCCGGCTCGCCGGCGCCACCGGAGTGGTGACTTTCAACGGCGCCACATTCGACCTGCCGCTGGTGCGCGCGCGGGCGATCCTCAATCGACGTGAGGCGCTCTGGCGGGCGCCGGTCCACCTGGACCTGCTTCCCCTGGTCAGGCGCTTCTTCGGGCACCGGCTGAGCCGCTGCAGCCTGAGTGAGGTGGAGCGCCGAGTGCTCGAAACCTGGCGCTCTGATGACCTGCCCGGCGCCGAGGTCCCCGAGCGGTATCGCAGCTTCCTGCGCGACGGGGGAGTCGGGCACCTCATCCCGGTGCTCCGTCACAACCAGATCGACGTCGGCTCGCTCGCGGACCTGTTGGTCGTGCTCGGACGACTGGCGAGCGGCTCGGTGCAGGAGCCAGCCGACCACCTGGGGCTGGCTCGCTTCTACGAGGCGCGCGGCGCGAGCGCTTCCGCGCACCGCACCTACGCCACCGCACTGCGGGTGGTCCCCCCTCCTCTCGATCGCGCCGCAGCCCGCCATCATGCCCGCCTGCTTCGGCGGGAGGGGCGGCCGGCGGAGGCGAGCAGCCTGTGGCGATTGCTGTGGGAGCGGTGGCGCGACCTCGAGGCGGCGGAGGCTTTGTGCGTCGACCTCGAGCGCCGGGTCGGCGACCTGGAGGCGGCGTTGCGGCTGAGCGAGGCCGCGATCGAGGTCGCCCCGCCGGCCGTCGCCGAGCGGTTCGCCCACCGAATCTGGCGATTGGAGCGGCGGCGTGCACGGCGGGCGGCGGCGGTGCCGCACCGGACGTCGGGGGGTGCCTCGCCTGGAGCCGATCAGCCGCCGCCGTGGAGCGGGTGGCTCCCGGGCGGCTCCTCCTACGAGGCCTGGCAAACCGCTCGCCGACGTCGACTCCGGATCCCCAGCCGGGCCGAGGTCCCGGGGTCAGGCGGGCCGGGGGCTCGACCCCCGCGGGTGGCACTCCCGGCCTGACCGCACCCGCCCCGCCCTGCTCCCGGACCCAGCGTGGCTCAGCTGGCGCCTGCCTCGACCTGCGGCAGCGCCGCTGCAGCGAGCTGGGGAGGGACACCGGGACCAGGCGGCGGGACCCGCTGGGCCATCAGCTCCTGGAACAGAGCCTCGGATGCCTGGCGCAGGAACAGGAGCTGGAGGCGGAGCAGGGGGTCGGTCGCGGTCGCCGCCACCGACCGGTCCGCCGCCACGCGCAGCAGGCGCAGGTCGCCGATCGACCGTCCCTCCTCGTCGAGCAGGCTGCGCACCAAGGACATCAGCAGCAGGTCGTGCCGGGTGAAGTGACGTCTCCCGTGGGGCCCCCGGGTGGGGCGAACCACTCCCAGCTGCTCCCAGTAGCGCAAGACCCGGGGCGATACCCCGATCGCCTCGCTGGCCTCCGCGATCTGGCGGTCGCTCGCCGGCTCGCCCCGGGCTGGCCGATCTTGGGCCACGTCTTCGGTGAGATTACGGGATCCTGACACGATTGCCCCTGATCGAAAGTTCGATGGCTTCATATACTTGACGCAAGCATGGTAAGCCAGATCGGGCTCAGCGCAATCTTCGCGCTCACCGCCCTGGCCATCATCGTGCGTCCACGCGGGATCGCGGAGGGCTGGTTCGCGATCGCGGGGGCGTTGGCCGCCCTGGCCACGGGGCTGGTGTCCCTGGCCGCGGCGAGGCGGGGAATCCTGGTGACACTGGACGTGCTCGCCCTCTTCACCGGATTGCTCCTGCTGGCCGGCTCCGTGGCCGCCGCCGGCCTGTTGGACTGGCTCGCCCGCACCCTCGTCGCGGGAGCAGGCGGTCGGCCCCGGCGGCTGCTCCCGCTGGTCGCCGGAGCGTGCGCCGTGGTCACGGCGACCCTCTCCAACGATGCCTGCGTGCTCCTCCTCGCCCCGCCGCTCCTGCGTGTGGTGCGCGAGCTCGACCTGCCGCCGATGCCGTTCGTGCTGGCGATCGCCTTCGTCGCCAACAGCGCGTCGCTCATCCTCCCCACCGGCAACCCGGTCAACCTCCTCATCCTCGACCACGCTCGCGTCACCGCCGCCGCCTACCTGGTCGAGGTCACTCCCGCCGCGCTGGTGGGGACCCTCTGCCTGCTGGCTGGGATCGCGCTGGCGGCGCGCCGGCTTCCCCGCGGGCCGGTTCGGATCCCGCCCCGCCGGGCCCTCACCGACCGTCCCCTGGCGTGGGTGATGCTGGGGGCGGTCGTCCTCTTGGTCGGGCTGGACACGATGGCGGCGGAGCTGAGGGTGCCGCTGGGAATCCCCACCTTGGTCGTCGGGGCGGCGGCCGCGGTGGCGCTGTGGATGCGGCGGGGCGGGGTGCTGCGAGCCCTTCGCGGATCTCCCTGGGGGCTCCTCCCCCTAGTCGCTGGGCTGGCGGTACTGGGCAGCGGGCTCGGCCGTCTCGCCTGGCTGGGACGAGTGAGCGCCCTGATCGCCCAGCACGGCGTCGGGGTGGGAGCCGGCCTCGCCGCCGGGGCGGCGACGGCGATCCTGGCCGCGGTCCTCAACAACCTGCCCGCGGCGCTGGCCGTGAGTGCCGGACTGCACGCGGCCCATCATCTGCACCAGTTGGCGCTGCCCGTGATCGCGGGCGCCGACCTCGGTCCCAACCTCCTGCCGATGGGGTCGCTCTCCACCCTTCTTCTCTTTGCGGTAGCCCGACGTCAGGGCATCGGCGCGGGGTGGCGCAGCTTCCTGGTTCAGGCGAGCTGGGCCGGGCCGCTGAGCCTCGTTCCCCTGCTCCTGCTCGGCCCACGCTGACGCGGGGGCCACGCCGGTGGCGGTCCCCGCCTCCGCTGCCCTGAGCGGCACTGCGGGAGTGGCTCAATGGTAGAGCGTCTCCTTGCCAAGGATACCTCCCCAAGCGTGCTTCAGCGCCCATCGTGACTGCCACCGGCTGGCACATCCTCCGAGTTCGCATCGAGTTCGCCTGGCACTGACTGGCACGACCCCGGAATCCACCTGGCATTCGTGTCAGAGAAACGGTCAGGTGTCATGACCGTTTTATAACCACAAACCGTGCTAGACTTGCGGACGCAAGCACGGGTCTGGGGGGAGAAACCGTGCATACAGGGAGACGGTCATGCCCCAACGCCCGAACCAGCGTGTCCGCCTCGACGTGCAGCCGCCCGAGGCGGAAGCAGAGCCCACGCTCTGGCAGCGGGCGTGGGAGGCGTATTACGTCAGTCGGGCGGCCCGCAACCTGAGTGATCGACCGGGGCGCCGGATCAACCCGACGCCGGCGCAGGTCGACCGCGTTCGGATGCAGTACGGCTGGGTGGTGGGGCGCCTGAGCGACTTCCTGGCCGACTGCGCTCGGGGAGCCGATGGCTACCCGCCACCGGTGAGCGGGCCGGACGATTGGACCGCGGCCCACGGCGATCGCTTTCTGGTGGACCTAGCTGAGCAGACCACCCTCGCGGACTCCACCCGGCACACCGCCTACGCCCGGATCCGCGCCTTCCTCAACTGGTGCGCGAAGCGACCGGACGAGCCGTGGGCTCGCACGAAGGTGGTGCCGAGGGAGGGGGAGCCGGAGATCGTCAAGCGGCGCCAACGGCGCCAGCCCCTCACCGCCGCTGAGGAGGAGCGGATCATGCAAGCCCTGAGGGACAAGGGGCGAGATGCGATGCTGGCGCGCTTCATGCTCTTCACGGGCGCCCGGCTCTCGTCTGCGCTCGGGGTCAAGCGGGACGATATCGACTGGCGCGAAGAGACGGTCCAAGTCGTCCTGAAGGGACGCACGACCAAGCAGCTTCGGCTGAGTCTCGTCCACCCAGACGATCGCACGTTCGTCAAGGACCTGCGACGCTTCATCCAGACCTTACCGGCGACGACCTGCCCCTACGTGTTCCTCTCGCTACGCCGGTCCAATGGTGAAGACTTTCACGGGCTCACGCCCAGCGGAGCCATCACACTCTTCCGGCGCCTCCGAGCGGAAACGGGCATCGACATCCACGCCCATCTGTTCCGCCACACGTATTCGGGACGCATGGCTCAGGTGGTCTCGATCGAGGACCTCTCCCTGTCGCTGGGTCACTCACGGACCAGCACGACCGAAGCGTACTATGGCCGCCGCGCCGAGCGGCAGTCGTTGGA
>Ga0307374_10003464_pt1 | contig 26937 bp, 22 predicted proteins | sample OX3MG_FD_202532 | JGI IMG/M metagenome (GOLD analysis project Ga0307374, IMG submission 202532) | Soil microbial communities from Risofladan, Vaasa, Finland - OX-3 | ecosystem: Environmental > Terrestrial > Soil > Coastal area > Acid sulfate soil | place: Finland: Risofladan, Vaasa | collected...
AAGAGCGCTGGGCAGATTGGAAATCGTCAGGCTTTGGCCTGTCGTGTTCTTGAGCGTCAGAGTGACTTCAACGCGGTCTCCCACGGTGACATTCTGGCGGCTGAATGATACCTGCGCCGCGACCGGCACCGATTCATGAGGCAGGGGAACCGAGGAACCGGTTTTCCCGGCGGCGGGCACGCTGGCCGCAATCGCCGTCGGCGGCCGCGCAAGCTGCGGCGCGGAATGCAGGCCGGCGGGAACGAACAGAAGCCCTCCGGCGATGACCGCGGCGGCGATGCCGGTTTTGAGGCGCTTTAGGCCGCGGCCCCAAGACGACACGGTAGCCGCCGGCGCGCCGCTCCGATCAAAAATTTGGTTTCCGCTCCGGGCCATGGTCTCCGGCGACGCCAAGCCCGAGCCCATCAAAGCCTGCGCTTGGCCCGAGCTTTGGCCGGCGGCCCTGAGGGATCCCAACGCTCCCGGCGAGCGCGGCGACTCCGGAGCTTTTTTAGCCGTTACTTGGGCCGGCCGCGTCAACGCGGCGGCTCCGCTGATGAGCGCCGCCACGACGCTTTGCTCGACCCCGGCTTGAGCCGGCGTTTGGTTTTTTTCCGCCGCCGCGGCTTTTGCAGGAAGCTCTTGCAAAACGCCTTGGACCAGTCCCGCGCTCAAATCCGGCACGTTCACGGATGGAAGTTGGGGATTTAAATTCATCTCGCCCAGAGACGCCGGCGCCAACCCCGACGCCCCCGCGCCCACAGTTTGGACCGGCGCGTCCGAGGCGAATTCCGCCCCTAAAGCCTGGTAGCAGGCCGGCCCGGGAGAGACCAGCAAAAGAGCGGCGCAAAGAACGTCCGCCACGCCGCGCACAAACAAGCTCTTCGCGGACGCCCTGGTTTTATCGCTCATTGCATGTTCTTTTCAGCTGGAGCGGTCGTGACCTTGACGGTCTTGATTTGATCCTGATGATTGACGATCAATTGGATGCTGTCGCCGGGATTAGATAGAGCCAAAATCTTTTCCATGAACATCAACGAGCCCGGGAACGCCGGGAAGCCGATTTGATGCCCGTTCAAAATCGCTCCCAAAATTATATCGCCGGACGCGATGCCGGCCTTGGCCGCAGGAGAGCCGACTCTAACACTTTCCACGGCGAGGCCTTGAGCCGGAACGGCCGGGTTGGTGCCGTCGATCACGATACCGATCCACGAGGCGTCGACGTTTCCCGTCTTGGCGAACTCGCCCAGAGCCTTGAGCACGTCGTTCATGGGGATCGCGAAGCCGACGTTGCCCCCTCCATCGGAGCCCGCGGTATTGATGCCGATTTGTTCCCCCTCCTGGTTCAAGAGAGGGCCGCCGGAATTCCCATGAGTGATGGGAGCGTCGGTTTGAATCATGTCGTGATAAAGCTCTCCGCGAGGCTCGACCCCGTCCGGGTCCTTAAGCCCGCTGACCACGCCCTGCGTCACCGTGAACGGAAGGCCTAAGGGATGGCCCATGGCGATGACCCTGTCGCCTTCCTTAAGAGCGGCGCTGTCTCCGATGGGAACCGTAGGCCACGGCGCGCCAATATTAGGCAGCTGAATAAAAGCGATGTCCTTTTTTTGCGGCGCGCTGAACGTCAGCACCTTGGCCGGGTACTTCTTGCCGTTGGACAGCACGACCGTCACCGTGCCGCCCACGCCCGCCATCTGGACCACGTGGCCGTTGGTCACGACCAATCCTTCGGGAGTCAGAATGGATCCGGAGCCGATGGCCTCCATGAAGCGGGTGGGCACGCTCAGCCCTAGCCATTTGCGGCCGCTCATCCAAAGCCGCTCAATTAATCCTATCGGCTGCTTGACCACGACCATCACCACCGCCGGCTTGACCTTCCGGGTGATTTCAGCGACCGTCGGGGCAGAAGCGCCGGCCTGGCCGGCCTGAGCCGCGGCTTCGCTGGGAATCCCGAGATTTTGCAGCTGAGCCAGCGCCGAAGCCTGCGCTTCCTTGGCGGAAACGGTCTGCGTCTGGGCCGCGTGCTCGACCGCGGTGGTTTGGCGCGCCGAATTAAGGATGGGTCCCGAGGCCAGGACGGCGACCAAAGCCGTGATGCCCAAAGTTCTAACCGCCCGGCGAAGGAAGCTCGCTCGCGCGGGCGCCTTGTCCGGCGATTGGCGCGCCTTGCGGGCCGCGCGGCAGGAACGATACGTCAGCAGCAAGGACGCGACGGAAATTGTCGCCAGGAGCAGCCGCGCGATTTCCGAGGCCATCGGCATGAAGTAGTGAATGGCCAGCAGTCCGCCGACGAGCCCCAGAAGGTTGTAGGTCAAATGCGCGACGATGGGCGCCGCGAGCCCCCGCGTCCGGTAGGCCACCGCGGCTAAAACCGCCCCGGAGAGAAACCAAAGCGCCGCGCTCGCGGGATTAAACCCCCAAGCGGCGAAGTGGGCCAGGGCAAAAGCCCCTGCGGAGAAAACCGCGGCCGCCGGAAAGGCGACCCTGGAAACCTTGCTCAAAACGGACAAAGCGGACTGCGTTCCGGAGCGGATGCCGGCGAAATCAGGAACACTCTCAAGATTCCTGGCGGTCGCGGATAAAATTTTTGAAGCCACAACCATGCCCAAGAACGCCAAGCCGAAGTCCAAGCCCCGGTATTTGACTTCCTCATATAGGGACAAAAAGGGCGCCTGAACGAGGAGCAGGTGCCACGGCGCGGAAGCCAGTCCCTGCGCAATCGCCTTGGGACCCAGGCTCGTCATGAGCTCGACGCGCCCGAAAAGCCCCAAAAGAGAGGACGGGAGGTTGGCCGTCAATCCGCTTAAAAATGGGCGCAGCACATAGCCCGCAATAGTCGTCAAACCGAAGAGATTAACCCCCCACTTGATCCCGTAAGCCAATCGCGCCGCGAACTTCATGGGACGATGGGACGGCCCGCCGTATTCATCCAACTCTCCGGCGAAGGGCCGGTGGCGGTACGCGAAATCGGCGGCGCGGCGCTTGAGTGCCTTGGGAACCCGCCGTAGCCGGGAAAACGGCGCTGAGATCTTCGAGCCCAGAGCCTTGGAAGGCTTGAGGCTTCCCAGGCGGCCCAGCGAACGTGTCCAAAAGCCGGATTTTCCTGCCTGAGCGGATTCGGCGAGTGTTGCCGCAGTCGCTTCGCCATCGAACCGAGTCGCGCCCTGGGCCGCGAGTTCGGCGGCGGATCCCTTGGCCAACGTGCCGGATTGAAACTTGGCTTTGCCGAAAAATCGGGAGACTCGCGCCTTGAGTCGTTGGGCTGAAGAGCCGCTTGCGGCCACGGGCGCGGCGGGCTGGACAGCGGCGGCGCTTAGGGCCGGCGCGGCTTCGCGGCTGGCAGAAGCGGAAATGGGCCTCTGAACACCGGCTTCCACCTTGGCTGATTGGGTTGGCGCCTGCTGCGGCAGCGCCGCCGAAGCTTCCGCGGAACCGGGCAGACCGGCCGCGAGATTCGGCAAGGTTCCCAAGCCCGTCCCATTGGACAGGAAATCTTCCGCCACCCCAACGGGAATGGAAACTTGCTTTCCCAGGCCGGCCGCGTTTGCGCCCAGCGTCAACTCCGCCTGGGGCACGCTCTCAACGGGAACGTCTTGAGCGAAAACGAACGCTTGCGGCGGAAGCGACGCCAATACGAGGAAAAGGGATAGGCCTGCGGCTACTGTCCGGGTGAACCCGGAGGCGAGGCGCTTGATCTTCATGATGCTTGATTGTAGCCGGTCCTCCCTCAAGCATCATGAGCCGTTTGGCACTCGCGGCCCCATTCTTTGGTCCCACATTCCGGGACCCTAAGGACCTAGGCGGCCGAAGGTTTGGAGGACAAGTCCTGGTAGAGTCGTTCTTGAAGGCGCACCATGGCGTCAATATCGAATTCCTGCGTCACCGATTCGCGCGCCTTCAAGCCCAGCCGCCGCCGCAACGGTTCGTCGGAGGCCAGTTGGATCACGCGTTTGGCCAGGGCCGCCGCGTCTCCCGGCGCGATGAGAAAACCATTAATCCCGTCCTGCACCATCTCGGCGATTCCATCGGCCACATAGCACACGGGAACGAGACCCGAAGCCATGGCCTCTAGAAGCGCGCGTGGCAGGCCCTCCCACAAGGATGTCAGGACGAAAATATCCGAGACGGCAAGAATTTGCGCGACGTCCCTGCGCCAGCCCAAGAGCTTGACGCGGGAAGAAAGTCCGCGCGCGAAAATCCGAGCCTCGACGGCGGCGCGCATCGCCCCGTCGCCCACGTAGAGAAATTCGATTTCCGAGTTTTCGGCCAAGACCATCTCCGCCGCGGAAACAAAATCCATGGCGTTTTTTTGCGGCTTGAAGTTGCCGATGGAGACCACGACAATCTTATGGAATCCGGCGCCGAAGGCGGTTTTAGCGCGCCTGCGGTCCGGCACGGCGGCAGGATACTCCGAAAGCTTGATGCCCGAGCGGATGAGATGATACCGGCGCGGATCCCCGATGCCGCGCCCGGCGGCCTCGTCCCTATTGGACTTTGAAACGAACACCAGAGCGCGCGTCCGGCGCGCGCAAATGCGCTCCAGGAAAATAAAAAAGCGCCGCGCCAAAGAGGATTGCCGCGGATGGAACCCGAAGCCGTGGTACGTGTGCACCACAACGGGAACGCCGCAAAGCCACGCGGCCGCGCGCCCGAGGATGCCCGCCTTGGAGCTGTGCGTATGGACGACGTATGGTTTTTCCCGCCGAAGAACGCGCATGATGCCCCAAAGCGCGCGCAAGTCCGAGAGCGGCCGAATCTCCCGGATTAAGTCCGGGATGAAATAGAGGCCGATGCGCTTCTCCTCCTCAAGCCCGCGGGCCTCTTCGTCAAGCATACCGCCTTCACCCGAAATCAGCAGGCACCGAAAGCGCTCCGGATTCAGGTGAGCAACGGTGTAAAGCGTATTGCGCTGGGCGCCGCCCAACTCTAGGCGCGTGATGATGTGAGCGATTTTCATCCTAACGGCCGTGCCAATGGGGATTGCGCGGCCGATGATGCCCTCTCTTTCGCCGCGAACGGCCCCTGCGCGGCTCGGAGCCTGAAGTGCCGAGCGGCCCGACCCTAAGGCGCGGATAATAAAAGTCCAGGATTTTTTGCCAATCGCGCCCAATGGAGGCCTGTCCGATGGCCCCCGCCTCGCACAGTCCTAAGCCGCTGCCGGTGCCCGCTCCCCACAGGATGAAGAACCGCGCCTTGCGGCTGCCATCCATCAGGGGTTGGATGGTAAAAAGAGTCGACCGTAGGGAGCCCGGAGACAAAAAGTCGCTGATCATCTTCTCTCCCGTCAGGATTAGGCTCCCTTGCTCGCCCTCCACTTTCAGCGACAGAACCCGGCCGGTAGGGCTGCGCCGCGTGACCACGATGCCGCGGATGGGGCCGATGTATTTTACCAGCGCGGCGCGGCGTTCTAGATCTTTTTCCGATAAAATTCGGATCCACCGCGCCGCGACCGGAGGCATCCGGCTGGTCTCCTCATCATAACCGTCAGCGGGAGGAAAAGAATGGGTCCAGCGCTCTAAGTCCTCCGGACTTCGCAGGGGAGCGAGCGGAGTCGGTACGTCTGTCACGGAAACGAGGTTGGAAACGCCCACCGCCGAGCCGTCTTCGGTCCTGCCGCCGCATTCCACGTGTTCCCAGGCCCGCGCCGGCTTGCCTTGCGAATCCAGAAGAAAAACGCCCTTGGTTTCATCCACCGCGCGGGTGGCCTCGCGCAGTTCCGCGCTGACTCCAAGATACTTTTGACACGCCTCGGAATCGCAGATTTGTCCGCCTTGAAGCTCGACCGGCGGGTGGGCCTTGAACCAATAGGCCGCGCTGCGCGAAATGACCGCCTGGGCCTTATAGGCCTGGAATGGGCTTTGCGGGGGCATCACCGCGGCCACGACGCCGCGCAGGTAGTCCTCCAAATTGACGTCGTTAAGCATGGTGAATCCGTAGGGCGTCGGCCAAATCTCCAAGTTGCCGCGAAGCTCGCGATCCCCCGGATCGAATCCGTAATTATCCTGGAAAACAGCCGATTTAATCAGCACCGATCCGAGCCGGGACTGCGGCTCGATGCGCACGGGCTGCCTTGCCTCGTAGACCAGATCGTCCTGGGCGTCTCGAATCTCAACCACGTCGCTCTGCGGCCGGAACACGGCCGTCCACTGCTGGTAGGCGCCCCCATCGTCCACGATGACGTCCCCGCTTTTTATCGCCGCGATATGAAACGGAACGTTGCACATGAAATAAATTCTGGTTGCGAGAGCCGGTCTGGCTTCCCTATCGGAGAAAAGATCCACGCGGATGCGAGTTTTCGTATCCGAAGGCGGAAAGCCGTCACCTCCGGAAGGATCCAGCAGGGGCTCGGCCAGCCTTCGGACCGGCAGGAAATCCTCCGGACTCCCGGCCAGATAACCCGCGACTCTCCGCGTCATTTTTTGAATAACCGCGTCTCCGGGATCAAAACTCAAAAAAATCCGACATAGATTCCAGGCCGCCGAATCCTCCCCAATGCGATTCTCAAAAACCGCGAAGCTCTTGAGAGCCTCCAGATTGATCGGATCGAGGGCCACGCTCTGCCGGAAATAAGCCAGCGCCGCCGGATCGTCCTTCATTTTCAGCGCGGACCACGCCATCACCAGCGAGGCCACGGGCAGGACATAGGGTCCTTGCAGGAGGGCCTTTTTCAGGGCCTCGCGCGCGTCCGCCGGTCGATCGTCCATCCAGCCCGCCAGCCCCAGCCCTAAATTTCCTTCGGCTTGCTGAGCCAGGACCGCCGCATGATCGATTCCGCTAAGAAAGGCCTTGCGCGCGCCGTCATAATCCCCTGCGGAGAGATACGACCAGCCCAACTGATCGAAGACGAACCCATCCGCATTCGCGGACAAGGACGCCTTGATCCAAAACGGAAGGGCTTCCTGGGTCTTGCCCTCGTCGCGCAGGGTCAAGGCCAGATTGACGGTCGGATCTCCCGATGAAATTCCGATGGCATCCATGAAGCGATAGGCCCGCTCCGCTTCGGCGAAGCGCCCCGTTAGGAAGGCCGCATAGGCGGCCCGGGCGTCGTCCCTGTTCTGGGCTCTAACACGGGGCGCCGCGAAAAGCAGCGCTGCGGCCAGCGACGCGAAATGTTTTAATTTCATGGCTTTTGCGGAATGGAAAATTCGACTTTGGACAAAATCTGCAGAGCCTCGCGCCGGTAATCCGGGGTATTGAGCGAGAGCGCCGCATCCGCCTCGGCCTTCAAGCCGTTCACCTTCAGCCCGCGCTTGCCCGCGGCCGCCAGGAGAGCGCAAACCTTCTGGTACTGCAGGACGACCCGGCGGGACTCCGCGCTTTCCATCTGCGCGCTGATGTCCTTGCCCGCCGCCGGCGTGCCGCCCACGGACGGATAGCGGCGCGCGAGATACCAAGCCCTCGCGTAATGGCCGTAGCGCCGTCCCAAGCCGATCATTGCCAAAAGAAAGATGAACAGGACGACTTTTTTGGGAGTAACAACCTTAAACAGAAAATCCATGAGGGTTATGCCGCAGGAGCGGATGGCGCGTCTCCTTTCCCCTCCGGCGTGCTGATTTTGATGAGCACCTTGTTGACCATCATGGGCAACGGCCGGGCTTTCTGCACCATCTGCTCGACGTCTTGGACCATGTGCCACGCTTCGATTTTATGCTCCGCCTCGCGGATATGCGCCTGGGCCAGCAGGGCCATGTCCTGGAACGCGTGCAGTCCCCGGCTGAGCCGTTCGGTCAGGTGCATGACGGCTCGAGCCCGGGTCACGGCCGCTTCCTCGTAGGCCGCTCCGCGATCGAGGCTCCCGATCATATTAGGAATGGCGGAGAGTTCAATGCCAAAAGCCCGCACCTCGTTCCTGAAATGCTGCAGATCATATCCGAACATGTAGTCCGAGTTTTTGGTCCCGTTCTTCATCGCGTTCGAGAGCCGTTGAGCCCGAAAGAAAATCTCCTCGAGCTTGCTCTGCAGCACCGCGGCCCTGTCCGCGGTCAAGGAGAGAACGCTCTCAACGTGCTTAAGAGCATTCTCTTGATCCATCAGGCCTACGGCTTGAGCAGATTATCCAGAAGCTGGGCGTCCTGCGCCTGTCCCTGCCCCTTGGATTGCGCCGAGCTTTGGCCCTGAGGATTTTTTTGTTGCGGCTGGGACGGAGCCCCTTCCAAGCCCGGCAAGCCTTTGACGGAGATTTTTTTGACCTCTTTTCCAGCTTCTTTCATCGGCCGAATGCGGACGACCGGTTTTTTCCGGCGGGCGCGCACCCTGGCCCTGCGGTGGTGCTTCACCGGCGGCGGAGGCGGAGCGAGCAGATTTTGAGCCAGCTTGTTGAGGCCAATGATTGCATGGTCGTCCAACCGCGCCTCGAACTGGTAGTTTTGTATCGGGCCGTTCTGTATCTGAGAGCCGTAGAAGTTCACTTGGTAAACGCCGTCCGAGACTTTTTCCGCCATCCAGGGATTGAGGTTGCCCGAAGCAGGAGCCTTATTCCCAAGGACCGCACCCACGGTCTTGCCGCTGGGCAACGCCCAATTTTGAACCATGGAGACGGCCTGCTTTTTAAACCCATCCTCGGCCGCCGCGGATTCGGACACGGCCGGAGCGGGAGCAGGCGCCGCAGGCGGCGCGACCGGAGCGGGAGCCTTGGTTTGCCCTAGAGGAATAAGCCCCTCTTCGAACGCGAATAACACTCCAGCAGCCACTAGAACAAGGCCGATCCATAAGAGGGCCTTGCTTTTGCGTTTCCCGGATTTGGCCGACGCCTTAGCCGGGGCGACGATGTCCACCGGGCCGGAAACGGCGGCCGGCACCACCGGCTCAGGGACGACGTTCTGCACTTGGAGAAACTCCATCGAAGCCGGCTCGGCCCCGGCCGCCGGCTGCGCCTGCGGGGATGTTTCGTCCGGAAGCGGCGGAAGCGAAAAATCGCCCACTGCGGGAGGCTCGAACCGAGCGCCGGAAATCGGGTTTTCCTCGCCGGGCGGAATGGAAAAAGACGGAGATTCCGCGGGAGCCTGGAGCCCCGGAGAATTGGCGCCGGGCGGATTTCCCATCGCGCCGGGCGACTCGTGCCCTCCCGGCCCGTTTCCAATGCCGAAGGCGCGTCCGCGCAAAAGGCTTATCTCCGATTGGAGCTCCTCGATGCGGTGCCTCATCTCATCGATGCTTTGCGCCTCGCTTTTAGCCAGGGCGTCGGTTTCTTTCTGCGCCGAATCGGTCAACTCGATCTTTTCCTTAATGGAGCCGATGGAGGAAAGAGTCTGTTCCATTTCCTGCATCTTGGAGAGCAGCTGCTGCCGGCCCTCTTCCGCCGCGCGCTTGAAATCTTCGATCTCCTTGCGGGAATCCTCCAGGGAGCCGCCGACCTTTTCCTCCATCCGGGACACTTTTCCGCCGATGTCGCGGATCCAATGATCGAGATTCTTGCGTTCATCATCGAGGATCCGATGAAGGTTGAGCATATCGTCCTCGTCCTTGCGCACCTGCTCGTGCAGGCCGCCGAACGCCATTTCCAAGGACGAGATTTTTTCCTCCGCGTTCGGATCGGGGAGCGAGAAAGGAGAAAGTTCTTCCTGCGGGGTCAGGGACGGCGCGCCCTCGAATTCCTCCTGGGTAGCCACCGCCTGCGGAGCCAATCGGGAAACTCCCCTTAATTCCGGCATCAAACTGGCCCTCTGCCAATCGCCCATGTCCGTGCCTTTGCGTCCCTCGGGACAAATAAGCGCCTCGGGGCCGAAGCCGGGAAGCTTGCGCAACTCCTCCGGTTCGTAAGGCCCGGTTACCTGATTATCAAGGAACAGCCAGTATTTTGCCATGCCGCTCTCGCTCCTGACGCAGTGATTCTACCTATTCTCGGCGCGTTTCGGAAAATTTGCCGGGCCGCAACACTTTCCTTAAAGCGGCCCAATGCTGCTTACCTGCCGGCTCGCGGTATTTCACTTAAGGAAGTATTATAGGAATTGAAGCTAAAATCAATGACAAAGATGTTACAAGCGGAAATGGATTCGAGAAGCGCTTCTTTTTCAGTTTCGTTTCGGCCGCGAATTTTTTGTATAATCACGAAGCGGGCTATTAGCTCAATGGTAGAGCAGGTCCCTCTTAAGGACAAGGTTGTAGGTTCGAGTCCTACATAGCCCACGATTTTAACGACCCCAGCCTTGCGGATTTAAGCGCGCGCAAGACGGGCGGGTGGCGGAACTGGCAGACGCGCACGGCTTAGGACCGTGTGCCGCAAGGCTTGGGGGTTCGACTCCCCCCCCGCCCAAACTGAGGAGAGTTCACATGGCTCTATTCGCAGGCATCGGAAGCTCGGACAAACCGACGTTCAAAAAAATCAAGGAAGACGGCTGCGAGGTTTCGCTTTCCCTGACCGTTCCCGCCGCGCTCGCGCGGGATGCCGAGCACAACGCCCTGGCGCGGCTGCAGCAGCGCGCGCGGCTCCCGGGATTCCGCCCCGGCAAGGCGCCCCTGGATCTCGTCAAGAAAAACCTCGAGGCGCGCCTGCGTCAAGAAATCATCGAAGACCTGTTGGAAAAGCACCTGCCGGCGGCCTTAAAGGAGCTCGCGCTTGAACCCGTCGCTACTCCCGTCGCCACGTCAGTCTCCCTGGAAAACGGCAAGCCGTTCAAAGCCGAAATCAAGGTCGAGGTTCCGCCGCGCTTTGTTCCCAAGGATTACGCCAAGATTGCCGTTAAGAAGACCGAGCATCCCGCGGACGAGGACTCCATGTCCAAGCGCCTGACGGACCTGCGCGAAGCCCACGCTAGGCTGGAGAAGGCGGAAGACGAGGCCGTGGCCGCCGGCCATTACGCGGTCATCGACTACCAGGGCGTTCAAAACGGCAAGCACCTCGCCGAAATCAAGGGCGAGGCAGAGCTCATTGATCTCTCCTCTGAGCAGTTGACCGAAGGCTTGGCCCAGGGGCTTATGGGCATGAAGCGGGGCGAGACCAAGGACATCCCGGTCAAGCTCCGCGACCGCGCCGTGTCGCTCTCGACTACCGTGCGGGAAATCAAGAAGAAAGTCCTGCCGGAGCTTGACGGGGAATTTGCCAAGGACATGGGCTTTGCCACGCTGGACGAGCTCAAGGCTAAAATCAAGGAAGTCATCGAGGAGGAAGGCCGCAAGAAGACCACCGATGACATAGCGGCTCAAATAGAGAAGGCGCTCTTGGCCGCCAATAAATTTCCAGTGCCGCCGTCGCTATTGGCCCACCGGATCGAGCGTCGGCTGGAGCGCATCAAGGAGCAGATGCGCATACCCGACGAGCAGTGGGCCGGGAAAATGGCTAAGGAACTAGAGGGAAAAATCAAGCCGCTGGCAGAAAGCGAGCTGAGGATGGGCTATATCCTCGCGGCAGTCGCGGAAAAGGAAAAAATCGCGGCCACGGACGAAGACATCAAGGCCGAGATGGAAAAGGATCTCGGGCAGACGAAGACGCCCGCCGAAGCCGATGAGGTCAAAAAATTCTACGGACATCGTCGCGAGGACATCGCCGCCATGATCCGGGAGCGCAAGACCATGGCTTTCATCCGGGAAAAAGCGGTCATCGCCTAGACCGAAGGTCAAGGATAACGCCATGTTTGTTCCCACAATTCTGGAGAAGTGGAACCAAGGCTCGGCCGTCGGCTACGACATTTTCTCGCGCATGCTCAAGGAGCGCATCATTTTTGCCGGAGGCTCGGAGGGCGTCGTCACCACGGACTCGGCCAACCTTATCATCGCGCAGCTCCTCTACCTGGACGCGGAAGACCCAAATAAGGAAATCAGCCTTTACATCAACTCGGCGGGCGGCATGGTCTCGGCGGGCTTGGCGGTCTACGACACAATGCAGTACATCCGCGCGCCTGTGTCGACCCTGTGCATGGGCATGGCGATGTCGTTCGGCGCCGTGCTTCTGGCCGCGGGCGCCAAGGGCAAACGCCACATCCTGCCCCACGCGCGCGTCATGATTCACCAGCCGCTGAGCCGCGGCATCTCAGGCCAAGCGACGGACATCATCATCTCGGCGCGCGAAATCACCAACACCAAAAAGAAGCTCGTCTCGATTTTATCCCTGCACACCGGCCAAAGCGCCGAGAAGCTTGCCGCGGATATGGAGCGCAACTACTACATGAGCGCCCAAGAGGCGAAGGATTACGGCATCGTCGATTCCGTCGTCCCGCCATTTAAGCCATGACCGCCGAACCCTCATCGCCAAAAGGCCGCCCCGAGCAATTGCCGCTTTTGGCGGTGCGCGATGTAGTCCTCTTCCCCCACATGGTTCTGCCTATTTCCGTTGGACGGCCAAAGTCCGTCGCGGCCATTGAAGCGGCCCTTAAGAGAGAGGATAAGCTGCTGGCCGTCGCGGCGCAAAAAGAGGCTCACATCGAGGATCCCAAGCCCGAGAACCTTCACCAGATGGGAACGCTGGCCGAAGTCTCCCAGTCCGTCAAGATGCCCGATGGCACGCTTAAGATATTCCTGCGCGGCGCGGCTCGCCTACGTTTGGAAACCGTGAACTTCGACGCTCAAGCCGGGTGCTGGCAGGCCTCCTGCCAATATCCCGAAAAGCCCACGGAAACCGCCCAAGACGCCGAAACCAAGGCGCTCATGCGCCACGCCGTCGATCTTTTCAACGATCACTTGAAGCTTTCCCGCCGTTCACTGCCCGACGTCGCGGCGCTCCTGGCCCGCCTCGATGATATTTCCCAGCTTTCCGACGTCATCGCGGCCAACGCCGTCTCCAAGGCCGCAGATCGCCAGGCCGTGCTGGAAATTTTGGAGCCCAAAGCCCGGCTCGAGCGCGTGGCCGAAGTCCTGGGCGCGGAAATCGAGATCATCGGCCTGGAAAAGAAAATCCACGGCCGGGTCCGCAGCCAAATCGAAAAAACCCAGAAAGAATATTACCTGACGGAGCAGATGAAGGCCATCCAAAAGGAGCTCCGACAGAAAGACGACTTCGCCCAGGAAATCGACGCCCTTAAGAAATCCGTGGCCGAGGCCAAGATGCCCAAGGCCGCCGAGGAGGCGGCCCTAAAGGAGCTCGCGCGGCTCGAGAAAATGATGCCCTACTCGCCCGAGTCGACCGTGGCGCGCACGTACTTGGACTGGATGACCCACCTGCCTTGGTCCGTGCGCACGCGCGACCGCATCGACCTCAAGCGCTCGCAGGAAATTCTGGACGCCGACCACTACGATTTGAAGAAGATTAAGGACCGCATCCTGGAATATCTCGCGGTCTGCAAACTGACTAAGGGCCTCAAAGGGCCCATTTTGTGCTTCGTGGGCCCACCGGGAGTCGGCAAGACCTCGATGGGCCGCTCCATCGCCAAGGCCGTGGGCCGAAAGTTCGTGCGCATGTCCCTGGGTGGAGTGCGCGACGAGGCCGAAATCCGCGGACACCGCCGCACTTACATCGGCTCTTTGCCCGGCCGCATCATCCAATCCCTGCGCAAGGGCGGCAGCCGCAACCCGGTGTTTCTGCTCGATGAAATCGACAAGATGGGCATGGACTGGCGCGGGGACCCGGCTGCCGCGCTTCTGGAGGTCCTGGACCCCGAGCAAAACGCGACGTTCTTAGACCATTTTCTGGACGTGGAATTCGACCTTTCCGAGGTCATGTTCATCTGCACGGCCAACACGCTCGAGGGAATTCCCGTGAGCCTCCAAGACCGTCTTGAAATCCTGCGCTACTCCGGTTACACTCACGCCGAAAAGCGGCTCATCGCCCAGACCCATCTTCTCCCCAAACAGCTCAAAGAGCACGGCATCAAGCCGGGCAAACTTTCTATTACCGACGCCGCCATGGACCGGATCATCGAGGAGCATACCCGCGAAGCGGGCGTGCGCAACCTCGATAGAGAACTGGCCTCCCTTTGCCGCAAATCCGCCATGCGCCTGGTGGACAAGCCCGGGGAAAACGTCTCCGTGGACGCCGAAGACGTGCATGGATTTTTGGGCGTGCCCAAGTTCCACCGGGAGAAAAATTCCTTTAACGGCATAGGCGTCTCGACGGGCTTGGCTTGGACCGAGGTCGGCGGCGTCACCATGGCCATAGAAGCCGTCGCGGTGCACGGCAAAGGGGGCCTCAAGCTCACCGGGAAGCTCGGCTCCGTCATGTCCGAGTCGGCTCATGCCGCCCTGTCCTACATCAAATCCATCGCGGACGAACTTGGCGTCACCGTGGACAAGTTTAAGAACTACGATTACCACGTCCACGTTCCCGAGGCGGCCACGCCCAAGGACGGTCCCTCGGCCGGCATCGCCATTGCCACCGCGCTGGCCAGCCTCATGACCGGCCGCGCCGTCCTGCCCGGCATCGCCATGACCGGAGAAATCACCCTGCGCGGCCGGGTGCTGCCCATCGGCGGCCTGAAAGAAAAAGTGCTGGCCGCGCACCGCGAGGCCTTGAAGCTCGTGATTTATCCCGATCAAAACCAAAAGGATTTGGAGGAAATTCCGAAAGAAGTCCTGGCCGAGATTAAAATGGTCCCGGTCAAGCATTTCAACGAGGTGCTCGCTCTGGCCTTGGAAGAAGCCCCGTCCGGCCGCTTGCCCAAGGCCCAGCGCTCTGCCAACCCCAAACCCAAATGGATGGGCGAAAAACCAATCGTGCCTCCGCCCAATCCTCCGGGAGCTCTTTCATGACCACGACGCGAAAAAATATCATGCTCACGCCGGGACCAACGCCCCTGCCCCCCCAAGTGCTTGCCGCGCTCGCGCGCCCTATTTTGCACCACCGCACCGAGGCCTTCGGCGACATGTTCCAGTTCGTCCTGGACGCCATGCGCCGCGTTTACAAGACTAAGAACCGGGTGCTCATGGCTTCGGCCTCGGGCACCGGCGCCATGGAAGCCGCGGTCGTGAACCTCTTGTCTCCTGACGATAAGGCCCTGGTTTATTCGACTGGAGCTTTCGGGGACCGTTTCGCGGCCATCATGAAGGCCTACGGCCTCGCGCCCGCGGTGCTCTCAGAAGAATGGGGGCATGCGGCCAAGCCGGAAAAGCTCTCCGCCGCCCTGAAGCAACATCCCGAAACGAAGGCGGTTTTTCTTCAGCAGACGGACACCTCTACCGGCGTTTTAAACGACATCAAGGCCCTTGCCGCGTCCGTGCGCGCCGACTCAAAGGCCATCGTCGTGGTGGACGCGGTCTCAAGCCTGGCCGCCGAAGAGTTCCGGATGGACGAGTGGGGCGTGGACGTGGCGCTAACCGCGTCGCAAAAAGGGCTCATGAACGCGCCCGGCTTGGCCTTCGCCGCCGTGTCCGAGCGCGCCTGGGCGCTGGCCCAAGGCGCCAAGCTTCCCAAGTTTTACTTCGACTGGAAAACCTACGATAAGTCGCTCAAGTCCCGCGAAACGCCCTACACTCCCGCGGTCGCCATGGTCGCGGCCCAGGCCGAAGCGCTCAAGCTCATCGAGTCCATCGGTTTGGAAACTATGTGGGGGCGCACCGCGAAGCTGGCCGAACACACCCGCGCCTGGGCGCGCAAAAATGGGCTGGCCCTTTTCGCCCAAGATCCCGCCCACATTCTCACCGGCGTGCGCCTGCCCGAAGGCGTCAACGGCAGCGCCATGCTGGCCGAAATCCTGCGCGAGGACGGCATTTCCATCGCCGATGGGCAGCTGGCGCTGAAGGGCAAAATCGTCCGCATCGCGCACATGGGGTATATCTCGAAAGCCGATCTGGATGAGGGATTCGCCGCGCTGGAAAAAAGGCTGGCGAAGGTTCAGGCAGCCTAACCCTTATTGCGCCAATCCTTAAGGATGCGGGAGAAACGCGAAAGCCCGCCGACGCGCAGCACGCCGTTCGATAGGCCGCCCAGCATCACGTAGAGTTCGCCCTTGGCGGCGGCAATTTGAGGTCTGGGCGCCTGGATGAAGTCGAAGCCGGAATCGCCTTGAGCAAAGCCCACCGAATCGTCAGTCGCAAAGAAGATGCCCGCGCCGGAAACGTAGATGAGGCGCCGGATGTCCCCTTTCCGGCGGGCGTAGACGAGTTTGGCTCCCTTTGCCGTCAGCTTCCAGATGGAGGGCCCGGAGGCAAAATAGGTCGCGTGCCCGTCGCCCGCGACGTCGGAAATCTGCGCCGAAGTGCGGAAAAGAACCTTGAGCGTCCGGGCGTCGAGCGCGGGCCCCACGAGGCAGATTTGGGAGAGGCCTTTCTTGGAGTTGTAGCCGGCGATGTAGAGGCCGTCCCGGCCGGCCGGCGCTATCTTCCAGGTGCTTAAGGAGATGGTGGTCAGCGGCTTTAAGTGCACTTCGGGCAGGCCGTTTCCGGAGTCCCGGCTCTCCGGCTTGAACGTCTCCAAAACCTCGCCTGAGCGCGCCAACGCCTTTCCCTCGGAGAGCCACGCCAACTGCTGGAAAGGCCGGTCGGACTTGAAGAGGGCGTTTTCCTGGGGCACGAAAATCACCCGGTAGTCCCGGATCAGCCACGCCCTGCCGCGCGGATCCACGGCGAAGGAAATGGGAACTTCCGAAGACTCGGAGGAAGACGGCGGGATGAGCCACTCGACCGAGCCTCTCCCTTGTCCCGGCAGCGTCAGCTTGACGCCTTCGGGCAAAGCGATTGTCTGGGCCCGGGCGGATGCGCCCGGCAAGGCCGAGAGCGCCAGAAAGAGAGCCAGTCTCAGCATGGTTTTATTCGCCGCCCTCCTTGGGCTTGGCGCCGTATTGGTTGCCGACGAAATTGTACGTGTCGTGCTTGAATTCCTTGGTGTTTCCTTGCTGGCGCGCCTGCGCGTGCTGGTAGGCGTCCGCGCAGGCCGAACTGCCGGATCCCAGCGCGCAGGCGGCGTTGGAGGCCTCCTTGTCGAAATTCTTGAGCGTCTTGGTCGCGTAATTCTTGAGGATGCCGCCGCCCTCCTTCACCCTCTTGATGGCGTCCATCGGCAGGCCGAGCTTCTGCCCGATGTCCTCGAGCTTGTCCGTCGCTTTGTCCAGGACTTTGTCCTTCAAGTAATCTTTCACGCGGTCCTGCATGGAGCCGACGTCTTTCTCCGGCGCTTGATCGGCCTCCATGCGCCGCTCGAAGGCCGCGCCGTCGGCCAGGGCCTTTTGATTCTCAGCGCTATTGCGCTGCAGGGCCGGGGTGTCCAGGCTGATGTCCGCGCATTCGGGATTCTCGAAGAGGTTCTTTCCTTGGCAATCCCGCATCTGGTCGCCGCGCAGAAGAGTCGGGACGTCGCCCTCCTCGTCCGAGGGATTTTTCACGGCGGGAGCCGAGTCCGTGTAGCCGTTGATAATGTTCTGGGCCGTCCCTACTCCGCCGTGGATGTCCTCATCCGACGCGGCATTATCATCTATATTTTGTGGAATGTTCACTTTTGGAAGGTTATACGTCGGCAAGGGAGGAGGAGGGCCCACGAGCCCAGCGCCCAGCATCGCGCCTAAGCCGTGAGCCGCCGCGCCCATCATGGCGCCGTTTCCCATCGTGGACGCGCCGCCGCCTCCCGAAGATTCCGCGCCCCCGCTTTTTTGCGGGCAACTGCTGTAGCCGCAGACGCAGCGGCAGTCCGCGTTCTGGTTGGCGCAGCCGCCCGGAACCGCGACTTGGCGGCCGCCGCACATGCAATAAGGCTGCCCGGCGCAGGCCGATGGCGGCGTCGGGATGTTTTGAGACTGCGCCGCGCCCTGGAGGAAAGCGAGGCACGCGGCAACGCCGAGCGTCGAAATTCTCATGCCCTTGCCGCTTGGGGCTCTACCAGATGTCCATTTCTTGGACGAATTTTTTTTGTTCGGCGGCGGATTGCTCGGCGGCTCCCGTCGAATCGGCCTGTTTTCGGGCCTGCAGGCGCAGAATCTCCGCCGCGGCCAGGAGATCCTTGGCGTCGGCCAATTGTTCGTACTGCTTGGTTTTGTAGGCCAGCTTCTTTTTCTCGCCCTGGAAAGTCTGCGCCTGCGCCGTCAGGGAATCGGCATCCTGCTGGGCCTGCCCATTGGCCTGGTTGACCTCGGCGTTGCCCATGCCGGTGAGCCCGCCTTGGACCATCTGCCCTGCGATAGTGTTACCACCGGGAACGAAATTGCCAATGAAGCTTGCCGCGGCGCCCGCGAACGCATTGTCCGACTGCGCATTGGCTTGGGCCTGTTGCGCGGCCTGGGCTTGGGCCTGGGCGTCGGCCTGCGATTGCGCGATGAGCGCGTTGGCCTGCTGCTGCATGCTGGAGATTTTCTGTTCGCGCACGCCGATGAGCTTTCTTAGGACAGCGGCCCGATGCCTGTAGTCCGCCGCTTCGCCCAGAATTTGTTTGATGTCCAGCGGCTGCATTACGTCAGGCTGGGCGAAAGCCCCGACAGAGCAAAAGAGAACAGCGACCGCTGATAACAATAGCCCGCCCCACACAAACGCGCGGATCATCTTCTTCACGGCCTCGCGCCCTCCGGCTTTTCGTAATAGGCGATGATTCTGGTCAGCAAATCGGCTTGGCGTTCCATAAGCGAAAGAACGGCCTCCGCTCCCGAGCCCTTCGAGTCGCGCTCATCCCGGCTGGCGATTTCATACGCCCGCCTAGCCCGCCGCTCCGCTTCCTTGGCGTCCTTCGAAGCCTTTTCCGTGGGCTTGTCCGGGTCCGCGGGCATGTATCCGTAGAACGCCTGCATTTCCAAATCGAACGACTCGGCCTGTTGCGACAAATCGTCCGCGCTTTTCCCTATATCCTTGGCTTGCTCTATCGTAGCGGCCGGATCAGGGACGATTCGGGAAAGGGATTGCTCGCGTTGCGACAGCCGCGCCAGAGCCCTCAGCGCGGAGGACACCAAGGAGCGATGAGCCTGAGGGACGCCCATCCGCGTATCCGCGCAGACTTCCGGAAGCCCGGACTCGGACTGCTGGCCGGAAAGAAACTCGTTCCGGGCGCCCTCGGCTTTGGCGCCGTAGGGGTCGCCGGCGTCATCCATCGTCGCACTAAATAGAGAAAGGCACTCTTCGTTGCGCAAGGCCGGCGAAGCCTGGCGCAGCCGGGGAAGAAGATCCAGCGCCGAGCCATCGTTCGTCACCTCGACTGCGGCGGGCAGTTGCGCAAGGCCGGCTTCGACTTGGGCGCGCTCTGGAGCCTCGGGGAATCTCTTGAGGAAAAATTGATAGGCGACTCGGGTGTCCATGCCCCGCGCGTTTTTAAATTCCGCGCTTTCAAGGCGGCGCTTCATCTCGGCTCCCAGCGATGTCCGCGGATATTCCGCGACGAAAAACGCCTCCGCGGACGCATTGTCCGAGGCTATGGCCTTCTGGAATCTGAGCTTCGCCAAGGCCTTCCTTAAACGAGAGGCGGCAGGCTCCTCCGGATAACGAGCCAGATACCGCGCATAATCCTCCTCGGCACCGTGTCCTTTCTCAAGCTCCGAAAGCGCGTCCTGCCTGGCCGCCTCGTAATGAGGGTCGTTCGGAGAGTTCTTATTCATGAAGCGTAAATAGGCGGCGGGAGTGTTCTCGTCTTGCGCCTGCTCCCACTGCGCCTTTTGCGCGCTCAAGGCCGCCTCGTAGTTTTGCTGCGCGGCCTTGCACACGTCGCAATCGGGGTGATTGGCCACGGGATATTTCTGCGTGAAATTAGCCCATCCCTGCAGGCTGTTCTCGACCTGAGCTGTCTGGAAATCCTGATTAATGGCGCACCCCGAAAGAACAAGGCTCGCGAAGAAAATGAGCCCGGAAATCTTAAGCAAGTTTTTATTCATACCGTTTACTGCTGCCACCATGACTTCGAGGGCTGAGTATTCGCAGGCGCGGATGCAGCGGGCGCCGCAACGGCGGCGGATGAGGCGGAATTGGCCGGCGCGCTTTGCAGGGCACTGATAATTCCGTCTTTCGGGCAAGGCGCGGTCAAATCCCATTCGGCGCAAGCGTAATCCGCGGGCAAAAATCCGTAAGCGTCCCGCACGCCGGGGTTCGCGCCGGCGGATAAAAGGGCATTGAGCGCATCAAGAGAGCCCACATCGGCCGCGAAGTGCAACGGAGTGTCCATGGAATCGTCTACCGCATTAACATCCGCGCCCGCCCCGACAAGAATCTTGACCAAGTCGGCGTGCCCGCCCAGCGCCGCCCAATGCAGCGGCGTGTCCTTTCCGCCGTTCTGAACGTTCACGTCGGCGCCATGCTTGATCAAAAGCTGGGCGATGTCCGCGTAGCCGTTGAGCGCGGCCCAATGCAGGGGAACGTCGCCCGATGCCTGCGGATCCGCGCTTGGGAACATGGCCGTCGCCATAGCTCCCCCAGTTTGCTCAAAATTCTCGTCCGGCGAGTTAACATTCGCGCCCGAATCCAGCTTTTGCTGAATAGTCACTTGGTTGCCGGTGCGCACATCGTGGCTCAAAGTCGTGCAGCCGGAAAAAAGCAGCGCGCAGCCCGCTAAACTCAGCATCGACCCTTGCATCGCGAACCTAAAAAACCGCCTCATTGCTGCCACCAAGCCCCTTGCGTTCTACTTGGAGCCTGCGCGGGCGCCGGCGAAACCGGCGCGGAGGCCGGTTGCTCGGGAGCTGCCCCGCTCATCCCGGCGAAATAGGATTTGTCCGCAGCCAACGCCTTGACCAAATCGGCCGCCAAACGCTCGTCGGACTCGCTTGACGCGTCTTTGTCAGCCGCGCCGGGAAGCGGCGGCGCGTTGAAGTCGGGGAAAACCGTGTCCACTTCTTCCTTCTCGGCGTAGCCCTTAAGCTCCTTGCCCGATCTATTCGTCACCGCCATGCGCACCGAGCCGGAGAAAGTGTCCGTCGTGTTGACCAGCGGGCACCCAACAAGAAAGGGATCGCACAAAGGAATCATCAGCGGAATAAAAAGTTCCAAGCCTAAATCATGAGAGTCGAAGGAGTACTGAACGGGTTCCAGCCGGATCATCAAATCGACCGGCGCCCGCGCCTCCAAGCTCGGCGGTACGGGAAAAACGACCTCTTGGAAGAGATGCGCCGCCTTAAGTTTCTTGGCGAGAAGCTCCCCAAAGCGATGGTGTTCGGGATTCCAGTGCTCGTTGGCGATCCATTTCTTGTATCGTTTATCGCAAATGTCCTTCGGCGTTCCCGTGGCCGTGCAGTTGCCGTATTCATCGTCAGCCATGCCGCTCATTAGGTAAAACGGATAGGCCTTCCATTTTTGAGGGGGCGTCCAGGCGATGCCGACTCGCAGAGGCAGCGCGGCGGCTTCGCGCGACACGCTGAGAACGCCTTGGGGATTGACGCTGTAGTACGTGCAGCCAGCTGCGAGCGCAAGAATGAAACCCGGCGCGATAAATCGGGCGAACCGCTTCATACGGCAGGATTCAAGCATAAGACGGGTTCGAAGTCAAACTCTGGGCAGGGTAAAATGGAACGTCGTGCCTTCGCCGGCGCTTTCGAAGCTGATTTCCCCGCCCAGACGCTCGATGATGGACTTAGCCACGCTCAAGCCCAAGCCCGTGCCGCCTCGGCCGGGGTCGTGCTGGGCGAATTTCCGGAACACCTGAGCCCTGAAATCTTCCGGAATCCCCGTGCCATGGTCCCGGACCGAGATTTTGGCGGTCTTTTCACCGTCTTCCGACCATAGTTCGATGACAGCGCCTTTGGGCGAATGCTTGATCGCGTTGGAAATAAGATTGAAGAGGACTTGCTGCACCCGCACCGAATCCGCTTTGACGCGCGTTTTATCCGCGCTTGGCGCCAAAGACAAGCGGACGCCGCGGCTTTCGGCATAGGCGCGGTTGGAGGCGATGGTTTCTTCGAGGATACCGTTCAAATCCACCGGAGCGATGTCGAACTCCAACTGCCCGTATTCCATCTTTTTGACGTTCAAGAAATCCTCGATAAGCCGCAACATGCGCTCGGTGCTGGTCCGGGCCATGTTTAAAAGCTCGTTAATCTCGCCCGGAAGAGCCTCCCCGATTCGATCAAGAAGAATAAACGAGCTGTGGATGACGGTCAAAGGATTCCGTAACTCATGGCTGACCATGGAGATGACTTCATCCTGCATTCTTTCCGCGTCCTTTTGAGCCGTCACGTCGCGCGCGCTGGCATAGACCAGCCCCTGTTCGGCCGCGGCGGCGTTCCAACGCAGCCAAACATAGCTTCCGTCCTTGCGCCGGAAGCGGTTTTCAAGTCCATCCAGGGAGCGCCCCGCCGCCAAATCAGCCAGCGCCCTGGCCGTGGAGGTTTTGTCATCCGGATGAATGAAATCAAGAAGCGGCTCGGCGCGAAGCTCATCCGAAGAAAATCGCAGCGCCGTCTCCCAAGAGGGATTGATCTGCTGGAAACGGCCGTTTAAATCCATGATGCAGAGCATGTCCACCGCCGTGTTAAAAAAACGATCCCGTTCCTCTTGAATTTTTCGCAGCCGGTCGAGATTGTGAAGAATCACGAGGACGGCTGAGATGACCAGGAATATCGCCGCGAGGCCGCCCAGGGCCGTGATGAACTCCGTCGCCACCCCCACTTCCCGCGCTTTCCGGCTGCGGGCGAGTAGAAGGCTTCGTTCCTCCATTTCCAAGGCGATCGAGGTTTTTCGTATATCGGACATGAACCGCTCGCCGACGCCGCTCGCGATGAACGAGACGGCCGCTTCTTCCCCGCGTTTTTTGCGGATGAACATCGCTTCCCTGGCCGCGGCCAAGCGCAGGGAGACCAGGCTGTTCAAATGGTCGACACGTTTTTGCTGGGCGGCATCGCCCGCCGTGAGACGTCGAAGCGCGGCAATGCGTCCGGGCATTTGAGATGCCATGGAATCAAAACGCAAGAAGAATCTTTGGTGACCGGTGATGACATAATACCGCTGAACATCGATAGCTTCTTCGAGCCGCGAGCGAAGATCGCTCAGATTGCTGAGCACTTCATGGGATTTAGAAACCCAGTTCTGAATGTTCTCGAGCTCGGAGGCTCCCCGCAAAGCCAAGGAACCCAGGATCAGCAAAAAAACCGCGGCCAACCCGAAGCCCATGCCGATCTGGGCGCGAAGGTCCCGTCTTAGCCAGCGGATCATACCGTGAATTAAACCCGTTTTCGCTCTTTTTGGCAACTTGGCGGCCGCGGAAGAGCGTCTATGCTAAAATAACTTTACAATCCCCGCTTAAGTTTGGGAAAAATGGAACAATCCAAAAAGTTGAGACTTCTCCCGGTATCGTTGGTTTCAGCCGCGGCGGCGATTGTATTTTGCTCCGCCTTCGCTCAAGCGGGATGGCTCGGATGGCACGCGACCAAGGCTTCTGCGGAAATGCCGTCAGCTCCTTTTTTCGCGCTTAAGAACCTCTCCGGAACCGTCGTGCGCCCCGCCGATTTCCTCGGCAAGCCTGTTCTGATCGACTTCTGGGCCTCCTGGTGCAGTTCGTGCAAAACCGCCCTCCCCTTTTACCAGTCGCTCTACGCCAAGCACCGCGACCAGGGCCTCGTCGTTCTGGGTATAAACGAAGGCGACCCAGGTAAAACAGCAGCTCAAGCCGCCGAATCAGAAGGGGTCTCCTACCCCGTCCTGCTCGATCCGCGTGGGAAAGCGCTCTATGCTTACGGAGTGCGCGGCCTGCCCACCGTTGTTCTGCTGGATCGCAAAGGTCGCATCCAGGGCCGCTGGTTCGGATTCAACCCGACGGATTCCGCGGCCATGACGGCAAAAGTCGCCGCGCTCCTAAAGAAAAAATCGCGACCCGCGGACAACCCGCAGCACTAGGATCAAACGCCGCACTTGGAAAATGGCGCGTCTTTTCTTACAATAGATCCGGCAAACGAATGGATCGATCGCCTCGCGCCCAATCCGCGGATACAGCCGCTCCCGTCGTTTTTAGGGCAGCCGCCAAAATTTACCATCGACCGGGATTTTTTCGCACCCGCGAATTCCGCGGCGTCGAGGGCTTGAACTTAAGCGTTTCTTCCGGCGAAGCCTTCGGACTGCTGGGCTTAAACGGCAGCGGAAAAACCACAACATTCAAACTCATCCTGGGCCTCATCCGGCCCACGCATGGAGAAGCTTCTATTTTTTCGCAAAAACCAGGCAGTCTCGGCGTTTGCGCCCGCGTTGGATACCTGCCTGAACTGCCTTGTTTTCCCCCCTTCGCGACGGCTGAGGAATGCCTGCGCTTCTATGGCCGGCTCTCAGGAATCGCTCCGACCGTCTTGGAACAGAAAGTAACCGACACGCTCGTTGACGTGGGGCTGGCGGCCGCGCGCAAAACCCGCGTCAAGGAGATGTCCAAAGGAATGGTCCAGCGCCTGGGCTTGGCCCAAGCGATTTTGCATGATCCGGACCTGCTTGTCCTTGACGAACCCTCCAGCGGACTCGATCCTTTGGCCATTAAGGACATGCGCGATCTTTTGGCGAGCCTGCGTGACAAGGGAAAGACCTTGCTTATTTCCTCCCACGGCATTTCTGAAGTGGAAAAGATCTGCGACCGTGTGGGCATCATGAAGGAAGGCCGGCTCATCCGGCTGCTCAATCAGGAAGACTGGCGCAATTCGCCCGGCGGACTCGAAGGGCTTTTCGTGGAGACGGTGCGCCCATGAAAAATGCGGCCGTCGTCGCTTGGAATTCTTGCTGGGAAAACGTCCGCAGCCGATTCTTCGCCGTCTGCGTCGTCTTCGCCGTCGTGCTGGTCTACACCGGAATGCTTCTGGGAATCCTGGCTCAGGAGCAGCAAGTCCGCATTCTCCTGGATTTCGGCCTAAGCCTTATCGAGATCGCGGGCCTTGCGGTCGCGGTTTATGGGGCGGCGACCGGCCTTCTGGGCGAAATCGAAAGCAAAACCGTTTACCTGGCTCTCACCAGGCCCGTCGCCAGGGCGCAGTATCTCCTGGGCCGCTTCGCCGGCCTCATGGGCTCGGTCCTGGCCGCCATGTGCCTCATGGCGGCTTTCCACCTCGTTCTTCTTTTCTGTAAGGGCTGGGCGTGGAACGGCGCCTATCTCTGGGCCCTGGCCGGATCCTTTCTCGCTATTTTCATCACTGCGAGCGTCGCCCTGTTCCTGTCCCTATTTTTCAGTTCCGCGCTGACGGCGCTTCTCATCACCGGGATTCTTTGGACCCTCGGCCATTTTATCCCAGAAATCCGATTCTTAGCCGGCCGGGCGCCCGGCGCCGCCCTCTGGTTTTTGAAGGCCGTCTCCTACCTTATCCCAAATCTCGGGCTCTTGAACTGGCGCGACAACCTAGCCTCCGCGGCGATTCCGCCCCTGACGCTTTGGGCATCCTACTGCGCCCTTTACGCCGGAATCTGGCTGGCCGCCGCTGCACACCTCTTCTCTCGCCGCGAACTCTAGATGCTCTCGGACATTCCTCAGCCGCATCTGTGCCGGGCCCGAAGGGTCCCGGCCTAGCATGGAGCTTTTGTGGGCTCTGGCCGCCTGCGCGGCCTTAAACGGCGGAATGCGCTTGGCCGCTCCGCCTCCAGCGCCGATTAATCCGCAACTCATCACGGGAGAAGGCGCTATTCTTTCAGCCGCAGGATTTTTGAGCCTGGGCATGCGCCGCGACGCGGCCGACCTGGGCTTTATTCGCCTCATCCTTTATTACGGAACGCCGCAGGTGGGCCTTCCCGAAAACGTGGTCGAGAACGGCGGCGGAAGCTACGCGGAAATCCTCGCTCGCGCGCAGCGCATTCTCAATCTAGATCCCCATTTCGACTATGCCGTCATCTATGCGGCCGGCTCCCTCGCCTTCAATTTAAATCGGACCAACGAAGCCGTCGAACTTCTGAACCAGGCCATCGCGCTCAACCCGGGAAACATCCGGTTCCGCGCGCTCTTGGCCGCTGTTGGCGTCAAAAACCGCAAGAACCGCGCCGACGCCGAACGCATCCTGGGATTTCTAGCGCCGGTTCTTGCGTCGAAAGATTGTCCCACATTCATCAAGAGCATGGCCGCCTTCCTCAACGCCCAGATCGGGCGCACGCAGACCGCCATCGCTCTCTACCGGGACATCGCCGCGACCACCACGAACGACGGCTACCGCCTCCTGGCGCAACGCAGGATCGAGAGCCTTCGCGCCCGCTAAAAAATCCACTATGCCCGAGCGCTGCCCCGCCTGCAAGAAGCCGGTGCCTCCGGGAGCCCTCGTCTGCCCCTATTGCCCCATGTCCTTCGAGACCGATGAAGACGCCGAGCGGGAGCGCGCGACCAGGATTTCGCCCCTGTTCAAACTGGCCGCCTGGATCGCGATGCTTGCGGTTTTAGGCTGGGGCGGCTGGAACGCCTTGAGCTTCGTGCTGAACTACGGCAGTTCCAACGTCTCAGGGAACGATCTTTTCGGCCTTTCCGGCGGCGCCGCCCAACCCGGCGGCACCCCGCAGCCGCAGGCCGGAAAATATCCCTGGGACGAAATCCCTGCTCGGACCACGCACCTCAAGCCCAAGGACATCTACAGCGGCGGCGACGAGGGAGACGCCGTAACTGTCATCACTCCGCAAAATGCGCCCACCGAGCATTCCGGCTGGATTTTCGAGGGCTCGGTTTTTGATCTGGAAACCCTGCGGCCCTTGGCCGGAGCCGAGCTTGTTTTCTCATCGAAGAGCCCAGGAAGAACCTTTCGAACGAAGACCGATCAAAAAGGCCGCTACGGTCTCCGGGTCCCTTTCTTGAAGGACCACGCCGTCTACGCCGTCCGTATTCTCCGCAAAGGCTACGCCCGATCCTACCTTGATCCCCAGACGCAGGGCGTCACGGACATGCCGCTTGACGAGAGACGGCGCTTAAGCCGCACGCTCGACGGCTCCCTGCTCGGACCCTATCCACTTCAGGGACTCGCCGCACGGCCCTTGGAGGTCGATTTCTACCTCGCCCCGCTGGAAGCAGGCTTTAAGGACTAAGGCCGTTGATTCGCGACACTCCACCCGTCACGAAACGAAGATTAAAAACCGTTGGGTATAGTTATTGCAGGTACCTTCTTCCGGTAGCCGCTCTTCTTATCGCAGAGGCGGCCGTGCGTGTGACGGGCTTGGACAACCGCCTCCTCAGGCCCATTTTGTATTATCAAGTGGTCGATCCCTCCGTTCACGAACCAAGCGCCGATCTCCGCCGCGACTATTGCCTCAAACCCGGAAGCCGCAGCG
>Ga0307374_10003465_pt1 | contig 26935 bp, 23 predicted proteins | sample OX3MG_FD_202532 | JGI IMG/M metagenome (GOLD analysis project Ga0307374, IMG submission 202532) | Soil microbial communities from Risofladan, Vaasa, Finland - OX-3 | ecosystem: Environmental > Terrestrial > Soil > Coastal area > Acid sulfate soil | place: Finland: Risofladan, Vaasa | collected...
GCTTCCTCGTAGTCGTTGCAGAACAGGTAGGCCGCGCCGTCCACCAGGGCGCCCACCTGCGGTCCGTCCAGCCGGGGCAGCTGCTGGGACGGATCGGCGGCGAAGGCGATGCCGAGCGCGGCGCATTCGGCGGTGTGGGAGAGCATCGCCGCCGGGTCACTGGCGCCGATCAGCACCAGATCGAGCGCGCCGGCGCGCTGTGTCACGTCCGCGAGCTCGATCTCGGCGTCCTCGCTCATCGCGCCCGGGTAGAAGGAGGCGATCTGGTTGCCGTCGAGGTCGGTGGTGCAGATGAAACGGGCGGTGTGGTGCCGGGTGGACTCGCGCACGCCGCCGCAGTCCACGCCGTGGTCGCTGAGCCACTCACGGTAGGGGCCGAAGTCGGGCCCGACCGCGCCAACCAGCAGCGGCCGCAGCCCGAGCACACCCAGGCCGAAACAGATGTTGGCCGCCACCCCGCCGCGCCGGATCTCGAGCGCGTCGACCAGGAAGGACAGCGAGACCCGGTCGATCTTCTCGGGGATGAGCTGCTCGGTGAAACGGCCGGGAAAGGTCATCAGGTGGTCGGTCGCTATCGACCCGGTAACGGCTATGCGCACGGCCGCACTCTAGGCGATGGGCACGGCGGACCGCACTGTGTCAGGTCACAGCTCCGGCCACCGCGATCAGTGGCCGGAGCCGGGCGCCATTGCACCCGGAGGTCAGTGGAACGAGTCGCCGCAGGCGCAGGACCCGGTCGCGTTCGGGTTGTCGATCGTGAAGCCCTGCTTCTCGATCGTGTCGACGAAGTCGACGGTGGCGCCGGTGAGGTAGGGGGCGCTCATCTTGTCGGTGACCACATGCACGCCCTCGAACTCGGCGTCGACGTCGCCGTCGATCGCGCGCTCGTCGAAGTACAGCTGGTAGCGCAGCCCCGAGCAGCCGCCCGGCTGCACCGCGATCCGGAGCCGGAGGTCGTCGCGACCCTCGGCGGCCAGCAGATTGCTCACCTTGGCTGCCGCAGTGGAGGTGAGGATGACACCCTGGGCTGTCGCCTCGTCCTGAACTGTCATCTGTAGTTAGCTCCCGCGTTGGGCTGCCGCTGTCGGGCGGCACTGGCTGGACTCTCACCACAACCATAAGGTGTCCGCCCGCATTCCGGGTATGCGGTCCTGCGTGCCCAGGCCATGCCCGGGTAGGATAGCTATCGTCACTTCGACGATAAGTCCCGGGCGAGGCACTATGACGACCACCGCACCGGGCGCCGCGCGCGCCCGCTCACTCCCGCTGTTCCCGCTGGGCACCGGCGCCGACGCCAGTGCCGAGCGTGGCGTGTCGTGCCCAGGTGAGCTGCCGCCCGCCTCGGACCCCGCGCTCACCGAGCGGGCCCGGGCCGCCCGGGACGCGCTCGGTGACCGCGCCTTCGTCCTGGGGCACCACTACCAGCGGGACGAGGTCATCGCGTTCGCCGACGTGACCGGGGACTCGTTCAAGCTGGCCCAGCAGGCCGCGGCCCGGCCGGACGCGGAATACGTGGTGTTCTGCGGGGTGCACTTCATGGCCGAGTCGGCCGACATCCTGACCGCCGCCAGCCAGCGGGTGATCCTGCCCGACCTGGCAGCGGGCTGCTCGATGGCTGACATGGCGGCCATCGATCAGGTGGAGGAATGCTGGGAGGCGCTGGAGGACGCCGGCATCGCCGATGAGGTGATCCCGGTCACATACATGAACTCCTCCGCCGACATCAAGGCGTTCACCGGGCGGCATGGCGGCACGGTGTGCACCTCGTCCAACGCGGCCCGCGCCCTGGCCTGGGCGCTGGGCCAGGGCAGCAAGGTGCTGTTCCTGCCTGACCAGCACCTGGGCCGCAACACCGCCGTGCTGGAGGCGGGGATGGGCCTGGCCGACTGCGTGGTCTGGGACCCGCACGCGCCCGGCGGGCTGACCGCGGCCCAGCTGCGCTCGGCGACGATGATCTTGTGGCGGGGCCACTGCTCCGTGCACGGCCGGTTCACCGCGGACAGCGTCGCCGGCGTCCGCGCCCGGATCCCCGGCGTCACCGTGCTCGTCCATCCCGAATGCCGGCACGAGGTGGTCCTGGCCGCCGACGAGATCGGCTCCACCGAGAAGATCATCAAGCGGGTCAGCGCGGCGCCGGCCGGCTCGGCCTGGGCGATCGGCACCGAGCTGAACCTGGTGCGCCGGCTGGCCGCCCAGAACCCGGACAAGACGATCGCCTTCCTGGACCGGACCGTCTGCTACTGCTCCACCATGAACCGGATCGACCTGCCGCACCTGGTGCGGGCGCTGGAGTCGCTGGCAGCCGGGACGGTGGTGAACCAGATCACGGTCGAGGCCGCCACCGCAGGCCACGCGCGGGCCGCGCTCGACCAGATGCTCGCCCTCCCGTGACCGCCCGCCTGGTCAGCTGACGAAGGCGATCCCGCCGGTCTGGGTTTCGGTGCCGTCGGGGCGGATCAGGTAGGCGTCGTAACCGCCGACCCCCGCGACCACCGCCAGCGCCTCGTCGCCCCCGACCGCCACGGCCGTGGCCAGCGCGTCGGCCATGGCCAGGCTGGGGCCGGTGACGGTGGCCGACGCCGAGCGCCCGGCCGGCTGCGCGGTGGCCGGGTCGATGAGGTGGGCTCCCCGCTCATAGCTGCCGGAGGTGGCGACAGCGGCCCCGACCTCGATGATCCCGGCCAGTGCGTCGGCACACCACGGGTGCCGGATGCCCACCCGCCACCGCTGGCCCGGGGCCGGGAACCCGAACGCGGCCAGGTCCCCGCCACCGTTGACCATCGCGCCAGCCATCCCGGACTCACGCAGGATCGCCAGCGCCCGGTCCACCGCCCAGCCCTTGACCAGGCCGGTCGGGTCGAACCCGCCCGGCATCGCCCACGGGTCGAACCAGCCGCCGGATATCTGCCTGGCCGACCGGCAGTCGGCCACCACCTCGGCGACCTCCCCCGGCAGCTGGCCGAGATCGGCCTCGCCGCGCCGGAACCGGCTGACTGGGCTCTGCCGGTCCCAGGTGCTGAAGACCGCGTTGGCGTGATGCAGCGTGGCGCAGGCGGCCCGCAGCGCGGAGCGCAGGTCCGGCCCCGCCAGGTCACCGGGCACCATGACCACCGAGAACACCGTCCCCATGGCCGGTTCGGCGTGTGTCAGCAGCGCCGGGCGGTCCGCCCCGGGACCGCTGGGTGCGCCCACCGGGTCACTGATCACCTGATGTGCAGCTTGTCCAGGGCTGCCTGCAGCGACATCGCGTACGCCTGGCTGGTGTAGGTCGCGCCGCTGACCCCGTTGATGCGGGCGCTGTCGGCGGCCAGGACCTGCGACTTGAGCATGGGGATGACCTGGCTGGCCAGCTGCTGGGAATACTGCTCGGCGGTACGCAGGGTGGGGACGGTCACGTTGGTGATCTTGTTCCCGTTCGCCGTGACCTTGACGGACAGTTCGCCGTAGCCGTACTGCTCCAGCGCACCGCTGGCGGTGTGCACGCCACCGGGCGCGGTGGCCTGGGCCGGCTGGCCGGTGCTGGCCGGCGCCGCCCCGCCGGACCCAGTCCCCTGCTGGCCACCTTGTGTCCCGCTGCCCTGCCCCTTGCTGGCAGATGCCGCCGGCGCGGCCGTGCGGCCGGTCAGGCCCAGGACGCCGGCGAACCCGGCGATGGCGCCGACCGCCAGGTACCACGGTGCCCGCTTCATGCATGTGCTCCCGCTCTGTCGAGGATGAACAGTGGCCAGGGGTCAGGGTCAGGGTCAGAGGGCGAACGCCTCGTGATGGATGGCCTCGTCCGGCACGCCCAGGTTCCTGGCGACATCGACGATGCTGGCCACGAAGCCTTCCGGCCCGCACACGAACACGTCCCGGCGGTGCAGGTCGGGCACCAGCCGGGGCAGCGACCACTCGTCCACGGCCGCCTGCTCGCGGCTGCCGACCAGCTCGTGCAGCTGCCCGCGCCGGTGCCGGACCAGTTCGGTGACCTCCTTGCCGAGCACGAGGTCCTCGGGGCGGCTGGCGCGCAGCAGGACCACTGGCGCGGAGTTGCGGGGCAGGTCCTCCAGCAGCGACCGCAGCGCGGTCACCCCGATCCCGGCGGCGACCAGCAGGGCCTTGGGCCGTACCTGCGCGTGCCGGGTGAACGCCCCGTAGGGGCCTTCCACCATGACCTTGGTGCCGGGCCGCAGGTGGGCGAGCGAGGCTGAGTGATCGCCCACGGCCTTGACCGTCAGCCGCAGGTAGGGGGGCTGCGGGAGAGCGGACAGGGAGTACGGGTGGGCCTGCCACCAGCTGCCCCTGGTGAGGAAGCGCCAGGACAGGAACTGGCCGCCGGCGACAGCCAGCTTGTCCAGGTTCCGCCCGGAGCAGATGACCGACACCACCCCGGGGCCCTCCGGCCGTACCTCGGCCACCACCAGCCGGTGCCGCAGGCTGCGCACGACCGGCAGCCCGAAGCGGTAGCAGATCACCAGGCCGGCCGTGCCGGCCCAGGCCACCGACCACACCAGCCGGGTGAGCGGGTGGCCGACGAAAGCCGGCCCGAGCACGATGACGTGGGCGAAGGCCAGCGCCAGGGCCAGGTACATGTACAGATGCACCAGCCACCACGCCTCGCGGCGGAGCCGGCTGCGGATCGCCCGGATGGAGATCACGCCGATCAGGCACATGATGGCCAGGCCAATGGTGGCGATCAGGACGTCCGGGTAGCTGCCGAGCAGCACGCCGGCCTGGTGCCACAGGCCCGCCCGGGCCGCCTGCGCGTAGCCGACGGTGATGAACACCGCGTGGGCGGTCAGCAGGCTGATCGGCCACGGCGCGAGCCACCGGTGCCAGCGCAGCAGGCCGTCCTGGCCCAGCACCCGCTCGATGGCCGGGATGCGGCTTACCAGGAGCACCATCAGCAGGGCCAGGTAGGTGCCGACCATCCCGGTGAGGCTGCCCACGAAGGTCGCGAGCCCGCCGGCCGCGTGCAGCTGGCTCGCTGTCTCGGTGGTGATGGTCACCGCGGTGACCGCACCAAGCCCGGCACCCGCCAGCACGAGTGCGGCCTTGGCCAGCACCGGCCTGGGCTGGGGGGCCGGCTGCCGGGCGGGAACCAGGCGGCGTTTCCCGCGGCGGTCGGCGGGCCGGGTGGACTCGAAACTCACCGTGGGCGCACTCATGCCAGACAACCTGCCAACCCAAACTGGCCGGTTGGTGCGAAGTTCCTCTGAGCAGCCTCTGAGGTGTGGCCGGTCACAGTCCCGGCGCGCCCCAGACCGGGAACCACCGGCCCAGATCGGTCTCGATCTTCAGGTCCGCCCCCACCGCGCCGCGCACCTGCAGCTCCAGCGCGCTGTCGCGGCGCTCGCTCGCCACCGGCGCGAACGGGTAGAAGGTGCCGCGCTTGTACAGGTACACCAAGCCCAGCCGCCGGCCCGACTCGTCCCGGAAGCCGACCAGGGTGCACAGCAGCTGCGGCCCGAACCCGCCGTCGACCAGCGAGGAGTTCACCGCGTGCAGGTCGGTGACCAGCGCCCCGATGTCGTCGGCGACGTGCCGGCAGACCAGCCAGGTGAAGCCGTAGCTGTCGGTGGTGACCTCCACCGGCGCGGCGTCCTCGCCCATGGCGAGCAGTTCCCGGACGTCCTTCTCGATGTCGCTGAACGCCTTGCCCTCCGCCGCCCGGAAGCAGACCGAGCCGGTGCCGGTCGGCACCAGGTCCATCGCCGCCTGCAAGGTGATGGCGGCGGTCGGCAGCGCGAACAGGTCGTCCAGCTTCGGCGGGACCGGCTTGGTCCGGCCGAGCAGGGTGTCCAGCAGTCCCACCGCTTACCGCGCGAGCTGCTCGGAGATCTCGGACAGTTGCTTGAGCCGCCGCTCCAGCGACGGGTGGGTCGAGAACAGGGTGGCCAGGCTCTGTCCCGCACCGGACAGGGCGGGAGCGAAGAAGAACGCGTTCAGCGGCTCGGCCTGGCGCAGGTCCCGCTGCGGGATCCGGGCGATGTCACCGCTCACCTTGGTGAGCGCGCTGGCCAGCGCGGATGGCTGGCCTGTGAGCAGGGCGCCAGCCCGGTCGGCGGCCAGCTCCCGGTAGCGGGACAGCAGCCGGATCAGCAGGAAGCTGATCGCGTACACGACGATGCCGACCGCCATCATGGCGAGCATGACGAGCCCGGCATTGCCGCTGCTGTCGTTGCCGCCCCTGCCCCGGCCACCGCCGCCCCCACCGAACAGCTCACCGTAGAACGCGAACCTGATGAGCAGGCCGGCGATGATGCCCACGAACGATGCGATGGTCATCACCACGACATCCCGGTGCGCGACGTGGGACATCTCGTGCGCGATCACGCCCTCGATCTCGCGCTCGTCCAGCCGCCCGTCCAGCAGCGCGGTGGTGACACAGAGCACTGCCTTCTTGCTGTTGCGGCCGGTGGCGAACGCGTTCGGCATGGGCGAGCGGGCGATCGCCACCCTCGGCTTTGGCATGTCCGCGAGCGCGCACAGCCGGTCGATGACGCCGTGGAGCTCGGCCGCCTGCGGGCCGTCCTGCGGGGTGACCTCCACCGCCCCGGCCGCCCTGAGCGCGATCTTGTCCGAGTAGAAGAACGAGCCGACCCCCAGCCCCAGCCCCAGCAGCACGGCAAGGAAGATGATGCCGCCGCTGCCCATGTGGAACGCGGCCAGCACGAAGACCAGCGCGGTCACGAAGGCCACGAAGACCAGTCCCAGCAGGAACATGGTCAGGCCCATCCGCGCGGTCAGTCCCTTGTCAGGCGCATAGCGGGTCTTCGCCATCGCGCCGCCTCCGATCTACCCCAGGTCCGGCCACCTGATCTGGGGCCGTCCATCCAGTATCACGTACGGGCCGCCCGGAAAATTCCGCTCCGGCACCGGCGGGGCCTCCCGGCCAGCACGGTCTCCCGGCTTGTTCGCTCACCGCTGATTGTCGGAGCGCAACCTGAACGTGGGCTGAGGATTTCCTCAGCCGGGGATCAGGCCCTCGTCGGTCAGCATCTCGCGGACGTCTTCCAGGCCCGCGTCCGCGTACGGAAGGATCAGGTCGGACGGCTCGAGCGCGTCCTCGGCGAGCGGGCTGCCCAGCGACCGGATGCGGTTCAGCAAGGCGGCCAGTGCGGGCCGGAGGGACTGCTCGTCACCGTCGTTGACGGCCTTCTCCAGAGCGGTGTCGAGGGCGTTCAGCTCATCGGTGGCCGAGTCGTCGACCCGGAACTGACCCTCACCCAGAATCCGGACGATCATGAGTTGTCACCCGCCTGTGGCTGCTCGGCAGGCTGGGCCTGGGCCCCGTCGCCGGCGCCGGCGCCACCCTCGATCTGCCGCGAGGCCGGGCCCGCGATCTCGCCCTTGAGCCGCTGCAGCTCCAGTTCGACGTCCTGGCCGCCGCGCATCTGGTCGAGCTCGGCCTGGATGTCGTCGCGCTGGGTGCCGGTCACGTCCTCCAGCGCCCCGGAGGCCATCAGCTCGTCGATAGCGCCAGCCCGGGCCTGCATCTGTGCCGTCTTGTCCTGCGCCCGCTGGACCGCCATGCCGACGTCGCCCATCTCTTCCGAGATGCCCGAAACCGCTTCACCGATCCGGCTCTGCGCCTCTGCCGCCGTGTAGGTGGCCTTGATGGTCTCCTTCTGAGTGCGGAAGGCCTCCACCTTGGCCTGCAGCCGCTGCGAGGCAGCGGTCAGCTTCTCCTCGTCGGCCTGGAGCGAGTGGTACTGGGTCTCCAGATCGGTGAGCTGGCTCTGCAGGGCCGCCTTGCGGCTGAGGGCCTCCCGTGCCAGGTCCTCCCGGCCGCTGCCCAGTGCCTGCTTCGCCTGCCCCTCCAGCTTGGTCTGCTGCTGCTGGAGGCTGTTCATCTGCAGCTCAATGCGCTTGCGCGAGGTGGCCACATCAGCAACGCCGCGGCGCACCTGCGTCAGCATCTCCAGCTGCCGCTGGTAGGAGTAGTCCAGGGTCTCGCGTGGGTCTTCGTATTTGTCCAAGGCCTTGTTGGCCTTGGCCTTGAAGATCATCGAGACCCGCTTCATCACGCTCATGGGCGCGACCTTCCCCTTCATCGTTATGACCGCCGCCGCTGAGCCTCGCGGTGCCGCGCGCACCCCCGCATGTGCGGCTGCGGCCTGCCCGCGGGCTGGCGCCCTCAGCCTACGCGGTGATCCAGGCAGCAGTCATTACGACCCGAAGGACGCATCCTGCTCTGGCCATTCGCGTGGTTGCTCCCGGTAAGCTGACCGCGTGTTCAGACGACGCCAGCCTGCCACGGCAGATGCTCCCAGCCAAGAGGCCACCGGCTCCGACGCCGCCAGCCCCGACGGGCAGGACGGGTCAGCCGGCCAGGCGAACCGCCATGCCACCACGGCCGGCAAAGGCAAGCCCACGCCCAAGCGCAGTGAGGCCGAGCGGCGCCGCCGCCCCTACAGCGCCCCCAGCGACCGCAAGGAGGCGAACCGGCAGTACCGGGACCGCGATCGCCAGGAGCGCACCCGCCGGCTGCAGGGCATGCAGCGGGGCGAGCAATGGGCGCTCCCGCCACGGGACCGGGGCCCGGTCAAGGCCCTCGCGCGCGACTACGTCGACTCGCGGCGCCGGGTGAGCGAGTTCTACATGTACGGGCTCGTGTTCATGCTGTTCCTGCTGTTCGTGCCCAACACCCTGCTGCGCGGCATCGTCCCGCTGCTGGTCATGGCCGCGATCCTGATCATGCTGGCGGAAGGGATCTTCATCGGCTACCGGATACGCGCCGTCGCCCGGGAACGCCTGCCGGGGGAAAGCGTCCGGGGCATCGGGGTGTACGCGGCCATGCGCGCGATCCAGATCCGCCGCCTGCGGGTCCCGAAGCCGCGGATCAAGGCCGGCGACAGCTACTAGCCCCGGGGCCGGGCGGCCGCCTGCGCGCTGGCGCGTTAAGGTCACCGCATGGAACACCGCCATCTGGGCCGCAGCGGCCTGAAAGTCAGTGAGATCGCCTACGGCAACTGGATCACGCACGGCTCGCAGGTGGCGGAGGAGGCGGCCAGGACGTGCGTCGAGGCGGCACTCGACGAGGGCGTGACCACCTTCGACACCGCTGACGTCTACGCCGGGACGCGGGCCGAGGAGGTGCTCGGGCGCGCGCTGCGCGGCGTCCGGCGCGAGTCGGTGGAGATCTTCACCAAGGTGTACTGGCCGACCGGGACCGGGCCGAACGACAGCGGGCTGTCCCGCAAGCACATCATGGAGTCGGCGCACGCGTCGCTGCGGCGGCTGCAGACCGACTACGTGGACCTGTACCAGGCGCACCGGTTCGATCACGAGACGCCGCTGGAAGAGACCCTGCGCGCCTTCGACGACCTGGTCCGCCAGGGGAAGGTGCTCTATGTCGGGGTCTCGGAATGGCGGGCCGAGGAGATCGCCGCTGGCCTGGCGATCGCGGGTGAGATGGGCCTTGACCGCATCGTCTCCAACCAGCCGCAGTACAACATGATCTGGCGGGTCATCGAGTCTGAGGTCATCCCCCTGTGCGAGAGGGAGGGGATCGGCCAGGTCGTCTGGTCACCCATCGCGCAGGGCGCGCTCACCGGCAAGTACCTGCCCGGCGACACGGCCCCGGCCGGCTCGCGGGCCACCGACCCGAGCGGGTCCGCCTTCATCAAGGGCTACCTCACCGACTCCATCCTCGGCCGGGTGCAGCAGCTCAGGCCGGTCGCTGACGAGGCCGGGCTGAGCCTGGCCGGGCTGGCGGTCGCATGGGTGCTGCAGAACCCGAACGTGTCCGCGGCCATCGTCGGCGCGACCCGGCCCGAGCAGGTGCGGGAAAACGTGCGCGCCGCCGGCGTCCGGCTCGGCCCGGATCTGATGAGCAGGATCGATGAGATCCTGCGCCCCGAGATCAAACGCGACCCCGCGCTGACCGCGAGCCCCGCCGAGCGTCCCTGACCCGGCGTCAGCCGTCGGGGTGCAGGCTCATCGGGCCGTATTCGGTCCTGCTCTCTTCCAGCAGCGTCACCTGGTCCACGCCCGCCTCCAGCAGCCCCCGCCAGCTTTCGCCGAGCCAGGTCTCAGCATCACTCTGGCTGCCGAAGCTCTCCTTCGGCAGGTCCCTGGACGGGGCCGGGGTCCCGTCCGCCTTCTCGAACCGCCAGGTCCAGGCCATGTCGTCGCAGCCTCCTCGGTGTATGCCCAGGACACGCCCTAGCGACCCTAGCCGACCGGGCATCCCGGCCGGCCCTGGCGCGCTCCACCGGTGCGGGTGGCCAGCCGCCGGCCGGCCCGGAACGCAGCACGCAATGTTCACCGATCCGGGATTGCTCACCGAAGATCCGGGATTGCTCACCGAACGCCACGAGCCGGGCTCGCCCACCGTGTTAGGTTTTAACCCGCTAGCCGTGCGCCCCGGGGGCGGCAGCGGCCGCGTCGCCGAGCCCGTCCAGTGATCAAGGTGGTGACGACATGACGCGCATTGTCGTCGTTGGTGATCTGATGACCGATACGGTCGCCCACGCGGAGCTTCCCCTGGCCAAGGGGAGCGACACTCCGGCCACCGTGACCATGCACGGCGGCGGCTCGGGTGCCAACATCGCGGCCTGGCTGGCCGTGGACGGCGCCGAGGTGGCGTTCGTGGGGCGGCGCGGCGCCGACATCGCCGGGCGCAACCGCGACATGGAGCTGATGGGCTACGGCGTGGACGCCCGGCTGGTGATGGACCCCGAACGGCCGACCGGCACGTGCGTGGTGATGGTGACCCACAAGGGCGACCACACCATGATGTCCGACCCGGGTGCCAACGCCGCTCTGTCCGCCGACGACCTGCCCAAAGACCTCTTCGTGCCCGGATCCCACCTGCACGTGTCCGGCTACACGCTGCTGAACGAGGGTTCCCGGCCAGCCGCCGCGGCCGCCATCGAGCGGGCACAGCAGGCCGACATGACCATATCGGTGGACGGTGCCTCCGCCGCCCCGCTGGAGCGGGTGGGCGCCGAGCCGTTCCTGGACCTCACCAGCGGCGCCACCTTGCTCTTCGTGAACGGCGCACAGGCCGGCGTGCTGACCGGCCGGGACGACCCGGGGCAGGCGATCAGGGTGCTGACCGCCTGGTATCCGCAGGTAGTGGTGAAGCTCGGGCCGGACGGCGCCATGTTCGCCAACGGGCGGGAACCGGTCCGGGTGCCCGCGCTCCCGCTGGAGAAGTTCGTGGACGGCACCGGCGGCGGCGACGCGTTCTGCGCCGGGTTCCTCCCGTCCTGGCTGGACAAGAAGCCGACCACCGAAGCGCTGGCCAGCGGATGCCGGCTGGCAGCGCGTGCGCTGGCGCTGGTCGGTGCCCGCCCGCTGCTCTGACGGGTGAGCGCGGCCTTCTTCGACGACCTGTTCTCCCTGACCGGCCGGGTCGCGCTGGTCACCGGGGGCAGTTCGGGCATCGGCCGGGCCATGGCCGGCGCGCTGGCCCGGGCGGGCGCCCGGGTGGTGGTGCTGGCCCGTGACGAGCAGGCGCTGGCCGGCACCGTCGAGCACCTGCAGGCAGCCGGCTGCCAGGCCGCCTGGGTCAGCGCCGACCTCGCCAGCCGCGAGTCCGCTGAGCGCGGCGCCGCCGCGGCGGCCGGGCATTTCGGCGAGCCGGACATCGTCGTGAACGCGGCCGGCCTCAACCTCCGCCCGCCGCTGGCCGCCCTCACGCTGGCCGGCTGGGACCAGCTCATGGCGGTGAACCTCACCGCCCCGTTCCTGCTCTGCCAGCGCTTCGGGCCCCCGATGGCCAGCCGCGGGTGGGGCCGGATCATCAACGTCGCCTCCCAGCAGGCGATCCGCGCGTTCGGCAACAGCGGCGGCTACGGCGCCGCCAAGGGCGGCCTGGTCTCCCTGACCCGATCCCAGTCCGAGGCCTGGGCGCCCCACGGCGTCTGCTGCAACGTCATCGCCCCCGGCTTCGTCGCCACCCCGCTCACCGCCGAGGTCGCCAGCGACCCGGTACGCTCCGCGGCCCTGGCCGCCCGCACCATGATCGGCCGCAACGGCGAACCCGCCGACTTCGAAGGCATCGCCGTCTTCCTGGCCAGCCACGCCAGCGCCTACGTCACCGGCCAGCTCATCTGCATAGACGGCGGCTTCTCCGCCACCTGAGCACCCGTGGCCTCCCGCCCCCCACGCGCGCCCGACCGGGACCAACATGGCGCGCCACGGGCACGCGTTCTGCATGGTGGGGGTTTCAGGCGGCACAATGGCGGACATGGCCCGACGCACCACGACAACCCCGCCTCCCGAGGACTTCGAGGAGAACATCCTCGACATCGACGTCGCCGAGGAGATGCGGGGCAGCTACCTCGAATACGCCTACTCGGTCATCTACCAGCGCGCCCTGCCGGACGCCAGGGACGGCCTGAAACCCGTTCAGCGCCGGATCCTCTACCAGATGAACGAGATGGGCCTGCGCCCCGACCGCGGCCATGTCAAGTGTGCCCGGGTGGTGGGCGAGGTGATGGGGCGGCTGCACCCGCACGGTGACAGCGCCATCTACGACGCGCTGGTCCGGATGGCGCAGCCGTTCGCGATGCGGCTGCCGCTGGTGGACGGGCACGGCAACTTCGGCTCGCTCGGCGGCGACGACGCCCCGGCCGCGATGCGGTACACCGAGGCCCGGCTGACCGCGGCGGCGATGGAGATGGTGGCCTCGATCGACGAGGACACGGTCGAGTTCCAGCCGAACTACGACGGCACCGAGATCCAGCCCGAGGTCCTTCCCGCGGGCCTGCCCAACCTGCTGGTGAACGGCGCCTCCGGGATCGCGGTCGGGATGGCGACCAACATGGCGCCGCACAACCTCGGCGAGGTGATCGCCGCGGTCCGGCACCTGATCGCCAGCCCCGAGGCCACGCTGGACGAGCTGATGCGGTTCGTGCCCGGCCCGGACCTGCCGACCGGGGGCAAGATCGTGGGCCTGGACGGGATCCGGGACGCCTACGAGACCGGCCGGGGCATCTTCCGCACCCGGGCTGCGGCCAGGGTGGAGAAGATCACGCCGCGGCGGACCGGGATCGTCGTCACCGAGCTGCCCTACGGCGTCGGCCCGGAGAAGGTGATCGCCCGGATCAAGGACCTGGTGCAGGCCAAGAAGCTGGCCGGGATCTCCGACCTGAAGGATCTCACCGACCGGCACCACGGCCTGCAGCTGGTGATCGAGATCCGCAACGGCTTCCACCCCGAGGCGGTGCTTGACGAGCTGTACCGGCTGACGCCGATGGAGGAGACGTTCGGCATCAACAACGTCGCCCTCGTCGACGGCCAGCCGCGGGTGCTGGGCCTGCGCGAGCTGCTGCAGATCTACGTCGACCACCGCATCGAGGTGGTCCGCCGCCGCAGCGAGCACCGCCGCCGCAAGCGCGCCGACCGGCTGCACCTGGTCGACGGCCTGGTGATCGCCTTGCTGAACATCGACGAGGTCATCCAGGTGATCCGGGCCAGCGACGACGCCGCCGCGGCCAAGGAGCGGCTGATGTCGGTGTTCGACCTGACCGCCATCCAGGCCCAGTACATCCTGGACACCCCGCTGCGCCGGCTGACCCGCTACGACCGGCTGGAGCTGGAGCGCGAGCGGGAGACGCTGCAGGCCGAGATCGCCGAGCTGACCGCGATCCTGGAGTCGCCCGAACGCCTGCGCGAGATGGTCTCCAGCGAGCTGGCCAGTGTGGCCGAGCGGTTCGCCGACCCCCGCCGGACGGTCCTGCTGGAGGGCAGCGGCGCGGCCAGGACCGCTGCCGTGCCGCTGGAGGTGGCCGACGATCCGTGCCTGGTGCTGCTGTCATCGGCCGGGCTGATGGCCAGGACCGCCACCCAGCCGGCCGAAGGCCAGGACCACGGCGAAACCGGCCCGGGAACGGCTGCCCCCGGCCCGCGGGCGGCCCACGACGCCATCGTCGCATCGGTGGCGTCCACGGCGCGTGGCACGATCGCGGTCGTCACCTCGCTGGGCAGGCTGATCAGGCTCGGCGTGCTGGAGATCCCCGCGCTGCCGCCGAGTGCGCACTCCCCCAGCCTGGCTGGCGGCGCGCCGGTCGGCGAGTTCGTGTCACTGGCGCCGGGCGAGAGTGTGGCCGGGCTCGCGGCCACGGACACGGCAGGCGCTGGGCTGGCGCTGGGAACGGCCAGCGGGGTGGTCAAGCGAGTGGCCCCCGACTACCCGGCCAGCGCCACCGAGTTCGACGTGATCGCCCTCAAGGAAGGCGACCGGGTGGTCGGCGCCGTCCAGCTCACCAGCGAGGACCAGGACCTGGTGTTCATCACCAGCGACGCACAGCTGCTGCGGTTCGGCGCGTCAGCGGTCCGGCCGCAGGGCCGGGCCGCCGCCGGGATGGCGGGTATCCGGCTGGCCGCCCGCGCGTCGGTGATCTGGTTCGGGGCGGTCACACCGGGCAGGGCGGGCAGCGCCGCCGGCGGTGACCCGGTCTTCCCGGGCGGCGAGCCGGCGGCCGGGGTGGTCGTCGCGACCGTGGCCGGCACCACCGGGGCGCTGCCGGGCACCGGCGCGGCGACCGTGAAGGTGACCCCGTACGCGGAGTACCCAGCGAAGGGGCGTGCGACCGGCGGGGTGCGATGCCACCGGCTCCTCAAGGGCGAGGACGCGCTCGTGCTCGCCTGGGCCGGGCCAGCGCCCGCACGCGGCGCGACCGACGCCGGGGTGGCGGTGGACCTGCCGCCGGCCGACGGCCGCCGGGACGGCTCCGGCACCCGGGTACGCCAGCCCCTGGCCGCCCTGGGCGGCCTGGCACCGCCCGGCTAACCGCGCAGCCGGCCCTTCGCGGTGGCCTGGCTGGTCGTGGCCGGGGCGGGGCTGGTCGTGGCCGGGGCGGGGCTGGTCGTGGCCGGGGCTGGGCTGGTCGTGGCCGGGGCGGGGCTGGTCGGTGGCGGGGCGGGACCAATGGTGGTGACGGCGGCGGCCAGGGCGGCTATGAGGTCGCGGGGCTTGGCCTGCGGCGCATCGCCGAACTGCCACCAGCGGGCGATGGACATGCCCTTCGGCCCGGGGTCGAAGATGTTGCCGCGGAAGCAGCCGCCGCGGCTCAGCAGCGTCAGGTCCCGGTCGTCCTCCGCTAAGCCAGCCACGTAGGCGGCGGCATCCAGCAGCGCCGCCGCGCACCGCGCCGCGCGCACCGGATCCGCCTCGGCGGTGGCGAGCCGCCAGCCTGCCTGAGCGCGGAGGAACTCGGCCACCAGCATCTTCTTCGTCACTCGCCGTACACTATCAAGCACGCTCTGTAAACAGGGGTTACCCTTTACGTGTCGGCCGGGCGGCGGCCCATTTTTTCCCCGCTGGTGCCGCGCCGGTGTCAGGCGTCGATGCGGGCCGGATCCAGCTCGGCTGCCCCGCCGACGATGAAGTCCCGCCGGGGCGCCACCTCGCTGCCCATGAGCAGGTCGAACATGGCACTGGCGGCCGCCGCGTCCTCGATCCTGATCCGGCGCAGCGTCCGGTGCCGCGGGTCCATCGTGGTCTCGGCGAGCTGGGACGCGTCCATCTCCCCCAGGCCCTTGTACCGCTGCGTGGGCTCCTTCCAGCGCTGGCCCTTGCGCTCGAACTCCAGCAGGGTGCGGCGCAGCTCGCCGTCGGAGTAGGTATAGGTGTACTTCTGCTGGCCCTTGCGCGGGCTGGCCAGCTCGATCCGGTGCAGGGGCGGGACCGCGGCGAACACCCGTCCCGCGTCCAGCAGGGGACGCAGATACCGGTGGAACAGGGTCAGCAGCAGGCACCTGATGTGCGCGCCGTCCACGTCCGCGTCCGACATGAAGATCACCCGCTGGTACCGGGCCGAGTCCAGGCTGAACGAGGCGCCGGAGCCGGCCCCGATCACCTGGATGATCGCGGCGCACTCGGCGTTCTTGAGCATGTCGGCCAGGGATGCCTTCTGCACGTTAAGGATCTTGCCCCGGATCGGCAGCAGCGCCTGGAACTCCGAGCTGCGGGCCATCTTCGCCGTGCCGAGCGCGGAGTCGCCCTCCACGATGAACAGCTCGCTGCGGTCGTCAGCGCTGCGGCAGTCCACCAGCTTGGCCGGGAGCGCAGAGGCGGCGAGTTCGGACTTGCGCCGCTGGTTGTCACGGTGCTCGCGGGCAGCGATCCGGGCACGGGCGGCCGAGGCCACCTTCTCCAGCACCGCCCGCGCCTGCTGCTTGCCCGCCCGGCCCCGCGCCTCGAAGAAGGCGCGCAGTTCCGCGGTCACCACCTGGGCCACGATCCGGGAGGCGGCCGGCGTGCCGAGGACTTCCTTGGTCTGGCCCTCGAACTGCGGCTCGGGCAGCCGCACGGCGATGACCGCGGTGAGCCCTTCGGCCACGTCGTCCTTGACCGCCGGCTCGTCGCCGTTCTTCAGCAGCCGGGCAGCCCGCAGCTGCTCGTTCAGCGTCCTGACCAGCGCCCGCTCGAAACCGGTCACATGGGTGCCGCCCTTGGGGGTGGCGATCACGTTGACGAACGACCGGGTCGCCGTGTCGTAGCCGGCCCCCCACCGCAGCGCCACATCGACGGTCAGCTCACGCTCCACGTCCGCCGGGGTCAGGTGCCCCTGCTCATCGAGCACCGGGACCGTCTCGGTGAACCGCCCCGACCCCATCAGCCGCACCACGTCGGTGACCGGTTCCCCGGCCGACAGGTGCGCGCAGAACTCGCTGATCCCGCCGTCGAACCGGAACGACTCCTCGCGGTCCGCGGCGTCCGCGCCGGACGGCGCGGTCAGCTCGCCGGGCACCTCGGGCAGGCCCTCGGCGGCGGCGACCTCGGTCAGGGTGAGCCCGGCGCCGGCCATTGCGGCCGGCAGGTCCGCACCGGGTGCCCGCTCGTCCCGGACCCGGATGGTCAGGCCCGGCACCAGGTAGGCGGTCTGCCGTGCCCGCTGCGTGAGAGCGCCGAAACTCCAGCCGGAGTCACGCACGAACACCTGCGGATCGGGCCAGAACCTGGTCCGGGTGCCGGTCACCTTCTTCGCCACCCGGCGCACCTTGCGCAGCCCGGGCTTCGCCGTGAACGGCGCCTTCGGCCCGTCCCCGGCGAACTCCCCGGGGACGCCCCGGCGGAAGCTGGCCGTCCACTCCTGCCCGTCCCGGTCGACGCTCACGTCCACCCGGGCCGCCAGGGCGTTGACCACCGACGCCCCCACCCCGTGCAGCCCGCCGGAGGCGGTGTAGGAGCCGCCGCCGAACTTGCCGCCAGCGTGCAGCCTGGTCATCACCAGCTCGACCCCGGACAGGCCGGTCTTGGGCTCGATGTCGACGGGAATCCCCCGGCCGTTGTCGCGCACCTCCGCCGACCCGTCGGCGTGCAGCACCACGTCGATGGCCGTGCAGTGACCCACCAGCGCCTCGTCGACGGAGTTGTCGAAGATCTCCCACAGGCAGTGCATCAGGCCGCGGCTGTCGGTGGAGCCGATGTACATGCCGGGCCGCTTGCGGACCGCATCCAGGCCTTCCAGCACCGACAGGTGGCGTGCTGTGTAGCCGTCGCTGGCGTGCGCGGCGGCAGGGACCGGCGACCGGGGTGGGGCGGCGGGTTCGGCAGTCACCGGGTGTTCTCCTCAGCAGGTGGCGGCCGGTTATCTTACCGGCTGACGGCAGACTAACCGGCCCCGCCGACTGCCTGGTGGAGGCACGCCGCCGGACATAACCTCGCCACCTGGGATAATGCACATATACAGTGGTCAGGACGACAGGTGCGATTCAGAAAGTTCCCGTTCGCTGTTGGCGTACGTGGCCATGGGATGGGAACGTGAGGGTCTGCCTGGGTGTTGGGTAGCGATGTGGAGATGATGAAAAGTACGGACCGGCCGGACCCCCCGCCGGTGGCACGACGCGAAGGAGGCGACATGACCGGTGCTATGGCCCCTAGCCAGCCGCTGACCGCCATGGACCTGTGCGACCGGTGCGGCGCCCAGGCATACGTGCGCGTCGTGCTCCCCGGAGCCGGGGAGCTGCTTTTCTGCGCCCACCACGGCCGTCAGCACGCCGATGCGCTCGCCAAGGTCGCGGTCGAGATCCAGGACGAGACCGAGCGGCTTTCGCAGCCCTGAGGCTTTCGCAGCCCTGATCCCCAGGCGAGACGGAGGAGGCCGGCTCAGGCGCCCTTGAGCAAGGTGACCAGGTTGCCCGCCGCGGTGGCGACCGCCTCGGCGTCGGTCAGTGCCTGCGCGGGCAGCGACTGCGCCGGGATGGGGTGCCAGCCGTCTTCCCACACGATCGAGATGTCCACGTTGGCCCCGGCCATCCCCGAGCCAGCGAACTGGACGGCGGCGGGGCCGGCCATGGCGGTGAAGCCCGGGACGTACAGCGTCCCGTCCAGGGTGGCAACCCACCGGTAGTACGTCAGCCCCGCGCATGCGGCGTCCACGGCCGGCAGCGTCGAGCGGTTGCAGTAGATCGTCACGAACTTCACCCCGGCCGCCTGCCTGGCCTTGATCCAGCCCGGGGCCTGGTCGGGTGCCGCGTCACCCTTCTCGACGTCCAGGCAGTTGCCCAGGGCCGGGTCCGCCGTCACGGTGATCCGGACCTGCTGGGCATCGGGGAAACGCGCCCAGGCGGCTGCGGGCCAGGCGTACGAGCCGTCGACATATCCGCCAACGATCGCGGCGTTGGCAGGGATGGCGTCCGGGGTGGTGGAGTCGAACATGACACGAGCCACGAGGCAGGTTCCTTCCGTCAATGATGGCCTAAGTCATCATTGACGCCCCACGGCCCGCCATGGGGGGCTTTCGCCCGAAGACGCCCGTCAGTCGAGGTAGTCGCGCAGCACCTGGGACCGCGACGGGTGACGCAGCTTGGACATCGTCTTGGACTCGATCTGCCGGATGCGCTCCCGGGTGACCCCGTAGACCTTGCCGATCTCGTCGAGGGTCTTGGGCTGGCCGTCGGTGAGCCCGAACCGCATGGAGACCACCCCGGCCTCGCGCTCGGACAAGGTGTCGAGCACCGAGTGGAGCTGCTCCTGGAGCAGCGTGAAGCTCACCGCCTCACCCGGCTGGATCGCCTCGGAGTCCTCGATCAGGTCACCGAACTCGCTGTCACCGTCCTCGCCGAGCGGGGTGTGCAGCGAGATCGGCTCCCGGCCGTACTTCTGCACCTCGATGACCTTCTCCGGGGTCATGTCCAGCTCGGCGGCCAGTTCCTCCGGGGTGGGCTCGCGGCCCAGGTCCTGGAGCATCTGCCGCTGGACGCGTGCGAGCTTGTTGATGACCTCCACCATGTGCACCGGGATCCGGATGGTCCGTGCCTGGTCCGCCATGGCCCTGGTGATGGCCTGCCGGATCCACCAGGTCGCATAGGTGGAGAACTTGTAGCCCTTGGTGTAGTCGAACTTCTCGACCGCCCGGATCAGGCCCAGGTTCCCTTCCTGGATGAGGTCAAGGAACAGCATGCCGCGGCCGGTGTAGCGCTTGGCGAGTGAGACCACCAGCCGCAGGTTCGCCTCCAGCAGGTGGTTCTTGGCCCGGCGCCCGTCCTCGGCGATCCACTCCATGTCGATCCGCTGGCTCGGGTGCAGAGCGCCGGTGGCCTCGGCGAGCTTCTCCTCGGCGAACAGCCCGGCCTCGATCCGCTTGGCCAGCTCGACTTCCTGCTCGGCGTTGAGCAGCGGCACCTTGCCGATCTGCTTGAGGTAGTCCTTGACCGGGTCGGCGGTCGCCCCGGCGGAGGCAACCTGCGCCGCGGGCAGATCGTCGTCGTCGTCCCCGTAGACGAAAGCCTCGTCGTCACCTTCCGCGGTGCCAGCCCGGGGGCGGCCAGCCTGCTCGGCGGCAGGGGCGCTCCCGTCCGCGGGCGCGGGCTCCCCGCCCGGCCCGGCCCCGGCAGCGGCGGTCTCGGCGGTGGCGGGGCCGGGCAGCGCGTCGTCCAGGTCCTCGGTGGCGGTCTCCTCGCCGGCGTCCCCGTCATCGCCGAGATCGACGTCCGCGTCATCGACGGATGCGAGATCACCCAGCTCCTCCAGGTCCACCCCGCCCAGGCCGGCTTCGACGTCCAGGTCGGCGATGTCCACCGCGTCCACGTCTTCCAGGTCGGCGACGTCCAGCTCGTCCTCCCCGTCCAGGATCTCCGCGTCGGCGAGCCCGTCCGGGCCCACCTGCGGTGCCTCCCGCAGGGTCCCGGCCAGATCCGCCGGCCCCGCCCCGTTGGCCGCCGCCCGGTCCTGGCCGGCCTGGCTACCCTCGCCATCGCCGGCCACCGTGGTGGCTGCCTTCCGGCCCTTGCGGGCCGGCACCGCCCGCGCGCCGTCGGCGCTGGCGTCCGCTTCAGCCGTTACCGGGGCAGTGTCCGCGGCTGCGCCGCGGCGCGACCGGCCCCGCTTGCCGCGGGCCGGCCCGGACCCGGCTGCCGCTTCCGCTGCCGGGTCGGGATCCACCAGAGCAACCGGAGTGTCCGCCCGGGACCGGGAGGACTCATCCGATCCGGACCGCCCGGGACCCTGGTGCGCTGACGCCCGGCGGTCCTGGCCCTGCTGGCTGGGCTGCCTCCGCGCTGCGGAGCCTGCAGCGCTTGCCACCGCGGTCACCCCTTCCTTTGCTGGACGGCGGCCCGCCAAGCCGCGACCGACATCTGGCTCTCCGACCTGGCAGGCGACACAGACACCTCTCCTGCGTACGTGAGCGGGCAATGGACCCTACTGCATGCACCCCGGTGCTAGGACCATCCGGGACTGCCGGCAAACGCCGCAGGACACCGCTGCCGCGCCTCGCCTTCCTCCCGCCAACCACCTTAGGCGGAGTTGACGGGTATCTCGTACCGACTGCGGGCCCACAGGCCCTGTCATCCCCGGGCGGCTGGGCCTGGCGGCGCCATTCCGGGTCATCTTCCTCCATACTGACGCTGTCATTCGCTATCTGCTTCTCCCCGCGGCGCCACCGGTGCCCCCATCGCTGGCAGGCGCTCCCCCGTCCCGCCGCGGCACGTGCAGCACCAGCACGGTCACGTCGTCGTCTTGTTCATAACCGGTCAGCATCCGGTCAATCAGGAATCCGAGCAATCTTGCCGGATCCTCCGCCACGCCCGGCGAGGCCTGCGCGGCCACCGCCACCAGCTCATCGAGCCCGGCGTCCAGGCCCCGGCGCCGGTTCTCGACCAGCCCGTCGGAGTAGAGCACGGCCGTGTTGCCAGGTGGCAGGCGGAACACGTACTGCTGGCGGGGACTGGCCCAGCCCAGCGGCGTGCCAGCCTCACCGAGGTCGAGCCGGGGCGGTGCGTCCCGGGACATCAGCAGCGGCGGCGGATGACCCGCGTTGCCCGCCAGGCCCTCGCCGGACACCGGGTCGAAGACCAGGTAGGCCACCGTGGTCACCTGCTCGTCCAGCTCGGTGGCGGTGAACAGGCGGTCCAGGCCCGCCAGCACGGCCGCGGGCCGCGGATCGGTCAGCGCCAGCGCCCGCAGCGCGTTGCGGACCCGGCCCATGCCGGCCGCCGCGGACAGGCCCTTGCCCATGACGTCCCCGGCCGCGACCGCCAGCCGGCCGTCGGGCAGCCGGAAGGCGTCGTACCAGTCCCCGCCGATCTCCATGTTCCGGGTGACCGGCAGATACCTCGCATCCAGGATGATTCCCGGCACACTGGGCAGCCGGTCCGGCAGCAGGCTGCGCTGCAAGGTCTCGGCTGTGGTGTGCTCGCGCTCGAACATCGAGGCACGCTCCACGGCCAGCGCACACTGGCCTGCCAGCGCCTCCAGGAACACCCGCTCCTCGTCGGTGATCTTCCGCGGGCGGGTGAAGGAGAACCGAAGCGCTCCCAGCGCCGCGCCTGCGGCCAGCAACGGCATCCCGACCCAGGCCCGCTCGTCGGTGTGTGCGAGGAACAGCTCCAGGTTCGCCAGGCCGTCGAACACCCGGCGCAGCGCCTCGGAGTTCTCGATCAGCAGCGGCCGGCGGGTGGTGATGGCCAGCGTGATGACGCTGGGCACATCCAGCGGGATATCGCCGGCCGGCGCGCCCGGCCCGTCCGGCAGCCCGGTCGGGTTGATGGTGCGCACCCGCAGCCGCTCGGGGTCCAGCAGGGCGACCGCGCTGCGGTCGGCGCCGATGGCCGACCGGCCGACCTCGGTGATGACCTCCACCACCTGCTCCACCGTCAGCGCCTCGGCCAGCATGGAGGTGGCCTGCTGGAGCCGGGCCGTGCGCAGCGCCGCAGCGGACAGCTGCTCGGTCAGCCGGCCCCGCATCTCCTCGGCTTCGCGCTGGGCGGTCACGTCCGTGCTGGCGCCCACCCACTCGATGATCTTGCCGTCCCGCTCGATCGGCACGGCCCGCACGTCGTAATGCCGGTAGGAGCCGGTCTTGGTGCGTACCCGGTAGCGGTTGTCGAACACCTTGCCGGCCTGGACGCAGTCCCGCCAGTCCCGCTCGACCCGCTCCCGGTCCTCGGGATGGACGGCGTCGAGCCAGCCGTTGCCCAGGTACTCCTCCAGGCTCTGGCCGGTGATCCAGCGCCATTCCGGTGAGTCCTCAGCGATCTGGCCGGTCGGTGTGGTCACCCAGACCACCTGCGCGCCCGCCTGCACCAGCGAGCGGTAGCGCTCCTCGCTGCGGCGGACCGCCTCCTCCGCGTTGCGCCGCTCGGTGACGTCGACGGCGATCAGCGCGACCCCGGAGATGTCCCCTTCCGGGTCGTGCGAGGGGAACCAGGAGAACGCCCAGTGCCGTGCCTGGCCCGCCGGCTCCGCGGGCGGGCCAGCCGCCACGGGCGCCGGCCCGCTGGCAGCCGGCGTCCCGCCGATGCGCTGGTCGGACTCGAACAGCGGCTGGTCGTCGGCAAGGACATGACGGATCGCAGCCTCGGCCCGGGAGGCGAGCGAATCCGGCCAGACCTGGGAGGGCAGCAGGCCGAGGTGGTCGGACCCGTTGCGGCCGTGCAGCCGGGCCAGGCTCCGGTTGATCCGCCGGAAGCGCAGGTCGGTCCCGAAGAAGGCGAAGCCGATCGGCGCCTCCCGCAGCAGCGTCGCCAGCAGCGCCGAGTCCGAGACGTCCAGGCCGGCCACCCGCGGCTGCGGCACGGAGGCGTCTGCGCTCACGGGGCCGGTGCTCACAGGGTCCGCACTCACCGGGCCGCCCGCCGCAGGACCCATGGCGGAGCCCACGGAACGGCTCGCGGGGCGGATATCCGGCCCGTACGTGAGCCTGCCATCCACGGGCTCCTTCCTGCTCACTGCGGCCACAAGCAGGCTAGCGCCAACAACGCGGTAACGGGGAGCCGTCGGCGCGCCACCACGCCGACGCGCGCACCCCCCGGGCCGGCCGCCGCAATCGGCGCGGTGACCGTGCCTGAGGTTTCCCACATCCTAAGCCAGATCAGCGATGCCGGCCCTCGCCATCGGCACGCCCGCGCCGGTCTTTACCCGGGCCACCCCTGACTGCCTGGGTAAAATCACCCGGGGATCACACGTAACGCGCACGCTGCGCCGCAGATCTGGGAAACTGTGCCTGTGAGTTCGCAGGGCCGACGCAGGAATCCCCCCTCGAGCGCGGGCCGCCCTGGTCATCACCGGGTCCCCCGGGCGCCGCGGTCTCCTGCGCCACCCCCTAATGCGCTGTTCGCGGAAATGCTGCGCGCCTCGCGCGAGCTCCTGGCCCTGCGCAGCCCGCTCGACGCCGAGCTCATGGTCAGCGAGATGCTCGGCACCTGGTGGGGGCAGCGCGCGCCGCGCTCGTCCTCGCACGGCGCCGCGGACCTGGAAGAGCTGATCGGCGAGGGCCTGGTGGAGTACGCGGCCCAGCACGCGAGCCCGGCCGCGCTCGCGCTCCTGTCCGGCATCGCCTGCCTGGGCACACCCCGGCAGGCAGTCCAGGCCGAGCAGGCGGGGCTGGCGCTGATCGAGCGCGGGGTGGCGCGGCCCGCCTGGTCCGAGCACGTCGGGGCGGTGGCGGCGACGGACTGCTACCTGAACTCCGACCTCTTCGGTGACCAGGACGAGGCGGTCTGCCTGTTCAGCTACGCCGGGACCGACCCACACGCCCTGGTCATGGTGGTGGACTACAACGCCGGCGGCATCCTGCGCGATGGCTGGGTGACGTCCAAGGTCAGCACGCTGCTCGAACGCTGCCAGCCGCCCGGGGACACCGCGCCCAGGCAAGCCAGCGGCGCCCAGCCGGCCCGGGCCGCCCGGGGCGGGTTCCGGCCGGTCACGCCGGCCCAGGCCAGGCGGCTGCTGGAAGCCGCGCTGACCGCCACCGACACCGCGACGGACCCGCCGGTCAGCAAGTCCTTCCCCGCCTACCACGCCTTCATCCGGGCGCGGGTCCGCACCCTGTCGCCGAAAGACCCGGTCGCCGACCCGGCCATCGCCCCGTTCGGCGGTCCTGCCACCGCCCTGGCCAGCCACGACGACACGTCCGGGTGGATCAGCGCGGCCGCCCGGCGCAAGGCCTGGAGTGACGACCGCCGCGCGATGCTGGTGGTGGAGTTCCTCGCCTCCGATGACGCCGAGGACCTCTCCGATCGCAAGGCGGCCAGCCGCTGCGCGGACCACATCATCGCCTACGGCTGCGAGCAGGACTTCGGCCGGCCGCTGCGGATGAGCCCGGCCAAGGCGGAAACCTTCCTGCTCGACTGGCTGCCCCGCAAGATCATGCTGCTCCCGGCCGAGCAGCACGCCATGCCGCATGTGCTCGCTGCCTGGGTGCGCTGGGCCGGCCGGCGCCGTGAGCTGCCGGCCGAAGCGATCGAGGAGACCCTCGACGCGGTGTTCAACGCGATGGGGACGTTCGCCCGGGTGTACCACGACCCGACCACGTTCGGCCTGGATGCGCAGCTGGTGGCCAGGCTGCTGCCGGACGCCGACCTGGAGGCGCTGCCACGGCGGGCGTTCGCCTTCCCGCTGCTGCAGGGGGTCTACGACGGGATCGATCTGTCCACACTCGACCCGGCCAGGCCAGAGGAGCGGCGCACGCTGCTGGCCGCCGACCACGACGACGCGCACGCGCGCCCCACGAACGAGCAGCACATCAGCCGGCACCTGGTGCTCAGCGACCGGCTGTGGCGCGGCGACCCGCCCGAGCTGTGGGAGGCGGCGCAGCGGCTGCTGGACCGGGGCGAGCACCGGCACGCGGTGCAGCACACGCTCATGTACGTGATCAGGGACGCCGGCGGCGACACCGCGCGGCTCGCCGCCGAACTCGCCAACCTCCCCTGACCGCCAGGCCAGGCCGGACCGGGCCACACCGCGCCGCGCCAGCCCGGCCCGGGCGGGCCCGCGCGCTAGCGCGGTCCTGGCTCCTTTGCCGGCTCCGCGACCGCCTTTGCCGGCTCCGCGACCGCCTTTGCCAGCTCCGCGACCGCCGCGCCCAGGTCAGCCGCGGTGACGGTGGTCAGGTCCGCCGCACTGGCGTGCTCGCCGAGCTCGGCCACCCGCAGGTCCCTGGCGGCGCACGCGCGCTCGAACAGGGAGCGCGCGAACCTGCCGTTGCCCAGCTCGTCGATCTGCCCCTGCTCGCATGCCCGGCCGAAGATGTCCTCCAGCACGGGCAGCGCGTCCGGGTCGAACGAGTCTCCCGCCTGCTCGGCGATCACCTCGGCGATCTTTGCCAGCTCGGCCGGGCTGTAGCTGGGGAAGGCGATCCGGACGCCGAACCGGGACGAGAGCCCGGGGTTGCTGCGCAGGAAGCGTTCCATGTCCGCGGTGTAGCCGGCCAGCACGATCACCAGCCGGTCACGGTCGTCTTCGGCCCGCTTGAGCAGGGTCGCCACCGCCTCCGCGCCATAGGCGTCGCCGCCCGCGTACCCCGGGTTGTACAGCGAGTAGGCCTCGTCGACGAACAGCACCCCGCCCAGTGCGGAGTCGACCAGCTTGCCGGTCTTGATCGCGGTCGAGCCCAGGTGCTCGCCGACCAGGTCGGCCCGGTGCGCCTCAATCACCTCCGGCCGGACCAGCAGGCCGAGTGCGGCGAAGATCCGGCCCAGGATCCGCGCCACCGTGGTCTTCCCGGTGCCCGGCGGCCCGGTGAAGACGAAATGCCGGGCAGGCGGCTGGCTGGCCAGGCCCTGCCGGTCCCGCAGCCGCGCCACCCGCAGCTGCGCCGCGATCTCGTGCACCTGCCGTTTGACCGGCTCCAGGCCGATCAGCTCGTCCAGCTCGGCGAGCGCGCTCTCCAGGGTCGGCGCCTGTGCGTAACCGCGGAACCGGGACGTCAGCTCGGTGAACGCCCGCTCCAGGTCGGCTGCTTCGAGTGTCAGCAGCTCGGCGGCGGCCGGCTCGGCCCCGCCGGCCATCACCCGGACGTCCCGTGCCTGCCCCGCCTTCTCCAGCAGGCTCCGCACGAACCGGCCGTTGCCGAGATCGTCGGCGAGCCGGCGGCGGCCGACCTCTTCCATCATCCGGGCCAGCTCCGCCCCGGCGCCCTCGGCCAGTGACTCGCCCCGCTGCGCCAGCGCCGCCTGCGCCAGCGCGTTCAGCTCGGCCGGCGAATACCCGCCGAACTTGATCCTCATCGCGAACCTGGAGTTCAGCCCCGGGTTGCTGGCCAGGAAGTCCTCCATCTGCCGGTCGTAGCCGGCCAGGATGACGATGAGCTGGTCCCGGTCGTCCTCGGCCCGCTTGAGCAGTGCCTGGACCGCCTCGTTGCCGAACCTGTCGCTGTGCCCCTCGCCGTCGTTGACCAGGCTGTAGGCCTCGTCGATGAACAGCACCCCGCCCAGCGCCGAGTCGACCAGCTCGTTGGTCTTGATCGCGGTGGCGCCCAGGTACTCACCCACCAGGTCGGCCCGCTGCGCCTCCACCACCAACGGCGTTTCGAGCAGCCCGAACGCGTAGTAGATCTTGGCGATGATGCGGGCGACGGAGGTCTTGCCGGTGCCCGGCGGGCCCAGGAACACCAGATGCTGCATGGGCTTGCCGGTCTGGTAACCGGCCCGCGCCCGCCGGAACGCGGCCTCCGCCGACGCGGTGAGCTGGCGGATCTGGTCCTTGACCCCGGCCAGGCCGATCATCGCGTCGAGCTCGGCCATCGCGTCCTCGACGCTGATCGCCGGCAGG
>Ga0307374_10003466_pt1 | contig 26934 bp, 22 predicted proteins | sample OX3MG_FD_202532 | JGI IMG/M metagenome (GOLD analysis project Ga0307374, IMG submission 202532) | Soil microbial communities from Risofladan, Vaasa, Finland - OX-3 | ecosystem: Environmental > Terrestrial > Soil > Coastal area > Acid sulfate soil | place: Finland: Risofladan, Vaasa | collected...
GCACCGGTATTCCCAGCTTCACCCGACACGCCGTGCGCATCGCCAAGGAGGGCATCTACGGTCTTGGCCAGTACCTAGGGGACGTACTCAATCCGGTGCTGAGCATCTGGGACGTCGAGCACCTCAAGGGCCTCAATAAGGAGGCCGAGACGGCCCGCGCCGACCTGGTGAACGTCAAGGCCAAGATCGCCGAGTCCGTGGAGCGCATGGCCCACCGGGCTTCGTTAATCAAGCCTTCGCTGACGCCCACGCGCTGACGCACCGTCGCTACTCCTTGGTGTTGGCGACCTTTCGAATGTAGTCCTCGAAGGCCCTTTGCTGGGCTTGCATGGCGAGCGACTGGCGCTCGTGCATCGAGCCGCCTCGCGCGATGACGTACACGAGCGTGCCCAGTAGCGGCAAGATGAAGATGAACAGAACCCAAAGGGCCTTCGCCGTTCCGCTGAGGTCGTGGCTACGGAAAATATCGGCGAACACGTGGTAGACGAGGACGATCCACACGACGAAGATGACGATATAGAGCGTGGTGATAAAGACGTCGAGCAGCGGGTAGGTCGAAGCGAACATGGCGATCCTTTCAGTGGTCGTTACCACGAAGTGTAGGTTCGTCGTCGACGGGGTCTCGAAACGACGAAAAAAAGTTACGCCGCGTCGTGTCGATTCGACCGCGTGGGGTGGTGACGGGCGTGAACTGTCTAAAATAGCGACTCATGGAGGAACCGGGTGCGTAGTTACGAAGAGGCGATAGCGGAGGTCTCCTTGGCGGGCAAGCCATTTGAGGTCATCGAGGTCGAGCGTGATGGCGTGACGAATCGGGTCTTTAAGAACTCGCCAGCGAACCTACGTCAGTTCTTCGATCTCGCGCGAGGTCTCGAGTCCACGTTCTTGGTCTACGAGGACGAAGAGTGGAGTTTTACTCGGGTCATGGCCGAGGTGGACGCGCTGGCCTACGCCCTGGTGCACCACTACGGTGTCCAGGTCGGTGATCGGGTGGGCATCGCGATGCGCAACTATCCCGAATGGGTGATCTCCTTCGCCGCGATCACCTCGGTGGGCGCGATCTCGGTCTCCCTGAACGCCTGGTGGACCAGTGAGGAACTCGAGTTCGCGGTGAACGACTCGGGCCTTTCGTTGTTGATCGGCGACGCCGAACGGATCCAGCGAGCCAGCGAGCCCTGCGCGCGGGCGGGTGCGCGACTCTTGGGCGTGCGCCTCGACGAGGACCATACTTACGACGACGCGGTCGACCGCTGGGTCGACGTCGTGGTCACCGGCGTGGCCATGCCCGAGGTCGAACTTGGCCCCGACATGGACGCCACGATTCTCTACACCTCGGGCACCACCGGCTTTCCCAAGGGCGCGGTCTCCACCCACGGCGCGATCTGTCAGACCGTCATGGCTTTTGCGTCGGGCGGCGCGGTTCAAGCGGCCCAACGTGACGTCGAGGAGGAGGGGGGCGGCGACGCCCCGTGTTTCATCTTGATCGTGCCGCTCTTTCACGTCACCGGTTGCATTCCGGTGATGATGTCGTGCTTCTCATGGCACTTCAAGCTCGTGATGATGTACCGATGGGAACCCGAGCGCGCGCTCGAGCTGATCGAGCGTCACCGCGTGACGGCGTTCGTGGGCGTGCCCACCCAGGCGTGGGATCTCATGGAGTCGCCGAGCTTTTCGAAGTACGACACGTCCTCACTGGCCAGCGTCGGGGGCGGCGGCGCGCCGGCACCGACCACGTTGGTCGAACGGGTCGAACACTCCTTTAAAAAGGGCCGACCGAACTTGGGCTACGGCATGACCGAGACCAACGCCTACGGGCCGGGCAACTTTGGTGACGACTACGTAAGCCATCCCACCTCCACCGGCCGGGTGCCCACGATCGTGATGGACGTCGACATTCGAGACGAGTCGATGAACTCTCGTGGCGTGGGCGAGAGCGGCGAGATCTGGCTCAAGACGCCGACCCTCATTCGTGGCTACTGGCGCCAGCCCGAAGAGACGGCCGAGACCATCGTGCGGGGCTGGTTGCGCACTGGCGACCTCGGCCACGTTAGTGACGAGGGCTTTCTATACGTCGACGACCGGCTGAAGGACATGATCCTTCGCGGCGGGGAGAACGTGTACTCGGCCCAGGTGGAGTCGGCCATCTACGAACACCCCGCGGTCTACGAGGCGGCCGTTTTTGGTCTGCCCGACGAGCGCCTCGGTGAAGTGGTCGCCGCGGTGGTCATGGTGCGAGCGGGTGCGGAGCTCAGCGAAGAAGAGTTACGAAAGTTTCTCGAGGGGCGCCTCGCCGCGTACATGATCCCGTCGCGCCTAGCTTTCACCCACGAACCGTTGCCGCGCAACCCGGCGGGCAAACTCGTGAAGCGCAAGATGCCCTCGCACTACTTCGCCGTCGCGGAGTGAATTGCGCGCGACGCGTACTCCGCGACATTGACCGCGTCGAGCTCGCGTAGCGAGAACCATTGGGCTTGATCGGTGGTGCCCTTGGCCTCGTCGCGCAACTCGCCGCCGTCGAGTGAGACGGTGTAGAGCACGCGAACGGTGTGTATGCGGTCGCCGTTGGGTCGACGGCGCACGTCGCTCGCGACTTCGTGCAGGACCGGGTCTTTAATCGCTAGACCGGTCTCTTCGTGAAACTCACGCAGCACCGTGTCTTCGGGCGACTCAGCGAAGTCGATGCCGCCGCCGGGCAGCCACCACAGCGGGGGGTTGATCTGGGGACTGCTGGAGCGAACGAGCAGGACCCGGCCCTCGTGCACCAATATCCCGTACGCCCGTACGCTGGTGTGCTGTTTACTCATCGGCTGTCCGTGGTCCTATCTAGATCGGTGGGTTCGCGTGGGGGACGCGCGCCCTCGAGCAGTGTCGTGCGACAAACTCGCACCTGAAATAGTAGGTCACCTGATCAGAGCCCACGGCCCTCAACACGTCACGTGCGCTACGCGCATCGAACCGGCCGGATCCGTCTTGTCACCTTCGAGTGCTCGCTGACAGCGGCGGCGCTTTTGAACTAGCGCGTCGTGGGAAACCCGAGGTCGATCTGTGACTCGGACGTGTCGGGCCAGCGCGTCGTGATGACCTTGGCCCGGGTGTAAAAAGCGAAGCCCTCGGGCCCGTAGATATGGGCGTGGCCAAAGAGTGAGTTCTTCCAACCTCCGAAGGAGTAGGCGGCGATGGGCACCGGTATGGGGACGTTCACCCCGATCATGCCGACGTGGACCTGGCGAGAGAAGAGTCGAGCCGCGTTGCCGTCACGGGTGAACACCGCCGCGCCATTGCCGTAGGGGTTGTTGTTCACCAGGGCGATAGCGTCATCGAAGGTCGCCACGCGCGCGACCCCGAGGACCGGTCCGAAGATCTCGTCGTCGTAGGCTCTCGTACCCGGTCGTACACCGTCTAAGAGACTCGGTCCGACGAAGAAGCCTTTCGGGCTCGCCATGGAGGTGCCGTCGCGCACGACGGTGACGTCGTCGTCGGGGGCAGAGGTGACGTAACTCACGACACGATCCAAGTGCTCTTGGGTGATGAGCGGACCAAAATCACTCGAGGGATCGTCGCCAGGACCGACGCGTAATTTGTCGAGCCGCTTGGCGATCTTGTCGATGAGAGGTCCCGCGACGCCGCCCACTGCGACCACGACGCTGATGGCCATGCAACGTTCACCGGCGGAGCCGAAGCCCGAGTTGATCGCCGCGTCTGCCGCCACGTCCAAGTCGGCGTCGGGCAGCACGACCATATGATTCTTCGCTCCGCCGAGAGCTTGGACCCGCTTGTGGTGCGCGCTGGCCACTTCGTAAACGTGGCGCGCCACGGGCGTGGAGCCCACGAAACTCACGGCGTCAACGTCGGGATGTTCGAGCAGGGCCTGCACCGTAGAGGCGTCTCCCTGCAAGACGTTGAAGACGCCGTTCGGGAGGCCGGCCTCCTTTAAAAGTTCGCCTAAGCGCACCGAGACCGAAGGGTCCCGCTCAGAAGGCTTGAGAATCACGGCGTTGCCCGACGCCAGTGCGTTGGCGCTCATCCACAGCGGCACCATAATGGGAAAATTAAAGGGCGTCACTGCCACGACCACGCCGACGGGCTCACGGGTCGAATGCACGTCGACCCCCTCCGCGACCTGATCAGAGAAGCCGCCCTTGAGGTGTTCGATCAGTCCGCAGGCGTACTCCACGTTCTCCAGGGCTCGGGCGATCTCGCCCTTGGCGTCGGCGTCGGTCTTGCCGTGTTCGGTCGTAATCAGCGCGGCCAGTTCGTCGGTGTGCTCGACGAGCAGCTGGCGAAGCGTGAAGAGAATGTTGGTACGTCGCGAGAGAGAGGACCGGCCCCAGCCCTTCGACGCCGATCGGGCTACGTCGACGACTTCATCGATCGTGGCGCGCGAGGGAACGGGAACCTTCGCGATGACTTCGCCGGTAGCGGGATTAAAGACGGACGAGTGGCCGTTCTCTTCAATAAGGGCGCCGTTGATGAAGTGGGGAACTGATCTCATGCGGAACCTCTTTCGCAGTGCCAATCTATCGGGAGGTGCTGTATTGGCCGTTAGGGTTGCACCATGATCCTGCGCAACGAAGGTCGAGCGCTACGACACGCGGCGTCCGTCGAACCAGTGGGTCGTGGCCATTTTTCGCTCAATCTCTCGCCTTTTTACACGGTGATGGGACATCCCCACGGCGGCTACTTGCAGTGCGTCATGGCCAGCGGCGCCCTCGCGGCCGCGAGCGAGGACGGTTCGGCCCATGAACACGTCACGGCGATTTCAACGAACTTCGTGCGCGCGCTCGAACTTGGTCCGGCCGACATTCGGGCCGAGGTTCGCCACGTCGGACGCGGCGCGTCGTTCGTGTACGCCGCCCTCTATCAAGACGACGTGCTGGGCGCTGAGTCCCTCGCCACCCTGGGCACGCTGCGCCAGGACTCGGTGATTCGATATCAAGACGCTGGGGTGCCCAGCGTCACCCCGCTCGAACAGTGTCCTCCCTCAACGGGCCGCGACGACATCAGCATCATGCGCGTGGTCGATCAGCGACTAGATCCCGCGAGCACGGGATGGTTGAACGGCGAGTATTCCTCACGGGGCGAGGTCTTTGGGTGGCTACGTCTGGACGACGACGACGCGTCGTGGACGCCCTGGAGCCTCCTCTTCGCCGGTGACGCCCTCCCGCCCTCGACGTTTCCACGGGGATCGTCGGGTTGGGTGCCCACGCTGCAGCTGTCCTCGCGCGTGTCGCGTGTGCCGCGCGGGGAGTGGCTGCGCGCGCGCCAGTGGGCGGCGGTGATCGCCGATGGTCTCGTGGATGAGCGCTGTGAACTCTTTGACGAGACGGGCGCGCTCGTCGCGTCCTCGTCACAGCTCGCCATGGTTCGATTTCGCGGGGGTCGATAGCGCGTGGCGCGCGTGCCTCGCTGGAACGAAGACGGATCCCTCACGATTCGTTCGCGCTTGACCATTCCGTCCGATGAGATTCTGTTGCGGGTGACCACCTCAGGGGGTCCGGGAGGTCAGCACGCTAATCGCTCGTTGACCCGGGTGGTGGCGTCCTTTCACGCACTCGATTCGAGCGTCCTGACTGAAGGTGACAAACAGCGCGTCGTCGACACGCTCGGCCCCGTGGTGCGCTCGAGCGCGAGTCGCTTCCGATCACAGGGACAAAATCGCACCGCCGCCGTCGAGCAGCTGGGCGCCAAACTGGCCACCGCGCTCGCGCCACGTACGCCACGGCGGGCTACAAAGCCCACCAAGGGCGCAAAGATTCGTCGAGTCGATGACAAGAAGGCCCGCGGACGACTTAAGGAGCAACGTCGCCGGCCCTTCGAGGACTAGCGCGAACGCTCCAGGTGACGAGTGATGGCCTGGAGTGCCTTGTCCATTAGCTCCTCGCGTGCTGGATCCTCGTCTTCGTGGGGACCGCGGATCGGGGTCAACGAGGCGTAACCCGCGACGAGTAGGGCGCCGTCTTCGTCGGCGTCCTCATCACTCACGTCACCGAGTTCGGGCGTGGCCGCGCCTAAGCGAAGGGGGAGCTCCCCCTCGTCGCTCAGTGCCTCACCACCGGCGCGGGGTCCGGCGGCTTTTACGATCCCGGCGGTCGAGATTCGCCCGCGCCGCACTCCCCGCAGCGCTTCGATTGGCAGGTTGGGCACGTTGAGGTTGAGCAGCGTTCGAGACGGCGCGTGCAGCAGTTCATCGAGGACTTCGATGGCCACGGCCGCGGCGGTGTCGTAGTGCACGTCCTCGCCCCACTGCACCGACACGGCCAGGCCCGAGAGACCGAGCTGCGCCCCCGTGAGCACGGCGCCCACGGTGCCCGAGTGAAGCACGCTGCGTCCGACGTTGGCTCCGGCATTGATCCCAGAGACAAGGACATCTGGTTGGAAGTCGAAGCTTCCCAGGGCGCCCAAAATGGCGCACAGAGCGGGCGGGGCTTCGAGTCCGTAGGCAGGGATGGATTCGGCCCCGGCGATACGGTGGCGTCGGTACTTGACCGTGGGGCGATCAAACACGTCGCCCACGGCCGCGGACATGCCCGAGTAGTTCTTATGGGGAGCGACGATGAGCGCCTCGTGAATCTGCCCGGCGGGGGTCTCCTCGATCCAACGAGCGACGCTTCGGGCCAAGATGGCCATGCCCGGCGCCAAGATGCCGTCATCGTTCGTAAGCAGTATTCGCATACAGGGAACCCTAACTGCCCTAAGTTCGTACCAGTGAAAAGAAAGAAACAACGATGATGTTGCCCTCGGGAGAACAGATCGCAATCGCGCACGGTGATCAACGCGCCGTCGTCACCGAGGTCGGCGCGACGCTTCGCACCTACGTGATGGGCGGGGTCAGCGTCATCGAGGGCTTTAGCGCCGAAGAGGTCCCCACGCACGCACGTGGGCAGGTCCTCTACCCGTGGCCCAATCGCATTGGGGATGGCGCGTGGACGTTCTCCGAGCGCACCGCGCACCCCACCGTTGACGACGTCAAGCAGGCCACGGCGTCGCACGGACTCGTTCGTTGGCGTCCCTTTCGTGTCGAAGCTGTGAATCAGAACCGATGTGTGCTCTCCTTGCTCTTACACCCGACGCCCGACTACCCCTTTCTCAGCGAGATCACGGTCGCGTATCACCTCGGCTCCCTCGGTCTCACCGTCACCACGACGGTGACCAACCGCGACGAGGTTCCGGTGCCCTTTGGCGTCGGTTTTCATCCCTACTTGTCGGTCACGACGCCAACGATCGAAGGTGCGCAACTCGAAGTGCCCGCGACGGCGTACGTCGCGGTGAACGATCGACAGTTGCCGACCGGCGAGATCCTGCCCCTCGCGGGCACCCTGCTCGACTTTTCAAAGCGGAAATCTCTCAGTGGTCACGAACTTGACGTGACGTACACCGAGCTTGTTCGCGACGATTCAGGATTGGTCACGGTCACGCTCGAAGACGCGAAGGGTGGCGAGATTGATCTAAGCCTCGACCGCAACTTCCCGTACCTCCAGATCTATACCGGTGACCATTTGGAAAAGGGCCGTCGTCGCACGTCGGTCGCCGTGGAACCGATGACGTGTCCGCCGGACGCACTGCGTAGTGGCAAAGACGTGGTGGTTCTTGAGCCCGGTCAGCACTGGGCCGGTTCGTGGCGTCTGAGGCGCAAGTAAGGATGCGCGCGCGCGTGGTGCTGGTCACCGGGTCGACCAGTGGCATCGGCGAAGCGACGGCCCGACGTTTTGCCGAAATGGGCGACACGGTCGTCTTTAACTCTCGGCACAGCGTGGAGGCGGGAGAACGACTCGTCGCCGCGACGCCGGGTTCTCTCTACGTGCGGGCCGATATCTCGAGCGCCGAAGAGTGTGAGGGTTTGCTTCGTCGGGTCCTCGAGCGCTTCGGCCGACTCGACGTGCTGGTGAACAACGCGGGCGTCACCAAGGTCATCGAACACCGCGACCTCGAAGCCGCCAGCGTTGAGGTGTGGCGAGAGATCTTCGAGGTGAACGTCTTTGGCACCTGGCAACTGTGCGTCGCCGCCATGCCGGCCCTAAAGAAGAGTCGCGGGTCGATCGTGATCGTCTCGTCGGCCGCGGGTGTTCGTCCAACCGGCTCGTCGATTCCCTACGCCGCCTCGAAGGCCGCTTTAAATCACGTGACGGCGCTACTCGCCAAAGTCGTCGGCCCGGAGGTTCGCGTCAACGCGGTGGCGCCCGGACTCATTGACACACCCTGGACCGCCGACTGGGAGACGGTTCGAGGCTTCGTGCAGTCGGTGGCGCCCCTACGAAAAAGCGGGAGCCCCGAAGACGTCGCCGACGTCATTGTGGCGTTGGCGACGACGTCGTACGTGACGGGTCAGGTCATCGTGGTCGACGGCGGACTGACCCTCGCGCTCTGACCGGGCGCGGGCGGCACCGCAAGTCGAATGAGGTGACAGAGCACCTTGGTGGCGGGGCGAACCGCGAGGCGGTCCCTCGTCACATTCGCGCTCACGCCCAATAGCTCTTGCGCCCACGGGGTCAGCAATGTCCAAGCACTGAGGACGAAAAGTCGATAGACGAGTCGCTGGGCACGACTCGTCATCATGCCGTGGGCGATGAAGTCGCGCGCGACTCGTCCGTCAGCGCTCAGACGCAGCTCGGGTCGAAAACTAAGAAGCGTGGCGTTGAGTTCCGCCACCGAGTTGGGCGAATTCACGACGCCGAGATCGAGTGCCAAGGGAACCATCTCATGGACGTAACGATCCGCGTCGTGCTCACTCAGTGAGCGGGCGCCGAAACGTCGATAGGAAGTTAAAAACATGGATATTTCAGCGCAGTGCACCCACAGCAAGAGGTGCGGGTCGTTCGCGTCGTACGTCGCGCCGTCGTCGGCAACGCCATGAACGAACTGGTGCACGTTCAGCACGCGCGCGATCGCCGCTTGGGCGGCCGACTTCGAGCCGAAGGTGGTGGAAGTTATGAAATTTGCCGTTTGGAGAAGTCGCCCGAGGGGGTCATCTTGGTAACGAGAGTGTTGGGCGACGCCCGCCATCGCGTAGGGGTGGAGCATCTGAAAGAAGAGTGAGCCGAGTCCGCCAATCAACATTGAGGGCAGATCGCCGTGTACGACGCGCGCCACGCCGAAGACGTCTCCGTAGGCCTCGGCGGGATTGGTGCAGCGTGCGGGCGGATCCCGAGAGAGGCCGACCGCGCGACGGATCGAGAGGTTGGTCCACCTACGAAGACGCGTTGACGTACCTCGAAACCATCTGACGATCAAGTCGTTCCCCTCAAGGCTCTGCACCTCACCTTACGCTGAACCTCTTCCAATTTGATCGGTCGTCTGCGAAACTGGTGAGATGGCATCGCTCAAACGACTTCGCTCCTCTTCGACCGAGAGCGACGTTCAAAGCGACGTCGAGACAAACGTCGCGGTCGTCACCAAGCGACCGTGGAACGTGATCGTGTGGAACGATCCGGTGACACCGATGACGGTAGTGGTCGTCGTGTTTCGGAGAGTCTTTGGCTACTCGAACAATAAGTGCACGCATTTGATGTTGACCGTCCATCACGAGGGGCGCGCCGTCGTGTGGTCCGGCGAGCGCGAACGAGCGGAATCGTACTGCGTAAAACTTCAGGTGGCGGGGTTGCAGGCCACCGTCGAGCAAGACGAATAGTGGCGGGCAAGCTCTTTGTTCGACGACGCGACGGCCGCGTCGAGGTGCGCCTCAACGACGCCGGACGCGGCGTTCTTCGAGAAGCCTTCGCCCATGTCGTGGCCGCTGAACGTGATCCCGAACACGACTGGCATCTCTCCTTGAACGCCCCCATAAATCCGAGCCGGGACGACGATGACCCGCTCTCCTCGCTAGCGCGTCAAAACGAGATAGCCACGAACGCCGAACTTTCGGTGATGACGTTGAAGGAGCAGTTCTTGAACGACGCCGAGGCGTGGGCCTGGCTGAGTACGTTGCAGGTGGCCCTTCGTTCCATTGCCGTGGTGAATGGAATATTGAGTGACGAAAAGCTCGAATCGTGCGAGTTCGAACTCTTGCAGGAAATCCGAACGATTCAACAGTTGCTATTTGACCTGGCGGCCTGTTTCTAACGATTCGTATCGAATCTTCTCAACATTTGCACACCGCGGGCTGAATAAGCACAGGGCCCCGTCGCCTCTAGGCTTTGAGCCATGACCTTCCTGCGCCGTTCTTGTTTTCAGCTCTCCGGTTTGATACTTCTCTCTTCGGTTGCGGTAAACGCTGCGCCGCTGATGGCGCAGGCGTCAGTAAAGGACCCAACGGCCACCTCAATCCTGGCCGCGGCGAAGACCTCGCTAGCAAAGGAGAGTGGTGTGCACGTGAAGGTTGTCACCTTCGCGGGCAAAGTCGACAGTACGCTGATTGCCGATATTGGCAGAGAGAGCGGCTCCGAAGCCTACGTCTCGGGCAACGAAACATTCACCATTACCGTAACGCCCACGCACGCGTATTTGAGTGGAAGCGCGACTGGACTCACGAAGCTGATGGGTCTCAGTTCAGCGGAGCAAAAGATGATCGGCAAGGCCTCAATGTCGATGAACAAGGGAACCAAGGAGTTCACGACGTTTCATTCAGACATGACGTCAGGGGCGTTTGCGCAACTGCTTCCCGTGGCGAAGGGCACCACGCTGTTGAGCAAGAGAGATAAGGCCACCAACGGCTATCAACTCACGTGGACGACCAAGGCCTCCACTTCGGCTCCCAAGACCACTACGGTCATGATCTTCTCGTCGGGGAAGGCCACGCTGCCCTTGAAAGATATGGTTAATACTTCAAATAGCTACAGCACGACCACCTTTTCCAAATGGGGGGAAGTCCCCAAGATTACGATTCCCACCTCGACGATCACTTACGACAAAGTCTTTGGGATAAAGGGATAGCCGGCCTTTCGCGACGCATCCTGGAGCGGTGACCCTTAACATCTACAACGAGAACCCCCCCTATGTCGAACGTAGAAGCCCTCGAGCTCTCCCACAGCAACACTGAAGGTAAACATCTCGGCCTCGCGCTGGCCGTTATCTCGTGCGCCCAGCTCATGATCGTGCTCGACTCCACGGTCGTCAACGTCGCCATACCGACCATTCACACCGCACTGCACTTCTCTCAGGCCAATCTCGAATGGCTCATCACGGCGTACTCGCTGACCTTTGGTGGACTGTTGCTCTTCGGCGGGAGAACGGGTGACCTCTACGGCAAGCGCCGGATGTTCATGGTCGGCATCGCCATCTTCGCGGTCGCGTCGCTGCTGGGCGGCTTCGCGACGACCGATCTTTGGTTGATCATTACCCGTGGCCTTCAGGGTGTGGGCGGCGCGATTGCCGCGCCGACGGCGTTGTCCCTAATCGCGACGAACTTCTCTGAGGGTGCTCAGCGCAATCGTGCCATGGGTGTCTACGCCGCGATGTCGGGCGGCGGCGGCGCGGTCGGACTTCTCCTCGGCGGCATTCTGGTGAGTTACGTCTCGTGGCGTTGGATCTTTTTTGTCAACGTCCCCATCGCGGCGGTCGTTCTGTTTCTCGCCCCTCGGGCCCTGAATGAGTCCCAAACGACGTCGGGCCATCTGGACGTTCCTGGCGCCCTCACCGCGACGGGAGGCATGCTCTCGCTGGTGTACGGACTCTCGAACGCGTCGGACCACAGTTGGAGCAGTACAGCCACGATCATTTCGCTGGTCGCGGCGGTGATTCTGCTCGCCACCTTTACCTTCATCGAGACGCGCAGCGCCGAACCCTTGATGCCGCTCAGCATCTTTAGGAACCGCAACCGTTCCGGGAGCTTCGCGATGATGCTCTGCATCGGTATTGCCCTCTTTTCGATGTTCTACTTTCTCACGCAATATCTCCAGAACGTCTTGGGCTACAGCCCCGTCCGCACCGGCGTGGGATTCTTGCCGATGACCGCGGGCATCGTGTTCGCGGCCACCCTTTCATCGCGTCTCGTCGGACGAATTGGGATCCGAATTCCTCTGATCGTCGGACCCAGTCTCGCGACTGTCGGGATCCTATGGATGACCCGCCTCACCCCAACCAGTAGCTACTTCGACGTTGTCGGACCGCTCGTCGTGATCGCCTTGGGCATGGGGTTCTCGTTTGTTCCCCTCACGCTCATCGCCGTCTCGGGCGTGAAACCACACGAGGCCGGACTGGCATCGGCGTTGCTCAACACGATGCAGCAAGTGGGTGGCGCGCTCGGACTGGCGGTACTGGCCACGATCGCCATCGACGCCACGAATGCGAAACTCTACGCGCTGCACCAGACCACGACCGTGGCAAGAAATCTTGCCACTACCCACGGCTACACCACGGCGTTTACGGTCGCCGCGGGCTTCGCCTTCGTCGGACTGTTGATCTCGCTCGTCGTGATTCGAGTCCCGATGAGCATGGCGGGCGAACTTGAACTCAATCCCGAAGCCCACGCGACGGTGAGTAACTGAGAGTCCAGTTAGAGGCGCGTCGTGCGAAGTCGTAAGTCAGGCAGCGAGGGACGGTGAACCAGCTATAACGCGCACGACATGAACGCGCTGATCAACGCCTTGAGCCCGTTCGCCCACGCCACGCCGTGGGTCGAGACGTACGACTCCAAGCCGGACAGGCTCGTCGAGTTGGCCTCGTACTTCAAAATCGTCACGAGTTCATTGAGTTCTTGTTTCGTCTTGGCGTTGGGCGCTTCGCTCGCCAACCTCTCATAAAACGGCAGCAACGCCTTAGCCCAGGCGTGATACGACGCGGTGTTGATGGCGGTGGGCGGCTTCGTGGGCTTGTAGGTCTTTATGGACGTACAAAACGAACTCGATTTTGAGGCCGAGCTGCTCGGTACGGCCACGCCCAGCGAGACGACCATCGTCGCCACGACGACGGCTGCGCCGAGTGCCGTTCTTGAACTAGCCACCAAACTTTTGGTCCGAGTACCCACCGTGTTCTCCCCTTGAGTGACGGACGCGGCGACATTCGCGCTCGGTCCTTGCACGCTGGAACATCCATCGACGTTCCTATATCTTCTGTTTAGCAGAATCCCGGGGTTCGCCGGGCCGTGGCGCCTCGTTGAAAGGCACGACACGTCAAAGCGTGGCGACCGGAACTCCAACTCACCGTGCGAGGCGGCGTGATTTGGCCCACCACCAGGGCGTAGAGAGCCGGATTAATGGTTCGCTCGGTGATGACCCCTCAGTCCTCGCCAACCGACGTTGCGTACTCCACCGAGTTCGACGCGATGGTGTCGCGATACCAGCGGAAACTCTCCTTGGCGAGACGATCGCCCGTAGGAAAATCTACCCACACGATGCCAAATCGTCTCGAATAGCCAAAGGACCACTCGAAGTTGTCCAAGAGGCTCCAGACGAAGTACCCCTGGACGTTCACGCCGGCGTCGATGGCGTCGTGCACCGCCGAGATGTGCTCTTGGAGGTAAGCGACTCGATTGTGATCGAGCACGTGTCCATTGGGATCGACGTAGTCATCGAACGCCGCACCGTTTTCGGTGATGTAGATCGGCAGCTTCGTGTAGTCGTTTCGAATGTGCACCAGCAATGATGTCAACCCCGACGCGGCGATCTCCCAGTTCATGGAGGTGCGATCTCGCCCCGGCGTCTCGAGCGAGCGCACGCGCAGGTCGGGAAACTGTTCGCTCTGTGCCACGACGTAGCCGGCGAGTCGAGCTTCGGTGGCGCGCGAGGTATCGACCACGGTGGAGGGGAAGTAATAGTTCACCCCAAGAAAGTCAAGTGGTTGGGAGATCAGCTCGAGGTCGCCCTCTCGCACGACAGAGAAGCCCGGTCGAGCCTGGTCGTAGTGCTCGAGCATGTCACCGGGATACTTTCCGTGAAAGATTGGATCGAGGAAGAGGCGATTGAGATTGCCGTCCGCGCGCCGAGCCGCGTCGACGTCGAGTTCGTGCTCGGAACCGGGACGATGGTCGCCCAAATTCAAAGTGATGCCGACCTTGGCCGAAGGAACCGCCGAGCGAAGAATGGGAATGGCCAAGCCGTGGGCGAGCAGGAGGTGGTGATTGGCCGCCGCCGCCTTGCCAATGTCGCTGATCCCGGGCGCGTGGCGCCCCGCCCCGTAACCGAGCCAGGACGAACACCACGGCTCGTTCAAGGTGATCCATCGCTCCACGTCATCGCCGAGTGCTCGTGCGACGAGGTCTACGTAGTCGGCGTAGCGTTCGGCGGTGTCGCGCTCGCACCAGCCGCCATCGTCCTCAAGGGGCTGGGGGAGGTCCCAGTGATAGAGGGTGAGTGTCGGCTCGATGTGGCGCGCGCGCAGTCCGTCAACGAGACGATGGTAGAAATCGAGCCCGCTCTGATTGGCCGGTCCTTTGCCAGTGGGCTGGATCCTCGGCCAGGCGACGGAGAAGCGGTAGGCGCCCACGCCGAGCTCGCCGAGGAAGTCGAGATCTTCCTCCATCCGGTGGTAGTGATCACAGGCCACGTCGCCGGTGTCGCCATTCCACACCGCGCCGGGCGTGTGAGAAAAGGTGTCCCAAATAGAGGGACCCCGATCGTCGGCGGTCGTGGCGCCTTCTATCTGATACGAAGCGGTCGCAGTGCCCCAGAGAAATCCTGGTGGAAACGGGCGAATCGGATTTGGGTTGTTGGAGCCAGTGGTGCTCACGGTGCGTAGATCTCCTAGTAGTGGGTGTCGAAAGTTGATGGAACCTCTACGTGCGGCCCCGCCGGGTTGGTCTTTGGCGAGGCCGCACGTAGAAGCGAAGGGTTAAGCCTTCGTCAGGTGCTTGATGATCAACGGCAACTGCGGGTCACCGGGCGACGGGTCGGCGTAAGGGTTCTTCGCCGTCACGAAACCAGTGAAGTTGGCTGTTGAGTACTCATCCCAGTCCGCACCGTAAAGCAACGGAGCCACGGGAACCTGCGTCGAAACGAGGTTCTCCAGGGCCTGTACCGCCGCGGTAACCGCGGCCTTGTCCGTTGGATTGGTGGAAGAGAGTTTCTTCAACGCCGCCTGTGCCGCGGGCGAGTTGTAGCGACCGTAGTCACTGTTCGCCGACGTCCCGATCGGAGCCGATTGGGTGTAGTCAAGCCAGTTGGAGTACTGCACGTACGGGCTCACCCCGCCGTTACCCCAGTGGATAATCGTATCGAAGTTGCCACTGGCTGAGTCGGAGTACCACTGCGACGCTTGCACGCCGTTCACGGTGCAGTCAATGCCCTCGGCTTGAAGCTCATTGGAGATGAGCTGGTCGTCGGCGTAGTAGTCCGAATACGCCGTCGGGTCTTCCACCGCGAACTTGATCTCGACGCCGTTCTTGGCGTAGAAACCGCTCGAGTCCTTCGCGTAACCGTCCGCGGTCAAGATCGAAGCGACCTTGGCCGGGTCCGAGTGCGCCGAAAGGTCCTTGGTCAACGGCTTGGTCAAGAACGCCGACTGACTGGGCAGAATAAGCCCACCCGAGGACGTCGCTGGCTGCTCGTAGCCGGTCTCACCCTTGAGGGAAAGCGCGCTTCGGTCAATGCCCACGCTGATCGCCTGACGAACGGCGGGATCGCTCAGCGGCCCGGTGCCCGTGACGTTGAACTCCAGGGTGACCGTGCTACCAGCCGCGAAGAATGTGTGGTTGGTCTTGGGGTTCTTGGCGACGAAGATCTTCTTCACGTTGGCGATGTCATTGCCCGCCCAGGTCAACTGACCGTCAGCGAGGGCCGTCGCGGCCGCCGTGTTCGAAGTGTACGAAGGAACGTTGACTCCACTTGGTGCCGGCGTGCCGTTCCACCAGTGGGGGTTCACCTTGTACTTCACCAGCGTCGACGAGTAGCTGCTCAACGTGTACGGCCCGGTGCCCACGGTCGTGGTGACCACCGCGGTCGCCGGGTTGGCAATCTTGGACCACACGTGTTGGGGCAACATGAGCGCGGTTCCGGCGATGGCCGTGATGTTGAGGTACTCGGGTGTGGCGTAGTGCAGCGTCACCTTGTACTTACCGGACGTTGTGGCGTTGCTCGACATTGTCGGTACGCCGAATACGTTCGCGGCGGGCACGCGGTTCAACAGGTCGAACGTGTAGGCCACGTCGGCCGAGGTGAAGGGCTTTCCGTCACTCCACTTGACCCCTTTACGCAGCTCAAAGGTCAACGTCTTGCCTCCGTTGGACCACGCGTAACTGGTTGCGAGCCACGGGTACTGGGTGTTGGCCTTCAACGTGTCGAACTCGAAAAGCGGTTCGTTTACCAGCGAGCGAACACTTAGCTGCGCCGCAAACGAACTCGAGTCAACGGGGTTGAAATTGTCGGTAAAGGTGACTCCGGTGTTGCCCTCGATGGTCAACACCGCATTTTTGGCTGCTGAAGCGACTCCGACAGACGCCGCCACCATGCCGATTGTCAAACACGACAAGGCAGTCAATATGACTCCTATTTTTCTAAACATACCCATCCTTTATATTGTTATTGTCCAGCCGGCCTACGCCGACGTCGATTTGAACCATGTGGGTCCTTATTGCCTGACGCGAGGCCGGTTGGGCCTTCGCGCGTTTGGCCGAGCGCACGACCACTGAGAAAACAGTCGTGCGACCAGCTAGTTGCTCATTTTCATGTCTTCGTCGTTTCCCCCCTCTCGTCGGCGCTCTGGAAGCGCCATCTCGACAACGGCTTCGGGCTCATTCGCGTACAACCAGCAGCGCGATGTATGACCCTCACCGACTATGAAATCTGGCGGATCGCTGTGGCGACAGACGTCCATCGCGAAGGGGCAGCGCGGCGCGAAACGACATCCAATTTCGGGCACCGCGAACGAACTGTGCTCATCAGACCTCGACGCCATGCTGGTGGGGTCCGAGGGATCTGGCACCGAGGCGATTAAGAGTTGGGTGTAGGGGTGCGTGGGCTGATCCACCAGGGCCGTTCCGCGTGATCGCTCGACGATCTGCCCGGCGTACATCACGATGATTTCGTCGGCCAGGTACCGTGCTGAGGCGATGTCGTGGGTGATGTACAAGATCGCGAGGTGCTCATTCTCACACAAACCCTTCAAGAGGTTCAAGATGCCCAAACGAACCGAGACGTCCAACATCGAGATCGGCTCATCGGCGAGCAGAACGTCGGGCTTGACGCACAGCGCCCGGGCAATGGACACCCGTTGGAGCTGCCCGCCGGAGAGTTCGTGGGGATAGCGGTCTAAAAAGCGCTCGGGCGGATCGAGCGAGACTCGCGACAACGCGGCCCTGGCCAGGTCGTCGACCTCGTGCTTCGCGGCCCCGTGGATGAGGAGCGGACGCTCCAGACTGTGGCGCACGCGGTGGACTGGGTTGTTCGAGGCGTACGGGTCTTGGAGGACCAACTGCACCTTGGAGGCGTACGCCAGGGTGCGCTTGGCGCGACTAGGGATTGACGTGCCCTCAAGGACCAATTCGCCCGACGTGGGCGTAATAATCCTCGCCAGCATCCTCGCCAGGACTGACTTGCCCGAGCCGCTCTCACCAACGACGGCGGTGACTTGGCCCCTTACCAGGTCGAGACTGGCGTCGTCCACGGCGCGCACGACGCGCCTCGCTTGAAAGAGTTTGCCGGGCACGCGCGTGGCGAAGTGGCGCGTCAGGTGACGAGCGCTCAACTGTGCGGGCGACGTCGACACGCTCATGCTCGGTCCTCTAACGCCGTGAAGCGCGTGCGCAAGGGGCTCATCTCGCGAGAGAGCTCGACGGGCACCCGCACCGACGGGCCCCCGATGTGCAACCAGCAGGCAACACTGCGATCCAAGCCATCAATATTGGTGAGCGGCGGTGCCTCGAGACGGCAGCGTGGCATCACGAAAGGACAACGCGGGGCGAAGCTGCAGCCCTTGGGCAGCTCGGCGAGGTCCGGCGGCGAACCGGGAATGCCGGCGAGTTCACGCCGTTCGCCGTGTAAAGGCGGGAACGAGTTGAGCAGCCCGAAGGTGTAAGGGTGACGCGGCGCTTCGTAGAGATCGCTGGCGCCCGCGCGCTCGACGATCGCGCCGGCGTACATGACGACGATCTCGTCGGCGAGCTCAATGAGCAGTGAGAGGTCGTGGGTAATGAAGATCATCGCAAAGCCGTAGCGCGAGCGCAGGTCGTTGAGTTCGTTAATGATCTCACGCTGGGTGACCACGTCGAGGGCGGTCGTGGGCTCGTCCATGATCACCAGTTCTGGATCGAGGGCCAGCGCGAGGGCAATCATGATTCGCTGGCGCTGGCCGCCGGAGAGCTCGTGGGGGAAGCGGGCCAGACGGTCTTCGTTGAGGCCCACCATCTTTAGTAGCTCAACGGACCGATCGTGACGCTGGGACCTGGTCATCCCTTTTCGATGCGTTTTCAGTACCTCGTTGAACTCACGGCCCACGCGAAGCACCGGGTTCAGCGCGCTGAGCGCACTTTGCAAGACGATCGAGACATGTGACCAGCGAATATTTCGAAGTTCCCTTTCGCTCGCGGTCACGAGACTGAGCGGTGTCACGTCATCGAGGTCGCCCTCGTTGGCGAGATTCAACGTCACGTCTCCGCCGCTGATAACCCCGGGCGCGCGCAGCAGGCGCGTCATGGCGTACACCAACGTGGACTTGCCGGAGCCACTTTCACCGGCGATGCCCAGTACTTGTGAGCGGCGCAGCTTCAACGTTACGTCGTTCACGGCGCGCACCATGTCCTCACCGACGCCGTAGTCGACGCTGAAGTTGTTGACCTCGAGGACGAATTCGTGGCGCGCGTGGACCGGCGCGACGCGGCGTAGAGGGCTCTCGGTCGCCGCCGCCGCCGCGTGGGTCTTTAGCGGATCGGCGATCATCGGCTCACCAACTTGGCGGGCGCCGCCACGACCGTTCGTTTTGATGTGGAGTGGATAACGGGCGTCAGACCGAGTCGGATCCGACGGGGCAGGCCCAACTTGCGCCGCTGGCGTGAGGTGAGGCCACCGGCGCGAAGGCGCGGATTGATGAACTCGTCAATCCCGAAGTTCACGAGCGCGAGACCGGTGCCCACGAGGGCGATGCAGATTCCCGGCGGGACGAACCAGTACCACTCGCCTGAAAGGGGCGCGTTGTTCGCTTGAGCCCAGTAGAGCATGGTGCCCCAGTTCCATACGGCCGTGCTGGTCAGTCCGATGTAGGCAAGAGTCACGTAGGCACCGATGGCGTAGAGCACCGTAAAGAGGAACGAGGAGGCGAGCACGGGCAGCAGGTTGGGCGCGACCTCAGTGAACATGATCCGGGTACGCTTCTCGCCGATGATGCGCGCCGCCTCGACGAAGTCACGATTGCGCAGTGACATCGTCTGGGCGCGGAGGACTCGCGCTCCCCAGGCCCATCCGGTGAGGCTGATGATGAGTCCGATGACGAAGAAGTTCGAGCGGCTGCTCACCGGGAGGTAACTGTCGATCACGATGAGCAGCGGCACACCCGGTATCGCAAGAAAGACGTTCGAGAGTAGTGAGAGTCCCTCGTCGGACATGCCCCCGAGATAACCTGCGGCGATGCCAACGGTCATCGAGAGAATCGTGGCCGCCAGTCCCGCGAGCAGGGCCACCACCATGGTGGCGCGCGCCCCGACTAACAGCTGAGAGAAGATGTCTTGACCGAGGCTGGTGGTGCCGAGCCAGTGGTGCGCCGAGGGGGACAGCAATGGCGCGAAGGCGGTCGAACTCGGGTTGTACGGCGCGAGCCACGGCCCGATGACGGTCATAATGATAAAAAAGCCCACAATGACGAGGCCAATGATCACCTTGGGCGACCTAGGTAAGCGAAGGGATTTCATACCGCAGCCACGGTTCTGGTTCGCGGATCCAGCCAGAGGTAGACAATGTCGGCCAAGAAGTTAGCGGCGAGCACCGCGAGCGTAATGACTAAGAAAATTCCTTGGATGAGTGGGTAGTCCTCGTTGAGTACGGCCTGCAAGAGAAGATCGCCAACGCCGGGGTAGTTAAACACCAGTTCCACGAGCAGCGCGCCCGATACCACCAATCCAATGGCGAGCGACAGGTTGGCGATGCTGGGCAGAATCGCGTTGCGCGCGGCGTGCCAGATCACCTTTCGACGCGGCAAGCCTTTCGCGACGGCCATTAAGACGAAGTCTTCGCCGATCATCGTGATCATCATGTTGCGCATGCCCAGCATCCAGCCCGCGAGGGAACTCATCACGATCGCGATCAGCGGTAATTCCCCGTATCGAATCACGCTCGAGACGTAGGCCAGATTCCACCCAGGGGTGACGGTTTGGCTGTAGGCGCCCAGCACGGGGAACCAGTGCAGGTCACTACCGAAGAGCAGGAGCATCACCGTGGCCAAAAAGAAGTAGGGCACGGCTTGGAAAAAGGTAGCGGCGGGGATCAGTGCGTCCAGACGTGAACCGCGACTCCAACCAAGGAGCGCCCCGCCGAATGTGCCTATCGCAAAGCTAAAAATGGTCGAAAGTCCAATGAGCCCCACCGTCCAGGGCACTGATTGGCGCAGAATGGCACTCACCGGCGCCCCCAGAGTGATCGACACGCCAAAGTTGCCGTGAAGGAGTTGGGTGAGGTAGGTGAAGTACTGCGCGATGAGACCCTGATGAAAGCCCAGGCCAAAGGAGAGTCGAATAGCGCGAATCTCATTGGGTGTGACCGTTCCGGTGATTTTGCCAATCAACGTCTGAATCGGATTGCCGGGCATCATTCGCGGCAGAAGAAAATTTGCGGTGATGGCCACCCACGCGGTGACGATGTACAGCGCGAGGCGACGTGCGAGCATTCGCATACTCAGCCCGCTTCCGCTCTATGGGTGATCAGTTCGGTCAGCGGCGGTCGTGCGTCGGATTCGTTCACGCAGCCGCAACTTTCGCGCACGACGAGTTCGGTCGGTAACACGATGGTTCGCGTGACGTCGCTGGTGTCATCGAGCATGGCCACCAACGCGTCAACCGCAACCTCGCCAAGGATGCTGCCCGACTGGCGAATTGTCGTTAACGAAGGATTGAAGTATCGGGTCAAGGTAATGTCGTCGAATCCGGTAACGACAAGGTCCTGGGGCACTCGAAGACCGCTGGCGCTGAGCGCGTAGATCACACCCACCGCGGTCTGATCGTTCGCGCAGGCGAACGCTTGGGGCAACGGCTCGTCACGGATGAGTCGCGCCTGCATCGCCGCTTCGCCCCCAGCAGAGGTCCAGTCCGACTCCAGAAGATCGACGTCGTCGAGCGTGCCGCCCAACTCCTCAATTACCTTTCGAAACGCGATGGCTCGCGCGACGCTGTCCGGGCTCTCCTCCAAACCCGTCACGAAGCCGACACGCGTGATGCCGTGGACATTAATGAGATGTTCGGCCAAACTCCGCATGGCTTGTTCGTTATCGACTCGAACGGTGACGGCTGAAATTGACTCTCCCCTCCCGGCGAGCAAGACCACGGGGATTCGTCGCGCGAGATCGGCCACGTCGTCGTCTCTGAGCACCCGGTCGAGGAGAATCAGTCCGTCGACTGTGCCAGTCAGGCTCAGGAGCGACGTCATCCCCGAAGGGTGGCTGTCGTCGGCGCTGCTCAACAAGAGTGAGTAGCCAAGTTCCGCGGCGCGTTTTTCGGCGCCTCTAATCACGATGTCGGTATAGAGAAGGCTGGCCTCCTCAACACCGAGCACACTGCCGTCAACGGTCGCGCGCATGAAGACCAGACCCAAGATCATGTGCTTGCCGCTCGAGAGACCGCGGGCCACGACGTTGGGAACGAACTCAAGCTCGGCCATGGCGGCCATCACTTTTGCGCGCGTGGAAGGGCGCACCGAGGAAAGTGAGTTGAGCGCTCGGCTGACGGTGGCCGTGGAGACGCCGGCGCGACGCGCGACGTCGTAAATCGTTGGCGGTGAATCAACCATCCAGCCCCCAAATCTCCCCAACAGAGTTTTTGTGTAACCGCTTACAGCCATGTAACCGCTTACAAGGTAGACGGCGTTTTTCACGTTGTCAAGTCAGAACTGTCACCTGTTGGTAAGAATTCCGGCCGACGGTCGGTGAACTTAGATCTGGATACATCCTGTTCAAGAGCGGGATCTCGAACTCCAGGAAACCCAGCAGCAATGTTACCGATTACCCGGAGGGCGACTTGTGAATAAATTCGCTTAGCGGTTCCGATCTTTTGGCCCGGAACGCGCCTTGAAGCTGGGACCTGGTTGATCACAATCGATCAGCGGTGGCGACCATGCGTCACGGTTCCGCCTTTATGGAGACGGCGATCGTCGCAGACCAGGTCACCGATAAGTCGTTACGGAATGGTTCCAGACCAGCCGAATATTTACAACACTTGGTGCGCCGACTCGGCGCCATGCGCGCGCGGGCATTTCACATACTGCGTTCGGTCGCCCGACGCCCTCAACTACTCCTTAATCGTTACCACTATTGCCTTATTCGCGCTCCCCGTCGTGCGCGCCACGATGACGACCCCCACCTTCACGAGGCTTGTTAGGTAAAGCGTGACCGCACGGCCTCGACGGTGCGCGAGGGCCGCGTTTTTAGGTGCGTATGCGGTGATCTTGAGCGACGCTTGGGCAATAAGTTTTTTCGAGAGCCCGAGCAGCGCACGGCGCGCCACGGGTGAAAGCGTCGATGATCTCGCAGCGAATGTCACCGTGACCGGCCCCGGGGGATTGGGCAGGGGCGTGACCGCGTTAGAACTGGCCGATGCACCCGAGGTGCCGATGGTGTTGGTGGCCGTGACGCTGAAGGTGTAGCTGTCGCCGTAGGTGAGACCGCTGAGCGAACAGGTAAGTGGACCACTGGTCCAGGTGCAGGTCTGGCCGCCGTTGGTCGAGGAGGTTGCGTCAGCGGCGGTGACAACATAGCCCGTGATGGCCACGCCACCGTTGGAGGCCGGGGCACTCCAGGCGACGCTCGCCGTCGTGCTCGCTGACGTCACGGTGCCGATGGTCGGCGCGTCGGGCGCAGTCAGAGGCGTGAGCAACACGCCCTGGGTCGGGTCACCGCCATCTTGTGAGGGGTACGAGACGACGAAGGTGAGTCCGTTTACGACTATCGTGGCGCCGTCCGCGAGGCCCAAGAATGTTCCCGTGGTCGTCGCGCCACCGGTGAGCGAAACGAGAACAATGTTCGATCCACCCGCAGGAGTAAACACGCGATTGACGATTAACGTCGCGTCGTCGAGATTTATGGAGCCGGAGTTGACCAGAAGTTGGGAGTAACCAGTGCCGGGCGTGGATCCGGCGAGCAAGACGTCAAGCTGTCCTGTGCCGAGGGCCTGGAGGTCGACATTCCCGAGTGTGGTCAGTGTGCCCGGCGTCGTTGGCGAGAGTTCGGGCGAGATTGTTCCGCCGTCATTGGTGATGGAACCCACGGTGCCCGAAACGTCGAGTGTGGTGCCGCTTTGAACGGTGATGCTCGAATTCGTGATGGTGCCGGACACGTTGAGCATGCCGCCATTAACGACGACCCCGCTTGTAAAACCATCACTCGTCGCGCTGAGCGAAACGACACCAACGTTCGAAACGTCACCAATCACCAAGGTGCTGCCGGCACCACTGAGCGCGCCGGTCACGTCCAACGTGGAGGCCGCGTATTTGCTCGCGATCTCACTGAAGCCGGTCAAGGCGAAGTCAAAGGGCAGCGTTAGGGTTCCACTCGGGAACGCGGCGCAGAGCGCAATGGTGGCGCTCGCTCCGCACGACGGTGTCGCCACCGTAGGCGAAAGTGTGATGGCTGACGCGGCGTTCGCGTTAGCAAAGACATAGGCCGCACTTTGAATCGTGATGGAGTCAAAGGAGTTCGCCGGCACGCCTCCACTCCCGCTTTCGGTTCCGCTGTCCCAGGTCACCGAGGTGTTGAGCGGGTTGGCGGGAAAGACGACCTGCGCTCCCGTCGGGGGCCCACCGGCTCCGGTGCACGAAGAACCGGCCGTCGTGACCCAGTTAGCGCCCACCGACCAATCACTGCCTGACGATCCTGTGCCCCCAGCCCACGTGCAGACCGTCGTTGACGTGTTGGTGACAATCGAGAAGGGCAAGGTCCACATGCCGCGGCCGTGCGTGGCGGCAATGAGCGTGCCCCCGGACGTAAGTAGTAGGTCCATCACCTGGACGTTGGGGAGCCCCGCGCCCAATCGTGCCCAGTTCGTGCTCGTGCCTTGAATCGTGTTCGTCCAGTAGACGCCCATTTCGTTGGCCACGATGAGTCCGCCGTTGCCGTCGGAAATGACGGTGTTGGTCTGATCGTTGGAGGGCAGGTTGCCAGAAAGATCCGTCCACGACGGCGACGCCGTGTCGAGCGCCGTGCCCATCAACACTTGTGGGGGTCCGGCCCAGGAAACGACCCCCGTATAGGCGACAGCGCCCGAGACGTAAAGCGTGAAAGGGTCCGACGCGCTCACCGCAAGGTGTGTGACGTCGTTGTTGATGTTGTCAACCGTGGTCCACGTGGTGCCGGCGTCGCTCGACATCTGAATCGTGCCGTCGCTGAAGCCGGCGTAGATGACTGAGGGGTTGCTGGGCGCAATGGCGAGGGCCGAGACGTTCGACGCGCCGTAGCCGGTCGGGCTCGACCAGGTTTGACCGCCGTCGCTCGAGAGGTAGACGCCGTCACCGCCAAAGAGAATGGTCGGTCCGAGGGTGTTGGGCACAATGGCCAACGGGGAAAACCAGTTTGTGGAGACGAACGGTGGAACCGTGAGTGGCGTGGTGGTCTGCCAGTCGTTACTCGTCGCGTCAAGGGACCCCTGCAACGAGATATTGGATTCGGCGACTTGGAAATTGGGGTTTGACGGGTCAATGGCGACCGCGCCGCCGTCACCTCCGTCGACTTGGTTCCACGCTGAGGCGGGTGGCGAGGTGGACAGGTATTGGACGGTGCCGTTGTCCTGAGATCCGGCCACGATGTCGCTCGCGTTATTCGTCTGGGAAATACCTGGATAGAACTGCGTGATGTCGAGGTTGCTGTTGAGGTTGGTGTAGTTCAACGTTTGACTGGTCAAATTGGCTGTGGACATTTCCCATACGCCGCCGTCGTTGCCCATGTAGAGGTTGCCGGCGCTGTCGAAAGCCAGTGCGTGAAAGTCCGGATGAATCTTTGAGAATGTGGTGCTGCCGCTACCCCCGAGATTGACCCAATTGGCGCCGCCGTCGATGCTTTCCACGGCGGTCACACCACCGGCGACGACGATGTTGGTGTTTAGCGGATCGATCGAGATCGTGTTGTCGTACCAACTCTGATCAATGCCCGTATCGTTATTTTGATTCTGGTAGGCGTAGTTGAAACTGGTGAAGTAGGGGATGCAGTTCGAAGTTGACGTGGTGCAGTTAGTCTCTAGCGTCCACGTCGCCCCGCCGTCGACCGATTTGTACATTCCAACGTAACCAGTAGTTGAGCCGACGGAGTCATAGAGTACGGTGCTTGTCGCCGACACGTTGGGCGCGATGGCTAAAGCGCCGATGTTCCGTAAACTCGTCGAGCCCGCTGCTTCAATGGTCGTCCACGTGGTGCCGTTGTCGGCGCTCATCTCCACGCCCACGTTTTGTACCCAGGCGTAGATCGTTTCGGGACTAGTTAGGGGGTTCAGCACAATCGACGAGACCAGGCCCGCGACCCAACCGGTGCCCGCTTCTGGATTCCAGGTCGCGCCGCCGTCGCTCGAGACGTAGAGGTTGTAACTGGCGCCAGCGAGCACGGTCGTGACCGAAAGAGAACTCGCTCCGGGTTCGACCGATATCGAGCCGATGTTTTGTCCCGAAAAGACGTCTCCGGGATTTGAGGTGGTCCACGTGGCGCCCCCGTCACGGGACTCCATCATCCCGTCACCACTGTGACAGTCCACGCACTGGTTCGCTTCTCCGGTACCGGCGAAGATGTACGACGCGTTACTGGGGTCGAGTGCGATGGAACCCATCGCGAGATTCGGTTGAGAGTCCGTCTTCGTGGCCCAGCTACTTCCGCCATTGGTCGAAGACCAGACGCCTCCGCCCGCCGAAGCGAGGTAGAGCGTGGGCGACGCGCCCGGTGTGACCGCGAGGCCCGTCACGCGCCCACTAGTGCTGCTTCCGTATCCGCCCAGTTCAGGAGTGGGGCCGAGGGGCGTCCAGTTTACGGACGCGGTGGAGACGTTTGGGCGACCTGTACGGAGGAGGGTCGACCTCTCATTGACTCCCGCCGGACTGGCGTTGGAACCCTGTGGCTGAACGGGAGCGCTTTGGACCAGGTCTTCGTGAAGCGCCGACGTGCTCGAAGGTGCCGCCGCACTCGGCGCGGAAAGTAGCGCGGTCGTCCCCGCTGTGACCATGACAGCGACCATGACGCCCGTTGGCACGAGACGAAGCGTCGCCCTAACTCGAGCCAACCTCATGACAACCCCCTATTTCACCGCGTGAAGTTACGAACGGACGTCACAGAACCCCCAATGTCGACCCCGAGGGATACTTACGTGACAATGAGCGGACGATAGCAGAAGAACGCAATGAATGGACTTTCATGAACAACGATCGCTTAAAGCGATGGTCCTCGCCGACGGGCCATCGAGGTTCCTCTTCGGTCATGGTTGACAAATTGATGACATGGGTATCACGCCTACCACCACTACGACTCGAACAAGGCTCATGGTCGGCACTTCGTTCGTGCGCCGACTGGGACTTGAACCCGGAACCTGTTGATTAAGGGGAAGTTTTCGATGGTTGCGTGGTGTCGGTCCGGTCGCGCATGTCGTTTGTTTACAAGGAATCGTGTTGCTCTGAGTCGGTCTCGTCTCGTCTCGTGGCGTTGCGGAAATATGAGGCCCAAAAGGAGGCCCGTTCTGGCGCGGTGTCGACCAGGATTACGCCCATGTGTGTGGTGGTGACCATCTATAAGCGTGCGGTCGCCTCATGTCGAGTTAGATACTCCTAGGAGATGAGGGAGGACTTCGTGAATCACGAAGTCTCCGTCGGGCGCGTCCAACCGGCTGAAAGTTGGTGGGCTGGGAGGTACCGTGAAAGATCATGGAAGCTACGAGACGGGCCCGGTGAGTGATGATTTCCGGTGACTCGG
>Ga0307374_10003467_pt1 | contig 26934 bp, 32 predicted proteins | sample OX3MG_FD_202532 | JGI IMG/M metagenome (GOLD analysis project Ga0307374, IMG submission 202532) | Soil microbial communities from Risofladan, Vaasa, Finland - OX-3 | ecosystem: Environmental > Terrestrial > Soil > Coastal area > Acid sulfate soil | place: Finland: Risofladan, Vaasa | collected...
GATCTCGTGGGTGCGCAAGGCGTTGAGCAGCGTGTTGGTGTCGTGGATGAAGATCCAGTCGATGCGGCGGATCTTCGGGTGCTTCCAGTAGTATGGGTTCGCCTCGAAGCGCAGCCGCTGGCCGTGGCTCCACGAGATCACGCGATACGGGCCCGTGCCGATCGGGTGCTCGTTGAACGCCACCCGATTGAGATCGCGGTAGCGCTCGAGCAAGTGCGCGGGAACGATGGCGCCTTGGTTGGCGCAACGGAAGAGGTAGATCGCCGGGGCGTAGGGGCGCTTGAGATGCACGACCACGGTGTAGGGATCGGGCGCCGTGATCGAGGCGATCTGGTCGTAGCCGACGCGCGTCGGCACGTCGTTGCGCGGGTTCATCAGCGCGTGCCAGGTGAAGATCACGTCGCGCGCGGTGAACGGCGCTCCATCCTGCCAGCGCACGCCGCGGCGCAGGTGGTACGTGATGGTTCGGCCGTCGGAGGAGATGCCGCCGTTGGCGCGGCTCGGTACGGCCGTCGCGAGGTCGGGGATCAGCTCGCCGTGCCGGTCGTAGCGGATGAGACCGTCGAAGACGAGGTTGTCGGCATCCGTGGTGACGGCTTCCTGCGAGACGATCGGCGAGAGGGTATCCGGCTCTTCGTACTCGCCGACGCGCAGCGTTCTCGAGCTCTCCGCAGCCCCGCCGCCGCCCGGGGCGCCCGCCACGTGCGTGCATCCGCTCGCCGCGGCGAGCAGCACGAGCACGAGCGCCAGGCGTCTCACGCGGTGCCGTTGGCGGCGATGGACGCCGCCTCTTTGCGGCGGCGCACGAAGACTCCCAGGACGGCCAGCAACGCGCCCCCGATCAGCAGCGGCGGCCACGGTGCCGAGGCGACCATCAAGACCGGGTAGCGGCCGATCGACGCCGTGAGCCGCAGATCGCCGACGGCGGTAGGGACGCCTTGCGGCAGGAAGGCGATGCCGCCGCGGATGAGCGTGTGGTGGTCGTCGGTGATGGCCACCAGCAGCGCGGGCTGCCCCGCCGTCAGGTCGGCGCGCTGCACGGCGGCGACGTCTTGCGGCGAGAAGTAGAACGCCTGCACCTGGCGCTCGACGCCGGGCAGCGCGAAGAGGTCGATGGGGTAGGTCTTCCCGCGCAGCGTCGCCCGGCCGGGGAAGAGGAGCACCGGGGAGAGGAAGGTGTTACCCTGGGGTTGCGTCACCGTGAGATGGCGCCCCCTGGCGTCTGCGGCGTCCACGTAGGCGGCCGGCCGCATCTCCGCCACCAGCACCGAGGAGTCGACGTACGCGCGGCCGCTGGGGCGCAGAGGGCCGCGGCCGATGACGTCCAGGGTCGCGGTGCCGCTGCGCACCGTCTGCGCGTCGGCGATGGGAAAGCGCACCACCGCGCCGCCCCCGGCATGCACCACCTGCCCCGCGCCCCGTGCGAGGGTGGCGGTGTCGGCGCCGGTGAGTCCCGAGTAGAGCGCCGCGAGCCCAACCACCATCACGCCGGCGGTGGCCAACCGGTAGCGGCGCTCGCGGAACGTGTACACCATGGTCACCGTCAGGCCGAGCACCAGCGCCAGCGCGTACTGCCACGTGTGATAGAAGAGGAGCCCGGGAAACGCGTCCGGTGCGAATGCGAGCGCCGCGACGGCGAGCGCCGCGACGAAGGCGACGGCGTTCCCGCTCATCGCGCCGCCCCCGCCACCTTGGCCTTCGCCTCCATCTGAGCGTAGGTGAGCGGACCGTCGATCGCAACGGCGACCGTGCCGTCGCGGCGCACGAAGACCGACGTCGGCAGCCCGAGGGCGCCGAACGCGGTGCCGTACTGCTGCTCGCGATCGAGCAGGATCGGAAACGTCACGCCGACCTTCTCCGCAAATGCGCCCGCGGTCTGCTCCGACTCGCCTTCGTTGATGCCGATCACCTGCACCCCGTCCTTCGCCGCGTCGCGTGCGAAGCGCTCGAGGTCCGGCATCTCCTGGCGGCACGGCGGGCACCACGAGGCCCAGAGATTCACGAGCAGCACCTTGCCGCGATAGTCCGCCACTCCCGCGTTGCCGCCGCCGAGCTTGGGCACGGTGAAGCTTTCGACCGGGGCGCCGACCAGCGCCGCCGGACCCGCCGCCAAGGAGGCCTTTCCGCCACCGCTGCAGCTCGCCAACGCAAGGGCGCCGACGGCGGCGACCCATCTACCACGATTCACGAGGGCCACAATTATGCGCTCGCCGCGCGAAGGCCTATCACCTCGAGCACGCCCCCCTGGACGAAGGCCGGACGCGCTCAGCCCGCCGAATTAAGGCCCATGGCGAAGTTCCTGCCGCGGGCCGCCGCCCTCGTGCTGACGTGCGGGCTGCTCGCTCCGATGCCCGCGGAGGCCATGAGCTCCCAGCGGGAGATCGCGTTCGGCCAGCGGATCGAGCGCGGCATCGACGAGGAGATCGGAACCGTCGCGAACGACCCCTTGCTCACCGCCTGGGTCGACCGCGTCTTTGCGACGCTCACGCCCTACACGCAGCGGCGCGACATCCCCTATCGCGTGCGCATCCTCGACAGCGAGACGCCCAATGCCTTCTCGCTGCCCGGCGGCACGGTCTACGTGACCAAGGGTCTCTTGAATTTCGTGCGCGACGACGACGAGCTCGCCGCCGTGCTGGGGCACGAGCTGGGCCACGAGGAGCACCACCACATCGTCAAGCTGTACGACGACGTCAGGGGTGCGAACACCCTGCTGACGATCTTCAAGTTCTTCTCCCCATTGGTCGACCGCTTCGGCGACCTGGCGGCGGGCCTCGTCCTGCTGAAGATCAGCCGCATCCACGAGCTCCAAGCCGACCAGTACGGACTCTCGCTGATGACCCAGGCGGGCTACGATCCCGAGACCATGGTCGACTTCATGGCGCGCCTGGGCAGCACCGAGCCCACGTCCGGGGGCATCTTCTCGCGCTACTTCGAGACGCACCCGGGTACCGCCGACCGCGTCTCGCATTTGCAGGGATATCCCGAGATCGACCGGCGGACGGAGGCGCAGGCGACGCGGGAGTCGATCCACGATCTCGACGAGGGGCGTTACGCCGACGCGCGGATCGCGCTCGCGCGTCTGGTCGCGAAGGACCCCGACAACGTCGACGCCCGGATCGCGCTCGCGCGCGCGCAGATGGATCTCGGCTACGCGGGCCTCGTGAGGCAGACGCTGGCGCCGCTGGCAGACGACCCGCGGGCGCAGGCGATCGCCCGAGCCAACGCCGAGCCCGTGCCGTTCCCGGCAATCGACGCCGACGGCGTCCTCGCCGCCCTCGAGGCGGCCCGCCGGCGCATGGACGCCCGCACGCACGACTTGACGACACGCATCGCCGACGGCCGCCGTGACACCGATGCCGTCGCGGCGCACCTGGGAGAGCTGGACTACGACATCCCGATGGACGGCACGGGCGGCATCGCCGGCGTGGGCGACGACTCGCGCCTGGCGACGCTGCTGCGCGAGCAACTGAAGCTCGTGCGCGACACGAACCATCTCTTCGACGAGGCGACCGACACCTTCGACCAGGCACCCGCGATCCACCAGGACGATCTCGCGATCCTCGACGCGCTGCGCGACCAGCTGGAGCACCCCAACTCCAACAGCAACTTCGTGCTCGCTCACGCCCACAGCGTGGTCGCCGAGGTCGACGCCGGCGACGCGGAGCTGCTGCGTGCCGTCGACGCCGCGCGGGGCTCGCTCGCCGTGGCCTTCCGCAACTCCGCGGCCATCGATGCGTACATGGATGCGTTCGCGCAGGTCAAGCATTATCCGCACGGCGATCTGGCGCAGGGCGACCTCGATCGACTGATGCCCCTCGCGCGGGCCGCGCAGGCCTCGTTCGTCGACTCCTCCAAGGCCGCCGACGCCTCCTCCGACGAGGTGAACGACGCGCAGGCGCGCGCCCTGACGGCGCGCATCGCCCTGCTCTCGGTCGATGCCACGCCGGCGCGCTTCGCGGCCTATCGCGCGGTCTTGGCTGAGCGCTTCGCGGTGACGCCGCCCACGCTCGAGCAGATGCGCGCCCAAGGCGCCGCGCCGGCGACGGTGGCCGTAGCCTGCATCTTGGCGGCGGAGCGCCACGGCTCGCCGCAGGCGAACCTGGCGTCCCTGCGCGACCGGAATCCGGTCGGCGCGGCCGAGGCCGACGGCGTGCGCGGAGAGACGCTCCAACTCGCCCTGGGCCTAATCTGGGCCGCCTACCGCCTCTAGGCAGGGTGCGGAAGAACCCCTGCTAGGGACTATGCTCCCCCAGGGCACCCTGCGTCGCCGCCGCCGCGCACTGCGCGACCGCCTCTCCGATCTGCGCGACAGAGGGGCGGTCGAACTGATTGCGCCCGACGTACTGCCAGCGCACGATCGCCGCGCCGTCGAGCACGAACGTCGCCGGACGCGCGATGTTGAAGGCATCGACGCCCAGCAGGTGATGGACGCCGTAGCGCTTGATGACGCTGCGATCGGGGTCGATGAGAATCGGGAAGGGAATGCCGCGCTTGGTCCGCAGCCGCTCCACGGGGCCGGGGCGCTGCCCCACGATGCCGACCAGGCGTATCCCGCTCCGGTGCCAATCCTCGGCGGCGTTCCGCAGCTCGACCAGCTGCTTACGGCAGTTTGGTCACCACGTTCCCCGGAAGAACACCAGGATCAACGGCGCGCCGCGCAGATCGTCGAGAGCGACGACCGTCCCGTCGCTGGCGGCCAGGGAGAACGCGGGGGCGGGCCGGCCGACGAGGCTCCTCTGCATGGAGGCGCGCTTCGCGCTGCGCTCCCAGGGTCCCGCCCGCGTGCCAAAGAAGCCAAAGCCGTCATTCCATCCATCATCGGAGACGCTGCGCTTGGAGACCACCGCCACCATCCTCGACGGGCGCGCCCTCGCGCGCGAGCTGACCGCCGACCTGACCCGCCGCGCCTCGGCGCTGCGCGCCGCGGGCAACGTTCCGCGCCTGGTCGTGGAGATGGTGGGCGAGGACGAGTCGAGCCTCGCGTACGCGCGCTCGCTGCTCAAGCTCGGCGGGAAGATCGGCATCGAGGTCAATCTCGAGCAGATGCCCGCGGACGCCGGCGAGGACCGCGTGGTGGAGCGCCTGCACGCGTTGTCCAAGGATCGCACGATCCACGGCGTGCTCCTGCACCAGCCTCTTCCCGCCCACTTGCGCATCGACCGCATCGCGCCCCACGTTCCCGAATCGAAGGACGTCGACGCGACCCATCCGGCGAACCAAGGCCGCCTGGCGTACGGTCTCGACCCGCTCTTCATTCCCGCGACGCCGCAAGCGGTCATGCTCCTGCTCGAAGCCTCTCCCGCCTGGCCGCCCCGCGGCAAGCGCGCGTGCGTGGTCGGACGGTCGGTGGTGGTGGGCTTGCCGGTCTCGCTGCTGTTGCTCGCCGCCGACGCCACCGTCACCACCTGCCATATCGCCACGGCGGATCTCCCGCGCCACACGCGCGACGCGGAGATCCTGGTCGTCGCCACGGGCGTGCCCGGTCTGGTCACCGCCGACATGGTCGCCCCCGGCGCCACGGTGATCGACGTCGGAACCACCGTCGTGGACGGCGTGCTGCGAGGCGACGTGGCCTTCGACGAGGTGGCGCGCGTCGCGGGGGCGATCACGCCGGTGCCCGGGGGAGTCGGGCCGCTCACCAACGTCGCGCTCATGCGCAACGCCATCGCGGCGGCCGAACGTCAGTTGGGCGAGAAGTAGACGCCGAAGAGGCGCTCCTGATCGCGACGCTCCCCGTCGGATGCGGTCTCACCGCGGTCCGCGCTCTCGCGCTGGGCTGCGATCCGCTCGAGCGCGGCCGTCGCCCGCTGGAGCACGGCCAACTCCGCCCGCAGGCGCTCGTCGGCGCGCGAGACCTCGAGCAGGCGCTGCTTGGCCGCGTGGTTGGTCTGTAGCGTCTGCGCCATCACGTAGGAGGCGATCACCGGGTCGTCCGGCAGCTCGGGGATCTCGAGTTCGACGTTGGCCATGCGGGCCAAGAGATCCACGTACGCCGGCAGGCCGGCGCGCGCACGCGCCACGAGCTCGCCGGCTGCCGCGGTGGGCGGCGGCTCGGCGAGATACTCAACCTCGGCGAGCAGATACGGCTCTCGCGAGCGTACTCGCGTGATGCTGAAGCGCCGCTCGCCGTGCACGTCGAGCAGGAAGCGCCCTTCGGGAAGCGCGTCGCACCGCACGATGCGCGCCTCCGTGCCGATCGAGTGCGGCTCGACCGAGGGGTCACCCACCTCGCCTCCGTCGCGCACCAGCGCGATGCCGAAGGTCTCATCCTGTTCGAGACACTCGCGCACCAGCACGCGGTAGCGCTTCTCGAAGACGTGCATGTTCAACGTCGCGCCGGGGAAGAAGACGGTTCCCAACGGGAAGAGGCGCAGCGTTTCCACGATCGTCCCTCCTTGCGGGCGCCGCCGCCCGCCTCCTTCGCCGGTGCGCGCCGCGCGCCTACTTGAGGCGCGCCTCCACCGCGTTCCAGTCGAGGTTGGCGTAGAACGCCTCGATGTACTTGCCGCGCTCCGACGGCTTGTAGTCCAGCAAGAACGCGTGCTCCCAGACGTCCATCACCAGCACGGGGTTGAAGCCCACCAGGGCATCCTCTTGGTGCAGCGTCACCCATGCATTGGTGAGCCAACCGTTCGTGGGATCCTGGTAGAGGATCGCCCAGCCGACGCCGCGCATGCCGCCGATGGCGAAGAACTCCGACTTCCACTTCTCGAAGTCGCCGAAACTGGCGTTGATCGCGGTGGAGAGTTTGCTGCCGGGCTTGCCCGCGCCGTTGGGAGTCAGATTGTCGAAGTAGTACTCGTGCAGACGCATACCACTGTACTCGAAGCCGAGACGCCGCTGCAGCTCCGCGAACTTCGGATCGGCGCCCTTGCTTCCGCTCGACGCTACCACGTCGGCGATCTGCTCGTTGAGCAGGTTCGTGTTCTTGACGTAACCCTCGTACAGCCCGAAATGCACCTGGAGCGTCTGCTCGGAGATGCCGTGCAGACTCGTGTACGACCACTTCTTCGGCGCGTAGGTCTGTTTCGTCAGCAGTGCCATGTGCCGTCCTCTCTTCTCGTTGACTGCGTATCCGGCTCCTACTCGCCGGCCCGGCACGCCTCCTGCGCCGCCAGGATTTCCCGCCATGCGACGCCAACGCCGAGCGCACGGTGTCAATGAAGGAGTGTGACGTGTCGGACGATCTCGCCTACCTCCAGCGCCTCCATCGCGAGCCCTCGGCCCTGTTGCTCGAACTGGAGCAGTTGGGCCACGCCGACGGCGTACCGATCCTGGACCGCGCCTCCGGCCGCTTGCTCTCGACGCTTACGCACTGCATGCAGGCCAACCGCATCCTGGAGCTCGGGACGGCCTACGGCTACTCCACGCTGTGGATGACGCTCGCGATGCCCCCCGCGGGCAAGATCTGGACGATCGACCCCGACGTCGGGCGCACGGAGGTGGCCGCCTCCTTCCTCGACCGCGCCGGCGTGCGCGACCGCGTCGAGATCATCAACCAGCCGGCGCTGGAAGTTCTGCCCACCTTCCAGCAGCGCAACTTGGACATCGTCTTCATCGACGCCGTGAAGGAAGAGTACGAAGGCTATCTCCACTACGCCGTCTCTCTGCTCAAGCTCTCGGGGCTGATCGTCGTCGACAACCTCCTCTGGCACAGCAACGCCGCCAAGGCCGAGCGAGCGGACGACGATGAGGCGACTAAAGCGATCCGCCGCTTCAACCACGTGTTCCTCACCCATCCGCAGCTCGACGCCACCATCATCCCCGTCGGCGATGGGATGGGCATCGCCGCGCGCATCGACTGAGCATTCGGGGCATGATCTTCGAGCAATTCGCGGTGGGGCCGCTGCGGTGCAACTGCACGATCCTCGGCGACGAGGAGAGCGGCGAGGCGATCGTCGTCGACGGCGGCGATGAGCCCGAGCGCATCGCGGCCGTGCTGGAGCTGCACGGCCTGCGGGCGCGCTACCTGGTGCACACGCACGCGCACATCGACCACATCGGCGCGTTGGCGGACTTGAAGGAGCTCACGCGAGCCGAAGGCGCGCTCCACCCCGACGATCTGCCGATCTACCGCCAGATGGCACTCCAGGCGTCGTGGCTCGGGATCGCGCCGCCGCGCGTGGCGGCCATCGATCGCGCGATCGCCGACGGCGACGTCGTGCGCGCGGGGAGCCTCTCGCTGGAGGTGATCCACACGCCGGGTCACACGCCGGGAAGCTGCTGCTTTCTCTTCGAGCAGGACGGCGAGCGGCTCGCCTTCACCGGCGACACGCTCTTCTTCGGCAGCATCGGGCGCACCGATCTCCCCGGCGGGGACACGGCGCGGATCCTCGCCTCGCTGCGCGACAGAGTGCTTGCTCTTCCGGAGGAAACGGTCGTCCATCCGGGACACGGGCCGCAGACGACGATCGCGCGCGAGCGCGCGTGCAACCCGTTCCTCCAGGCCTTGTGACGCGAGGATAATGCCCCCATGAGCAAACGCGGGTACGATGGGGACATGGAACGCCTACGCGTCGCTCTCATCGCCCACGACGGCCGCAAGGAGGAGATGGCCCAGTGGGCCGCCTTCAATAGCGGCACGCTCGGCGTATGCCGTCTCTTCGCCACGGCCACGACCGGCCGCGTCGTCCAGCAGCACTTGGACATGCCGCTGGACCTGCTGCTCTCGGGGCCCTTGGGCGGCGACGCACAAGTGGGGGCGATGATCGCCGAGCATCGCATCGACGTCATCTTCTTTTTTTGGGATCCGCTGATGCCGCAGCCGCACGACGTCGACGTCAAGATGCTTCTGCGGCTCGCGGTGCTCCACGACATCCCGATCGCCTGCAACCGCAGCTCGGCGGATCTGCTGATCTCCTCACCGCTCTTCAAGGACGTGGAATACCACCGAACCCTCAAGCGCGAGCGAGGCGAGGACGAAGTCGCGGCTACGTGATCGAGCCGAGATTGATCGTGATCTTGCCGCCGTCGTGCAGGACGCGAGGGCCGTCCTTGACGTCGCCTGTGCCCCCGGAGGGGGTGTCCGCGGTCTCGAGCGACGCCGCCGGCGCGGCGGGCGCGGGCCCGCGCGAACGGTAGTTCTCGATGGCGTTGCGCAACGCGGCGATCGAGCGCTCGGGATAATCCTTCTTCTTCTCGGGATAGCCTCCGAGGGCCGCCTCCAGATCGGCGGCGTCGATCCGCATCGCCTCGTCCACCGTCTTGCCGCGCGCCAGCTCCACCAGCAGGCTGCACGTGGCGGTGCCGAAGCCGCACCCGGTGGTGAAGTACGAGACGTCCTCGATCACCTCGTCCCGGCCCACCTTCAGGTAGAAGGTGTAGAGATCGCCGCACGAGTCGCTGAAGTACTCGCCCGTGACGGTGGCGTCATCCATCGTCCGGAACCCCTCGCGGGTGGTCACCAGCTCCTGGAACTTGGCAAAGTTCATCGTCGTCCTGTTTCCTAGCGGGCCGCCTGCCCGGTGACTGCCGCCGGCGCTTCGCCGGACGCGGGTTCGCGCATCACGAACCGGCACTCTTGGTCGCCCTTGGCGAGCGACCGGACCTGCACGTGCTCTCCCGGAATCAGTTCCCCCATCAGCGAGTGGATGAGCGTGCAGACTTCCGGGTGATGCTTGACCGTCGTGGAGAAGGGGCAGTTGTGCTCGCGCAGCACGATGGTCCCGTCTTCCGAGCGCTGGACCTCGGCCACCACGCCCTGCTCCCGGAGGATCGCGGTGAGCTCCTCGACCTTGCTGGCGAAGTCGCGCCCGGCGAGGCGAGAGCGGTACTTTTCGACCGATCTCCGCCCGATGCTCCGGAAGAGCGCGGAGACGCCCTCCCTGCCTTCCTGCTCGGCGAGCTCGTCGAGGACCAGATGCAGCAGGAGGTCGTTGCGTTGCGGGAAGAGGCGCTCCGCACGCTCGGTCAGCCGATAGAGCAGCGTGGGCTTGGTCGGCCCCCGCCGCGCGGGCTTTGCCTCGACCAGGCCCTCCGCGGCCAGCGCCGCAAGTTGCTGGCGCACCGCGTTCGGCGTCAGGCCCAATGCCGCCGCCAGATCGCGGGCTCCCGCGGTCCCGTTGCGTTTGAGGCTCTCGACGATCTTGCCGCGACTGGTCTGAAAAAAGCGTTCTGAGGAGTCCACGTCAATATTTCCCTGCGGGCACGGCGGAACCGCCCCCCGCGTGCGAGTATACCACAGGAGGCCGGAGAAAGTGAAGCCCTTTCTTGACTTTCTCCTTTTGCACGCGCTAGACTTGGAGCGCACACTTGGACGTACACGTTGCGAGAGGAACCTGACACTTGGAAAAGGGCTTAGTCGTCCGCGGCCTGCGGGTCGCGGTCGAGTCGGTTGAGATTCTCAAGGGCATCGACCTGACGGTCGAGAGCGGCCGCGCCCATGCCCTGATGGGCCCCAACGGCTCGGGGAAATCGACCCTCTCGTTCGCGCTCACGGGACACCCGAAGTACACGGTGACCGCCGGCACGGCAACGCTCGACGGCGTCGATCTCCTGGCGTTGCCGCCGCACGAGCGCGCGCGCGCCGGGCTCTTCCTCTCCTTTCAGTACCCCGCGTCGATTCCGGGCGTCAGCGTCGCCAACTTCCTGCGCGGCGCGCGCTCCGCGCTGCGCCCGGGCGAGGCGTTGCCTCCCGCCAAGTTCAAGCGCCTGGTCACCGACAAGATGGAGCTCCTTGGCATGGAGCCTTCGATGCTGACGCGCTACGTCAACGACGGCTTCTCCGGCGGCGAGAAGAAGCGCCTGGAGATGTTGCAGATGGCCGTCTTCGAGCCGAAGTACGCGATCCTCGACGAGACGGACTCGGGGCTCGACGTCGACGCGCTCAAGGCCGTCGGCGAGAGCGTCAACGCGCTGCGCGCCGACCGCGCCGAAACGGGGCTGCTCGTCATCACGCACTATCCGCGCATCCTGCAATACCTGCGCCCCGATCGCGTGCACGTGATGATGGACGGCCGCATCGTGAAGGAAGGCGGGGCCGACCTCGCCGACCGTATCGAACGCGAAGGATATGATCCCATTCGCGAGGAGGTCGCCGGTGGCGTCGCCTGAGCGCGGCGGCTCCGCGGCCGCGCAGGCCGTGGAGCGGGGCATCACCCGCGAGGCGGTCGATGGGCTCACGGCGCTGCTGGCCGAGAGCGAGCTCGACCGTCGTGCGCGTCTGAAGGCCTTCGCGATCTTCGAACGCCTCCCGTCCCCGCCCTCGCGTCTCTCGCGGGCCGCCAAGCGCAACCTCGCGGCCGTTGATCTCGCACGCGCCATACCGTACCTGGATCTCGCCCAGGATGGCGAGCCGGCCACCGTTGGCGCCCACGGCGAAGAGCCGGCGGAGTCGGCGAGCCTCGTCGTTCTGGTCGACGGGCGCGCCGTGACCGTGCGCCTCGCGCCGGAGATCGCCGCGAGCGGGGCGTACGTCGCCCCCTTCGAGACGGCGCTGCGCGAGCGCCCCGAGCTGGTGCGAGCCCATAGCGGACGCCTCGTCCCCGACGACTCGGACCGCTTCACGGCGCTCAACGCGGCGTTGCGGCGCGGAGGACTGGTGGTTCACGTGCCGGCGGGCGTGACGCTGAACGAGCCGATCGAGCTGCGAACGGTGATCGAGCGCGCCTCGGTCTTTCCGCGCGTGCTCGTCGTGGCCGAGGACGGCGCGTCGGTTCAGGTGATCGAGCGCATCGAGAGCCGCCCGCTCCAAGGCGATGCCGTACCGGCGCGCCTGGTCTGTTCGGTCGGCGAGATCGTCGTCGGCCGCGGAGCCTCCGTCCGTTACGCGGCGCTCCAACACCTCGACGAGGACGTCGCCGAGGTCTCCGTGCGGCGCGCCTCCGTCGGCCGCGACGCCACGATGGTGCTGGCGCCGGTCGTCCTAGGCGGCGGCATCGTCAGGGAGGACGCCGATGTCGTGTTGGAGGGCGAGGGCTCCTCGACGCGCGTGCGCGGCTGCTTCTTCGCCTCGGGTGAACAGGCGTTCGACCTCGCCGGCCGCGTCACGCACGCCGCCCCTCATACCTCGGCCGATGCCGTCTTCCACGGCGCCGCGAGCGGGGCGGGGCAAGCCTCGCTCTCCGGCATGATCTCGATCCGGGAGTGTGCCGCGGGCTCGGAGTCGAGCCTGAAGAACCGCGCGCTCCTGCTCTCCCCCAAGGCCCACATCGACTCCGTACCGGGCCTCGAGATCGCGAACAACGACGTCAAGGCCTACCACGGCGCAACCATCGGCGAGATCGACGAAGAGACCCTCTTCTACTGCCAATCGCGCGGCATCCCGCGCGACGCCGCACGCCGGATGATCATCCTCGGCTTCCTCTCGCCCGTCGTCGACGCCATCGCCTCGCCCGGCGCCCGCGCCTGGCTGGAGCGCTGCATCGAGGCCAAACTGTAAGGAACCCACGATGACCGCAGGCACCACGTCCACCTCCAGCCTTCCGGTCCCCGACGATGCCGGAACCGCCGAGCGCGTCCGGGCCGACTTTCCGATTCTCGCGACGCTGACCAGCAAGGGCAAGCCGCTGGTCTACCTCGACTCGGCGGCCACCTCGCAGAAGCCGCGCGCGGTCATCGACGCGATCTCGCAGTACTACGAAGGCTACAACGCCAACATCCACCGCGGCGTCTACGAGATCGCCGAGCGGGCGACCGAAGGCTTCGAAGGGGCCCGTGCGCGCCTCGCCGCGTTTTTCAACGCGGCCGATCCGGCGGAGATCATCTTCACCCGCAACGCCACCGAGGCGATCAACCTCGTCTGCCACACGTGGGGACTCGCGAACCTGCGGGCGGGAGATGCGATCCTGCTGACGCGTCTCGAGCACCACTCGAACATCGTGCCCTGGCAGCTCCTCGCGGCCAAGACCGGGGCGGATCTGCGCTTCTTGGAGCTCGACGACCAAGGGCGGGTCGTCCTCGACGACCTCGAAGAAAAGCTCCGCGGCGTCCGCCTAGTCGCCGTGACGCACGTCAGCAACACCTTGGGCACCATCGTCCCCGTGGAGCGCATCATCCCGGCGGCTCATGCCGCGGGCGCCGTGGTCCTGCTCGACGGGGCGCAGGCCGCCCCGCACCTCGCGGTGGACGTGCAGGCGCTCGACGTCGACTTCTACGCCGCCAGCGGGCACAAGATGCTGGGTCCTACGGGCATCGGCACGCTCTACGGCAAACGGGCGCTCCTGGAGGCCATGCCCCCGTTCCTGGCGGGCGGCGACATGATCCGCCGCGTGACCTACGAGCAGACCACGTTCAACGAGCTGCCCTGGAAGTTCGAGGCGGGCACCAGCGACATCGCGGGGGCCATCGGGCTCGGCGCCGCGGTCGCGTACTTGCAGGACCTGGGCATGGCATGGGTACGCCGGCACGAGATGGCGCTCACCTCCTATGCCCTCGAGCGCCTGGCCGAGCAGCCGCACCTCACCGTCTATGGTCCCAAGCGCGCCGAAGAGCGCGGCGGCGTCATCGCCTTCACTCTGGGCGATGCGCACCCGCACGACCTGGCCTCGATCCTCGACGGAGAGGGGGTCTGCGTCCGCGCAGGCCACCACTGCACCATGCCGCTCCACGAGCGCCTCGGCCTGACCGCAACCGCCCGCGCCTCGTTCTACGTCTACAATACCGCCGCCGACGTGGATGCCCTGATCGAGGGGCTCGAGAAGGCGGCCCGCATCTTCAGGTTGTAAGCAGGGACCCGTGGACGAGCTCTTCTACCGAGAATACATCCTCGAGCACTACCGTAACCCGCACAACTACGGGCGCTTGGAGCGCCCCGATGCCACGTTCGAGGACGACAACCCGCTCTGCGGCGACCGCATCCGCGTCGACCTCAAAGTCGAGGATGGGCGGATCGCCGACGTTCGGTTCGAGGGCAAGGGCTGCGCCATCTCGCAAGCCTCGATGTCGATGCTGAGCGACGCGGTGAAAGGGATGACGCTCGAGGAGACGCTCAGGCTGGGCAAGGACGAGATGCTGGAAAACCTCGGCGCGGAGAGCATCGCCGTGGCCCGCATCAAGTGCGCCACACTGGGTCTCAAGGTGCTCAAGGAGGCGGCGCTCGCCGGTCTTGCGCGGGACGGCCGATCCGACGCCGAGGGAGAGCGCACCTGACGTTCCTCTCCGACGCCGTGGCGCTGGCGGCGGCCACGGTGATCTTCAGCGCCGCGCTCATCCTCTGGGAGATCGGCAGCCTGCCGCCGCGGGAGGCGCTCGCGGCACTGCTCGGGCTGGGACGCACTCCCGGCGGCGCAAACGTGGCCTTCCGCGCCGTGCTCGGCTTCGCGCTGGTGCTGGGCGGGACGCTCGCCGTGCTCGAGGCGGTCCCGTATCCCGATCCCGAGCTGGTGCCGATCTCGCTGCTCGTCTTCGTCTCCGCGATCCTCGTCGAGCATCTGACGGGTCCCCAGATCCGAGCGCGCATCCCCATGCTCTTCGGACGCAAGGAACGACACCATGGGTAACGTCCCGACCACCATCTCCTTCTTCCTCTTCGCGGCGCTGCTGCTGGTGAAGACGCTCGCCGATCACGTCGACGGCGGCCACCTGCCGCGCTGGGGCGTGCTGCTCACCGATGCGCTGATGACGGCGCTGCTGATCGCGACCATCTGGTATTTCGTGAAGGGGCTGCGCGAGGAGTGGGACCGCGACAAGGGAGCCGGCAAGCTGTAGGCTCCAAGGGCGGCTCGCTACTCCTGCTGAAGGTCGACGTGCTCGATCACCAGATCGTGCGGGCCGTCGATGAACGGCTCGATGTAGTACGTGGCCTTGTAGCGCAGGCCCCGGCTCTCCAGGCGGGCGTGGACGATCGCGCTGGCGATGCCGTCCGGCGTCGCGTGAAGTGAGAGCACGTGAAGCCTGCCGTCCTTGGCCAGAGGAGCCTCTTGAGCCACGATCCCCGGCTCACCCGGCGTGGCCCCCAGATAGGCGTATGCCCGCGTCATGTCGCCGCGGTCGAGCGCGCGCAGATACTCGCGCACGAACTGCTCGGCGACGATGGTGATCGGCGGCTTCGGCGCGGGCGTGGGCATGGGCAATAACGCCGTCTGCCGCTGCGCGGCGTGCCTCGCGGCGGGGGACGCCGTGGGCGCGGGTCGAGGCGTGGCGGTGTAGGGCGTCGGCACGACGAGAGCCTGCGCGTCGGTTGGCTCGGGCGTGGGCGTGGGCGTGGGAGGCGCCGTCGGGACGGGCGTCGGCGGCAGCGTCGGCGCCGGAGTCAACTGCGCGGGCTTGGCGGTGCTGAACCGCATGTTCGCGGGTATCGGCGTCGAGGGCGCCACCGTCTCGAACGAACCCGCCGGCGGCGGCGTCATCGCAACCACGACCTGCGGGGAGGGCGAGGGGCGCGCGGCGAGGCGCTGCGCTACCAGCGCCGTCCCGCTTCCGATGCCCAAGCCGATCGCGGCGAGAACCAGGATGAGAAGAGCACCTTTCCAGGGGAAGCGGGAGCGCTGGCGTTCTCCGGTGGTGCGTCGGCGGCGCGGCGTGGACATCGTCTCCGTATCCTCGCGCCGGGTGCGCCGCTCCTGCCCGGCGAAGGGACGGCGTCATGGGCGCGCCGAGCATCGTCGTCTCGCATCTCGTCAAGCGCTTCGGTGACGTCGAGGCCGTGCGCGGCATCGACTTCGAGATCGCACCGGGCACGATCTTCGGTCTGCTCGGGCGCAACGGCGCCGGCAAGACCACCACGCTCGAATGCTGCGTGGGATTGAGCAAGCCGACCGACGGCTCGGTCCGCATGCTCGGCCTCGATCCCGCGCGGCCGCGCGACCTGGCCTTGCTGCGGCCGCGTTTCGGAGCGCAGCTGCAGACGACGTCGCTGCCGGAGAAGGCACGCGTGGGCGAGGTGCTCGAGCTCTACGCGCATTACTACGGCCTGCGCCCGGCCGCCGCCGCGCTCTGCGAGCGCGTCGGACTGGAGGGCCGGGAGCGTCATCCGATCGGCGCGCTCTCCGGTGGCGAGCGCCAGCGGCTCGCGCTCGCTCTGGCGATCCAGCACGATCCCGAGATCGCCTTTCTCGACGAGCCCACCGCGGGCATGGACGCCTTCGGCCGCCGCGTGCTGTGGGGCGAGGTTGCGCGCCTGCGCGCCGACGGGAAGACGGTCGTCTTGACCACGCACTACATCGAGGAGGCCGAGCGCCTCTGCAACGAGATCTGCATCGTCCAGCATGGGCTCATCGTCGCTCGAGACACGCCGGCGAACTTGATCGCCCGCGAGGGCGGCGGCTCGACCATCACCGTCGAGGCCGACGGCTTCTCCCCGCACGAGGGCCTCGTGCGCATGGGACGCTGGCACCGCGATGCCGCCCAGGCGTCCATGACGCCGGCGGGTGAGGCTTCGAGCGCACGCTGGGTCCTCTCGACCAGCCTGGAACCCGGCGCCATCCTGGCCGAGGTCGTCCGCGCGGTCGACGAGCAGCGCGCCCAACTGCGCGCGCTCGACCTGCGCAGGGCGACGCTCGAGGACGCGTTCTTGAACGTGACCGGAGAGCGCATCGCCGACGATGCCGTGGAGGGCGCCGCGTGAAGCTCCTGCGAATGCTCCTCGCGCAGACGAAGATGAACTTCGTCTGGTATCTCTTCCGCGACGGCGAGATGATGTTCTGGGCGCTGGCGATGCCGCTCTTCTTCCTGGTGCTCTTCTCGTTCGCGTTCGGATTCGGCAACACCACGAAGGCGTCGGCATTCCTGGTGCCCGGGCTCATCGGCGCCCAGGTGCTCTCGCTAGGCTTCTTCGGCGTGGGCGTGATGCTGGCGCAGTTCCGCGAGCAGAAGGTCCTCCGGCGCATCTACCTCACGCCGCTGCCGCCGTGGGTCTTCTTCGCCGCGCTCGTGCTCTACCGGCTCACGCTCCTGGCGTTCCAGGCGTCGGTGCTCGCGCTGGCGGGGATGCTGCTTTTCCACGTGCGCTTCACCGGCCACCCGCTCAGCATCGTCGCCATGCTGGCGATCGGGGCGCTGACGTTCGTCTCGCTGGGCACGCTCGTCGGCGCCGTGACCAAGACGGCGGAGAGCGCGAACAACCTCGCCTCGGTGCTGACGGTGCCGCTCGCGTTTCTGAGCGACGCCTACATCCCGCTGGACCGCTTTCCGCAAGCGGTGAGCGCCCCGCTGCGCATGCTGCCGTCCACGCAGTTCATCGACGCGCTGCGCGGCGTCTCCACCGGCGGCGAGCCGCTCTCGCACTTCGCGGGCTGGATCGCGGTGCTGATCGCGTGGGCCCTCGCGGCCATGCTGCTGAGCTCGCGCCTCTTTCGGTGGGTCTAGGGAGGCTCCCTAAGAGGCTCCCCAACCCTCCTCCGAGACCTTGAGGATCGTCTTGAGGAGCCCGGGGAAGCGGCGCTCCAGATCCTTCCTGCGCAACGAGACGAAGCGCAGCGTCCCATCAGTGCGCCCGCGGGTCAAGCCCGCCTCGCGCAGCACTTTCAGGTGGTGCGAGATCGTGGAGCGGGGCATCTCCGGCTTGAGCGTGCCGCACGGCGTCTCCCCAGCGCCGGCGATCTCGTGAAGCATCTCCAAGCGCACCGGATCGCTCAGCGCGTGGAAGATGCCCGTCAGGGTGATCGCCTCGTTAGGTGGCTCGTAGAGCGTCCTCACGCGTCGATACTCCGTCGCGGGGCGCCGCGCATCCTACGCGCGCGAGGAGGTTGTTGGCCACCAGCGCCGCGACGGTAAGCGCGGCCCCCGCCGCCTGCACGGCCGTGGGGGCCTCTCCCTGCGCCGCGCTCACCGTCATCGCCACCACGGGCACCAGGTTGATGAACAGCACTCCGTTGGCGGCTCCGAGCCGGGCGATGCCCGCATTCCACGTGAGGATGCCCAGCAGGCCGGCAACCACGATCAGGTACAGCAGCCCGCCCGCGTGCGCGCTCACCTCCGCCGTCGTGGGAGCGGGGACCACGTGCGCCGCGGTGCCCACGACCGGGATCGCCCAGACCGTGATGTTGCCGAAGAGGCAGGTGAGCGCGGCGTAGCGCAGCGGCGACCAGCCCGGGAACCGCGAGCCTCCCAGCGAGTAGAAGACGAAACACAACGCACCCGCCAGCACGAGTAAGGTCCCGCTGCCGTTCGAGAGCGCTGCGGCCGCTCCCGCGAGCGAGCCTCCCGTCACCGCCAAGATCACGCCGCCCAACGCCGCCAGCATGGTAACGAAGGTGACGGCTCGGGGACGCACGCGCTGCCAGGCCCAGAGGACCAACGCGGTGAGCAGCGGCCCCGTGGCCACGACGATCGGCGCCACGATCACACCCGAAGGGCCGAGCCGGTGCTGGCCCGTGAACGCCAGGAAGTTGAAGCCGGCGTAGCCGAGCGAGCCGTAGACGAACAGACGCCAGGCCTGCCCGCTCGGGCGCAGGGCCCGCGCGCCTTCCACCGCCGCCAAGATGCCCAGGAAGAGCAGGCCCGCCACGCCGTAGCGAATCGCCGTCATGTAGAGCGGATCCACCCCCTGCATCACCTGCGCGGCGACCGGGAACATCCCGCCCCACGCCACCGCCGCCGTCGCCGACGCCGCCACACCGCCCACGAGCGATCGCTCCATCTTCGGTCCTTTCGCATGTTCCTATATTCGAGTTTAATCGAACATAGGAACCGGCATGGCGCCGGGATGGTTGCGGGGAGCGCGTCGAGGGTCAGCCCGCCCGGCGCCGCCGCTTGGAGCTGAGGACGCCCGAATCGAACCCGGCCAGGCTCAGCCCGCCATCGAAGCGCGCGTGCTCCACCTTCATGCAGCGGTCGACCACCACGTCGAGCCCGGCCTGGTCGGCGAGGCGGATCGCCTCATCGTTGATCACGCCGTACTGGAACCAGATCGCCTTCGCTCCGGCGGCGATCGCCTCGCGCACCACGCGCGGACACTCCTCCGGCTTGCGAAAGACGTCCACCACGTCGGGGGCTCCGCGCTCCCGCGCGTATGCCTCGAGCGAGGGGTAGCAGCGCGTGCCGTCGATCTCCTCGTAAGCCGGGTTGATCGGCGCGACGTCGTAGCCGTGCGTTTGCAGGTAGCGCAAGACGAAGTAACTGGGGCGCAGCGGATTGGCGCTTGCACCCACCATCGCGACGCGCTTGGCGCGGTCGAGGAGAGCGCGGCGCTTCAAGGCCGTCTCCAGCTTCATGGCGCCACCTGCGCCGCGGTGCGCTGCGCCGCCGCCAATCCCTGCTCGAGATCCCAGATGAGATCGTCGGCGTCCTCCAGCCCTACGGAGAGGCGCACCATGTCGGGCGTGACGCCTCCCGCCGCCATCTCCTCATCCGTCAGCTGCTGGTGCGTCGTCGACGCGGGATGGATGACCAGCGACTTCGCGTCGCCGACGTTGGCCAGGTGGCTCCAGAGCTCGAGCGCCTCGATGAAGCGCACTCCCGCCTCGCGCCCCCCGCGCAAGCCGAACGTGAAGATCGAACCGGCTCCGCGCGGCAGATAGCGCCGCGCCAGATCGCGGTAGGGGCTCGAGGGCAGACCGGGATACTTCACCCACGCGACCGCCTCGTGCCCTTCGAGGAACGCCGCGATCCGCTCGGCGTTGCGCACGTGCTGCTCCACGCGCAGCGCCAACGTCTCCAACCCCTGGATCAGCAGCCAGGCATTCATCGGCGAGAGGCAGGCCCCCACGTCGCGCATCACCTCGGCACGCGCGCGCATGAGGAAGGCGTACTCCCCGAAGGTCTCGGCGAAGTTCATGCCGTGGTAACCCGGACTAGGGGCGGCGATCAGCGGATGGCGCTCGCCCCACGGGAACCGGCCCGACTCGACCAGCACGCCCGCGATGACCGTGCCGTGGCCGCTGATGAACTTGGTGGCCGACTGCACGACGACGTCGGCTCCGTGCTCGATGGGCCGGCAGAGATACGGCGTGGCGAACGTGTTGTCGACGATCAACGGTATCCCCGCCGCGTGGGCCGCGTCGGCGAGCGCGCCCAGATCGGCCACGTTGCCGATGGGGTTCCCGATCGTCTCCACGTAGAGCGCCTTCGTCTCGGGGCGGATCGCGGCGGCCATGGCGCGCGGATCCGACTCCGGCACGAACGTCACCTCGATGCCCATGCGCTTGAGGGTGACGGCGAACTGCGTCACGGTTCCTCCGTACAGGTTCGCCGACGCCACGAGATGGTCGCCTGCCTGCGCCAGGGAGAGCACGGCCGTCAGTTGGGCCGCCTGCCCCGAAGCTGTCGCCAGCGCTCCCAAACCACCCTCGAGGCTGGCGATCTTCTCCTCGAACGCGGCCACCGTCGGGTTGGCGATGCGGCTATAGATGTTCCCGTACGTTCGTAACGCGAAAAGCTCGGCGGCGTGTTCGGCGCTATCGAAGACGAAGCTCGAGCTGAAGTAGATGGGCTGCGCGCGCGCCCCGGTGGTGGGATCGGGCGGCGTGCCGGCGTGCAAGGCGCGGGTGCGAAAGCCGAACGTGCGGTCCTGCGACATGGGCATTCTCCGGTGAGCCGGTGGTATGGGCGCCGCTGCGCGCCGTCGAAGAGAGGTCTTGCGTTTGTCGCGGACCGCCCGGAACTCCTGGCGGCGCGCAGAACGGAATGCCGTCGAAGGGATCGGTACGCATGCGCATCGTCTGCGTGGGAGCCGGACTCATGGGCTCCCGCCTCGCACTTCTCTGCGCCGCGCGCGGCGTGGAGGCGACGCTCGTGGGGCGCGACGCCGCCCGCGCGCGCGCCGCGCTTGCCGATGCCGCCGCCGAGGCGGGTGACCCGGCGCTCGCCGCCTCGGTGGCAGTGAGCTCCGATCTCGAGGCGGCCGCCGGAGGGGACGTCGTCCTCGAGTCGATCCCCGAGAACGCGGCCGAGAAGCAAGCCCTGATTGCGCGCCTCGACCTGCTCGTCCCCGCGGGGATCCCCATCGCCTCGCAGACGTCCAGCTTCGCGCCCGACCTCCTCGGAGAGCGGTGCGCCAACCCGCGGCGCGTCTTCGTGGCGCACTTCATCCATCCGGCGGCCCTGGTGCCTCTCTCCGAGGTCGTCTATCCCTCGGCCCACGATCCCTGCGCGGCGGAACGCTTGGAGGCCTGGCTGCGCGCGATCGAGATGCGCGCCGTGCACGTGCGCAAGCCGCTGCCCGGCTTCATCGTGAACCGGTTGCAGTTCGCGCTGCTGCGCGAGGCGCTGGCCATCGTGGCGGCCGGCGGCGCCGACCTCGAGGACGTCGAGGCGATCGCCAGCCAAGCGCTGGCGCCGCGCTGGATGGCCACGGGACCCATCGAATCGGCCGACCTCGGCGGCCTCGACACCTTCGCCGACGTCGCCGCGTCCGTTTTGCCTTCGCTCGACCGCTCGCCCGAGATCCCCGCCGCGCTGGCCGAGCGCGTGCTGCGCGGAGAGCGCGGCGCCAAGAGCGGGCGCGGATTCTTCGACTGGACGCCGGAGCGCATCGCCGCCGCGCGCAGCCGGCGCACGCGCGCCTACCTGGCGGCGCGGCGCCTACGAGAGGCGGCAGATGGTGCGGGCGACGGAACCTGACGCCAAGGCGTCGAGCGCGGCGTTGATCGCATCCAGCGCGAACTCGCCGCTGACCAGCCGCTCGATCGGCAAGCGCCCCGCCCGCCAGAGGGCCAGGTAGCGCGGCACGTCGCGCTGAGGAACGGCGGAGCCCATGTAGCTCCCCTTGATCGTGCGCTCCTCGCCGACCAGCGCGCTGTGACCGATCGCGGCGGTCGCCGCCGCGCTGGGCAAGCCCACGGCCACCGTGGTGCCGCCGCGTCTGGTCGCCGCCACCGCCTGCTCGAGCACCTTGGCGTTGCCGGCCATCTCGAAGGAGTACTCCGCGCCGCCCTCGAGCAGCTCCCGCACCTGCGCGGCGGCATCCCCCGCGGCCGGGTCCACCACGTCCGTGGCGCCCAGCGAGCGCGCAAGCTCGCGCTTGGAGGCGACGGGATCGACGACCACGATGCGCAGCGCCCCCGACGCGTGGGCGCCCAGCGCGCCCATCAGGCCGACGCCGCCTGCGCCGAAGATGGCGACCGACGCCCCGGCGGGCACTCGCGCCGTGTTGATCACCGCCCCGATCCCCGTGAGCGCGGCGCAGCCGAAGAGCGCGGCGATGCCCAGCGGAGTGTCGTCGGGCACGGGCACCAGCGACTCTTGCGCGCAGACGCTCCGCTCGCTGAAGGCGCTGACGCCCAAGTGATGGAGCACGCGCTCGCCGCCGCGCGAGAAGCGCACGCCGCCCGAGAGCAGCGTGCCGGCGCCGTTGGCGCGCGTGCCGTTCGCGCAGAGCGCGGGACGTCCGGCCGCGCAGAACTCGCAGTAGCCGCAGATCGGGACGTACGAGAAGACGACGTGCTGACCCGGCCGCACGCGCGTGACGCCCGCCCCGACGCGCTCGACGACGCCCGCGGCCTCGTGACCCAACACGATGGGCAATGGGCGCGGACGCGTGCCGTCGACGGCGGAGAGATCCGAATGACAGAGGCCGGCGCTCGCGATGCGCACAAGCACCTCGCCATCGTGCGGCTCGTCGAGATCGATCTCCCCGACTTCGATCGGCGTCGAGGAGGCATAGGGGCGCTCGCGACCCGCGGCGACCAGCACCGCCGAGCGCGTCTTCAACGCGTGGGGCTCGGCGCCGGCTTCTCCGCGGTGGCGGGGGCGCCGCTCGCCGTGGCTGCCGGCGCCGGCGAGGCGGCACCGGCTTTCGACGTCATCGCGATGGCGTCGGATGGAACACCCAACGCCGTGCTCCCGCTGACCGCGCCGTCGAGCGCGTCGACGGCATACCATGCGGCGCCGTTGGCGCCGCCAAGGCGGAAGGCCCACGCCGGGCGCGTGGCGCGCGGCGCCGCCGTGGCCGGTCCTCTCAGGCCTCCGAAGACGACCGCCTGCACCTTCTCGTCACCGATGACGGCTCCGCTGCGCGCGAGCTGCTCCAACGCTTGAGACGCGCTCATCGGCGGCGTCTTGCCGGCATCCAGCGGTGCTCCCGCCTTGCGCCACAAGCGCGTGTACGACGTCACCTCGAGGCCCGGTCCGGAGCTCGGCCCGGGCGACGACGAGAGCGTCGGCGCCGTGGGCGTCACCGTCACGGCGATGGCGTCGGCGCCGATGATCGACGGATCGCCGTGGCGCCACACGAACGTGATGCTGGTGGGTTTTGGCACCGAGGAGCTGTCGCCCGCCGTCATGCGATAGACGGGGTCGACCTCAACGGCGCCGTTGGGGATCCCGCCGTGGCGCTGAACGAACGCCTGCGCCACCTCCTGCGCGCGCTCCGCCCCGTTCTCGATCACGCCCGTGGTGTGCTCTCTCTCGTACGTGACGAGCCCCGTCAGCAGATCGATCGTCCAGCGCACTCCGCCGCGCGTGATCTCGATGCGATCGACGGGCGGCTGCGTCGGACTCTTGGGATCGACGACGTTGTGCACGAGGCTCACGCCGCCCTGCGTCGCCAGGCGCTGCGCCGGCGCGTCGTCGCTCGGGAAGGTCGGCGGCTCGAGCGTCTGCGGGGTGAACGACGGCAGCGTCGTCGGCAACGCCACCTCCGACTTCGGCAGGCTCGCCGCCGCGGTTCCCGTGGCCGCCGGCGCCGGCGAGGGCGCCGCTCCGGCGGCGCGGGTCTCGAACGCGCTCAGCGCCGCGATGCGGTTGGTCATCCGCTGGCCGAGCGAGCCGTACGCCATGCGCGCCAGATAGTAGTCAGCGACGTCGCCGGCGGCTTGCGCGTCGCCCACGTTCGAGGCGGAGTTGGCGGGAGGAGCGGCACCCACGCCTCCGGGCGCCGGAGGCGTGCCCGCGCCGAGTCCATTGTTGCAGCCGACGACGCCGGCGAACAGCAGGCACGCGAGTACGCGAAGGCTGCGGGTCATGGAGGCGCATTCTGGACGCGCGGAACAGGCTCCTCGCGCGAGGAAGCGAAAGCCAGGGCGCATGCTCCAAGCACTCGCATTCGCCGTCTCGCTGCTCTCGCCGGTGCTCGCGGTCACGCCGGCGATACCTCCGAGCGAGATGGGTACCATACCGGACGCCTGCCGCGCCGACTACGACCGCTTGGTCAAGCAGACCGAGGTCGTGGTCGCCTACCGCAACTCCGTCGCCCTGCTCACCAAGAGCGGCGTGCCCGTGATGCCCGGGCCTGCGCAGCAGCAAGCCACCGACGCCTTCAACGCCGCCCGCGGCTCCATCGGCAAAGCCGCTCCAGGGGCCACGCAGGCAGCGCAGGAGGCGCTCGTCCAGGTTTACGCCGCGGCCGACCCGCTCGACGACCTGGTGGTGCAGTACGCCTCGGATCTCCAGGGATACGTCGATGAGGTCGCCAGCGTGACGGGCGCGGAGCCCACGCGCATCGCGCCTCCGGCCGCTAACGCTCCGGCCACCGAGGTCGAGGCCTGGAACGTCGTCCAGCAAGACGTGACCAAGCTCTCGGGAACCGTCGCCAAGATCGACGCCGCGCTCGACGCCGAGCGTCAGGCGCAGGCCGCATACGTGCAGCAATGCCGCGGCGGCTCCTCCGCCGTCCCGGCTCCCGCGGCCACCGCGGCGACGACGCCGCCGATCGCCGCGGCCGCCCCTGCCGCGCCACCCGTCGCGACCACACCCGCCGTCGCCGCGCCTGCCGCCAATGCGCCCGCCGGCGGACCGCAGGCCTCACCGGCAGCGGCGCAGCTGCGGCGCGCCTTCGCCACGCTCGTCGACTGGCTGCGGCGCTATCACGACGAGCACGGAGCCTACCCAACGCAGATCGATCGCGCGGTGCTCGCCGACGCCGACGCTCTCAATCCGTTCCACACCGGCTTCGGCTATCGCGCGGTGCGCGCGACCTACTATCTCGGCACGTTCACGGGAATGTGCGCTTGCGACGACGAGATCGCGGCGGACTTCGCAAAATTCGGCGACTGGTACGAGAACGCCGGCAAGCACGCGCCCTTCCTCGCCCCCGGCATCTGGTATACGCCGAGCGTCTACTTCAGGTAGCCGCCGCCTCGCGCGGGAGTTCGACCTCCATCGGACGTCCGGGCCGGTGGAGGTCGAGCAACGGCGTGAATGCGAGGTGCTCCTGGTGGCAGGCGATGAACGCCTCGATGCCGCGCCGCACGCAGCCGTATTCCTCGACGTACTTGTTCAGCTTCTTCGTGACGTACGCGTGCGGATCGCGCAGCAGCTTCACATAGTACGGATCGTTGGTCAACCCGGTGGGATCCACGCCTTCCTTGGCGGTCAACCACACGAGCTTCGGCTGCTCTCCTTCGCGATACCCGATCAGCACCAGCGGGACCGCGCGCTTCCCGCCGAGCGAAGGCAGAAAGCTGCAAAGCGTATAGGCATCGAGGTCGAGTTCCTGCGGATCGATCACCTGACTCACGGGCGACACCTCCACCGTCGTCATGAGACGCAACGACCGCATGCCTGCGAGGGCGATGCGGTCGTTCGTCATTGGGCTCTCGCGGTTCCCGCCGCACACGCGCCGCGTGCGGCGCCGTGGGGCGGGGGACCGGAGAGCAAGATCATGCGTCCAACTTCGGCACCCGCGGAGGGGGCCCTGTCGCGTCCGGTCGAAACCCGAACGACGCCGCGGGGGTTGTGAGTCGCGATGAGCGCGATGCTGCTGGAGGCCCCACCGGTCCTAGAGGAGATCCTGGTGGCGAACGTCCGGCCCTCCGAGGTTCCACAGGCGAGCATCCCCAGCGCCGAGCGCTTCGAGCGCATCGTCGAGGAGTACGAACGGCGGCTCTTCGGGTTCGCCCTCCGCATGACCGGGAATCGCGAGGACGCCGAAGAGATCGTGCAGGACGCCTTCGTACGCGCCTACCGTGCGCTCGCCAAGATGCCTGCCGAGCACCGGGCCCAGTTGAAGCTCCAGCCATGGCTGTACACGATCACGCTCAACGTGACGCGGAACCGCCTGCGCTCGAAGAAGCCGACGAACGTGGCCCTGGACGCGCTGGCCGATCCCGATGCCTTGGTCCACCAGAACCACGCCCCGTCGGCGGAGACCCCCGAGCAGATCGTGGAGCGCGCCGTGGACATGGCGATGGTCGAGCGCGCACTGCTCGATCTGCCGGTGCACCTGCGGGCCGCGGCGACGCTGCGCTTCATCGAGGGCCGCTCCCATCCGGAGATCGCCGAGATTCTCCAGCAGCCGATCGGGACGGTCAAGAGTCACGTTCATCGTGCCGTACGCATACTGCGGCGCGTGTTGGGGCCGCAGGTCGGCCGGCTGGTCCGCGAGGGGGATGAGGAACATGCGCTGTCGTGACGTGGAGGCGTGCTGGGACGACATGCGCTCCGGCCAGGAACCGCGGCGGGGAGACGTGCTGGCGCATCTGCGGGCATGTCCCGACTGCCAGGCCGTCTACGCCGAGTACGAAGGCGTCGCCTACTGTCTCTCCTGCCTTCCCGTCGTCGAGGCGCCGCAGTCGATGGTGCCGCAGATCATGGCGCACATCCGGCATCAGTGTGAGCAGGTCCATATCCGGGCCACCGTCGCCTTGAGCACCGTCCCCACGCCGATCGGCCCCGTCCATGTGGGGTACCGCGAGCAAGGCATCGTCTTCCTGAGCATCGACCGCGGGGAGGGGCTGCGCGGCGCCGCCTCGGCTCTCGAGCACCGGCTGCACGCCTCGGCCCTGCCCGTGACCGAGGAGCCTCCCGCCTGGGTGCGCGGCGCGCTCGACGCCTTCTTCGCCTCCGGGCGCACCACCGACGCTCCCGTCGACTTGAGCGACGTCACCGATTTCGAGCGCGCGGTCTTGCGCGCCGCGGCGCAGATCCCTCCGGGCGAAGTCCGCTCCTACGGGTGGGTGGCGCGAGCCGTCGGCAAACCCAACTCGGCTCGCGCGGTGGGGCAGGCGCTGGCCAACAACCCGGTCCCGCTGCTGATCCCGTGCCATCGCGTGATCGACTGCAAGGGGCGTCTCAACCGCTATCTCTACGGCGTGGAGATGAAGCGGCGCCTCCTCGACCTCGAAGGATTCCGGGAAGAGGAGAGATCCTCCGATGTGCGAACCTGTTGAGAGATAC